>Ga0070741_10004785_pt1 | contig 31206 bp, 28 predicted proteins | sample Coa_R1_4_FD_66440 | JGI IMG/M metagenome (GOLD analysis project Ga0070741, IMG submission 66440) | Surface soil microbial communities from Centralia Pennsylvania, which are recovering from an underground coalmine fire - Coalmine... | ecosystem: Environmental > Terrestrial > Soil > Unclassified ... | reverse complement strand
GCTGTTGTTCGAGGTTTGGGTAATCGGGAGAGCTCTTTTTCATATTGTAGTATACATACTACAATAACAGGGTCAAAAACAAGGAGAAATGCCAAAACCCACTTTTATCTCGTCCACCCAATAACGGAGAGCGAATTGACTTTGACGTTCTTTTATGTTATTTCAGACATTACAGAACTATGTATGAACGCATTGTGCTGGTCGGCGGGTCAGGGTTCCTGGGACAAGCCTTGGCGGAGCATTTCCTTAAAGGAGGGCATGAAGTCGTCATATTGACGCGTTCTCCGGCGGGAACCTCCCGCGGCGTGCGCCAGGTCGCTTGGGATGCAGCTAGCCTCGGCCCGTGGCAAAGGGAGTTGGAGGGCTCGCATGCGGTGGTCAACCTGACCGGCCGCTCCGTGAATTGCCGCTATACGGAACGAAACCGGAAAGAGATCCTCGATTCCCGGGTGAACGCGACGCGGGTAATCGGCGAAGGCATTGGGCGCTGCCAACAGCCGCCGAAGGTCTGGCTCAACGCCAGCACGGCGACGGTGTACCGGCATACCTTCGACAAGGCGTGGGATGAAACCGGAGAAACCGAGGCTTCAACGGAGGCCAAGGATCAATTCTCCGTTGAGGTGGCGTGGGCTTGGGAAAAGGCGCTGAACGATGCGTTCGCGCCGCGTACTCGCAAGATCGCTCTGCGCACTTCGATGGTTTTGGGGTTGGGACAAAACAGTGTGTTTCCGGTCCTGCGCCGGCTGACCAAATTCGGCCTGGGCGGCAAAGTGGATAGCGGAAAGCAGTTTGTCTCCTGGATCCATGAAGCCGATTATTGCGCCGCGGTCGACTGGCTGATCCAGCACGAAAACTTCGCGGGACCAGTCAATGTCACCGCGCCTAATCCGGTTACTAACTCGGAAATGATGCGCGCTCTCCGTCAGTTGTGCCACGTGCCGTTCGGTCTGCCAGCCACCGGTTGGATGCTCGAGGTCGGGGCCTTCTTCTTGAGAACAGAGACGGAGCTGGTCCTCAAGAGCAGGCGCGTGATTCCGGGCCGCTTGCTCGAATCGGGTTTTGTCTTTCGATTCCCGGAAATCCGGGGTGCATTTGAAGACCTCAATGTCGAGGGCGCGCGTGAATAGGGCGGGTATTCACCCCAGTGGCCGGCAACTTCACTCGTGTTACTGCTTAAGAGTTGGTTTTACGTACTGATTGACGCACCCTGTTTGGTGCGTCTTTTTTTTGCCTTACTTGGAGGAACTGGAAAAACGGTAGTTAAAACGTCCTTCCGGAGCGACATCCCCGCTCAAATAAAAATCCATGATGTCCCCAGGTCGTTGTAAACTATCGGCCCATTTGAAATCAAAAGAGACGGGGGCTTTGCCCTGCAACAGGCCCAATGACAGCCGGGGAATAGCCAGGGCAAGTTCATTGTCGCGGACCATCAAATCCACTGGGGCAATTTTCTTCCAATGCCACCCGCCCTCGTTCTTTTCGAGCCAGGTCTTCGGTCCACTCTCCAAGGTGCGGTTTACGATAAAGTCGTAGCCTTCCCAGCCGGTCGCGGCATTGCGATCCACATCGATTAAAAGCCACATCCAATTCGTTCCCGCCGGAGCGGTGATGGGCCGGCGGGTCCGGGCGTAGAAATAGAGATTCCGCGCGTCGGTGGCGATTTTGAAGGCGACCAGATCGTTTGAAGCGCCACTGGCGTGATAATGCAACCCGCCAACACCCTCGAAGTCGCGGGACTCGGCGTCTCCGATATCGTCGCGGAATTGCGGCGCCACATCTTGCCACTGATCGAAGCCGCGTTTCAGATGGATGGTTTTGGGGGCGGAGGCCTGCGGCAGAGGGAGAGCGCCTTTGAACCGGCGAACATTGGCCACGAGCTGATAGTAATAATTGTCGCCGTGCCCGCCGTGCATCGGCTCGATATCACGGCTAAACTCTTCGTTGTACTGATCGACAAAAACCGGCGGACCATTCACGTCACCCCATCGGCCGGCGATCCACTCGTTCCAGCCGGTGACCATGACAAAAGGCGCTTCCAACTCGCAGGCGCGGTTCCATTGTTCCTGGAAATTGAACCCCCAGTTCACCGCGCCAGGCGCAGAATCCCCCCGGCCATCGTGGAAGGTGCGGCCGCGAGCGTCGCCCGCGCTCATGTTGGTCACTTTGCCGTCGGCCTGGCGCAGGTTTTGGGCAACCGACACATTGACCTGCTCGGGTTTAGCCGGATCCTCCGTATAGCCATAGGGCTGGGGGAACGCCGCTTCCCAGTGCCAGGCAAGAGGTGTGTTGGTCATAGTAAAGGGCCAGTGGGCCCGACGCAGAGTAAAGAAATGGCGCAGTTCCTCAGAGGCCTGAGACGGATCACAAATCAGCAGCGGTTTGCCTCGCCATTGAAACCACAACTCGGGATACAAACCCGGCTGATAAAGAGTGTGATAAAGCTCCTCGGCGGTTTCTGCCGCCTTGGTATTGACCATAAAGGCGATCTGGGGGGTTCGACCGCCGCCGCGGCGAATGTCACGAAAGACCGCGCACAACTTAAGGTAAACGTCGGCATAAGTCCTGGCGTTGGTCGTATCAAAAATGAGCGTATCAATCCCGGCCGCGCTCAGCAATTGAGCGTGGCGGCGCAAGACCCATGGATCGGTGCTCCGATAGTACCCATAAAGCGGCTCACCCCAGTAATGGCTTGTCCCAATGCCGCCCCAAAGTGGTGAAGCTGGTTTCTTCAGCGCGTCGGGGTCTGCCTCGAGGATCCGGCTGACGTCGTACGGGCCGTTTAAAAGCGGGCTTCGGGCACCCGGCTCATTGTGCCAGAGGAAATAGAAGATGCCGACCCAGCGGTCCGAGCGAGGAGGGCCGACTTCGGAACCGTCCGGCAGAGAACGGCCGAGCGCATCGGTCGCCGGCCACGGCAGGCAAGGAGTACTGGTGCTGGATTGATCCTGCGCGCAAGCAAAACGGCCAAATGCGCAGAACCCGAAGCAAAGCGAAATCCCGAATACTTTCGAGATTATGGGAATGTCAGGAAGCAGCGTTGGCACTGCCCATGGTATCGGTGAAGGTCGTGCTGGTGAGGGACATACCGGTCAGATGGTCATTCACCCACTTAATGCCCGCGCTGCAAGAGCCAAGCAGGTTCGGGCCCGGGGAAGTCAGCGGCAGTATGCTGTCTTCGGCTTCACTATACATCGGCATGAGATCGCCGCCCACAATTTCGCAGAACCGGTCCCCTGCCCCGATCGCGAGCAGCATCTTGGTGTAGCTCTCCAGGTTCACTTCACCCTCGCCATGTCCGCAAAACTGGTGGCCGCGCTGGGTCCAGTCCTCGGAGATCATGAGCGTGGAGGCGCCTTCGAGGAATTTGAAGTTCTTGGCGTGACTGCCCACGACGCGCGGCGCGACGAATGGGCTGGAGAATCGACGAGTCCAGGTTTCGCCGGCCCAGCAATGGCTGGGATCGCCCCACACACAGAGGCAACGGTCATAGTCTGTGGCGAGCAGCAGCAAACCAAAGTCACGCGCGCAGATGGCCCCCGTTGCGGGGTGAATCTCGTGAGCCAGGTAGGCGCCTAATCGATTTGCCCGGGCGCGGATCTTGGCGGTTCTATCCCGGAACCGAACCAGCCCGTCCTCGATCAGCTTGTCCCATCCGAAAAACCAGGGATAACCGCCGTGCAGGACCGGATGACCCCACAGGCCCCAAAACCAACCGAAGATATGAATTCCCGCGGCGGTGCCAGCCTCGAGCATGCCCAGGAGGTATTCCTCCGACCAGTCCTCGACATATTGAGTGCCTTTGGCCAGGACCGGGCCGGGCACAAACTTCTCGGCATATTCCAGGCCCCACTTGGCGCTCAGGTGCGCATAAGCGGCGCAGTGGGCGCTGACGGCGGGGGCGACGACTCCCAAGGCGCCCAGGACTTGTTTAATCTCTTTGGGATCGCGAAAGCTAATCCGGCCATTCTCGCCATGCCCGGGTCCATTGAGCAGGTAATTGGAGATCATCATGGAACGGGCGCCACATTGGGTGGCGTATTGCCCGACGGCCTCGAGGCTTTTGAGGCTTCCGACAAGTTGTCCGGTCTCGACGCCCGCGACAATGCTGACCTGGCGCCCGCAACCGAGATTCAAGCGCGCGCGGCTGGGATCGAAGTATCCATTGAATTCTTTAAAGAAGAGAGGATTCATAGGCGTGGGTTGGTTACCAAAAAATACGTGCTCGATTATAAATTGCAATTCAGTTATCACTGCTTGAGTCGAGGGAGCGGACCCGCTAGTTTGGGCCTGAGTCGGAAGCGAACGATCCCAGGCGATAACTAGAATGTCACGGCGCTCAACAGGTTTTTTGGCCAGCAGATATCTGGAGAGACGCGTACCGCTGCGGGGCCTGATCACGAACCAACTGGCCAGTTGCTGTATTGCGCGTTTGCTGGTGCTGGCCACTGAGGAGACTCACAAACCGATCATAACCTATATCGAATCGAGTGGGGGGTCGGTGCCGGAAGCGTTGAACGTGATCTCAACGATGAATGGGATCCGCAGTCCGGTGGCCACCTTTTGCCGCGGAACCATCGGCGGAGTGTCCGCGGTGATTGCCGCTCACGGCCTGAAAGGTTTCCGCACCGCGGATCCGGCGGCACATTTCTCACTGGCACTGACCAGTGAACTGACAAAAAACGGTCGAGAAGCGACGCATGAATCGTACCTCAAGCTGCTGGTACAGATCCTGGCGAGCGATACCGCGCAACCGGAATCAGAGGTGCATCGCTGGCTCACCGAAGGGGCCGAGTTCAACGCGCAACAAGCACTCCACCACGGACTGGTTGACAGCGTCGCGCGCGAACCGGTCTTGCCGAAGGCTGGTTAAACCTTCCACGGACCGCGTTTTGGCCGGTCCAACCACTTATTGGCTTCTGAGTCGCCGATGAAGCGCTCTTTGGCCGGATCCCATTTGAGCCGGCGATGGTTCCAATAAGCCAAGTTGCCCAAGTGGCAAACAGTGACCGAGCGGCAACCAATTTCCACATCGCAGATGGGCCGCTTGCGCGAGCGCATACAATCGAGGAAATCCTTGCCATGATTGTAGCTGTTGTACAGCCGGATGGCTTTATCGCCCAGAGGTTCTTCGGCAATCGATTTTGGAGTGGCTTCGAACTTGCCGCGATTGACCAGGATTTTGCCTTCCGAACCGACGAACAGCACGCCGCCGCTATCCCCATGCAAGACCTCGACCCCGTTGGCATAAATGTAGCGAAGGCCTTTGGTGGCTTTGGGGTCTTCCGGCGGGATGATCTCGACCGGACCGCTGTCGTCCATGCCCAGTCCCCATTGGGCGATGTCAAAATGGTGCGCTCCCCAATCGGTCATCATGCCGCCCGAGTACTCCCGATAATTGCGCCAGTCCGGAAAATGAGTATGGACGCCGCGCGGGCTGAGAACTGAATTATAGGGCCGCAGGGGCGCGGGCCCGAGCCACAGATCCCAATTGAGGCCGGGCTCCAGCGGTTCTTCCGGCAGATCACACGGACGCGACGGGCCGCCGACGTCAACAATCACCTGCTGGATTTTTCCGATCCGCCCGTTGCGCACCAGCTCGCAAGCTTTGCGGAATTCGCTCATGGAACGTTGCATGGAGCCGGTTTGAAACACCCGATCATATTTGCGGGCGGCTTTAACCATGGCTCGAGCCTCATGAATCGTCAGTGAAAGCGGTTTTTCGCAGTAAACGTCCTTGCCGGCCTTGCAGGCGGCGATCGCGACAAAGGCGTGCCAGTGGTCCGGCACCGCGATGACCACGGCATCGATGTCTTTGCGGGCGAGCAATTCCTGGAACTCTTTGTAGGCGGCGCAACCCTTGTATTCTTTGTCTTGTTTGATGCTGTAGAATTCGTCGGCGATCTTCCGGTGGTGCTCGCGCCGGGTGGTATCCACATCGCAAACGGCCAGGACCTGGGTGTCGGGCTGGTTAAGGAAATTGTTCAACAACCCTCGGCCTTGGGTGCCTGTTCCGATGAAGCCGAGCGTGATCCGATCATTAGGGCCCTTTCGGACCGTGCCACCCCACGCGGAGGACAGGAGCAGCGGAGCGGTCGCGGAAATGGCCGAGGTGAGTTTTAGGAATTGTCTTCGATTGAGGTGAGTTTTCATGACGAGCGAGTTTTGCGGTGATCAGACGCGCGGGGCAATGAAATTGTTCACCTCTCGGCTTGCGTCGAAGAAGGAAATGAGGATCCTGTGCCCACTCATGAACAAGCCATCACACCACCTTAGTACGCTGGCGCTCCACGCCGGACAGGTTCCGGATCCGACCACCGGTGCGCGGGCCGTGCCCATTTTTCAAACCACGTCGTTCGTGTTCAAAAACACCGAACACGCGGCCAACCTCTTCGCGTTGAAGGAATTCGGCAATGTTTACACCCGGATCATGAATCCGACGACCGACGTGTTCGAGCAACGAATGGCGGTGTTAGAAGGCGGGACCGGCGCGTTGGGAGTCTCTTCCGGCCAGGCCGCCACAACGCTGGCGCTGCTGAATATCACGCAGATCGGAGATGAAATTGTTTCAGCCAATAATCTCTACGGCGGCACCTACCAGCTTTTCCATTACACGCTGCCCAAACTTGGACGCGTGGTCAAATTCGTGGATTCAACCAAGCCCGAGGCCTTTCGCCAAGCCATCACGCCTAAAACCAGGGCGCTCTTCGCCGAAACCATTGGTAATCCGAAACTGGACGTGCCGGATTTCGAAGCCTTGTCGACAATCGCGCATAAGGCTGGAGTTCCATTGGTGGTAGACAATACGATTGCAGTTGGTTTGGTCCGGCCGATTGAACACGGCGCCGATATCGTGGTCGCGTCGGCTACGAAGTACATCGGTGGGCATGGCACGTCCATTGGCGGCGTCATTGTCGATTCCGGAAACTTTCGGTGGGATAACGGTAAATATCCCGAATTCACCGAGCCTGACCCGAGTTATCACGGGCTCAAGTTCTGGGACGTGTTCGGGAATTTCCCGGGACTGGGCAACGTGGCGTTCATCATCAAAGCGCGGGTGCAGTTGCTGCGGGACCTGGGCGCGTGTTTGAGCCCGTTCAACTCGTTTCTATTCCTGCAAGGATTGGAGACATTGGTGTTGCGGCAACAGCAGCATTCGAAAAACGCCCTCGAAATCGCGCGGTTCCTCAACAAACACAAACTGGTCACCTGGGTCACGTACCCTGGGCTGCCGGAGAATCCGACTCATAAGATGGCCGCCAAATACTTGAAACAAGGCTTCGGCGGGATCCTCGGTTTCGGAATCAAAGGCGGTCTCGAGGCGGGCAAGAAATTTATCAACTCCGCCAAATTGCTGTCGCACCTCGCCAACATTGGTGATGCCAAAAGTCTGGTGATTCACCCAGCCTCGACCACGCACCAGCAATTGAGTGCGGAAGAACAAGCCGCGACCGGTGTTACCGCCGATTATGTGCGCTTGTCCATTGGATTAGAGGATGCTGCCGACATCAAGGCGGATATCGATCAGGCGCTGAAAGCCTCTCAGCACGGCCTCCGGTAATCGATTGGGACGATCCTCCCTCCTTGCGAGGAGCGAGCGGGACGAGGTTGGGCAGAGGTTGCTCACGGTTCAGGGTGCCAATGCGCTTGGAATCCACGTGGAAGCTTTCTATAAACCGAAAGGAACTCCGAAGGTTTTGGAGTGCGCCTGCCGTGCGGCGCTTTGGGGCTAAGCAGGGTCCAATGATTGAGATTCTCTCGCGGATCAGCCGTCGTTGGGTTCCAAAAGCGGCGCATAGCGCCGCACTCCAAGACGCTGGCGCGCGGGTTCGGGCGCGACCGGATTCATGGTCACAATGTGCGAGAAATCGAAATGGAGCATTCCACATTCGTTCCGCCCCCTTGACGGGCACGGGAAATGGAAGGTCTCCGAGAAAGCGGTCTTATTTTTCGGTATTCTCGTTTCCGGGTTGCTGTCAACCAAGTTTGGACTTAGAGTTGAAATGTCCGAGGGCGCGCAACACTGCTCTGAGCTCGGCGTCCCGAGCGAGTGCGGCGTTCGCACCCGCACCTAACGCAGCACGCAGACATGGTCTTGACGCGATGAAGAAGCCGGGCGAGACAGGACGAACGCAAGCCAGACCGGCTTTCGACCATGCGTTGCGCGCCAGCCTGGTTTCGGGGGTGATCCTGGTCAATCCGGAAAGCAAGGTGGCAACGCTCACGCCAGAAGCGAGTGAAATTCTGGGATTGCCCAAAGACTCGGAACCCGAACAACCACTCGAACGAGTGCCGGCCGCGTTACTCAAGTTGGCGAACGAGGTCCTCTTGTCCGGCAAACCGGGCAGCGCGCGCCAGGTGCCCGTGGATGCAGGCAGCACCGCCGAGTTATTGCTCGCCAGCGCGGTGCCGATCAAAGCCGGCACGACGGGCTCGATCGCCGTTTTGACTTTGCATCAGGTGAATGCCAGCGGCGAATTCCTGCAGCGAATTCAACAACTGGATCGATTGGCCAATGCGGGCACCCTGGCGGCCGGCATGGCGCATGAAATTAAAAATGCCCTGGTGGCCGGGCGCACTTTCCTCGATTTGCTCCTCGAGAAGAACAGTGACGAAGAATTGGTGCAAATCGTGCGGCGCGAGACCAGCCGGATTGACGCCATCGTCAGCCGAATGCTGCGATTTGCCGGCACCAACGCCAGTTCGTTGAAGCCGCTGCACGTTCATGAACTGCTGGAACACGCATTGCGCCTGGTCCAACCGCAAATGGCCACCAGTTCGGTATCTCTCGAACGCTCCTTGAAGGCCGCGCGGGACGTCATCCGCGCCGATGAATATGAGTTGCACCAGGCGTTCGTGAATCTCTTCCTCAATGCCTTGGAAGCGATGGGACAAGGCGGCAAACTTACCATCACGACCGAGGTGCGGCCGGCGAGCCAGGAGGAACCGCAAATCGAAATCACCATCCGAGACACTGGCACGGGAGTTTTGCCCGAACACGCCGATCGATTGTTCGAGCCGTTCTTCACTACCAAGGCCGCCGGAACCGGGCTTGGCCTGGCTGTGACGCAACGGATCATCCAGGAGCACGGCGGGTCCATTTCGGTTCGCAGCGAGCCAGGGCAAGGTACTACCTTTTCAGTCATCCTGCCTTTGGTGCCGGAAGCCGCCGGGATGCAATTGGGCGGCTTCTCCACGGCGATGCTTGGCCGCAAGCAGGGGTAAGAGCTGCGGGTTGGATGGTGGCGCCGGTAACCATCGGGGGCGGCGCGCGAACTTCCAGTTCGCAGAGGTCCCACGCACTGTTTCTGTCACCAAAAATCAAGTCGCACGTCAGCCGGTGATCGGACGTTGCTGCGGGCAGCATGCCGCGCGCGCCGGCGCGCGAACTTTTAGTTCGCAGAGATCCACGCACTGTTCCTGTCACCAAAAACAAGTCGCACGTCAGCAGGCGTCGGACGTTGCTGCGGGCAGCATCCCCGCGCGACGTGTGCCACAAGGCCAGCCATGGTTCGGGGACGAGACGTCAGACGAGGCGTCCCCGCCCGAATGAGGCGAAGCGGCTCTGATTGACGGCTGCACGCGCCGGAGACACCATACGCCATGCCGAGCAGGTGCCGGTTGGCAATTCTCAGCGATATACATTATGCAAGCGCGGCCGAACAGGCCCGCGGCGGCAATTACGAGGGCCAGGCCGTCGCCAATCCCCTGCTCCGCTTGGCCGTCCATGCGTATCGCCGGTTCATTTGGCTAAACGAACCTTTCCAGAAAAATTATCTGCTGGACCGGTTTCTCGAACACAACTCGAATCCGGACTACGTGATAGCCAATGGCGATTACTCGTGCGATTCAAGGTTCGTTGGAGTCAGCGACGACGCAGCCTGCCAGAGCGCGCGCGAGTGCCTGGAGATATTGCGCACCCGTTACGACGGGCGGCTGCGCTTGAATTATGGCGACCACGAACTCGGCAAGGTGAGCTTCTTTGGCGGCCGCGGTGGAATGCGGCTGGCCAGTTGGCATCGGGCCCAAAAGGAGCTGGGACTTAAACCGTTTTGGCAGCTGTCAATCGGCCGCTATGTGTTAATGGGCGTGGTTTCGTCTCTGGTCGCTTTGCCGGTCTTTGAACCGGACACTCTGCCGGAGGAACGAGCGGAATGGGAAAAACTGCGGGCCGAACACTTTTCGGAAATCCGCCGAGCTTTCGAAGCGCTTAATAGCGAGCAGCGAGTGCTGCTGTTTTGCCACGATCCAAGCGCATTGCCATTCTTGTGGGAAGAACCGTCGGTACGCCAGAGGTTGACGCAGATTGAACAAACCGTGATCGGCCATCTGCACTCCGGCCTGGTGTTGTGGAAAAGCCGATGGCTGGCAGGTATGCCGCGGGTTACCTTCCTGGGGCACACCGCCACGCGTCTGAGCACGGCATTGCGCCGCGCACGGCACTGGAAACCATTTCACGTCAGACTTTGCCCAAGCCTGGCCGGCGTTGAGTTGCTAAAGGATGGCGGCTATCTGACGGCGGATTTGGATTTGGAAGCGCGGATTCCCGCGAATTTTCAGCGGCATCATTTACCGCGATGAAACGGGTGAGGGACCCCCAACGCCAAAGGCGTTGCTCATACACCTTTGGCGGTTTACGATTTTGTTGGCGTCATTTCCTGGGGCTTTCGCCCCAGGCTGATATGAAGGGCGCCTTCGGCGACCAGTTGTTGGCAGCTAGCCGTGCGAAGGCAAAACTCCAAAAGCCGGCTCGTCCTTGAAGCCCACAGTCTTTTGACCTCGCCGACGGGCGCCGGCGTTCCCCGGACGGACCTAAGCCAATTCCGGTTCTTCGATTTCCCTGGGCGCTTCTACCAGCGGCGTGCCGTCGGCGGCCTCCGGATATTCAAATATCTTTCCTTCGTAATTCCGGACCACGACGCGATCGGCATTTCGACTCAAGACGTAGTCAGGATTCACCGGGATTTTGCCTCCGCCGCCGGGCGCATCAATGACGTACTGTGGAACGGCGTAACCGGTGGTGTGCCCGCGGAGTTGTTCCATCACTTCGAGACCGGTGCGCACGCTGGCGCGCAAGTGAGCCGAGCCGGAGATCAGATCGCATTGATAAAGGTAGTACGGCTTGACGCGGCACATTAGCAACTTTTGCACGTGCGCTTTGGCCACTTCCGGCGAGTCGTTCACGTTGCGCAACAGCACCGATTGATTGCCCAGCGGTGTGCCGGCATCCGCCAGGCGCCCGAGCGCCTCGCGAACTTCGGTGGTCAATTCGCGCGGGTGATTCGAGTGAATGCTGATGAACAGGGGATGATACTTTTTGAGCATCGCACAGAGCGCCGGCGTGATGCGTTGGGGGAGGAAAATCGGGATGCGCGTGCCGATCCGCAAGAACTCGACGTGCGGGATGGCCCGCAACCGGCTCAATAACTGGTCGAGTTTCTCATCGCTGAACAGCAACGGATCGCCGCCACTCAAGAGCACGTCGCGGATTTCCGGGCGGCTGCGAATGTATTCGATCTGGCGGTCGAATTCGGGATGAAAATCGTACCCGGTCGCATTGCTCACCAGCCGGGAACGCGTGCAGTACCGGCAGTAGGCGGCGCAACGATCGGTCACCAGGAACAACACACGGTCAGGATAGCGATGCACCAAACCGGGAACCGGCGAATGCGCATCCTCACCGCAAGGATCGCTCATTTCCCAGGGAGCGGTATGGGTCTCTTCGATCCGCGGAATAACCTGCCAACGGATCGGACACAGCTCATCGGTCGGATCGATCAGGTTGAAAAAGTACGGCGTGATGGCCAGGGCTAGTTTGTGATTGGCCAAGGTCGTGCCAGCAAATTCCTGGGGTGTCAGCGTCGGCATCAAACGCTGCAGTTGTTCAACGGAGGTAATGCGATGCTTGAGTTGCCAGTGCCAATCATTCCAGTCCGAATCAGGAACATCGCTCCAGAAACCACGACCTGCGGGAGTAAATTCTTTCAGTGATTTTAGCCAGCGTTGCGATGGCGGCTCCTCTGCGGTTCCCGAAGATTGGTTTTGCATTTTCCCTAATTTTATTAGCCGCACTATAGAATCGATCAAAAGGGTGTCAAGCTGGGGGTCGTCGAAGACCGCAATCGTCCCAATAAGATGTTTCGTTATAGCATCTTACATCGCGAATTGAAGGTGGCGTATACACCGGAGACGGGCCGGGGAGACTACCCCACCTTACCAGTTTGGTTGACGGGCGCGTTCTAAATCCGAAGACCGAAATCCGAAAAACGAAAGAAGGCCGAAGGCCGAAACCCGAAGTTATATTCGAAACCGTCCAATTATATCTGAACAGGAGAGAACCGAGGGAACAGAGGTAAAGAACTCTGTTTTCTCCGTTTCCTCCTGTAAAAAATACCAGACACCACACTGACTAGCTGCGTGGGCTTCAGCGTGAATCGGCTTGCACGGGTAGCTCAGGTTTTGATGCTGGCCGAAGGGAAGCTCGCCGAGTGTCCAGTTCATCCAGCTTCTGCAAAACTTCCGCAGCGTTATGCCGGGCCACAATTTTTTTGCGGAACGGGATCATGAAACCGGGATGGTTCAAGTTCTGTAGATAGATCTCAAGGACATGGCAGTAATCATCCGCCAGGTCGGTCAATTCATGCGTTAGCCGCGGACGAAGCATTTGGAGTTCGCTGAGCTTGGTTTGCAAGGCCTGGGTTTGACGAGGGGGCGGCCAATCGCGAATGATACTTTGGAGGGCGATCTCGGCATGGAGCGGCAGTTCATTGGTGCCGATCCGGATTTGCACGGCCGACCGGATGGATTCGTCGAGCTTCTGCCAGCTCTGTTCCGCCGTCCAGTTCTCGGCCAGGCCGCGGCCGGTGAAATGGACCAACTGCAACGACCACCATTTTTCAACCTCAAGGGTCTCGTGAAAATGCTCATGAAAACCGTCGAGAAACGCGAACTGCCAATTGTAATAGCGCGGCAACTGCTGGAGCATAGTGCGCAGGCAAGCCGCGCCATTAGGGAGGCCGAGCAATTGGTGCACGAAAACTTGAGCGCAGCTCCGGTATAGCTCGCCGGGCTCGCCGGTGGCGCGGTCGGGCACAGGCCAGCTTAGCTGTTGGAAGTTCAGAGGAGTGACCGCGCAGAGTTCCTGATGCGCCTGCTCGAGCGAGTTTTCTCTTCGGGCGTTGACCAGCAGCGTGGTCATGCGCAAGCCGGCCTCCGACATTTGTGGCGATGGCAAAATGACTTCCTTCTGGTTGGAAGCCCAGATTTCCCGACCCAATCCCTCGGTCAGCCAGGCCGGCACTTCGGCCGAGTGCGCCGGAGCTTCGCGGTTGGCGAGTTCCAACAGCAGGACGCTGACCATGGCGCGCACATAGCGTTCGCGTTGGCAAAGGTTCGGCAAGCGCACCTCGTACTGCCAACCGTCGCGAAATTGCTCGGCGTTAATCGCAACGGGGGAATCGGCCGAACCGGCTGAATACAGGCGAAGGAAGATCTTGCCAGTCCACGGAGCCGTGACGCCCAGAGTTCGCCAGACCAGTTGTTTGATCCGTTCGGAGGAGACGGTTAGCAAGGTCGGATCGAGGCGAACGAAATTCGTGTCGTTCTGCAGCAGCGCCGCCAGGGGCGAGCCTAAGGAGTTGCCGCCGGCCTGGACGATGAACTGGCCGGAGACGCTGCGAGAAACTAGAAAACCCGCTGCGGACTGTGCGGCGGCCGGCCTGGACCCGGCGCCGAGCCAGAGTATCCCAAGCCATGCCAGCAACCAGGCCGCGTTCGGAGTGGACGGTGCCCCACCGCGCTGATTTCCAGTCGGATAGGAATCAGGTCTTCTTGGGCGAGGGTTTGGCATTGCCCTCCGATTTGGCGGGAGCCGGCTTGGAATCAGCGGTGGCGGGCTTGGCGGCAGGCGTGGCGGATTCCTTTTTGGCGGCTTCCTTGTACTTTTCGCTTCGATAATCGGTGATGTAAAAGCCGCTACCCTTGAAAATCAGACCACCGCCGCCGCTGATAGCGCGCTTCACTTTGCCCTTGCCCCACGGCTTCTTTGGGCAAGTCTCTTTGGGGCAGACCGAGAGCGGTTCGGCAGAGATGGATTGAAACTGCTCGAACTGTTGTCCGCATTTTTCACAAACGTACACGTAAGTCGGCATAAATTCTGGTCACGCGCTAATCAAGCGGCGCGGGGACACCAACCGGAAAGCCCGGCAGGCCCAGCGCGGGCTGTAATTGCAATTAGCTAACATTTTAATAATCAGAGCAGAGAGGAGGGTCAAGACGAAGCAAATCCGTCTCGAATCAGCCTCCGATGCAGCTCATTGAGCGTGAAGCCGGCACGAAGTCGGGTTCACCGATATGGTGCCGGGCTTCCTTCTGCAACACCACAGAGATCAGCCATTGTTTGAGTTCGTTATCGTCGGCACCCGCCCGCATGCGCGAGCGCAGGTCGTGTTCAATGACGCTGAAGAGGCAGGTCCGAATCTTTCCGTCGGCCGTGAGCCGAATGCGATTGCAATGACCGCAGAAAGGCTCACTGACGGGGGAAATAATCCCGACCTCGCCGCGGCCATCGGCAAAGGCCCAGCGCTTGGCAGTCGAAGAGGCGTTCCCATCACGGATGGGATGGAGCTCGAAACGATCGCGGAGGCGGGCGAGCAACTCGCGTCCGGGGACGACCAGTTCTTTGAGCCACGCGCGAGCGGAATCCAGCGGCATAAACTCGATAAAACGCATGGTCAGCGCGCGTTCGTGGCCGAATTGAGCGAGGTCCTCGATTTCATGGTCGTTGAGGCCGCGAATGACGACGGCATTGACTTTGACAGGGTGAAATCCGAGTTGTTGGGCCAGCCCGATGCTCTCCAGCACTGACTCCAGGCCGTCACGACCGGTAATCTTCTTGAAATTCTCTCGGTTCAAGGAGTCGAGACTGAAACTCAGCCGTCGCAGGCCGGCCTGGCGCAGCGACTGGGCTTTTTGGCGAAAAAGAAAGCCGTTGGTGGTCATTGCCAGATCCAGGATGCCCGGAATCGCCGCAATGCGGTTGACGAGCTTTTCGACGTCGTGCCGCAAGAGCGGTTCACCGCCGGTGAGCCGGATCTTCTCGATGCCAAGCTCAACGGCGATCTTCACGAGCCGTTCGATCTCTTCGAAGGTGAGCAGATTGCTTTTGGGCACCCATTCCTGGATAACAGGCTTGGAGTCGGGCAAGTGCGCCCAGTGGCCGCGATAGAAGTTCTGCGCGGCTTCCGTTTCCGGGAGACAGTACAGACAGCGAAAATTGCAGCGATCCGTCAGACTAATTCGCAAGTCGCGCAAAACGCGACCGTGGGAATCAACCAACGCTCCCGGTTGGCTCATTTGGCCGGCGCCGAGTTGGTCTCGGTGCTGGACCGGGGAGGGATGACCTTGACCGAGCCGTCCGAACCCACCTCGACATTGAGATCGTAGGCCGGCCGCGCGGCTTTGGCCTGGCCCGGCGGGCTCCCGAGGCCTTGCATGAGTTTCTGAGCGCCTTTTTCTTCGGACCGGGCGAAGAGCCCCTGTCGGATCCATTCCAGTCGACGCGCGATGCTGAGCTCCTGTTTGAGCTTCGAGACCTGTGCGCGTAGAACTGTCAAATCGTTGAACTGGCGCTCCAAGTCGGCCTTCTCGGCCATCATTCGTTTCAGTTCCTTTTCAAGGAAGGCCTTGTCGCCCTCGGAAGCGGCGAGCTTTTTCTCGGTATCGGCGATTTGTAGAGTTAGATTGGTAATCGAGGCGCTCAAGTCGACCGCCTGCTTATCGAGGGCCTGGTTTTGGGTTTCAAGTTGCGCAATTTTGGCATCCCTTTTGGCCAATTCCTCCTGGTTGGCTTTAAGCGACTCTTCCGTTTTGGCCAGATTCGCGCTGGTTTCAGTCAGGTTAGAGGAGACCGCCGTGAATTCGTTCGTCAGCTCGAGCAGCACTTTTTTGCGGGCATCGAGATCTTTTTCCAGCTCGGCATTGGTCTGTTTATAATCTTCAAGAGTGGTGCTGGTCTGGACCCATTTGTTGGAGAAACCCAGGATTGCGTCGGTGTCCGTGCGTTCCTGTTCCGCTGCGTTCTTGCGGATTGTAATCAGGGCAATTCCCAGGCCGAGGCACAGGAGAGCCAGAACAATCAACGCCAGTCTGTTCTTCATAAGCTAACAACATGGCTGCGGGCTGCGGCTTTGGCAAGATCACAAGTACCCGCCGTCACGGGCGCTTATCCACGGAAATAGTATGTCTTTATTGGCCATGTGCTTCGGCTTCGTACAGCTCCCGGACTGAATCACGCACCAACACGATGAGCGTGAAAACCCCCAGCACCGTCCCAAGCGGGATGTGAAGGCAATTAATCGCCGCGATAACCAGCGAGAACGTGCGGGCCCGCCTGGCCCGCAGACAAAAGGCGGAGACCAGGTTGAGGATGGCCGAAGTGAGAAACCAGAGACCGAAAGCAAGGTAAAACCATTTCATTATTGCCAGGATCTCCGCCGGCGGCGGCCCTTGTTTCTGATTCTCCCACACTTTTGGATTAGAAAAGACCGCGCTCATGATGGTGAAATGGCCCAGCACAAAAAGAATCCCAAGCAGGGCCAGGCCTGCGCCGACGAAGTGGAAAATCGAGAGGAGTTTGAGGTGATCTGCGTCAACCTTGCGTTGGTCCCGGAGCAATGGAGGTAACTCGCTCATGCCCGCTGAGGATATATCGAATGGCCGGCGAGGCTAAGACAATTCGCGACTGTCGCGGTTGACGAGACGCAAGCCTGAGCGGAGCATTGCCCCGAAACCGAACTTCAGTTGAGATGGCACTCTTCACGAACTCCCCTTTCTTTTCGCTTTTGAACACCCATTTAATCCATAACGTGATAAGGTGGTGCTTGCAGTGAGAAGAGCGCTCGTGTGCATCTGTGTTGGCCTGTCCGTTTGGCTCCTTGAAGCGGCGTTGTGTCTGGGGCAAACGACGGCGACGTATCATGCGCGGGCGGACCAGGCCTTGCAAAGTTTTCTGCTCAAGTTCTGGAACGGGAGTCAGCAATATTTAAGGAGTTCTTTTCCCGATAACGGCGGCCTGACCGGCTATTGGACATACGCCAATGGCTGGGACGCTTTGATGGATGGGGTCGAGCGAACCGGCGGGGAACAGTACCTGGGCCTGATCGAAAGCTTTTATCTCGGGCAAGACGAACGCGGTTGGTGGGCGGGCTATTATGATGACGAGTGCTGGATGACGCTGGCGCTGATGCGGGCGTACGATCTCACCGGGAATCCGAAGTATCTCACCCAAGCGGAGAATCTGTACGGAGATATTATGGCTGCGTGGGACACGACCTGTTGCGGGCCGCAGAAAGGGGGACTCTGGTGGGATCGGGCGCACACGCAGAAAGCCACAGCGGCCAACGCCGGCGCGGCTCTGGCCGGCGCGCGGCTGTATGAGCGAACGGCGAATCCGAGTTATCTCGCTTTTTCGGAGCAGGTTTACTCATTCTGGTACTCGAACATGGTCGCCACAGGCTCCTATGAGGTTTGTGACCACCTGAACACGGACGGCACCAAGGTGTGGTGGAAGTTCACCTATAACGAAGGTCTGATGCTGGGCGCGGCTTTGGAACTGCAACATGCTGCCGGCAACTGGACGTACCTAACCAACGCGAACAACATCGCGCGGTTTATGGTGACGAGTGAAGACGCGGCCACGGCATACGGATTGATCCTTTCGGATGGAGCCAACGCGGCATGCGGCGGCGACTGCCATGAATTCAAAGGACCGGCTTACCGGTATCTGAGCTTGCTGTACGCCTCGGGGAGCCGTGTAGCCAGGTATTATTCCGTCTTGAAGGGAAGCGCGGATTCCATTTGGGCACTGGCGCAGGATGCGAGTACGACCACGTTTTCCGTGGACTGGGCCGGGCCGCCACAGACCGGCGTGGATCAGGCCCAGGACAACGCCGCGTGCACGGCACTCAGCCGTTTTGCCCAGATTTACGGGGGCTATCCAGGCGCCGGCATTCCGCTCCATCAATACGAAGCCGAAAACGCGGTGCTCCACCATATCCAACTCGAAGCCCTCTATGGCAGTTTCACCGGCTGGGGATATGTCGCCGGGTGGAACGCCGACAACCAGTGGATTGAGTTCGACGTCAATAGCGCCGTGGCAGGCGCCCACAGCCTGGTGTTCCGGTACGCGGCTGGAGCGGGAGACGCCTCCCGAGTCATTACCATCAATGGAACCGTGCTCGCGGCCAACCAAGGCTTTCGCGGCACTGGGAGTTGGACCAACTATAATACGCTCACCCTGCCCTGCACTCTTCCAGCCGGCCGCAGCGCAATCGTGATGCAGTACGATTCCACCCAACACAGTTCGAATTGGCTTAACCTCGACAACCTGGTTATCACCGGGGATCCGCCACAACAAATCCGCATCGCCGGGCCGAGCCTTACCGGCACGGGAACGGTGCGTTTGACCTGGAATGCCGTTCCGGGGCAGAACTACCGCATCCAATACAGCGCGGATGCTGGCAGCGGAGCGTGGAGTGATCTTGGAACGCCGATGACCGCGGCGGCCACGACCGCGGCCGCGGAGGATGCAATCCTTTCGGGACAGGCGAGGTACTACCGCGTGGTTAGTCCTTAGCCCCCGAAGAAATCCGAGGGCCGAAATAGAAATAGGAACTGCGTTTTCATTTTTGTGCATTTTGAGCTTTTTCGCGGAAGCTATTGGCCGCGAAGAATCAAAATAGTAATTGGCAGGGGCCTCATCGCAAAAGACGTGACGAAGGGGCGGGCGGCGTGCTTGCATAGCGGGCGTCGGCGCCGAGCGGCCCGACGGCAAAAAACACTCGGACAACCAATGTATGAAAAAGACATCCCGTTTACTGCTCTGGTCGGCTTCAGTGTGGCTGTGCTCGGCCGTGTTCGCGGCCGAGGCTCCGTTTAACGGATTGGATTTAACCCTGGGCAACCTGAGCCGCCTTTCCAAAGCCAAGACGCGCTCGATTGGGCCGGAGAATTTTACTGGCGAAAAGGGCAAAGCCGGCATGTCCACGGACGGTGCGGCCAAAGGAGCGGCGCGAGATCTCGGACAAGGCTGGAAAGTCTCTCCCTTCGTGCGCGTACCGGCCAAGTCGACCTTCACATTGGCCGAGATTACCGGCCCGGGAGCCATTCAGCAGATTTGGATGACACCGGCCCCGCTCGACAAAACGCGGTGGGATATCCTGCGCTTTTATTGGGACGATGAAACCGAACCCTCGGTTGAATGTCCGTTGGGTGATTTCTTCGCCTGCGGCTGGGGACGTTACTGCCAGATCAGCTCGCTCCCGGTATGCGTGAACCCGGGGAGCGCCTTCAATAGTTACTGGCAAATGCCTTTCCGCAAAAAGGCCAAGATCACCATCGAAAACCTTGATGACAATCCGATGACAATTTATTACCAAATCAATTATACACTCACCGATGTGCCGGAGGATGCGGCCTATTTCCATGCTCAGTTTCGCCGCGAAAATCCGCTCAAGACCAAAGGACTGTACACGATTCTCGATGGGGTCGAAGGGACCGGACAGTACGTGGGCACTTACCTGGCCTGGGGCGTGCATAGCACGGGTTGGTGGGGCGAAGGCGAGATAAAATTTTACCTGGATGGCGACAAAGACTTTCCGACCATTTGCGGGACGGGGACCGAAGACTACTTCTGTGGGTCGTACGATTTCGAGGTGCGGGGCGCGGATGGCAAAGGCCACTACACCGAGTTCAGCACGCCGTACTCAGGGCTGGCGCAAGTGATTCGGCCGGACGGGCTGTACGATTCCCAGGAGAGATTTGGACTCTACCGCTGGCACATCCTGGACCCAGTTCGTTTCGAGCAGGACCTCAAAGTAACCATTCAGGCCCTGGGTTGGCAGTCCGGCGGGCGGTACCTGCAACTACAGGACGATATTGCCTCGGTGGCGTTCTGGTACCAAAAAGAGCCGCACAAGAAATTTCAAAAATTTCCGTCGAGAGACGAATTGGAGCTGCACTGACGCGGCTCGATGGCGAGGCGGCGCGATGTCCCAGCATCCTTTGGCGGATTCGCGGCGCGACGTCCGGCCGTAGTTTTAAGTTGGCGGTTAACCCGAATTCTGGTTGTCTGTTTTTATGATGAATTTATCACGCCGTTTGCTGGTGGGGTTGGTTTTGATGTCCCTTCTGGGCGGGTCTGCCCTGGCACAAACACGAATTGCCACGGTGGACTTGCGCAAAGTGTTTGATGGTTACTGGAAAAAGAGGCAGGCGGAAGCCGCGCTCAAGGACCGGCAGACGGACATGGAAAAAGAAGACCGCAACATGGTCGATGACTATAAGAAGGTCAAAGACGATTACCAATCGCTCCTGGCCAGCGCCAACGACCAGGCCGTCTCGACCGAAGAGCGTGACAAGCGCAAAAACGCCGCCGAAGAGAAGCTTCGCCGGATGAAAGAAATGGAAGAGACCATCGCACAGTACGAGCGGCAGGCGCGCACCACCATTGGCGAGCAAAGCCAGCGTATGCGCTCGAACATCCTCACCGAAATACGCAACGTCGTGAATGCGAAGGCCAAAACCGGGGGCTATTCCCTGGTTATCGATACGGCGGCGGAAACCATCAACAGTACACCGGTATTCCTCTATGCCAGCACCGAAAACGACATCACCGATTCGGTGCTGCAACAGCTGAATGCCACCGCCCCTGCCGATGCGCTCAAAGCGGACGAAAAACCGGCGGCCGACGATAAGAAAAAGGATTCGAAGAAGTAGGCGGTGAACGATGTGGGTAGTGACATCGCGCTGCGATGTCCGCGCCGCGTTCAGCGGCGCAATGCGCACTGCGATGTCCGCGCCGCTGAGCCTTTGTTCCGCCCGCTGAACGCGGGCGGAGACGTCGCAGCGCGACGTCCCTACCGGGAACATTCTGACTAGCTCTGGCTCAAGCGTTGCACTGGCTTCTCGAACAGGAGCTGATGCGCTTCCGCCAGGATCGCCGGGATCCGCTCCGCGAACGGGCTGCCATCCAAACAGCCGTTCCATTGGGTGTCCATCACGTTGGCGGCATTTTCTCCCGGAAACCAGTGATCGCCCTGGCCCAGCAGATTGTAGCGCATTTTGCCCCAACTCAGCAGGTCCAACGATTTGGCATAAGTCCAAAGACGCAGAATCTCCAGAATGTTGATTTGGCCGGGCACGTCAACATACTGCGGCAGGCGTTCGAACCAGCGCGCGCACCAATCCGCGCCGAGCACCCGGCGCATCTCCGCTTCCAAACGCGCCGTGATGGGTCCGATCGTGTCGGGAATACGATCGTAAAAATCCAACGCGCCCACGTGTTCGTCAAAGTCCGAGGGCCGGGCCACTCCGCAGCTGAGGGTGTGGACCTGGGGCCGATTCAGGCAATAAAGCGCGTTGAACTGCATCGGAGTTAAGGGTGCGCAGAGTTCGACCAGTTTTTTGGGCGGTTCATAAAGCTTTCCGCCTTTGTCGTTGGGGCTAATAATGAAAATCCCCATGTCTCTGGCCGCCGCCGCTTCGATGGCCCGCCAGTTGAGGTCATTGACAAAATACCAATGCAAATTGATGTAGTCGAACTCGCCGCTTTCGACGGCTTCGAGAATGATGTCGGTGGTCGCGTGAGTCGAAAAACCGACGAAGCGGGTTCGGCCTTCCCGCTGAAGTTGGCGCGCGGCCTCGAGACATCCGCCTTTTTGCAAGGCGTACCGCAGGAGTTGCCGATTATTGATCCCGTGCAGCGACAACAAGTCCACATGATCCAATCTCAAATAATTGAGCGAGGTCTCAAAGGTGCGCAGGAAAGTTTTTGAGTTTGCGGCCGGAGCGACTTTAGTTTGAACAAGGATCTTGTCACGCGGCAGCTTCGGCAGCACCTGGCCCAGTTGCATTTCCGAACTCCCGTAACCTCGCGCGGTCTCGATATGATTGATGCCGAGTTCCAGCGCTCGATGGATGCAGGCCTCGAGGTTGGCCTGGTTGCCCGCCGGAATTTCCCCGGGTCGAACATCCTGCCATTTGTATTGGTAACGCATGCCGCCGCAGGAAAAGACGGGCATGGAAAGGCCGCTGCGGCCAAATCGTCGGTATTGCATTGAGCCCAGAATAGGGCAGCGGGTGAGGTCAGGCAAATGGTAGGTTGACACCCGGCTTGCGAATGCTTACTTTTTAATTCAGCTAAAAGTTAACTCGATAAGGGTACCATGTTGATCCGAATTAGTCTGATTATCGCGGTTGTTGCCGGATTGGCGGTCAGCGGCCTCAATTTCCTGAAGGTCAAAGAAAAAATCACCACCATCCAGCAGCAGCGGGAGGATGAGAAAAGCGCCAAGGTCGCGGCGCAAACCGAACTGGCCAGCACGAAAAAGGATCTGGAGAAAACCACCGCCGATCTCAAGACGACCAAAGCGACTTTGGAAGCCACCACTGCCGAACGCGACAAAGCGGTGGCCGACCTCGCCACCCAAACCAAGCGCAACACGCAGTTGACTGAGGAGCGCGATAAAATCCGCCAGGAACGCAATGATGCGCAGGCCGATTTGGCCGCTTACGTCGGGACCGGGCTCAAGCCGGATCAGATCCTGGCCATGAACAAGAATTTCAAAAACCTCCAGGCGGCACTCGATGCTTCGCAGGATGAGAAGAAACTTCTGGGCCAGAAAATCAGCCGTCTTCAGACGGAGTTGGACCGTTATGTTAGCCCGGAGAAGCCCGTCTATCTGCCGGCTTCCCTGGTCGGGAAAGTCCTGGTGACCGATCCGAAGTGGAACTTCGTAGTGCTGAATATCGGCCTGGACCAGGGGGTCAAGGAGTACGGCGAGTTGCTGGTGAATCGCAATGGGAAGCTGGTGGCCAAGGTAATCATCCGCAGTGCGCAGAAAGATCGCTGCATTGCCAATGTCATGCCTGGCTGGCAATTGGGAGAAGTGATGGAAGGTGACCAGGTCACCCCGGCGCACCCTGAATCATGAGACCGCTTTTGTTGCGTTGGTTCTGTCTGCTTTTGCTAGCCTGCGGCGGCTTGGCCCTCTCGGGCTGCGCGAGCACGCAGGATTCCGAGAACGCGTCAGTGCGGCCTTGGAATGCGCCGATGGGTTGGGAGAATGGTTTGCCCAGCCAACTGCAGGAAGGGCGCTGAGGCCGGCGTCATTTCGCCACTTCGATACAGCGCGTTTCGCGGATGACAGTGATTCGGATCTGACCCGGGTACTGCAACTCGTTTTCCACCTTGGACGCCAGGCTGCGGGCGAGCGCGTAAGCTTTTTCGTCATCCACCTGGTCGGGCTGCACAAACACCCTCAACTCGCGTCCCGCTTGCACCGCGAAGGCCTTTTCCACCCCTGAAAATGAGGCCGCTATCTTTTCGAGGTTTTCCATCCGTTTCAGATAAGTCGTCATGTTTTCCGAACGGGCGCCCGGCCGTGAGGCGCTGATGGCGTCGGCCGCGCTGACCAAAATTCCCAGGGGCCCGATGGGGGTGACATCGTTGTGATGCGACGCCACGCCGTTTACTACTGCGTCTGATTCACCGTGGCGTTTAATGAGTTCCGCCCCGACGATTGCGTGCGGCCCTTCCACCTCGTGATTGATTGCTTTGCCGATGTCGTGCAGCAGTCCGGCGCGCTTGGCCGCCATGACGTCCAGCCCAAGCTCGGAAGCCATTAGCCCCATGAGATGCGCCACCTCAACCGAGTGGTCGAGGATATTTTGCGAAAAACTGTGCCGGAAATGGAGGCGGCCCAGTATTTTGACAACCTCGGGAGCCAGCGGAGGCAATCCGGCCTTTTGCACCGCCTCCTCACCCAGGCGCAAAATGGTCTCGTTCATCTCCTGGGTGACCTCCGCCACGACCTCCTCGATGCGGGTGGGATGGATGCGGCCATCGGTAATGAGGCGCTGCATCGCTTCGCGGGCGATTTCCCGCCGCACCGGATCGAAGCCCGACAACAGAACCGATCCCGGAGTATCATCAATCAAGACCGTGACGCCGGTGGCGGCCTCAAAAGCCCGGATGTTCCTGCCTTCGCGGCCGATGATCCGGCCTTTGATATCCTCGGCGCCGGGCAGAGCGATGCTGGCGGTGGTGTTTTCAAAGGTGTGTTCGCCGGCATAGCGCTGGATGGCGATGCTGATAATTCGCTTGGCCTTATCCTCGGCCTTGCACCGGGCATCCTCGAGGATATGGCGCGAGAGAGTATTGGCGTCGCGCAACGCGTCCTGCTCCGCCTTCTTCAAGAGCGATTCGCGCGCCTGGGCCTGGTCCAGCCCGGCGGCGCGTTCCAACTCATGGCGCGCGCGCGTTTCGAGTTTCGACAACTCCTCCTCGCGCGCCTTCAAGTGGGCCAGTTGCTTTTCCAGGAGGAGCTTTTGTTCTCCCATGGCCTGTTCCCCCTGGACGATCCGGTGCAGTTGGGAATTAATCAAACTCTCGCGTTCGGCCAAGCGGCGCTCCAATTCGAGCCGTTCGGCCCGGCGGCTCGCAAGGGCCTGTTCGAGTTGCTCGTGGGCTTTGAGGGTCTCCTGGCTGGCCGTCAGCCGCGCCTCGCGCACAATGGCCTCGGCCTCTTGCTTCGATTTGTCCAGCTGCGCCTGGGCTTGCGCCGCCTCGGACTGGCCGGTCTGGTGTTTTCTCCACCAGAGCAAAAGATAGCAAAGGACCGCGCCGCTCAGCACAAAGCCGGCGCGCTCCACAGTGTCTACTAACGAGCTCATTTCAGAACCGCGCGCCAGTTACAGCTCGATCCAGCGCGTCGGCGTCAAGATGCAATTCACGTCTGAGTCATGCGGGCTAATGGGAACTTCGCGCACGATTTGCTCATCGAACGCCACCCCGCACGTTTGCCCGCGCACTTCCGCCAACATCCGGTCGTAATACCCCTTCCCGCGGCCGAGTCGACGTCCATGCAAATCAAAGGCTACTCCAGGCACTAATACAAAGTCCAGCTGGTTTAACGCGATCGACTCACAGTGAACGGCCGGTTCCCGAATGCCGTACCGGCCGAGGACCAGGTCCTGGCTCGGGTTAGTAACCTGGCAACCCACATACTGCCGTGTCATCGGATCAAAACGAGGCAATGCTACCCGTTTGCCGAACTGGAGACCCGTTGCCAGCAGCGGCCAAACATCGGCTTCGCCGCTGACCGGTGCGTACATCAAAATCGATTGGGCTTTGCGCCAAATAGGCTGCTCCAGCAGCCGAGCCCTGAGTTCCGCCGAACGGGCCGCCCTTTGCTCCTCAGACAATACGGCCAGGTGGGCTTTCACTTGCTCGCGCAGGGCCGCCTTCAGGGCGTTCACGTCGCGAATCATTTACGCCCGCCCTTCCATGAGAAAGCAACGTCGGGAGCCCCCGCATTCATGGTCCCAATGCTGAATTTCGGGAATGTGACGGCTTTCCATGAACCGTGCGGCAATCCGAAGGTTTTGGAGTGCGCACGCTGTGCGGCGCTTTTCGGGATCGCACCACGTCCGAAAGCGGCGCAGAGCGCCGCGCTCCAAGACGCTGACGCGCCCTCCTGTGGCGGGATCATGGTCCCAATGGAGGATTTTGCGATCGTGGAGGCTCTCCATGAACCTGGTAGAAAGGCGCGGGGACGTCTCGTCGCCGCAGTCTGGCTTAGCGGCGGGGGACGAGACGTCCCCGCCCCGAATGACATTGGACTCGCTATTTGGGTTCATGGTCCCAATGCAGGATCTGGCTATCGTGGCCTCCATGAACCGAACGGAAAACGCCTGCCCTCACCCCTGCCCTCTTCCCCAGGCCCCCAGGAGAGGGAGGAGCTTTCGCAGCGCAGTTTGGGTTCCTGCCAAAACTGGCTCACTCCTGTCCCTCCGACTGTTTTTTGGACAACTCACGCCATTTCGCCAAACGCTCTTTTATTTTTTTCTCCACTCCCTGGTCGCTCGGTTCGTAATAGCGCTTCTCCGTCCCAAGATAATCCTGAGCCACGAAATGCTCAGGAAAGTCATGCGCGTATTTGTACCCTTCGCCATGGCCTAACCGTTTTGCTCCCGGGTAATGCGCATCCCGCAGATGCTCGGGCACCGGCAGGGTGCGTCCGGATTCGACATCTTTGAGGGCGGCGTCAATGGCCGTAATGGTGCTGTTACTCTTGGCAGCGGTGGCGATATAGATCGTGGCTTCGGCCAGAGGTATACGCGCCTCCGGCCAGCCAATGAATTCGGCGGCCTGAAAGGCCGCGTTGGCCAGCACCAACGCCATGGGATCCGCCAATCCGACGTCCTCCGCCGCATGAATCACAATCCGCCGTGCGATGAAGCGCGGATCTTCGCCCGCGTGGATCATCTTGGCTAGCCAGTACAGCGCGGCGTCCGGGTCGCTGCCTCGCATTGATTTGATAAACGCCGAAATCGTGTCGTAATGCGCATCCTCGTCGTCGTAAACAACCGCCTTCTTCTGGATGCTTTGCTCCGCCACCGCCAAATCGATGTGCACCGCGCCATCACCCGCTGGAGGGGTAGTCAACGCGGCGATTTCGAGCGCGTTGAGCGCTTTACGGGCGTCGCCATCAGAGATTTTGGCCAAGTGCCGCAGGGCAGCGTCATCAGCCGCAACTTTCAAATAGCCCAGCCCGCGTTCAGAATCGGTGAGGGCTCGGCGGAGCAATTGATAAAGGTCCTGCTCACTGAGCGGGCGGAGCTCGAAAATCTGTGACCGGGATACCAGCGGTGAGTTGACGAAGAAGAAGGGGTTGTGAGTCGTTGCCCCAATCAGCCGGACGACCCCGGCTTCCACGTCCGGCAACAGTACATCCTGTTGCGCTTTGTTGAACCGGTGGATCTCGTCGACGAACAAAATCGTTGATTGGCCGGTATTCTCGAGACGATTCCCGGCCGCCGAAAGCACACGACGCATGTCGTTGACGTTCGACTCGACGCCACTGAGGCGTTCGAATTTGTTTTGGGTCTGACGTGCGATGATCTGGGCTAGAGAGGTTTTGCCGGTTCCAGGCGGGCCGTAAAAAATCAATGACTGAATGCGGTCTGCCTCGATGGCGCGCCGAAGGAGTTGACCCGGAGCGAGGATGTGATCCTGGCCGACGAACTCGCTCAGGTCGCGCGGACGCATCCGGGCAGCGAGCGGCTGATTTTTGAGGGTTTCCGCAGGGTCTGGCGCCTCGGCCTCGCCGGAGGGAATCCGGGAGAAAAGGTCATCGCGCGCCATAGGCCCAACATATCAGCGGTCGCGGAAAATGGAAGAGTACAGAGCTTCCTCGGCGTAACGGGTCAGTGGCGGCGGGGCCTGGGGTCAGTTCGCACTTTTCTCGCCCGCAACCCCGTGAAAAGTGTCGCACGGACCCCAGGCTCCGCCGCCATTGACGGATTACTCTCCTCGGCGATAGGACAGCGAGCGTTGCTCCGAGCAAAGAGCGACCCCCGTGCTCGGACTGCACGGCCGTGGGTGAAAGCGGGACCGGTACAAAAAAATCCCCGCCATTGCCGTGTGTAACAGTTCCTTTGAACTTATTTAGAAACAGAAGGAACCCGCTGGATTGCTTTCGACTTCCAATTAAGGCCTGTCGGCCACAACCGCAACTAAAGTTCCGTGGATTATTTACTACGGTTCAAGGACATAGTTTCTTATCACGTGCATAGGCAGGGTAAATTCAAAATCACAATCGAATCTCCCATCTTCCAAAGAACTGGCGCTTGGTTCTGACGGTGGCTTCCGCCACCTGCGCTTGCTGGAACTACATTGCTCGATCGACGCCGCTTTCTCAAGGGAGAAATATTTCTCCCTTGACGAAATTGTACTTGCGTTGCGAGAGCTTTGCGGCTGGGGCCTCTTACAGTCGCGACGGTTTGTTCAATGTTTTGGCAGTTTCAGTTTTTTTCGTGACGGGGTGGTGCAACCAGTGATTGATTCGAGGCAAAAGCTGATCCGGGCTGATTGGTTTGGTGAGATATTCATCGGCACCCGACTCGATGCCGGCGAAACGTGTGAACTCGCTGGTCAGGCCAGTGAGCATGATGACTGGAATCGTTGCAGTATCGTCTGCTCGCTTCAGGGCTTCGCAAACCGCAAAACCGTCCAATTCCGGAAGGATTAAGTCCAAAACAATCACATCTGGCGAAATGGAACGCGCTTTCTTGAGCGCATCCAGACCATTGGCCGCTGTACTAACGGAGAACCCCGCCTGCTTCAAACCGAGGCGCAGCAGTTCCAGGAGTTCAGTATTGTCTTCGACAATCAGCAGCTTCTTTCGCATAAGTCGTTTGAGTTGCCCCTGTTAACCGGGGCTAACGGCGGCAACCTTGTGTCCACTCTTCCGGCGAGGAGTTTATAAGCAGGATTGATGCCGAACCTTTTGGTTTGGGCTTAGTATGCGGGCTAAATGGCCTTACCGGTCCTGACTGGCAATGGGGCCGGATCCGTCGTGACAAAGGCCCCGTTCGCGGGTAAGTACAATCACCGATGCTTTGGCACACGCTGCACCAGCTTAAGTCGAAGGACCCAGAAGTCCGGCGCAAGGCGGTCCTGCTCCTGTACCAAACCCCGAATGAGCGAGCTGCGCGCGTCCTGGCGGCCATGCTCGACGATTCGGACGCCGAAGTCCGACGACTGACAGCGATGGCTTTGGGCAAAATGGAGGACGAACGTCGAATCGAGCCACTGATTCGCGCATTGCGAGACCGGGATGCGACGGTCGTCCAGGCAGCCGCTGCCGCACTCAAAAAGGCGCGTTCCGAACAGGTGGTCTGTGCCCTGGAACCTTTACTGAGACATTCCGATGCGGCCGTTCGTGGGCAGGCGGCTCAAAGCCTCGAAGCCGCCGGGTGGCGCCCCAGTGATCGCGAGCAGGAAATCTGGTATCGGGTGGCCAAGGGACAACTTTTCCAAGCTGCTGGCTTTGGGGTCGAAGCAGTACCCGCCTTAGAACTGGCGCTAGCCGGCGGTTCATCAGGAACAGGCGTCGCCGCGATCGAAGCTCTCGCGCATATTGACGACCCCACCTCGATTCGGCCAGTCTTCGGCGCTCTGCGCTCACCCGACCCAGCCATATGTATTGCGGCCGTCACTGCGCTGAGTCGAGCCGGTGCGGCCGAGGCGGTTGCGCCAGTATATGCGCTGTTGAAAAGTCGCAACCCCCAGATCCGGGCGGTTGCGGTCGAGGGCCTGGGCCGCCTCCAGGCGGCAGAAGCGCTCGAAGCCATCTCAGGCCTATTGCAGGACTCCCAATGGGAAGTACGCCGCCAGGCCGCCGAAACTCTCGGACGCTTTCGTGATGCTCGAGCGGTTGGGCCGTTAAGCGCCGCCCTCGCAGACTCCGACGGCGATGTGCGAGAAGCCGCTGCCATGTCCCTTGGAAACCTGGGCGATGCCCGCGCTATAGGACCTTTAGTCCTGGCGCTCAAAGATCCCAGCAGCAGTGTACGCCGTATTGCCGCCGCCACTTTGTCGCGGATCGATACAGATTGGAGCTCTTTGCCTGAGGCGCGCGCCGCAGCTGAGGAACTCAAGCCCGCGTTGCATGACCACGACCCCGGGGTGCGCCATTTTGTGGGCCATCTGCTGGCTGCCATCAGCGGAGCGCAGAGCTCGTCGGTCCCTCTAGCCGCCGGCGGTGAATTTCAGCCGGAGCAACGCCGCAAAATGGCGGTGAAATGCTTCTTGCAGATCCTGGCTGATCCTGACCGTGACCTGCGCCAGGCGGCGGCCGAAGCGTTGGGCCAGTTGGCCGATCAGAGCTCACATTTGCCTCTCACACGCGCCTGCTCGGATCCCGATCCGGGCGTTCGCCGCTCGGCCACCCTCGCTCTGCGGAACTTCCAGCCTTCGCCCGCATGAGCAGCAATCCGGCCAGACGAAAGCGCTTTTTGTTCGTCGACGACGACACCGGTTTTCTTGCTGACCTTCGCCAGTTGTTCACGGAGATGTCCCAAGGCTCATGGGAGATTTTCACCGCGGAGAACCACTCGCAGGCGCTGGCACTCTTGCGCGGGCAATCGATGGATGTGGTCGTGCTGGACCTCGATATGCCGGTCATGGACGGCTTGCAGTTCTTGCGTTTGCTGACGCGGACTTATCCGGGACAGCAAGTAGTGATCCTCACCGGCCAGGCCTCGGGCGAAAAACGCCAGGTTTGTCTGGACAGTGGCGCGGCACTTTTCCTGGAGAAACTGATCACCCCGGAAGGCTTTGGGGCCGTTTTTGAGTCGCTGGATCTGCTGGCCGGGGCCGCGCCGCAGGACGGTTTTCGCGGCATGATGCGCCGCGTTGGGTTACAGGAAGTGCTGCAGATGGAATGTCTTGGCCGAAAATCATCCATCCTGGAAGTCTTTACCGGCTCAGTCCGCGGCCGCATCTTCGTCGCCGAAGGTGATATCATTCACGCGGAATCCGGGTCGTTGCAGGGAGAGATGGCCTTGTATGGACTGCTCGGGTTGCGCGGCGGCGAGTTCAATTTACGACCGTTTTCAGAGCCGGCGCAACGGACTGTTTCCGGTCATTATGAGTTCCTGCTCATGGAGGCGGCGCGTCTTACCGACGAAGGCACCAATCCCCTGGCAGCAGGAGCGAGCGCCCCGACGGTGCTCGAGCCTTTGCCCGAACCACAGATCGTCCAGGATGTTCCTTCGCAAACGGAGGAATTTCCGCAAATTTCAGTTCAGATCGAGGAGGTTCTGCTCGCCTCAGGCTCCGGCACGCTGCTGTATGAAAGGCAATGCCCGGACGCGCAGCAACGTTTGAACCTGTTACAACAACTTGAAGCCGATGCCGCAACTCTCAGCCGGACCCTTCCGGCAGGGCGGTTTGATCGGGTCGAGATTCGCACTTCGACCGATCGGATCCTCTGCCAGGCTCAGGCCGAAATGCGTTTGTTTGTTCGAAGTGCCACGTTGCCGCACCCGGATTCATGAGACAGGTTTGCGAGGAATTCTTAGCCGCCCGCCTGCCCTTACCCGGCCTGGCGGCCTGTGCGGTCCGGCTGCCAGACGGCATGCTGATGCACCAATGCTTTGATCGTTGGCTCTCTCCCGCCCAACTCCGACAGGCCATTGCTCAGTTGGCCCACAACCAGGACTCCCTCGGACGCTATCAGATCGAGCCGGTGCGGACGGTTTGGACCTTCGAGCATTTGCGCATCGATTTGACCTTGAGGCCGGATCGAGCCTGCCTGGCGCTCTTTTCACAAAATCGCCCGGACTTGCAGCTGGATGCCATTG
>Ga0070741_10004784_pt1 | contig 31216 bp, 28 predicted proteins | sample Coa_R1_4_FD_66440 | JGI IMG/M metagenome (GOLD analysis project Ga0070741, IMG submission 66440) | Surface soil microbial communities from Centralia Pennsylvania, which are recovering from an underground coalmine fire - Coalmine... | ecosystem: Environmental > Terrestrial > Soil > Unclassified ... | reverse complement strand
GCCGATCCACTCCCAGCCGCCGCGGAGCCGAGCAACATAGAAGGTGATTTCCTCCGGCAGATTGCCCGCCCAGATAATCAGAAACTGCGAGAACGTGAAGTACGCCCAGACCATCACGAAGGCAAGCGAAAGCTTGCCGAGGTCGTGCAGGTGTCGCGGCCTCACGTTTTCGGCAAACGGGGAATACCGCGAGAACGCAATCACGACTAAAATCAGAAACGCGAGAGCGGACAGGCCTTGGCCGGCGATGAACAGCAGCCCGAAAATCGTCGAGAACCAGTGCGGGTTGATCGACAGTACCCAATCAATCGCCATGAACGTAACCGTGAAGCCGTAGAAGCAAAGACCCGGACCGCTGATCAACTGGAGCTTGCGATGCAGGTCGCGATTGCCGGTGCGATCTTCTTCAAGCGACCATTTGTTAAGAAAGTAAGCCATAAGCAGCCAGCCCGCAAAGTAAATCGCCGCTCTGACAAGAAAGAACGGGACGTTCAAATAGATGCTCTTATGCTTGAGAATCTCATCGGCTGCTACCGCATCCGGATGGGACCACTCATATAGCCTGGGGATGCCCAATACGACCGGAAGGAACAAGACCGCGACAAGCGGTAACGTGCGGCTGGCAGCCTCGCAAAGCCGGCGGATCACGATGCCCCAGGCGCCGCCCGTGAGGTATTGCAGCATGAGCAGCGCCATGGATCCGAGCGTCACGCCGATGATGAACATGTAAGCCCAGAGATAAGAACGGAAGAACTGGTCTGGAGAGATAAAGGCGCCTAAGATACAGAGAAGCAAGGCCGGAACGCCGATGCCAAGCGACCGCGTGCGCCACCTGCGTACATCGGCGGCGAGCGTCTCCGGCACCGCAAAGTCCACTCGATTTGCCATCATCGCGAGCCTCCGGCAGCCAATTGCGCGCGCGCCTCCGGCGGAACATCCTGTAACGAAGCCTGCTGGCTGTATTGCAGCGCCCGCACATAAGCGACAATCGCCCAGCGGTCCTGCGGCTGGATTTGAGCCGCATAGTCCGGCATAGCTCCGAAACCGTTGGTAATCACGTCGTAGATATAGCCTGCCGAAACCTGGCGGAGCCGGTCGCTATGGTATGTCGGGGGGCGCCGATAACCGCGCCTCACGATCATGCCCTGACCAGTGCCGGCCCGGTCGTGACATGGTGCGCAATAAATGTTGTAGCGCTGCTGCCCGCGTTTGAGTACCTCGCGCGTTACGGGGAATGGAAACGTCTGCGTGAAGTCCTTCCCAACACGGCCCGAGAAGAATTCGGTATCTTCCCGCAAATGACCTCGCGCTACCGTGCCTTCCACGAGCGGGCGCGCGGAACGGCCGTCGGGAAACAGCTTGCTTGGGCGCAGAGGAACATACTTAGGCTGATCATGCATGTCTTGCCTGCATCCGGCGGCGCCCAAAGCGAACAGCAGCACAGGCAGGTAGCGGGCCGTGAGCCCTTTCCAGCGTTCGTCAATGAGCAACTTCGCACACCTCACGCGGTTCCAGGCTTTCGAGAAACTCACCCGTCTGCTTACGGTCGAACTTCGGGTCCGTCGCCTCAATGCACAGGAAAAAGCGATTCCGTGACGCCAGCGCAAAGCGGGGCGTATTGAATACAGGATGATAGGGCATAGGCAACCCATTCAAAGCCAGCAGTCCGAGCACGGCGGCAATAGAGGCAAACAGAACCGTCATCTCGAACGTGATGATGATATATGCCGGCCAGCTATGGAGCGGCCTGCCTCCGATGTTGATCGGGAAATACCAGACGGTCACGTAGTATTGCATCAGATAACCGGTTAGGCCCCCCAGAATCCCGCCGATCAGAACAATTAGCGGCAGCTTGTTCCGTTTCAGGTGCATGGCCTCGGCAAGCTCTTCGATCGGTACGGGCGAATACGCGTCCATCTTGCGGTAGCCTCGCTCGTGAGCCTCGTGCGCCGCGTTCACCAATGCGGTCGGCGAATCGAACTCAGCGATTAAACCGTAGATCGGCGGTTTCACCGCGTCACCTCCTCCTCTTGTACCTTGGCCTCCGGCAGCAGCGTCCGGACTTCGAAAATCGAAATCATCGGCAGCAGACGAATAAATAGGAAGAACAGGAACAGGAACAGCCCGATTGTCCCGATGTAGGTGGCCCAATCCCAGCGGGTCGCCTCGAATATGCGCCACGAAGATGGCAGGAAATCCTGGGCAAGACTGCTGATGATGATCATAAATCGCTCCAGCCACATTCCTACCAGCACCGTGAGCGAGACCAGAAACAGCAAGGGAACACTGCTGCGAACGCGCTTGAACCAGAGCGCCTGTGGTGCGATGAGATTGCAAAAGATAAGCGCCCAATAGCTCGGCGCATACGGCCCGACCATGCGGTTCCAGATAGCCGCTCCTTCGAAAACGTTGCCGCTGTACCACGCCGTGAATGTTTCCAGAATGTATGAATAGGCGACGATCAAGCCGGTGGCGAGCATGATCTTGGCCGAGTTCTGCAAGTGCCGCGAAGTAATCAGACCCTGCAAACCGTAGACTTCGCGCAGCGGAATAGCCAAAACCAGAACCATGGCAAAACCGGAATAGATGGCGCCCGCCACGAAATAAGGCGGAAAGAATGTACTGTGCCACCCGGGTACGACGGCGATCGTGAAGTCAAAGCTCACCACGGTATGCACGGAGATGACCAGTGGCGTAGCGAGGCCGGCAAGCAGCAGCGATGCGGTTTCATACACGGTCCAGTGCCGCGCCGATCCGCGCCAGCCCATAGCCAGAATGCCGTAAAAGAACCGCGGGAAGCGATGCGTTGCCCGGTCGCGCAACGTGGCCAGGTCGGGCAAAAGACCTACGAACCAGAACAGGAATGACACCGTGGCGTAAGTCGAAACCGCGAAGACGTCCCACACGAGCGGACTGCGAAAGTTCGGCTGGATGCCCATGGCGTTTGGATACGGGAAGAGCCAGTAAAAAAGCCAGGGCCGGCCCAGGTGCAACAACGGAAACATGCCCGCGCAGGCGACGGCGAACAGCGTCATTGCTTCCGCGAAACGGTTGATCGAGTTTCTCCAGCGCTGGTTGAGCAGCAGCAGAATGGCCGAAATCAGCGTGCCCGCGTGGCCGATTCCGATCCACCAGACGAAGTTGGTGATCGCGAAGCCCCAGGCCACCGGAATCTTGATGCCCCAGATGCCCACACCTTTCCAAAGCAGCACCACCACGGCCCACAAAAACAGCAGCAGCAGTGCGAAACCTACCCCGAACCCCGCAAACCAGAAAAGCGGAGTGCGCCGGGTCAGCACGACCGACGCGATCTGGTCGGTCACGGTCCCGAATGTGTAGCCCTGGCCGATAATCGCGCGGCCGCGTTCCACAGTTACGGAATCTTGTCGTTGTTCCGGCATGTCGAGCCTACGATTCGATCTCTGGATTTGGGTTGCGCAACGCCGCCAGATAGGTGGTGCGCGGTCTGGTATTCAGATCCGCCAGCAGCGCGTAGTTCAACTTCTCGGCTTTCATCATAGATACGCGGCTGTTCGGATCGCTTATATCGCCAAAGACGATGGCCTCGGTCGGGCACGCCGCCTGGCATGCCGTGTTGATCTCCCCGTCGTACACTTTGCGGTCTTCCTTCTCTGCTTCTATTTTGGCGTAGTTGATCCGCTGCACACAGTACGTGCATTTTTCCATTACTCCCCGGCTGCGGACGGTGACGTCCGGGTTGTGCTGCATGCTGAGCGGCGAATCCTTGAAATCGTTGTAGAGCAGAAAATTGAAACGCCGGACCTTGTACGGGCAGTTGTTCGAGCAATACCGCGTTCCCACGCAGCGGTTGTAAACCATGTCGTTCAGCCCTTCGCTGCTGTGAGTGGTGGCTTGCACCGGGCAGACCAACTCGCAAGGCGCGTTTTCACATTGCATGCAGGGCACGGGCTGGTTATAAATCTCCGGATTCTCTAAATTGCCATGGTAATAACTGTCAACCCGGAGCCAATGCATGGCGCGTCCCCGCCGTACCTCGTCCTTGCCCACGATGGGGATGTTATTTTCGGCGACGCACGCCGCGATGCATGCGCCGCAACCCGTGCAGGCATTCAAATCGATGGCCATGCCCCATGCATAGCCCTCGTACTTAAATCCCGGATAAAGGGTCAGTTCCCGCGGCGGTTCCTCAGAGCCTTCATGCGCCGAGTTTGGATTTTTGCGGTACTCCTCGATTGTGGTCTGATGAATGATGCCCCGCCGTGTATCGAGCACGTGGTAATCCTGCGTCGAGACGACTTCTTCGCTTCCGCGCAGAGGGCGAATCTCCAGGCCCGTATCGTGCCACAGAGCCTTGGAGTTGCGGAGGCCGTAGGCGTTGAATCCGAGACCCTGGCCTACATTTCCGGCCCGCGTCCGGCCATAGCCAAGATGGGCGGTAACGGAACCGTCAGCATGGCCGGGCTGTACGAAAACCGGAGTGCGAACTTTCCACCCGCCGTAGCCGAGTTCCACCATGCTGCCGGTATTGACGCCCAGCCGCGCGGCCGTAGCCGGACTCATGATGGCCGCATTACCCCAGACCAGTTTTGTGATCGGCTTCGGCAGCTCCTGGAGCCATCCGTTGTTCGAAAACCGCCCGTCGTAGATGGTTGGATCGGGACGGAAAACAACCTCGTAAGCCTGAGTGGAAGCGGCGGGCTTCGGAGCAGCCGCCGCCCAGCCCGCCTTCAGAGCCGGTGTCCTGCCAGGAAGCGCCGTGCCCGGAACGATCCCGTCGTGCAGCGCTTTTCGCCACCACGATTCGAAGTCCGCTCCGGTGTGCTGCTGGCTCCAGTAGCCCTTGACCAGGTCGTAACTGGAAAGCTCCGGGTTATCCGTCAGCATGGCGAGCATCTCGAGCGACGAGCGGCCGCGGTAGAGCGGTTCGATGAGCGGCTGCAGGATTGTTACTGTGCCATCGAGGGACCGGCAGTCGCCCCAGCTTTCCAGATAATGCGCCGCTGGAAGGTGCCACTGGCACAGCTCCGAGGTTTCATCGTTGTGCTGGCTCAAATGGACCCGGAGCTTGGCCTTCTTCAGGCGGTCTCGCATGGCGAGATCCACCGGGGCGGTGAAAGCCGGATTGCCTTCGAGGATCAGTAACAGCTCTACGGCGCCCGAATCGAGATCGCGGGCCAACTCGGTGATCGATGCCACTTGATCCACCGAGTGCGCCTCCACGGGATCGGTGTACACGATCGTGCGGCCGACGTTACTGAGGGCTTGGTTGACGGCGTGCGCCAATGCGTGCACGGCCGGCGGCTGATGTTCGCCCGCAATCACCAGGCTGGAGCCCTTGTGACTCTGGAGATCCTTCAACAGCGGACGGCCCCATTTCTCGAACGCTTCGTTTTTCTCTTTACCGCGTCCGGCGGTGTCCACGCCCAGAGCTGCCGCCAGCGCCCAGGCAAACCCTTCCACGTCTTGCGCCCGGAGAGGCATCCGATGATCGGCCTTCGTTCCGGTTGGAGTGGGCATGGGCTCAACCACGTAGAGGCGGTTCATTGCCGTCTGGCTGCCCCACACTCTGCGCCGCATGGCGAACTGCCTCGCGTACCGGAGGCTGTTGGGACCCGAGCCGAGAAAATCAGAATCGAGCGACAGAATGACGTCTGCGCCGGCGAGATTGTAGTAGGTATTGACCGGCTGGCCAAACGCCATCATGGCACCGGCGCGGGCCGAGTGCGCGCCCGCTGGCTCCCACTGGTGCCATTTCGCCTCGGGCATCCCGCGCAGGATGTTCTGGATGAGCGCGGCGAGCGTCGGCGATGTCACCGTTTCGGTCAGAATTCGTATTCCCGCGCCCTTCTTGGCCTGCTGCTCGGTAGCGACACTCCGAATTGTGCCGAGAAAGCTTCCCCAGGAGCGAATCTCACCTTCAAATGTCAGGGCCTGCGAGCGGTCGGGATCGTACAGACCAAGCACGGAAGCCTGCGTAAAGACGTCGCACGCGCCCAGACTCGAGGGATGGCCGGGGTTGCCTTCCACCTTCGTTGGCCGCCCTTCATGGCTTTCGACCAGTACACCCGTCGCGAGTCCGCTAAGAGGGAAGGCGGTAGCGAAGAAGAGCGGCTTGCCGGGCACCAGCTCTTCCGGCTGGCGGATATACGGCATAATGTGCTCGGTCGGCTGGCGCGTACAAGCGGTCAGACCGGCCAGGCCGAGCGAAGCCCCCATCAATTTCAAAAATCGGCGCCGTCCGGCGGCATCTTCCCATTCCGATGCGTACCGCGGAAACTCGCGGTGCATCATCTCGTCGAACTCTTCGGATTCCGCCAGGTCTTCGAGACTGCGCCAGTAATCGCGGCCGCGAGCACCCTCCAGGCGCGCGCGAATGGAGGCAAGGTCGAGTTTCGGCTTAAGGTTACTCATCGGTGGCACGTGTTGCAACTGGTCAAGGTGCGCTGATCCTGTATCTTGTATTGCTCTACAAGCTTCCGCCCGCGCTCGATCCGATCTGCCGGATATTCATAGCCCATGGTGAACACTTCCTCACGCGGTCGTACGTATTGCTCCGGATGGCGGTGGCAATTCAGACACCACGACATTTGCAGCGATGCTTCCTGCCAGGTCAGGGGCATGCGATCTACCCGGCCGTGACAGCTTTCGCAGCCGATTCCTTTGTTGACGTGAATGCTGTGATTGAAATACACAAAGTCCGGAAGATCGTTCACGCGAGTCCACTCGATTGAGGCCCCGGTGCGAAAACTGGCGCGAACAGGCTCCAAGGTCGGGCTCGTGTTCCAGATTTGCGAGTGGCAGTTCATGCACGTTTTCGTCGGTGGAATGCCGGCGAAGTTGGAGTTCTCCACCGACGTATGGCAATACCTGCAGTCGATTCCCAGGCCTCCTACGTGATGTGCGTGGCTGAACGGAACCGGCTGTTCGCGAGCTACGTCCTGCCGGGTGGCATATCCGGAGCGGTCCAGCTCCACGAATGCCCAGCTCAAGAATGCGAGGATGAAAACAGCTCCAAAGATTGTCAGCCTGGAAAATGTGTTCGTGCTGTGATGAAAAATTTGAGCCATAAGGACTACTCAATCCCCGGCCGCCTTTCACAGCGGAAAACCGCCTCGTACGACGCACATACGCAGTATTTGTCCGGCATCCGGACCACCGCCACAATCCTGTCCATGAATATTTCCTTCAGTTTCTCAAAACTGTGAACTGCTGAATGGAAAGCTTTGTTTGATTTTGCACGAGGAGTTACATCTTTTTCCTCAGCAGAAAGGCACAATTCTCCAGCCTGCTCGATCCGCCATCGTTGACGGCAAACCGCCGCGGAACAAGGCGGCCTTTTTCCGGAGCCGCGTCCCAGAGAGAAGCAGCGGCATAGGCGCCGTCTTTTCGGATCGCGTAGAAGTTCAGGTCGAACTGCGCGAGCCGCGACTGGTCATTTCCAAAGTTCCGCGCCACACGCCGCAGCGCGTCTAGACAGGCATCTTGCGGGGCCATCCCATGGCGCATATTCTCCACGACAGTGTGCGCGCCGGCGACGCGGATGTTCTCCTCGCCGCGTCCGGTAGAACCAGCCGCCCCCACATCCTGGTCCACATACAATCCTGCTCCAATGAGAGGAGAATCACCAACCCGGCCGGGTATCTTCCATGCCAGCCCGCTCGTCGTCGTTACACCGGAAATTTCACCCTTCGCGTTCAGAGCCAAACAATTAATTGTCCCGGTCGGCGGTTTTGTCGCCATCTCCCACGCCCAAGCGAATGTCGCGTTATCGGCGTTTGGGAACAGCTTTTTGATGGCGGTCTTCTTGACGTCGGATTTTGCGGGGCTGTCGAGCCCATCAGTCCAGTTGTTATGGCCGCCGCCGTCGCGCAGCGATCGCTTCCAAACCAGCCAAGCCAGCCGGGCTTTCTCGGTCAGCAGGTCGTATTCGCGAAAGCCCATAGCCTTTGCAAAACGAAGAGCTCCCTCACCCACCAGCATCAAATGATCGGTCTGCTCCATTACCAATCGGGCAACGGCCGATGGTGTCTTGATGTTGCGCAGTGCGGCAACCGCGCCGGCTCTACGCGTCGGCCCATGCATCACACACGCGTCCAATTCCACAACACCTTCTTCGTTCGGAAGCCCGCCATAGCCCACCGATGTATCTTCCGGATCCTCCTCGTTGATGTTCACACCTGCGATCACGGCGTCCAGCGTATCGGCGCCCGATTTCAGCAGTTCCATGGCCCGGGCGCACGCACGCAGCCCATTGGCACTGGCGATTACAACTGGATTCGGCCCGGACGCCGCCGGATTCGCGCTCCCGGAGAGCGCTGCGGAACTCAGCAGCACGGCCCTCCTGCTAATCTTGTCTGTCATCAATTGCTATTCCACCGCGGCGCCTGCGGTGAACCAACGCTTGTCTGTGCTCCCCGGAACTGATCCGCCGCGCGCCTCCAGCGATAACCGGTCGGTACAGGGACCCACGTCGCGACCACATGAGCCGATCACCCCGGCCGTGGACCCCTTCAGCACAGCGGCCGTATGCCGTTCGTTCTCTCGTCCAAGTCGCGAAACCACATTATGGCACAGCTTACAGACGATGCTGTACTCCGGTTTCTGATCTGCGCCGGCATGGCGTGGTACGGCTTCTGCTACACTGGCGTGCCATGAGGCGCGCGCTCTTCGTTTTGGTTTTTCTCGCATTGCCGATGGCATTCGGCGCCGGCAGAAATAAACAGGTCAAGCCGCCCGATCTCCAACTTCTGTCTGTTACGGCTCGCCGCTCCGAAGCAAGCGTTAAGCTTGATGGCCGCATCCGCAATTCCGGACAAAAACCTCTTCAGGGTCTCATTCTCGTTTTTGATTTTCTTGCTCCCGGTGAAGCCGTCATCACCACACAGAAAGGACCGATCGACGAAGAGGTGCTTGCTCCCGGTCAAGAGAGCGTATTCCGTTTCGAGTGCAACGATCCGGTCCGGGCAGTCGAATACCGCATCAGCGCGGTGGACGAAGAAGGACGTGAGTTTCGCCTGGACAGGGCCGGTCCCTTCATAATCGAATAGCAATCGCCCATCGATCTCCGAGTTAACAAGGTTTACAAAATTTTTACAAGAAGAGAACCATGCCCCAACCGGCGGCGCGTAGGATCGAAGTGAGTAATAACAAAGGAGACTTCGGATGGGTTCATTTCCGCTCGCCTGCAACCCGCAAGACCGGTATCAGGATCCGCACCTGGACCTCGATTTTGAGCACAAAACTGCAAGACTCGATTCACGCCCGCTGGATTTAACGCGAAAGGAATACGATTTGCTGGCGCTCCTCGTATTAAATGCCGGCGAAGTAGTGCCGCGCGATGCGCTGCTCATGCGGGTCTGGGGCTACACGACGCAGATCCGTACGCGCACATTGGACGTTCATATCCGCCGGCTCCGAAAAAAGCTTGGCGCCTACAGCGATCAATACATCGAAACCATTTTCGGCGTGGGGTACCGGTTTCAACCGTTTCGCGCATCGAGACTGACGTTCAACGAGGCAGGTTCTCCGCTGCTTGCGCTTGGCGCATAATTTGAAAGCAACTGCTTGCTGCGGGCGCGACTCAGCACACTCACGAGTTCACTGAGCTGGCCCCGCAGAAAGCGGTTTTGTTTCAGGCTGCCGCTACGCCCGCGGCGCTAAAATGGGGGATCCCCATGCAGCAGAGGATCTCCCCGGCAACAACTCTCGAAGGCTCGATCTGCCTTCCCGGTGATAAGTCCATTTCACACCGCTACGCGATGATCGCGTCCCTTGCCGAAGGGGTCACGCAGATTCGCAACTATGCCACGGGTGCCGATTGCCGCTCCACGCTCGGCGCATTGCGCGCGCTCGGAGTTCCCATCGAGCAGCACGGCTCGGAGGTAACCGTTCACGGCCGTGGCTTGGATGGTCTGCGCGCGCCGGAAGCAGAGCTCGATGCGGGTAATTCCGGCTCTACGATTCGCATGCTGTCCGGTATCCTTGCCGCGCAGCCATTCTTCACCCGGATCGGCGGCGACGAATCGCTTTCGCGCCGGCCCATGGCGCGCATCATTCGCCCGCTTACCGAGATGGGAGCTTCGATCAGCGCCCGTGAAGGCAGCTTCCCCCCGCTCGAGATAAAGGGGAGCGCCCTGCGGCCCATCGACTACACACTCCCGGTGCCGAGCGCCCAGGTGAAGACTTGCGTGCTCTTTGCGGGCTTGTTCGCAAACGGCCGTACGATTGTGCGGGAGCCGGTCCGGTCCCGCGATCACACCGAGATCGCGCTGCGCGAGTTCGGCGCCGAAATTACAATTGACGGCCGCAAGATCGAAATCGAAGGGCGCCCGAAGCTTCTGGCGCGCGATGTCGCCGTGCCTTCGGATCTCTCCTCAGCCGCTTTCTTTCTGGTTGCCGCCCTGCTGGTCCCCGGCTCATCGCTTACAATTCGCGGCGTAGGACTGAATCCTACCCGGTCAGCACTGCTCGATTTTCTGGCGCAGATGGGCGCGAATCTGCGTATCGTGAACGTCGAAAGCAGCAATGGCGAGCTGATGGGCGACGTCGTGATCCGCCATGGGACTGTGCGCGGCGGCGTCATCGAAGGCTCGATGACGGCGGCGCTCATCGACGAGATCCCGGTATTGGCGGTGCTAGGCGCCGCGAGTGAAAACGGCTTAATCGTCCGCGATGCGTCCGAGCTGCGCATTAAGGAGACCGATCGGATTGCGACCGTGGCCGAAAATTTCCGGCGCATGGGAGTCAGAGTTGAAGAGCAGCCGGACGGGATGATCGTGCCTGGCCGGCAGAGCTTCCGGGCTGCGCATCTTGATTCCTTCGGCGATCACCGCATTGCCATGGCCTTCGCGGTTGCTGCGCTGCGGGCCGAGGGCGAGTCCTGGATTGAAAATGCCGAGGCGGCCTCGGTCTCCTTTCCGGAGTTCTTTCAGATCCTGCGGGGTATCACGAACTGACCGGATCGCAGCTCCACGATGAATGAATCGAGTGCGATCGTCTTCTGGATATTGCGCCGCACAAGCTCGGCTAGAAGATCGGCTTTCTCCGTAGCGCCGCGAAACCAATCAAAACTGACCGCCGAAGCGAGGCGCGTGATCTCTCTCGCGATGTCCTGATTGCGAATTTGCGCGCCAGGCTCACGCGCCCGGAGCAGGTCCTGAAGCAGGCCGTACAGCACTTTCAAATACGGCTCGAGCTTCTCCGACTTGCTGCGCGCAATGCCTTCGGAAACAGGAATCCATTCGCTGAACGGCGCAAGCCCCGCGGCGACTCGCAGCATCAGCAGCATCGCGGAGCGGCGGCGGTCGTATTCTGCTGGATCGAGCGCTGCCGCCAAACCCGGGCTGCCTGCCGCAAGCGCAATCCTGCGCTCCGGCTCATCAAGCTTACGGGATCGAACGAACTCCCGCATATCGGCATCCGAGAGCGCGGCAAAGTGGAATGGAACGGCACGGGAACGAATAGTCGGCAGCAGGTCGTACGAGTTTTCTGCGGTGAGGATGAGCACCAGGTGATCGGGCGGCTCTTCCAGGGTTTTCAACAGGGAGTTGGCGGCCTGCTCGCCGGCCCGGTCAACATGATCGATGAGAAACACGCGCCACCGGCCGCTCATCGGTTTGTACGGCGCCCGTTCTTTTAACAGCCTTGTCTGCTCGATCGAGATCTGGCGCAGCGGTCCGTCCGGCGGAAAAGTTATGAAATCCGGGTAGGAAGCAAACAGCAGCGGATCCTGGTTGCGCTTGTCCGCCGGCCATCTCTCGCGCGCGGCAATGACTTCCGCGTTTTCCCCGAGGCTCAGGTCGTCGCGCTCAATCAATTCGCGATGGCCCATCAGCGCCGCCGCGACCCGCCTGGCCAGGGTTGCCTTTCCGACGCCTTCCGGACCCGCGAACAGCAGTGTCTGCGGTAAGCGGCCGGAAGACAGCATCTGCGCCAGCGCCCGGACCACATGCGGATTTCCCCAGTAATTCTCAAACATAGGGGCTCACTGCGCGCCAGATCTCCCGCTCCACTTCGTCGCATGAAACGCGAGCGTCAATTACGCGAAAGCGCCCAGCCTCTCGGAGGGCGAGCGCTAGATACGCATCCCGCACCGCCCGGTGGAACTCCAGCGATTGCTCGTCCATGCGCGTTTCCGAGTGCTGCGCAGCGGTGTTCCGCGCCCGCGCGCGCGCCAGGCTGGTTTCGAGATCGATATCGAGCAGCAGGGTCAGGTCGGGCACAAGACCGCGGCAGGCGATCCGGTCAAGTGTCATTACCGTCTCAGCGCCCAAACCGCGCCCGCAGCCTTGATATACGAGCGTAGAGTCCGTGAAGCGATCCGAGATCACAATGCTTCCAGCTTCGAGAGCGGGCACGATCAGTTGCTCTACGTTCTGCGCCCGGGAGGCAAAGTAGAGCAACAGCTCCGCCGTCGGCGTCAAATCGCTGTTGGAGGAATCCAGCAGAACACGCCGGATCTGGGCTCCGATCGGTGTCCCGCCGGGCTCCGCCGTTTCGATTACGGTTTTCCCTAGCGTCCGAAGCCGGCGTGCGAGGCGCTCGATCTGGGTAGTCTTTCCGCAGCCATCGAGGCCTTCAAACGTGAGGAACAGGCCGCGGTTCGCCAAGTGCGGACCTCAGGCCGCGGCCACTTTGTTGCGCAAAATCCCTATTCCCTCGATCTCCACTTCGACGACGTCTCCAGGATTCATTTTGCGCGTGGTGCCCGGCGTTCCCGTGTAGATCAGGTCTCCAGGCGTGAGCGTCACACAGCGGCTGACCCAGCTTACGATCGTCGGGCAGTCGAAGATCAGGTCGGAGGTGGACTGCTTCTGCACAACCTCGCCATTGAGCCTGGTTTGAAGCAGCAGCTTTCCATAATCGATGCCGCGCACGATAGCCGGTCCGGCAGGCGCAAACGTGTCGGACCCTTTGGCCCGCCACCATTGCAGATCTTTGGACGGCCCATTCTGCCAATCGCGCTCACTGACATCGTTGCCGCAGGTCACACCGAAAATCGCGTTTCGGGCTTCATCCGCGGACACGTCTTTCGCGCGCTGTCCGATGACGATCACCAGTTCACCCTCGTAGTGCACATTGCGTGCCTCGCGTGGAATGACAATAGGATCTTCCGGATTCTGCAATGCGGTGATCGGTTTGTAGAACATCTCGGGATGCTCCGGCGGCTTGCGATCACGCAGGTGGCTGCGATAGTTCAGACCCACAGCGAGGATTTTGGGGGGCTCGCAAGGATACAGCAGTTTCACATCGGCCAGCTTGTGCCGGGCGCCGGTTTCGGAGTGGCTGCCGAACAGACTGCCCTCAATTTCGCGAATCGTCTCCCCGTCGAGAATGCCATATGCGGCGCTTGCGCCGCGTCGAAAGCGTACGTATTTCGTCACGTTGTGTTGACCCTGAGCTTGCAGCAGAACGCTCGAGGTCATCACGCCGATAACCTCCCTGCGCGTTGTGCGATGATTCACAATACCGCCATTGTACCAGCACCGTTGTGCTAGCCGAGCCGGACGATGTCCTCCTGCGGCGTCTGCGATACAACGCCCTTGTAGGCCCAGTTCAACAGGGGCGGAGCCACAATGGTCGTAGCCAGCGACATCAACACAACGATTCCATAGACGCTCTCCGCCATGACGCCAATGCTGAGGCCGATCTGAGCCACCACCATGCCGACCTCGCCTCTGGGCACCATGCCGACACCGACCCGGATTGCATCCATGCGCCCCATGCCCATGGCCGCCACACCGCAGCCGATGAACTTAGAAACCACCGCCGCGATGAAGATTACGAGCGCAAGCAGAACTGTCGAGCGGCTGGAGAATGCCGTGACGTCAAAATGCAAACCAATGCCGACAAGAAAAAAGGGAATCAGCAGCTCCGCCACACCGTCGGTCAACTGGTGTACCCGGTGGTCCACTGTCTCTGAGAGCGCCATACCGGCCAGAAATGCTCCGATAATGGCCGCGACTCCAGCATAGACGGCCAGCAGCGACAAGCCGAACAAGAGCGTCATGGCGAGCGCGAACTGCGATTCGGCAAGGCTCATGCGAGCTTCCACTCGCGGCAGGAGTCGCTGCATCGTCCGTGTGCCCCAGGTTGCAATCAGAACGGTGAAGCCGCTGGCCAAAGCCGCCGTCAGACTCAGGTCCAGAAAATTGATGGAGCCCCGGGCCAGGCTGCTGACCAGAGCGAGAACGATCAGACCGAGCACGTCATCAATGACCGCGGCGGCCAGAATGATCTGACTGGCGCGCGCCTGGAGGAGCCCCTTTGAGGCCAAAACCTGAGCCGTGATCCCCACGCTGGTTGCAACCATCGCCGCGCCCGTAAAGATCGATTCCAGACGCGGTTCGCCCCAGAGCGCGCAAATACCCCAGCCCAGAAAAAACGGCACGATCACGCCGATCAGGGCGACCAGCAGAGCCGTTCCACCCACGCGAAACAGCTCCGACGATTTCACCTCCAACCCGACGCGGAACAGGAGAAACATCACGCCGAGTTCGGAGAGCTTTTGCAGAAATTCGTTCGGCGCCATCCAACCGAGCACATGCGGGCCGATCAAAATTCCGGCAATGATCTCGCCCACAATGCCGGGCTGCCCCAAACGCTCAAAAATCTCCGACAACAGCTTCGCGGACGCGAAGACCGCCAGCATCGAAAGAGGGATGGCTGCGTCGCTGTTTATAGACGCGAGCAGGAAGCACGGCATCTCATTCAATTATTCCCCGGCGCCTGCGCGGACGTCAGCAAAATTCGAGAGTAGCGGAACGTGGTTACGTGGAAAGCTTGGCTCGGCGGCGGGCAAGGCGCGCTTTGAGCCGCTGCTCGCGTTTTCGAAGCGCCGCGGTGTCTGCGAGCGCCAGAGCACGCTGTGTCATTTCGAGTGCTGTTATGTAGTTTCGCTCACGTCGCTCGTAGTGCTTCGCAAGTTCTTCGCAGGCACGGAGCCGATAAGCATTGCGAGAGGCTGCCAGTTCCAACAGAATTCCTACCGCCGAGTCCGTCATCCCAAGCTGCCTCTCCGCTTTGGCGATGTCCCAAAGCGTACGAAAGAGCAGATGATCGGGCAGGCCCAGCTCAACGGCACGCCGGAAGAGGCGAACGGCTTCTTCGCGGCGTTCCGACTGTAGCAGCCATCGTGCAAGGCTGATCAGGTCCGCGCCATGCCGCAGGCCGGAGTCGTCCGGCGAGCGAAACGCGCAGGGCACGATAGACGTGAGGCAAGCCAGCGAGAGGATATCCAGGGCATTGTGATGAAAAATCGGCACCAGCCGCAGGGCATGCCGCGTGCGCAGGTAATCGAAGTAATAATACGGAATCATCTCTCCCGGCAAATCGCCTTCCCGCTCGACACCGAGGATCTGGTACTCCAGCTCGATCAGCCGGCAGGTTTCCAGGCGTAATTTCCAGAGCCGCCGTGCGCCGAACAACACATCGAGGTGCTCGAGCCGCGTGAACGGATCGGGGAGCCGCATCGCGTGGAACCGTGCTTCCAAAAGCGGCTGGTCGTACGTTTTGCCGTTATACGTGATGAGCACATCGAACCTGGACAGGTATTCAGCCAGGCGCGCAAGCAGAGAAGCCTCTTCTCCGGCATTGCGCATGAAGAACTGTCGAAGCCGGAAGCCCGCATGCTCAATGGAGCCGACGCCGATCAAAAAGGCATACGTGCCAGTGCTGCCCGAAAGGCCGGTCGTCTCGGTATCGAGGAACGCCCATTTCTGGGGATGCGACGAAGCAATCGCGCCTTCCGAGAGCGAATGCAACAAATCGGGCGGCAGATCGATTAGGTTCGAGATTTCCACCGAACCATGAAGACGGTGACGGTGCCACAACCTCTCGGTTTCGAAGTGCTCCCCGAAGCCTGTCTTCACGACCTCGCCGCTGATGACATCCTCAATCACCTTTGGGTTCAGCTTCGGCCGGGCCGCAACGGGCGGCGCCTCGCGCAAGCTGTTCGCGCGCCACTTCCGATCGATTTGGGCCACGCGCCGCCGCAACGCCGCGAGCTGCTGTTGGATGTCCTCCATCTTCGCTTTTTCTTCGATCACTATAGCGAGTTGCGGCGACGGGTTCAACTTGCTCTATAGTCAAGAGGTGATCAAGAGCGCTGTCGTTCCGGTTGCGGGCCACGGCACCCGGCTGCTGCCGGCCACAAAATCGCAACCCAAGGAGATGCTTCCGGTCGCCCGCAAGCCGATTGTCCAGTACGTTGTCGAGGAACTCGTTGCTAACGGCATTGAGCAAATCCTGTTTGTCACCGGGCGCAATAAGAATTCGATCGAAAACCATTTTGATCATGATCCTGAGCTGTTCCGGCTTTTATCTGATACGAACAAGCAGGAACTGCTGCACGAGGTGAATTTCGTCGCCGAGAAGGCTCATTTCTTCTACACGCGGCAGCGCTTGCAACGCGGGCTGGGCGATGCGATTCTGTGCGCGGAAAATTTCGCCGGTGAGGAGCCGTTCTTAGTTGCACTGGGAGATTCCATACTCGGAATGAACGCGAGCGCGCGGGCGGTTTCGCGCATGGCCGAGGTCTTCACCGAGAAGCGGGCCAGTTGCGTGATTGCTGTCGAGGAAGTGCCGCGGGAAGACACCTCGCATTACGGCATCGTGCAGCCGGAAAACGGCCCCGAAGATTTTTTCCGGGTGGTGAACCTGATAGAAAAGCCGAAGCCGGAGGATGCTCCCAGCAACCTGGCCATCGCAGGCCGTTATATTTTTTCGCCGCTGATTTTTGACATGATCCGCCGCGTGAAACCCGACAGGCGCGGCGAGATCCAGCTTACCGACGCCATTCAGTTCCTCTGCGACGAAGGCCGCCGCGTCATGGCGGTGCGGCTTGAACCGTCCGAGAAGCGGTACGACATCGGCAACTTCTCCAGCTACTTCGAGAGCTTCGTATCGTTCGCGCTCGCCGATCCGGTCTACGGAGAGGAATTTCGCAGAGTGCTCGAGCATTTGCTGGCGAAGGCCGCCGTACATTGATGCGGCACGCGCGCCGGCTCTGGCTGCTTCTGTTTGTTGTCCTCCTGCTGACGCGTCTTTGCCATCTTCAGATACTTTGGGCCGAGGAAACGCTGCCCATGGCGGCGGCCGGCCAGATGCTGCTGGGGAAGGTACTGTATCGCGATATCTGGTTCGACAAGCCCCCCATGCTCGCGGCTTTTTACCTTCTCTCCTCCGCGCAGGCAGGTTGGCCGCTGCGTATTCTTGACGCGCTGTATCTGGTAGCGGTCTGCTGGCTCGCGGCGCAATTCGCGCGAGAGCTATGGGGACAACACGAAGCTCTCTGGGCCGCCGGACTCGCGGCATTCTACCTGATCTTCGATCTTCCCTCCGCGATCATACCCGTGGCCGCGGATCTGCTGATGGTGGCGCCGCATATCGCGGCGGTCTACCTTGCCTGGCGCGGCAGGCCCTTCGCGAGCGGCCTCGCGGCCGGCGTTGCGTTTCTCATAAATCCGAAAGGCCTCTTTGTCGCCGCTGCCTGCCTGCTCTGGTCGGCCCGCTCGCCGCACTGGCTCGCGCTCGGATTTCTCCTTCCGAATGCCCTTGCGGCGCTCTGGCTTTGGCTCGGAGGAGCGCTGTGGTCTTATTACGACGAGGTCTGGCGGTGGGGCCGCGCCTATGCGGGCCAAACGTTTGTCTCGCATCCCGTGGCCAACGGGCTGTTGCGCACGGGCAACTGGCTCGGCTTCCATGCGGCGGCTGCTGCAGCGGCGGCTTGGTGCTGGCTGCGCGACTCGAAGTCGGCCCGATGGCGCTGGGCCGCCTGGGCGGCAATCTCGATGGCGGCCGTCGCGGCAGGCTGGCGATTTTTCCCAAGGTATTACCTGCAACTGTTTCCGCTGCTTATTCTGTTGGCAGCGCGTGGAATGGTTCTGCTCGGCAGGCGGCGAGCCGTGGTTCTGGTGCTGCTGATTGTGCCGCTTGTCCGGTTTGGCCCGCGCTATGCCATACTCGCGCGCGACCTGCTCGCCGGCCGCTCGCATGAATGGGCCGACATTGCCATGGATCGCGACAGCCGGCAAGCGGCGCGCCTTGCCGCTTCCTGCGCCGAGCCCGGCGCAGCGCTCTTCGTGTGGGGCTTCCGGCCCGAGCTCTACATCTACACCGGCCTGCCCGCGGCCAGCCGCTTTCTCGATTCGCAGCCGCTGACGGGTATACCGGCCGACCGGCACCTGAGGCAATCCAAGCCCGTCGACACGGCTTTCGTGATCCCACATCGCGCGGAACTCATGCGGACCCAACCCTCGCTTATCCTGGACGGCCTTGGCCCATATAATCCGGCGCTGGCAATCGAGCGCTACGCCGACCTGCGCCCGTGGCTGGCCTCTTATGAAATTGTGGGCCGCACCGGCGGGACCGTGATCTACAGGCTATCTGCCGACCCAGCAGGGCGTTCGCTTTTCCAGAAACGCTGAGATGCCTTCCTGCGCGTCCGCCGCGAGCGCATTCATGCTCATCACTTCTTTCGCGTAGGCGTAGGCCTTGGGCTGATCCAGATCAATCTGGGTATAGTAGGCCTGTTTGCCCAACCCCACGACGAGGCTGCTTGCCGCAGCGATGCGCTCGGCGAGCGAGCGCGTGGCCGTCTCGAGCTCCTCAGCCGGTACGACGTGGTTGATGAGGCCCCACTCCGCTGCCGTCTTCGCAGCGACCAGTTCGCCCGTCAGCAACATCTCCAGCGCGCGCTTGCGTCCGATGGCACGGCTCAGCGCCACCATGGGCGTCGTGCAGAACAGGCCGATCTTTACGCCCGGAGTCGCAAAGGCGGCCTGGTCCGATGCGACCGCCAGGTCGCATGCGGCTACCAACTGGCAGCCGGCGGCTGTAGCGATGCCCTGCACTTGCGCGATGACAGGCTGCGGAATGGCTTGTATTTTCGTCATCAGCTCCGTGCAAACATCGAACAGCTTGCGATAGGCATTGATGTCGCCGCCGACCATCTCTGAAAGATCATGCCCGGAGCAGAAAACCTTTCCGGCCGCGGCCAGGATGGCAACACGCACCTGCGGATTGCGTCCAAGCTCGTCAAGGCAGGCGATCAGCTCCTGCATCAACTCGAGCGAGAGCGCGTTGCGGCGCTGTGGCCGGTTGAGCATGACGATCGCGGTTTGGTCTTCGTGGCCCACGCAGAGATGCCGGTATTCCATGATGCGGATTCCTGTTCCCACTATAGACCCGCGGAGCTTGGCCTGGACCGGGCGCGCAGCTCGTTCTTGCGAATCTTGCCCGTAGCGGTTCGAGGCAGCGGCCCGAACTCCACGTACTTGGGGCATTTGAAATGCGCCAGGCGCGTGCGAGCAAATTCGATGAGCTCTTCGGCTGTAGCGGATTGCCCGGGCTTGAGCCCCACGTAGGCCTTCGGCACCTCGCCCCATTTCGCATCGGGCACGGCAACGATCGCGACTTCCAGCACAGCCGGATGGTCGGCGAGCACCTTTTCCACTTCGATCGAGGAGATGTTCTCACCCCCCGAGATCACGATGTCCTTCTTGCGGTCACGCAGCTCGATATAGCCGTCCGGATGCATTACGGCCAGGTCGCCGGAGTGGAACCAGCCGCCGCGAAAGGCCTCTTCAGTGGCTTCCGGGCTCTTGTAGTAGCCCAGCATCACGTTATTGCCGCGCATGACCACTTCGCCCATGGTCGCGCCGTCCGCCGGCACGTCATTCATCTGCTCATCGACTACGCGCAGGCCGGTGCCGGCAATCATGTAAGGCACTCCCTGTCGCGCCTTCAGCAGCGCCCTCTGCTCGCAGCCGAGCGCGTCCCATTCGGCGCGCCATGCGCAGATCGTGTGCGGACCGTATGTCTCAGTGAGACCATAGGCATGCGCCAGGTCGGCCCCAACCTCTTCGGCTGCCCGGATCACTGCCGGTGAAGGAGGTGCACCTGCCGTAATCATCTTGAGCCGGTACGGGAACCGGATGCTCCGGGACGCGCAGCACTGAGCCAGCGTCGCAATCACCACCGGCGCGCCGCAGAGATGCGTTACGCCTTCCTTCAGGATCAGCTCGATGGCGCGTTCCGCATTCACTTGCCGCAAACAGATGTGCCGCCCGCCGGCGGCCGTAACGGCCCACGGGAAACACCAGCCGTTACAGTGGAACAGCGGCAAGGTCCAAAGATAGACCGAGCGGCAATCCAGGCCGTGCTCGATCAGCTCGCCGAGCGCATTGAGATAGGCTCCGCGATGCGAGAACATCACTCCTTTCGGAAAGCCTGTCGTTCCGCTCGTGTAGTTGATTGCAATCAGGCCGTCTTCGTCCGGCTCGGCGGCGCCGGCAAACGGAGATGCACCTCGCGCCAGGAATCCCTCGTAATCATCGATGGCATCGATCAGGTGCGGGAGGTCACCACGAACGGACTGAAGAGATGGCAGCAGCTCAGGATCGGCCAGCAGCAGCCTGGCCTCGCAGTGGTTCAGGATCCATGCAAGCTCGGCAGCATTGAGCCGCGTATTCAGCATCACGAGTACGCCGCCTGCCAGCATCACGCCGAACTGCGCCTCCAGGGCCATCACGGTATTGGGAGCCAGCACGGCCACGCGGTCTCCGGGCGCGATTCCCGACGAGCGCAATGCCGATGCCAGGCGGTGGATACGCTGCTCAAACTCCCCGTAGGTGAACCTGCGGCCGTTCTCCACGACCGCTATTGAATCGCGGTAAACCCAGGCGGTCCGGGCAAGCAGTTCGAGTGGAGTGAGCGGGGATCGCATACGGTCGGCCAAATCCTATCACAACGCGGGCCCCGCCTTGTACCGGTACCATTGCGGCTATTCTTCCGGAACAAAGCCGCCTATAATCGCGGCTGTATAATGCGGAACGCTGTTCTGGCGCTCGCGCTTGCCGCGTTTGCGGTCCGACTGGGGGCGAATCCGATCGATGTATCGAACCAGCCATCGGTTGCAGTGCGCACCGGAGAAACGATCGAATTTCACCTCGGCATCTGGAACTATGCCGCGCAGGCGCGCGGTGCGAATTTTTCGTCGCTGTTCCCTTCCCGCCTGGATCTGCTGCTGAGTCTCGCTTTTCCGCCGTCCTCGCTGCCCGCCGAGGAGCAGCAGCGCTATCACTTCGAAGCGAGCGTCGCATCGCTCGACCGCTCGATCAGTGTAGCCGTCGCACCCGTCCGTTTCGAGCTTGGCTACCGGGACAGCGAGACCTACACCGGCCCGTTCTGGGGACTTTCGTCGAGCGTTTCGCTGAATCCGGCACTCTCGGAACAGCTCTTCCGTCAGCAAGCGTTAGAGCCCTGGTCGGACGCAGCCGTCTTTCGACTCCGGGTGACCGGTGCTCCGGTCGAGATCGGAATTCCAGGCTATCCGGTGCGCGATACGCTGGCCGTCTCCTTGATCGGTTCCTCGGGTTCCGGTCCCGATACCGTGCACCTGCGCGTGGGCGCTGTTCCGGGCACAGTCTACACCGCAACTCCGGAGCCCGAGACAGCCGCGCTGATCCTGGCTGGGTGTCTGCTGCTGGCGATTATTTCTTTTTTCCGGCGATCTGCCATTCGGTGAACGGCGACCGCACGCCCTTGATCTTTATGTTCAGGCAGTACGGAACGCCGGCCGAAAAGGCGCGCTCCACGGCAGGCCGGACCTGCTCCAGGGTCTCGATCGTTTCCCCTTCGCCGCCGAAGCCTTTCATTACGATGTCATACCGGGTGTCGCGCAGTTCGCACGCCACCGTTTCGCTCGAGCCCGTGGCGAAGCTTTGCAATTCACGCTCCAGGCCCCAGCCCGCGTCGTTGCCCACAATGATGACGATCGGCAGCTTGTGCCGTACGGCAGTATCCAGTTCGGCGATGTAGAAGCCGAGCGAACCGTCGCCCGTGATCATCGCAACCGGCTTTCCCGGATTGGCCATCTGTAGCGAGAGCGCGTTGGGCAGGGCCGAGCCGATGGTGCCGAGCGGCCCGAGGCGCAGCCATGCGCCGGGCTGCACAGCCGGGAGAGAAGCCCGCCCCCAATGCGCAAAGTCGCCCCCGTCCCACGAGTAGAGCACATCGCGCGGGAGTGCTTTGGCGAGCTCGCGATAGAACGCTGCCGGGTGCAGCGGGCCGCGGCCATCGGTGCCGTATTCCAGCAGCTTTGCCTGCCATTGCGAGCGAAGCTCGCGCAGGCGGTCCAGCCACGGCAGAGGCTTCCATTGACGCGTACCGGCGGCCTGCGTCAGCGCCCGCAGAGCGGACTTGGCATCGGCGCAGATCGGCACGTCGAGCTTCCGGTTCATTCCGAGTTCCTGCGGGTGAATGTCGATTTGAATGAACCGGGCCGTGGGCGAAAACAGGCGAGGTCCGCCCAAGGCCAGACGGTAGTCGATGCGCTTTCCGAGCACCAGGAATACGTCGGCTTCCTGAAAAACCTTGTGGACGGCTTGATTGAGCGCCGGGTCCGCGTACCCCATGCACAGCGGGTGTTCGTCGGACACCACGCCGCGCGCCATCGTAATGGTGTAGAGCGGCAGCGATGTGCGCTCGATGAATTCCCGCAGCTCATTCTCCGCTCCCGACCACCAGATACCGCTGCCGGCGATCACCACTGGCTTTTCGGCCGCTTCGAGCAGCGCCATTGCCCGCTCGATATCGCGGCAATCGGCCGCGGGCACGCTTTCAATGGTCTGCGGCATCTTGGCAGGGTTTTGGGTCTCTCCGGTAAAGAGGTCAACCGGGATCGTCAGGTATGCCGGTCCTTTGCGGCCGGAGTTGGCCTCCGCGTACGCGCGCCCGAGATAAAACGGGATCTGCGCCGCGTTGGGAGGCTCGGCCGCCCACTTCACTACCGGCAAAGTCATGGCGAGCTGATTGATGTCCTGAAAGGCCTGGCGCTCGGCGACCGTGCTGGCGCGGCTTCCGCTCACCGCAATCAGAGGGCTCGCGGCCAAGTACGCGGTCGCAAGGCCGGTGAGCGAATTCGTATGCCCCGGGCCTCCGGTCACCAGCGAAAGAGCCGGTTTGCGAGTGACGCGCGCCCAGGCATCCGCTGCGTGCGTCACGCCGGACTCGTGGCGCATGTCCAGGATTCGAATTCCCGCTCGCGCCGCGGCAGCGAGAGCTTCATTCAGGTGATCTCCCACGAGTGTAAAAATCGGATTGAGTCCCAACTGTGAGATCGCGCTGACAAAAAGGTCCGCTCCATTTGGCATAGACCTGCCATGCTACTACAATCGGGTGGGGGTCCCTTGAATTCGCGTCGGATTTTGGTCACAGGCGGAGCCGGGTATATTGGCTCGCATACGGTTCATCTGCTACGGAGCCGCGGCTACGAGGTTACTGTCCTCGATAACCTTTCGCGCGGCCATCGCCACGCTGTGCAGGATGGGCCGTTTTATCAACTCGACCTCGCGGAAACAGACGCCGTGGCCGATGTTCTGGCCGGGACGGGCTCCGAGGCCGTGATTCACTTCGCCGCCTATATCGCGGTCGGAGAATCGATGCGCGAGCCCGAGGTGTACTTCCGCAACAACGTCGGCGGCTCGCTATCGCTGTTAACAGCTATGGTGCGCGCCGGCGTGAAGCACCTCGTCTTTTCTTCCACCGCTGCGGTGTATGGCATGCCTCAGGCGTCGCCCATTCTCGAGACCTTCCCCATTGCCCCGGTAAACGCTTACGGAGAGTCGAAAGCGATGGTGGAGCGGCTGCTCTACTGGTTCGATACCATTCACGGGCTGCGCAGCATCACGTTGCGTTACTTCAATGCCGCGGGTGCGGACCCGGACGGAACGCTCGGTGAAGAGCACGACCCGGAAACTCATTTGATGCCCCTGGTGCTTCGCGCCGCGCGCACCGGAGAGCCGCTTACCGTGTTTGGCGAGGACTATGAGACACCCGATGGCACCTGCATCCGCGATTACATCCACGTGAACGATCTAGCCGAGGCTCATATCGCCGCCGTAGAAGCGCTTCTTGCAGGCGCTCGGTCGGAGCAGTTCAATGTCGGCACCGGGCGCGGCCATTCCATACGGGAAATGCTTCGGGCGGCCGAAGCGGTAACGGGCTCTGCTGTGCCCTATCGAGTCGGTCCGCGCCGCGACGGTGATCCGCCGGTCCTGGTGGCCAACTCCGAGAAGCTTCAGAGAATGCTGGGCTGGAGACCGCGCTACACAGACCTGAAGCCGATCATCGAGACGGCCTGGAATTTCGAACAGAAGCGCTCGGAAGCGGCATCGGCGCGGACGAGGTGATCGCAGTAATGCACATTTGATGCGCCAGACCCGCCATCGGACCAATTTCAGATGCCCGCGTACCAGGCATAACTGCCTTCCGGCGAGAACTTCTTCAGACTATCGGTAATTGTAAGGCGGTTGATGTATTTCACGCTCTTGTAGCCAAGCTGGCGGGGAACACGCAAACGAAGCGGGCCGCCATGGGCCACAGAAAGCTCGCCGCCATTCATGCCGTAGGTTACAAATGTTTGCGGATGGAATGCGTCGGCCATATCGATGCTGTCCCACCAGTCCCGTTGTATGGAGAAGTAGACAACATACGCAGCATGCGGGAGGATCCGCACGGCGTTCAAGATATGGAATAGCGGCGCGCCGATCCACTCAGCGATAAACGACCAACCCTCTTCACAGGCTAGATGCGTGATCTGGCTGCCGGAGGGATATGTCCTCAGTTCGGCAAGGGAGAACGATGCCGGGCGGGCTACCATGCCATCTACGACGAGCCGCCAATCTGCGAACCCTCCGGCCCGCAGGCGCTCAAATTCCTCTCCCTCAGGAAGCTTGCCGTTGGCGAACGGCGTTTTTGAAATCCGGTTTCGAGGAAACTCCCGGGCCAATGCGTGACGCGTGAGCAGCCGCTGGGATGCATAGGTCAGTGTTTCGCCAAAACCGTAAATGCCCCCGTGATCTGGTGGGATGAGGCCGTGGCGGTCCGCAACGCGCGCTGCCTCCACCAGGCCGGATAAGCCGGCCGCTGCCGCAAGTCCTTGCGTAATCACTTTGCGGCGTGAGAAGTTGCTGCTAGCTACTCCTCCTCTTTGTGTGTCGACTCGACCCGTGATCATGGTTCGCGTGCGGTTTCCGAATCCGGCACGGCAGACCATCAGTATATGAACGAGGAGGAAGAGCACCAGGGACAGGGAACCAAAGAAATGAATAGTACGCGCAGATTGTTGGCCCCCGAGTACCGTCACGGTGAGAGGAAACGCGGATGCGATGGCGGGCGACATCGCTAAGCCTGTCCAGATCATCAAGGGGAACAGAACAAAGACCACGAACAGGTATGCGAGCCGCTGAAGCACGTTATAGGACCAGGCCTCTGCTTCGCTCGGGCGCCTGAAGCGTAGATGGTTCACAAATACTCTCGAAATCGTCCCCCAGGTAAGATCGGATCGGGCTGGGAGCAAATGATTCCGGAAATGCCGTTTAAACAGGCTGGAGGCGATGTATAGCAACCCCGTCAACACCGCAATCCAGGCGGCTTGAAAGTGAAGATACCGGCTCCAGCCGTTCTGATCCGGCAAGACGAACTCATAGCCGGTAACTACGGACGACCGGGAGGCTGGGATTGGCAGGGTGAACAGGAGCGGAGTCAGCACATTGCCTTCTTCGCCCCAATAGAAGCGCGGGTGCGAGATGACGATTTCCACGCCGCTGAGGAGCAAAGCAAAGAAACACAGAGTGCTGATCCAGTGGGTGGCGCGGACCACCGCGGTGTGGCGGGCAGTGGTAGTGCTTAGTGCGGCCGACGCACTTCGGACCGAAGCAGCATCAGCCATGCGCGTATGGTATCACTTACGGGTGAGATATACTGGAGCACGCACGCCGGCACCATCACGATGCGGCGATCTGCCCGTCCGGCTTTCGCCGCCGGAGCGCGGCCGTTGCAGCGCGATGGCATTTCAGGCAGAGCGTGCGCACATTCGTGAGATCGCATTCGCCCCCGCCTTCGCAGACCGGCAGGATATGATCCGCCTCCCAGAGGCTGCGCCGGCGTGAACCCCACTCCGCCTCGAACTGCTTGCGGGCGTTGTAATCAAGCTTTCGCTTTTCCCGGCGCAACAGCTCCGTGTCAACGCGGCACTGCGCGCAGACGCCGCGATCGCGCTCGAAGACCTTCTCCCGCAGATAGCCCGGATCGGTCCGGAGGCGCCACTCGTGAACACAGCGCGGCGAACAGAATGTGAACCGCCCTTTGGGCAAGGCGGCGCGGCACCAGCGGCACAGGCCGTCGCGCGATCTGCGGTCGGTCCATCCCCCCTGCATGCTGCGCCGCGTGCTGGTCACACTCGAAGCTCGTAACCCTGCCGCCGCATGCCGTCGATAATTCGCGCCCGGATCTCGCCGACTTCCTCGGATGAAAGCGTGCGTTCGGGCGAGCTGACGGTGAGGCGGAACGAGACGCTCTTCTGGTCTTCCCGGAGCGGCGGACCGGTATACTCGCGCAGATAGACGATCGATTCCAGCATCTCTCCGGCCAGGCCTGCCAGCCGCGTTTCGAGATCACCGGCCAGTTCGCGCGCGCGGGCAACCACTGAGAGATCGAAGGCACTGGACGGATACCGGCGAATCGGCGTGTATTTCCGGTCGCGCGGCGTGAGGCGCTCTACCAGCTCCAGATCGACATCCAGGATCGCGGCACGCCCTTCCACCATGGACGGATGCAGCTCAAACAGACGGCCTAGAACGTGCCCGTGCCAGCGCACTTCCCCGCAACGGGCAGGGTGCTCATAAGGGCGGGCCTTCGCAGGTTGAACCCTGGCGCCGGGCATCAGGTATTCGGCGGCGCGCTTCAGCTCCAGCAGTTCCGCTTTGCCATCGCCCGCGCGATTGTAAATGGCGGCGGCGAGATGAGTGGTTTCGCGGGGTAGACCCGTGGGCTGTTTGTGGATTTCGCGCCCGATTTCAAAAATCCGGAAGGCGTCCCGATGTTTGCTGTTATCGACAATATTCTTCCGGATCAGCGGCAGGAGCGACGTCCGCAGCAGCGCCTGGTCGGAAGCAATTGGATTCGCCACGCGGACGTGCGCTTCCGGATCGAATTTGAAGGCACGCGCCTGCTCCTCACTGATGAACGAGTAGTTGTAGACCTCGGTGAAGCCCTGAGCTGTGAACAGGTCGCGCACGGAGTGATGAAAGGCGCGCTCCTCGTTTTTCGGCGGCACGCGGGTAAGCACGGCCGGAGGCCGCGGCTCGATGGAGTCGTACCCGATCATGCGCCCCACCTCTTCCACCAGGTCGTCTTTCACCGAGATATCTTTGGTCGCGCGCCAGGAAGGCACTTTCACCGCGAACAGCTCGGGCTCCGGCTCGGAGACGGAGAAGGACAGCCGCTCGAGGATGTCCCGCACCTCAGGCTTTGTCACTTCGCGTCCCAGCTTGCGCGCCAGCCAGGCAAGCGGCAGCAGGATCGGTGCGGGCTCGGACCGCTTCAGCCGCCGGTCCGCAACGCCGCCTCTCACGCGCGCGCCGGGCGAGACCTCCTGAAGCAGCTCGATGGCGCGCGCCAGGCCGCGGACGGTGTTCTCCGGATCCTGCGATTTCTCGAACCGCATCGAGGCATCGGTGCGCAGTTTCAGGTTGGCCGATGTGCGGCGCACGCTGGCCGCTTGAAACGTAGCGCTCTCGAGCACAATCCGGGTGGTCTTCCCGGAAATAGCGCTATCCAGGCCGCCGATCACTCCCGCCAGCGCGATCGGACCCCGCGCATCGGCGATCACCAGGTTCGACGGAGTCAGGGTGTATTGTTCCCCGTTGAGCGCCCGGAGCGATTCAGCGTCGCGGGCGCGCCGGACGAAAATCGTTTCCCCGTGGAGCAGGTCTGCGTCAAAGGCGTGCATCGGCTGCGCCAGCTCCGCCATGATGTAGTTCGTCAAGTCGACGATGTTGTTGATCGGATTCAGGCCCACGGCGGTCAAGCGGTACTGCAGCCAGAGCGGCGATGGCTGCACGGTTACGTTCTCGACAACCAGCGCGCTGTATCGCGGGCAGAGATCCAGATCTTCGATGGAGACTTCGATCGACGGCGCCGGCGGCGGCAGCAGCTCGGGCCGAACCGGATCACGCAGCGGCATTCGCAGAATCGCCGCCACTTCCCGCGCCATGCCCAGATGCCCCCACAAGTCCGGGCGGTGCGTAATCGACTTATTGTCCACCTCGATGATACTGTCGGGCCGGCAGCGCGCGAGCGGGTTTCCTGCGCCGTTCACCAGCTCCAGGATTCCGTCGCCGTCACCATTGATCTGCAGCTCCGCGCCGCTGGCCAGCATGCCTTCGCTTGCCACACCCCGAATCATCTTGGTGCCGACCGGTACGTAGACCGTGCTTATACCCGCGCGGCAGTTGGGCGCTCCGCAGACAACGGACTTGCGGCCATATCGCTCCGTGATTACTTCGGCTTTGACGTTGTGGCCGTCCGCTAGCGGCTGCACGCGCTCCACCTGCGCAACGTCGGCTTCGGCCAGCAGTGAACCGATGGCCTCAATGCCTTCGCATTCGGCCGTCTTCATGGTGATGAGCCGCTCCAGTTCCGGCGGCGGCATTTCCAGCCCGTTTACGTAGTCACGAATCCAGTTGTAGGAGAACTTCACGTCGCTTGTTTGGCTTTCCGTTCAGAATTGCTCCAGGAACCGCAGGTCGCCGCTCTGGAGCAGCCGGATATCGTCAATGCCGTAGCGCATCATCACCAGCCGGGTCAGGCCTAGCCCGAACGCGAAGCCGTTCCATTCCTCCGGATCGATGCCGCTCATACGCAGCACGTTCGGATTGACGAGTCCGCAGGGCAGCAGCTCCACCCAGCCGCTCTGCTTGCAAACCGCGCATCCGCCGCCGCCGCAGATCAGGCACTGAACGTCCAGCTCAAAGCCCGGCTCGACGAAGGGAAAGTAACCGGGCCGGAGCCGCACCGTCACCTCGCGCCGGAAAATCGCGGTCAACAGCGTCTTCATGAAGAAGATCAAGTGCGCTATCGACACGTCGCGGTCCACCATCATTCCTTCGAGCTGATAAAACGTGTGCTCGTGGGAAGCATCGACACTTTCGTTCCGAAATGCCCGGCCCGGAGCGATCATCCGCAGCGGAGGACCGAACTTTTCCATACCACGCACCTGGACCGGCGACGTATGTGTGCGCAGCAGATTGCCGTCCGTCAGCCAGAAGGTGTCCTGCATGTCACGCGCGGGATGGTCAGGCGGGATGTTCAGAGCGTCGAAGTTGTGATATTCGGTTTCGACTTCCGGGCCGTCGAGCACCGCGAAACCCAAAGACACGAACAGGTCTTCAATCTCGCTCTGGATCTGCGTAATGGGGTGAAGATGGCCGCGCGGAGGTCCAGGGGCGGGCAAGGTAAGATCGAACCATTCCGCCTCAAGGCGGCGCGCGAGCGCCGCGTCGGCGAACTGCGCCTGCTTACGCTCCAGCGCCTCCTCAATCGCCTGCTTGGCGGTATTCAGCAGCTTGCCGACCGCGGCCCGCTCCTCCGGCGGCACCTTGGCCATCTCCCTGCTGATCTGCGCCAGCGATCCCTTGCTGCGCCCGAGCAGTTCGATTCGGACCGCTTCCAGTTCTTCGGGCGAAGCGGCGGCGGCAACCCGGGCTAGAGCGCTGGACTCGAGCACCGCGAGTCTCTCCTGAAGCATGAGCGAAACCGCTATTCTAACAGGATCGCAGAGACCCACCCTCGCGTATGCCGGTCGCTACTCGCTTTCGCGCGGTCAGCCCGCAGTGACTGCCCAGTTTCGTTTGGCCGCCCGGCGCGCCTTCAGACGCTCGTTGGCCTTCTTCTGCTTCTCTACGCTGACAATGGCCTGGCAGTCGTCGCAACGTTTCCGCGTGCGAGACTTCGTTACGAACGTCGCACCGCAGCGGCGGCATTGCCGGGTCAGCGTCTCGTCCAGAGGAAGAATCCCTGGCTTGTGAGGGAGCAGATGAGAGTAATGGAAGTCACACTGGCTCATAATACGATCACCTTTTTCGCCGAAAGTCTTGCAAAGGGTTCCCGTCCTGCGTCATGCCGCTCGACAGATACACCCTCAAGCTTCCGGCCGCGCCTCGCGGGCTTGAGGAACAAACATCCCCGAGGCGCCCTCGAGTTCCCAGGATAAATGATTGACATAGAACAGCAGGAGGGGCTCGTCATACGTGCCCCGGAACCGCTCGAAGACGCGCTCCTTCCAGCCTTCCGTCAGGTAGGGCTTGGGATCCATATCTTTGGCAAAGAAACCGCCTTCGTGCGGAATGCCGAGGAAATCGAGGATCGCAGTAATCATCTCCAGATGCGAAACCAGAACCGCTTGAGCAAGATCTTTCGCGAACTCCTCGTCACCCTCGCGAATACGCGACCAGAAGCGCGGGGCCGCCTTGCGCAAATGTTCCGTGTTCAGTTTGGTAAGGCGCGCCCGCGTTTTGAAACTATCGTAAAGCTGGTACGTTTTCAGTTTGCCAATCGAGATCCCGCGGATGAGGCGGCTGAAGTCTTCCTCCCCAGACTTCAGCAGCACGTCCGAAAGCTGCATAAGAGGTCAGGTTATCACAGTGCGATAAAATGTTTGGGTTTGGACTCATGCACAACGTCGTAATCCTGGGCGCCCAATGGGGCGACGAGGGCAAAGGCAAGATTGTGGACGTCTTTGCCAACCGTTTCGATATTGTGGCGCGATACCAGGGCGGGCACAACGCGGGCCACACGGTCTGGATCGGGGACCGGCGGTTCGTTCTGAAATTGATTCCGAGCGGCATCCTCCGGCCCGGCAAGCGCGCCGTCATCGGCAACGGCCTGGTCATCGATCCCGCGGCGCTCCTTGACGAGATCGAAGCTCTGGAGGCGGCTGGGATCAATGTCGCTTCGCAGCTTTCGATCAGTCATCGTGCCCATGTTCTTCTCCCGTGGCACCGGACCATGGAGAGGCTCTCTGAAGACCGGCCGGGCCGCGTCTCGATCGGCACCACTTCGCGCGGCATTGGACCGTGTTACGAAGACAAGATCGGACGGCGGGGCATACGGGTTGCAGACCTTCTCGACGTCGAGGTCTTTCGTCCGCTCTATGAGTCGCTTGCGGAGGAAAAGCGAATCATCGCCGACGCGTTTGGCATCGGCGATGAGTTCGACAGCGCCGAGGTGCGCGAGCGTTATGAGATTTTAGCCGAGCGCATCCGCCCGATGGTATGCGACACCGCGAGGCTTTTGAACCAGGCGATCGACGCGGGTCAATCCGTATTGTTCGAAGGCGCGCAGGGCACTATGCTGGACATCGATCATGGGACGTATCCCTTCGTCACGTCGT
>Ga0070741_10004783_pt1 | contig 31224 bp, 26 predicted proteins | sample Coa_R1_4_FD_66440 | JGI IMG/M metagenome (GOLD analysis project Ga0070741, IMG submission 66440) | Surface soil microbial communities from Centralia Pennsylvania, which are recovering from an underground coalmine fire - Coalmine... | ecosystem: Environmental > Terrestrial > Soil > Unclassified ... | reverse complement strand
CCGCAACACCTCAAGCGTGATCACCTGGTCCCCTTTTTCGTGATCACGGTTTTGCCACTCGACTCAAAGTGGCCCCGTTTTACCTGATCACCTGGCCCCCTTTTCGCTTGACAGAAACACCTCAATCGGCACGAGCAACCTTCAAGCACGGGTATAAGAACGTTGTGACCTTTTTCCTCATAAGGAGTTTCAATGCCTCAATCGGCACGAGCAACCTTCAAGCTATACAGCTTTGGGTGGATAGTGAATGAAGTTGGATGGGTTTCAATGCCTCAATCGGCACGAGCAACCTTCAAGCCCGATCCAGCCGATCCAGGGTGGACGTATCGATCTTGTTTCAATGCCTCAATCGGCACGAGCAACCTTCAAGCAGCTGCCCTATGACGCGCTGAAGGGCCTGGGCGAGGTTTCAATGCCTCAATCGGCACGAGCAACCTTCAAGCGCATTGTACTGGACACCTACGTGAGGTGGGCGTCTGAAGTTTCAATGCCTCAATCGGCACGAGCAACCTTCAAGCTATGATCTGCGCCGGCGCATTCGGTGGCTCGAAGAGGTTTCAATGCCTCAATCGGCACGAGCAACCTTCAAGCCTGATAGCCGCTGATCAACTGGCTTCCGAACCAGCGCGTTTCAATGCCTCAATCGGCACGAGCAACCTTCAAGCCTACTGCTTGAGTTTTCCATAGCCAAGTTCCCCCGCGTTTCAATGCCTCAATCGGCACGAGCAACCTTCAAGCTTGGCAATAGCCACATAGAGCATTTACAAAGCGGCAAAGTTTCAATGCCTCAATCGGCACGAGCAACCTTCAAGCTTCCGGCCAGGTTCCAGCAGCGCAATGATTTCAATTGGTTTCAATGCCTCAATCGGCACGAGCAACCTTCAAGCTATGATCTGCGCCGGCGCATTCGGTGGCTCGAAGAGGTTTCAATGCCTCAATCGGCACGAGCAACCTTCAAGCAGACTGCCAGCCCCATAATGATCAGGGTCAGCAACCCGTTTCAATGCCTCAATCGGCACGAGCAACCTTCAAGCAGATTGAGCCGGAAAATAAAAAAGAATTCGCTCTCGGTTTCAATGCCTCAATCGGCACGAGCAACCTTCAAGCGATCGAACTGGCCGCGACAGCGCGCCGGCTGATACTGTTTCAATGCCTCAATCGGCACGAGCAACCTTCAAGCGCGCTTGAAGGCCAATTCTGGCCCTTCCTCGCCAACGTTTCAATGCCTCAATCGGCACGAGCAACCTTCAAGCCGGAATGCCGGCACACGCGAATAGTCCCATTCGGTGGTTTCAATGCCTCAATCGGCACGAGCAACCTTCAAGCAATGATCGATACGTCTCTGCGCCAGGAATTGGTCGTTTCAATGCCTCAATCGGCACGAGCAACCTTCAAGCATAATCCCAATCGATCTCCAATTTAAAAAATGTGTTGTTTCAATGCCTCAATCGGCACGAGCAACCTTCAAGCGGCCGGATCGCCGCCTGATTGTGGAAATTCAAGGGGCGTTTCAATGCCTCAATCGGCACGAGCAACCTTCAAGCCGCCAGGCGAGCGACAGTATTTATCGGCGATTCAAGTTTCAATGCCTCAATCGGCACGAGCAACCTTCAAGCAACCAGGAAAACTGCCAAGCGGGAAGTCCGAACGCGGTTTCAATGCCTCAATCGGCACGAGCAACCTTCAAGCCAGCCTCTTCGACAGCTACTTCGACGGCCAGCCCGACGTTTCAATGCCTCAATCGGCACGAGCAACCTTCAAGCTCTCTTCGAGAACGCGGCGCTGGCGGCCAGCCCGGGTTTCAATGCCTCAATCGGCACGAGCAACCTTCAAGCCCGTGCCTTGCAGGGTCGATAATCATGCCCGGCAAAGTTTCAATGCCTCAATCGGCACGAGCAACCTTCAAGCCTAGTCTCATCGACCTCGCAGCCGCATGGATACGCCAGTTTCAATGCCTCAATCGGCACGAGCAACCTTCAAGCTCAATTCATAAAGCCGTAAGAGGGAAAAAAGATGACGGTTTCAATGCCTCAATCGGCACGAGCAACCTTCAAGCCAGATTGTGCCAGCCGAAGCGCGGGCACGGCTGGCGTTTCAATGCCTCAATCGGCACGAGCAACCTTCAAGCTAGAGATTGATGTAAAGGGCGAGCAAATATAATCGTGTTTCAATGCCTCAATCGGCACGAGCAACCTTCAAGCTCGGACAGCATCTGGTCGAGGTCGGTCCTGAAAATTGTTTCAATGCCTCAATCGGCACGAGCAACCTTCAAGCCGTATCATCAAGGGGCATCCGCTTGATATCAGTGCGTTTCAATGCCTCAATCGGCACGAGCAACCTTCAAGCTGTGGGTCGGATGGTGGGGTCAAAGCGACATCGCCGTTTCAATGCCTCAATCGGCACGAGCAACCTTCAAGCCCCCTATGCAGCCAGGCCACATGGCCCTCGGTGTATGGTTTCAATGCCTCAATCGGCACGAGCAACCTTCAAGCTTATTGCCCGCGCCAGCGGCCTACGAAGCGCCCGCTGTTTCAATGCCTCAATCGGCACGAGCAACCTTCAAGCGTCAGCTATCCCCCGAAAGCAAAGTGGCGTATATGTTTCAATGCCTCAATCGGCACGAGCAACCTTCAAGCACGATGATCGCCAGCGCCGTTTGCGTCAATTCGACGTTTCAATGCCTCAATCGGCACGAGCAACCTTCAAGCCGGTGCGTCGGCGGAGCGGAGCACGCGCGCGCCAGTTTCAATGCCTCAATCGGCACGAGCAACCTTCAAGCAAATGGCATAATCAATTTCTCCCTTAGATCGCGTTGTTTCAATGCCTCAATCGGCACGAGCAACCTTCAAGCCCCGCGTCAAGGAGCCACAAGACCGTGCCAGAGCGGGGTTTCAATGCCTCAATCGGCACGAGCAACCTTCAAGCCCGCCGCTACCGTCAGGCCAACCGGGACAAGGTGGCCGGTTTCAATGCCTCAATCGGCACGAGCAACCTTCAAGCTTACACCACCACATCGACCACTTTTGTCGATGTGGTTTCAATGCCTCAATCGGCACGAGCAACCTTCAAGCGCGCGCGCTGCCCACAATGCGGGCAGTCGGGCAGTCGTTTCAATGCCTCAATCGGCACGAGCAACCTTCAAGCTCGTCGCCATTCAATTCCAGGCCGAGCGGCAGGGCACGGTTTCAATGCCTCAATCGGCACGAGCAACCTTCAAGCGTCTTAGTGCCCTCGCAGCCGCATGAAGACGCCAGTTTCAATGCCTCAATCGGCACGAGCAACCTTCAAGCGAAGTTCCCCGCTGGCGCCCTACTCTCAGCGCAGCGGTTTCAATGCCTCAATCGGCACGAGCAACCTTCAAGCCTTATTCAGGCCCGCCTTCCGTCACGCAAATTCAAAGTTTCAATGCCTCAATCGGCACGAGCAACCTTCAAGCAGCGCTGGCTGGCGCGTACATTATGGTTGTCGCTCGTTTCAATGCCTCAATCGGCACGAGCAACCTTCAAGCGCTCACATCCGATCAGCAGCCGCCGCGCCTGCGAGGTTTCAATGCCTCAATCGGCACGAGCAACCTTCAAGCAGTGACGGCGTGCAGAGTTTTGTCAAGGGCATTGAGTTTCAATGCCTCAATCGGCACGAGCAACCTTCAAGCCGGCGCGCTTGAATTCGTCAAAGCGGTTGGCAAATGTTTCAATGCCTCAATCGGCACGAGCAACCTTCAAGCATATTCAGCGCGGGCCTCCCCTTCCCGACGCAAAGTTTCAATGCCTCAATCGGCACGAGCAACCTTCAAGCTACTCGTTCCCCAGAGACCCCGACGGCCCGGACACCGTTTCAATGCCTCAATCGGCACGAGCAACCTTCAAGCAGTTGGCGCCTCGGCCTATGACAGCCTGCGGATGCAAGTTTCAATGCCTCAATCGGCACGAGCAACCTTCAAGCGCCTGGCACTGTATTTGCCGCCGGGCTGCGCTTGAAGTTTCAATGCCTCAATCGGCACGAGCAACCTTCAAGCTCGCTATCCTGAGCCAGGGCCTGTACCCGATCACGGTTTCAATGCCTCAATCGGCACGAGCAACCTTCAAGCCTGGGGGGGCAAAACGGCGTGAAAGGCGCCGCAGGTTTCAATGCCTCAATCGGCACGAGCAACCTTCAAGCTCATGGCCTAGTCCGCTGTAATCTGCAGTGCATTGTTTCAATGCCTCAATCGGCACGAGCAACCTTCAAGCGCGCGGGGATTGTGGTCGGGCTGTGGCCGCTGCGCCCGGTTTCAATGCCTCAATCGGCACGAGCAACCTTCAAGCGTCGGCCTCGAAAGCGCGGGGGGTGACGGGGGAGGTTTCAATGCCTCAATCGGCACGAGCAACCTTCAAGCAAGGCCGTCGCCAAAGCGCTCCGAATGGAGCGCCGAGTTTCAATGCCTCAATCGGCACGAGCAACCTTCAAGCGTCTCTGCCGCGATCTCATGCGATGCCGGAGAGAGGTTTCAATGCCTCAATCGGCACGAGCAACCTTCAAGCAATCCGGCGCTGTTCGTAAAAGCTTGGCACGCCAGGTTTCAATGCCTCAATCGGCACGAGCAACCTTCAAGCTTCGAATGGCATATCAATCTCTCCCTAGATCGCGTTGTTTCAATGCCTCAATCGGCACGAGCAACCTTCAAGCGTGCCGAGCGAGCCATCGTCCTGCATGATATTGGCGTTTCAATGCCTCAATCGGCACGAGCAACCTTCAAGCAATGCCAGCAGTGCGGCAGAAAATGCTTGGTCGAGGTTTCAATGCCTCAATCGGCACGAGCAACCTTCAAGCTGAAGCGCCCGCCCGTGCAATGCAATCCGCGCGGGGTTTCAATGCCTCAATCGGCACGAGCAACCTTCAAGCGGTAATACCCGCCATAAGTACGCGGAACTAGCGGCGATGTTTCAATGCCTCAATCGGCACGAGCAACCTTCAAGCATGATACGGCCAGGGTTCGTCGGGCAGATTGATCGTTTCAATGCCTCAATCGGCACGAGCAACCTTCAAGCCCTGCAAAATCTAATCGAGCGTCGGCTGGCCTTTCTGGTTTCAATGCCTCAATCGGCACGAGCAACCTTCAAGCGAAAATGCTTGGTCGAATACGAATTCTGAGCCTGGGTTTCAATGCCTCAATCGGCACGAGCAACCTTCAAGCCAGCCTGGCCAGATTGTGCCAGCCGAAGCCCGATCAAGTTTCAATGCCTCAATCGGCACGAGCAACCTTCAAGCGTATCTCGAATTGAAAAGCCCCATCGATGCGCCAGAGTTTCAATGCCTCAATCGGCACGAGCAACCTTCAAGCAAACTAGCGTCCCCGAATACACTCCAAATTCGGCATAGTTTCAATGCCTCAATCGGCACGAGCAACCTTCAAGCGCAGGTAGCCCTGTCCAACGACGCCCGCTGCGTTGTTTCAATGCCTCAATCGGCACGAGCAACCTTCAAGCCGCACAGCCATACATGCCGATCTCGGCAATATAGTGTTTCAATGCCTCAATCGGCACGAGCAACCTTCAAGCTCGGGCTGGCCGGGGTGGCCGTCGACGGGATTTCCAGTTTCAATGCCTCAATCGGCACGAGCAACCTTCAAGCCTGCTCGTTGCCCGCCTCGACGAGCAGTCGGAGGCCTTGTTTCAATGCCTCAATCGGCACGAGCAACCTTCAAGCTTGGCGCGGAGCAGATTTTCTGCTTCCTGCGTTTTGCCGAGTTTCAATGCCTCAATCGGCACGAGCAACCTTCAAGCAAGTGCAGGGCGCGATGGCTGAAGTGCACAATGCATGGTTTCAATGCCTCAATCGGCACGAGCAACCTTCAAGCCCCAGCAACCTTGTCCAATCAACACGTCGCCCAGCTGTTTCAATGCCTCAATCGGCACGAGCAACCTTCAAGCTGGGTCGATAGCGGGTTTGGCCGCCGCCTTGCCAGGTTTCAATGCCTCAATCGGCACGAGCAACCTTCAAGCCCCGTCGCTGGCCAATACGAGCGTCGGCCTCGAAAGGTTTCAATGCCTCAATCGGCACGAGCAACCTTCAAGCACCAGGCCGACATAATCGGCCAGCCGCGCCGATGGAAGTTTCAATGCCTCAATCGGCACGAGCAACCTTCAAGCTACCATATCATAAAAGGATTGATGAAGAAACTTCGTGTTTCAATGCCTCAATCGGCACGAGCAACCTTCAAGCCCCAGAATTGCTGAAGGTCAACCACGTATTGCACGGTTTCAATGCCTCAATCGGCACGAGCAACCTTCAAGCATGTCACCTGGGAAGCGCATCTCGAAGCGCTGGATGGTGTTTCAATGCCTCAATCGGCACGAGCAACCTTCAAGCATCCATATCGTCGGTGAGCCATCATTGGGTAAGCCAGTTTCAATGCCTCAATCGGCACGAGCAACCTTCAAGCATGGCGCGTCAACAACACGTCTCTCCCCCCCGAAATGAGTTTCAATGCCTCAATCGGCACGAGCAACCTTCAAGCTTGCCCTGGCGGCAGTCCAGTCGCTCTTGTGGCGCTCTGTTTCAATGCCTCAATCGGCACGAGCAACCTTCAAGCGGACAAGAATACCTCATGACGATGGCGCAGAGGTTTGGTTTCAATGCCTCAATCGGCACGAGCAACCTTCAAGCGAAGAGTTTGAGTACCTGGTATCGCCGTCGCTAGACGTTTCAATGCCTCAATCGGCACGAGCAACCTTCAAGCTAAGGCCACTTAGTCCAGTTGCTAGGCGGCTTGATGTTTCAATGCCTCAATCGGCACGAGCAACCTTCAAGCTTCATAGACGACACCTCCGCTATTGCTTGGAATCCTGTTTCAATGCCTCAATCGGCACGAGCAACCTTCAAGCGCACCGTCTCGCGGTCACATTCGCTCATGGACGACAGGGTTTCAATGCCTCAATCGGCACGAGCAACCTTCAAGCTCCGAATTCGCTGCTCGGCGTAATTTGTCTGGACAGTTTCAATGCCTCAATCGGCACGAGCAACCTTCAAGCCCAGGGTTCTTCGGCCAGATCGATTGTCAGGCCAGTGTTTCAATGCCTCAATCGGCACGAGCAACCTTCAAGCGTACCATCCACAGGTTGTCCTTGTCGATGGCACGAGTTTCAATGCCTCAATCGGCACGAGCAACCTTCAAGCTTCGCCCGCCTCAACTACACCGGCAGGCTGAGTTTCGTTTCAATGCCTCAATCGGCACGAGCAACCTTCAAGCTATCTAGCGATTTCCTCATCTTCGGTGCGATTTGAGTTTCAATGCCTCAATCGGCACGAGCAACCTTCAAGCACCATGATGACACCAGAAATTCAGCGGCGCATTGTTCGTTTCAATGCCTCAATCGGCACGAGCAACCTTCAAGCCAGATTTTAACGCCAAGCGCTACCCCTTTCGGACGTGTTTCAATGCCTCAATCGGCACGAGCAACCTTCAAGCACGGGCTGAACGCCAAGCTTGTTTTTGCGTGTGCCCGTTTCAATGCCTCAATCGGCACGAGCAACCTTCAAGCCCACCAATGATAATTTCGTCGGGCTGGACAGCGATAAGTTTCAATGCCTCAATCGGCACGAGCAACCTTCAAGCTTGATGTCGAAATTGTGAATTGTGAATTCTTCGGCACCGTTTCAATGCCTCAATCGGCACGAGCAACCTTCAAGCAGGGGCTTTTGCAATACGCGGGATACACCGAAGGAGTTTCAATGCCTCAATCGGCACGAGCAACCTTCAAGCCCCGAAGCTGCCCGGAAGGCCCGCGAGGCTGATCGCAGTTTCAATGCCTCAATCGGCACGAGCAACCTTCAAGCGCAAGTGCATCCGCAAGATACTCTCCGCCACCAGCGCTGTTTCAATGCCTCAATCGGCACGAGCAACCTTCAAGCGTAGTCGCATCGATCCCAGCAAGCGAATTTGCAATGTTTCAATGCCTCAATCGGCACGAGCAACCTTCAAGCTACTCGCCACCGTGCGCTCAAGCCTGTCGATCTTCAGTTTCAATGCCTCAATCGGCACGAGCAACCTTCAAGCCTTCTCGCCCAACTTCAACCAGGCGGGCCGCCTGGAGTTTCAATGCCTCAATCGGCACGAGCAACCTTCAAGCGCGATCTCAGCGCGTTGCTCGTTTCGTATTTAGAGGTTTCAATGCCTCAATCGGCACGAGCAACCTTCAAGCGCAATTGGGGTAATTGCAATCCTTCTGTATGTATTGTTTCAATGCCTCAATCGGCACGAGCAACCTTCAAGCTATAGACGCCAAGAACCAGTTCTTGAGCGGCTGAGCGGTTTCAATGCCTCAATCGGCACGAGCAACCTTCAAGCTACATAGCACTCAAAGCCATGCACATTACAAGGTCCTGTTTCAATGCCTCAATCGGCACGAGCAACCTTCAAGCTAGGGATCCGAACGCAGAGTATAGGGTGCCGCTGCGTTTCAATGCCTCAATCGGCACGAGCAACCTTCAAGCCCAAGACGGTTCGGCGAGAGTGCAAATCGCGGGCAGGTTTCAATGCCTCAATCGGCACGAGCAACCTTCAAGCCAAAAACGTATCCCGCAGGGCGTCTGGCGGAACGAACGTTTCAATGCCTCAATCGGCACGAGCAACCTTCAAGCCTGGCCGCACGCCGTTGCTCCCGACAGCGAACCGTGTTTCAATGCCTCAATCGGCACGAGCAACCTTCAAGCAAGTAGTCGCGTCGATCCCAGCAAGCGAATTTGCAATGTTTCAATGCCTCAATCGGCACGAGCAACCTTCAAGCAATATTTTCGCGTGCGTTCAGTGGATAATGAATTCGTTTCAATGCCTCAATCGGCACGAGCAACCTTCAAGCCCATACAAGCCGAACGCTACCATACAGGTTCGTGGGGGTTTCAATGCCTCAATCGGCACGAGCAACCTTCAAGCCATTCACATCGGCATGAGCAGTATGCCCGCACAAACGTTTCAATGCCTCAATCGGCACGAGCAACCTTCAAGCCGCGGTGTAGATGGCGCTTATCAGATCATCAAAAAGTTTCAATGCCTCAATCGGCACGAGCAACCTTCAAGCAGGTCTTCCAGCAGCCTGGTCAAGCCCCGCCACTGGTTTCAATGCCTCAATCGGCACGAGCAACCTTCAAGCTATTTGTCGCCGGGGCCAGTGCTACCACCGCCAGCAAGTTTCAATGCCTCAATCGGCACGAGCAACCTTCAAGCGTCCGTCGCCCACGCCGACGCTCACGCCGACAGCCAGTTTCAATGCCTCAATCGGCACGAGCAACCTTCAAGCGGTACTCGGCGCCATCCGGCATTACCGTGTGGGGTTGTTTCAATGCCTCAATCGGCACGAGCAACCTTCAAGCCAATGCTCTCTACTACGCTAGTGTTGCGATCAACGAGTTTCAATGCCTCAATCGGCACGAGCAACCTTCAAGCCAGATATTCGGCGCCATCCGGCATTACCGTGTGGGGTTTGTTTCAATGCCTCAATCGGCACGAGCAACCTTCAAGCGAGTGCCGGAGGCTATTTCTCAGCGATTGCGCAAGAGTTTCAATGCCTCAATCGGCACGAGCAACCTTCAAGCGCCCGTCGCCCACGCCGACGCTCACGCCGACAGCCAGTTTCAATGCCTCAATCGGCACGAGCAACCTTCAAGCTTTTTTCGGGGCCGGGCACCAGTATAATCCAATCGCTGTTTCAATGCCTCAATCGGCACGAGCAACCTTCAAGCCTCGCGCGCTGTCGCCCAGGCTCGGCCCTCGGTTGCGTTTCAATGCCTCAATCGGCACGAGCAACCTTCAAGCGGGCAAGGCTATCAGACGCTTGAAGCAGATCGACAGGTTTCAATGCCTCAATCGGCACGAGCAACCTTCAAGCCCAGCTTTATCCGCGATCTGGCTTTCGTGCTGCGCGTTTCAATGCCTCAATCGGCACGAGCAACCTTCAAGCTCTTCGGCTTCCTCAAGCCTGTCCAAGAAGGCCAGCCGTTTCAATGCCTCAATCGGCACGAGCAACCTTCAAGCCAGGAAACCCCGATTTGGAAGGTATCGTGCGAAAGTTTCAATGCCTCAATCGGCACGAGCAACCTTCAAGCTTCAATCCGCGATACGGCGGATGCGCTGAAAAGCAGTTTCAATGCCTCAATCGGCACGAGCAACCTTCAAGCTCAAGTCGATCCGGTTGGGATGTGCCGGGTCAAGGTTTCAATGCCTCAATCGGCACGAGCAACCTTCAAGCCCGAAGTGCCCGTTTGTCCAGACAAACAGGGAAGGAGTAGTTTCAATGCCTCAATCGGCACGAGCAACCTTCAAGCGTTGACAATCGCCCGCTGATCACACCCAGATTTTGGTTTCAATGCCTCAATCGGCACGAGCAACCTTCAAGCAAGTAGAGGGTACCCGAAACCCGCTCACCCGGTTCGTGTTTCAATGCCTCAATCGGCACGAGCAACCTTCAAGCAAAGCCGTAAGGAGGAAAAATGCCATTCCGTTTTTCGTTTCAATGCCTCAATCGGCACGAGCAACCTTCAAGCTTAAGCCTACCCCCTCCCCCAAGAAGTATTGAGAAGTTTCAATGCCTCAATCGGCACGAGCAACCTTCAAGCGCTGACGCTCCATATCGAAATGATACGCGCCGGTTTCAATGCCTCAATCGGCACGAGCAACCTTCAAGCTATGCTCAAGGGCATCGCCGCAGGCATCGATCCAATGTTTCAATGCCTCAATCGGCACGAGCAACCTTCAAGCAAGGCCACGATAGCTATATCTATCCAGATCGGCAAAGTTTCAATGCCTCAATCGGCACGAGCAACCTTCAAGCACGCAGCATCATATTCATATCGTAGCTATGGCCGAAAGTTTCAATGCCTCAATCGGCACGAGCAACCTTCAAGCGTAAGGTTCCCTGGTCCTCCCCCTCCCCCCTTAAGCCGTTTCAATGCCTCAATCGGCACGAGCAACCTTCAAGCACGCAAAACGCTGCCAGGTCTACGAAGCAGTCTGTCGTTTCAATGCCTCAATCGGCACGAGCAACCTTCAAGCTATGTTTCGTTACTCACGTCGCGCTCCTTTGTCCAGTTTCAATGCCTCAATCGGCACGAGCAACCTTCAAGCGATATTCCGTTCTAAAGCCGGGCGTGGCAGTTATCAGTTTCAATGCCTCAATCGGCACGAGCAACCTTCAAGCAAGGCCGTCTCCAAAGCGCTCCGAGTGGATCGGAGCGTTTCAATGCCTCAATCGGCACGAGCAACCTTCAAGCAGCTGCCCAAGCCCGGAGTGCAGGGCTGATTAAAAGTTTCAATGCCTCAATCGGCACGAGCAACCTTCAAGCAATTGGGCATCGCCTAGCGTTTCATATCAATATAGTGTTTCAATGCCTCAATCGGCACGAGCAACCTTCAAGCCAGGGCACGGCGACGCTTGTCCACGCCCGCCGAAGGTTTCAATGCCTCAATCGGCACGAGCAACCTTCAAGCGGCTGTACCCGGTTTGGCAATAAATCTGCCCGAAGGTTTCAATGCCTCAATCGGCACGAGCAACCTTCAAGCCGAAGGCCGTCGCCAAAGCGCTCCGAGTGGATCGGAGCGTTTCAATGCCTCAATCGGCACGAGCAACCTTCAAGCAAGGGTTGATCGAGTGGCAAGGTGTAGGTCGAAAGTTTCAATGCCTCAATCGGCACGAGCAACCTTCAAGCCGCCTTTTGCGTTCCAAGACGCGCGTGCTGGCTGCCGTTTCAATGCCTCAATCGGCACGAGCAACCTTCAAGCGGCAGCCAACCAGACTAGCCCACTACAGCAGTGGATCGTTTCAATGCCTCAATCGGCACGAGCAACCTTCAAGCCTCTGCGCTACTCGCAGAGTCTGTGCTTCGGAAAGTTTCAATGCCTCAATCGGCACGAGCAACCTTCAAGCTAGCCCGATTTTTTCAGCGGATCGGCGAAGAATGAGGTTTCAATGCCTCAATCGGCACGAGCAACCTTCAAGCCTCGTCGCCTTCAACAACGTCTACGTGATGGGCTGTTTCAATGCCTCAATCGGCACGAGCAACCTTCAAGCGCGCGGGCGGGCGCGCGGGATCGGCATCTGGGCGGCGTTTCAATGCCTCAATCGGCACGAGCAACCTTCAAGCCCGCCGCCGCCCGCGACGGAGATCGTGATCGCGGAAGTTTCAATGCCTCAATCGGCACGAGCAACCTTCAAGCATCTCAAGTAATTGACGGGCCAAGCTCATTTTATCTGTTTCAATGCCTCAATCGGCACGAGCAACCTTCAAGCTGCTGCTGGCGCTGGTACTGTTGCGGGTACTGTATGGTTTCAATGCCTCAATCGGCACGAGCAACCTTCAAGCGCGTCATGGTCACATCCTTACTACTCAGCTTACAGTTTCAATGCCTCAATCGGCACGAGCAACCTTCAAGCAGGATGTGACCATGACGCTTGATATGGCTGACTTGAGTTTCAATGCCTCAATCGGCACGAGCAACCTTCAAGCTTTATCTGCAAACAGCGCTGCTGGCATGCGATAAGTTTCAATGCCTCAATCGGCACGAGCAACCTTCAAGCCTGCCTCCGTGAGAATTTCCACGAAGGCCATCCAGTTTCAATGCCTCAATCGGCACGAGCAACCTTCAAGCAGGTTCCCTTGTCCCCCACCTCCCAAATTAAGCCTGTTTCAATGCCTCAATCGGCACGAGCAACCTTCAAGCCGCTTTCCTGGCTGTTTGCGTCGGTGTTTTCCTGGGTTTCAATGCCTCAATCGGCACGAGCAACCTTCAAGCATAGCGCATCGCTGGTAGAATTCCGCGTTATCGGGAGTTTCAATGCCTCAATCGGCACGAGCAACCTTCAAGCTTACAAAGCCAGCGTCAGCGCTGGCAAGGTTGGCGTTTCAATGCCTCAATCGGCACGAGCAACCTTCAAGCACGCCGCCCGGCCATCGCCCCGGCCCGTATCTGAACGGTTTCAATGCCTCAATCGGCACGAGCAACCTTCAAGCGCTTCCCCCTGAGCGGCGGGAGCCACCTTGCCCGATGGTTTCAATGCCTCAATCGGCACGAGCAACCTTCAAGCCTCTCGGATCAATAGCTATCCATATATTGACGTGCCAGTTTCAATGCCTCAATCGGCACGAGCAACCTTCAAGCCTTTCGTTCCGGGCAGGCTTCGCATTGGGGAGAATTCGGTTTCAATGCCTCAATCGGCACGAGCAACCTTCAAGCGAAAAAAAGTCCGATTTCCGCATAAATCCCGCAGCAGTTTCAATGCCTCAATCGGCACGAGCAACCTTCAAGCGCTTTTCGAGTCCAGCAAGACATCGAGGTGGTATCGTTTCAATGCCTCAATCGGCACGAGCAACCTTCAAGCACATCCCGTTCTAACGGGGTGGCTGAGTAGTGTGATGTTTCAATGCCTCAATCGGCACGAGCAACCTTCAAGCAAGATTATGCAACGGGCTGCCATTGCTGCCGAGAAGTTTCAATGCCTCAATCGGCACGAGCAACCTTCAAGCGCGATCAAGGAGCCAATTGGGATCATCATTTTTACTCGTTTCAATGCCTCAATCGGCACGAGCAACCTTCAAGCGGCCCTTGCCCAATATCCCCGATCCGAAATGGCGGGGTTTCAATGCCTCAATCGGCACGAGCAACCTTCAAGCCCCGTGCCAGAGGCGCGGGGGCTACGAGGAGATTGGTTTCAATGCCTCAATCGGCACGAGCAACCTTCAAGCTAGTCTCATGGGCCTTTCTGCCGCATGGATACGCCAGTTTCAATGCCTCAATCGGCACGAGCAACCTTCAAGCGCTGTCGGCGTGAGCGTCGGCGTGGGCGACGGGCTGGTTTCAATGCCTCAATCGGCACGAGCAACCTTCAAGCAAGAATGGGCGCTTGGTCTGCTGGACTACAAGGGTGTTTCAATGCCTCAATCGGCACGAGCAACCTTCAAGCTGGTGGATATTCCGCGCTGCAAAAACTCCATGTTTGCCCGTTTCAATGCCTCAATCGGCACGAGCAACCTTCAAGCACGATGATCGCCAGCGCCGTCTGCGTCAACTCGACGTTTCAATGCCTCAATCGGCACGAGCAACCTTCAAGCACTGCCAGCAACCAGAATAAATGCCGAGTTCATTTGTTTCAATGCCTCAATCGGCACGAGCAACCTTCAAGCCCGCACGGGAATTAGGGTTCCCGCCTTCGGAGGCGCGTTTCAATGCCTCAATCGGCACGAGCAACCTTCAAGCTCCGTCTTAAAAATCAATACCAACGACCTCATCTAGTTTCAATGCCTCAATCGGCACGAGCAACCTTCAAGCCAGGCGGGACTGTAAAAGAAAAGGAGAGCGCGGCATTGTTTCAATGCCTCAATCGGCACGAGCAACCTTCAAGCACGATCTCATTTCATTCCCGATTACGATGAGCAAAGCGTTTCAATGCCTCAATCGGCACGAGCAACCTTCAAGCCGCGGGCCGACAGGCCTCGCGTTTTTTCCAGCCATTCGCGTTTCAATGCCTCAATCGGCACGAGCAACCTTCAAGCCCATCATCTTTCCTCCCTCCGCCCGGCAGCGCCGGGGTTTCAATGCCTCAATCGGCACGAGCAACCTTCAAGCAGCCAGCCCGCTTGCACCGAATGATCCATGCGTTCAGTTTCAATGCCTCAATCGGCACGAGCAACCTTCAAGCTCGCCCGCCTCATCAAAGGGCGGATTGAAGGTCATCAGGTTTCAATGCCTCAATCGGCACGAGCAACCTTCAAGCAGGCGCCCCCGTCCGCACAACCCGAGGCGCTTCGAGTTTCAATGCCTCAATCGGCACGAGCAACCTTCAAGCGCGAAACGCGGACACCGCCGCCGAGATGGGACAAAGGTTTCAATGCCTCAATCGGCACGAGCAACCTTCAAGCGAACGCATGGATCATTCGGTGCAAGCGGGCTGGCTGTTTCAATGCCTCAATCGGCACGAGCAACCTTCAAGCGCAGAGGTTCGCTGATTACGAGAGCGCGATCAGAGGTTTCAATGCCTCAATCGGCACGAGCAACCTTCAAGCTTGGCCGTCAGCCCTCGCTTTTGCAGGAGCATTATCTGTTTCAATGCCTCAATCGGCACGAGCAACCTTCAAGCCGGTAGTCCATTTGATGTTTCTCCTTTATGTGTGTGTTTCAATGCCTCAATCGGCACGAGCAACCTTCAAGCCTGATCCGAAAAGGGCGGGAGTTCGTGCTCCTGGGTGTTTCAATGCCTCAATCGGCACGAGCAACCTTCAAGCAAATCATCGTCGCCGAAAATGCTGGAGACGACGGCGGTTTCAATGCCTCAATCGGCACGAGCAACCTTCAAGCCAACACTCGCTCTGCGTCCATCTTAGTGTCCTTTCAGGTTTCAATGCCTCAATCGGCACGAGCAACCTTCAAGCTATACGCCAATCAACAATGCCGGGCCGATGGAGCTTGTTTCAATGCCTCAATCGGCACGAGCAACCTTCAAGCCCCCTAAAAGCCGTTGGCATGGCACCAACCACATAGATCAGTTGATAATATTGTACATGCTTGCTGCATTTTAGGGGTATTTTACCATTGTTCTGCATATCTCCAATCTCCTCAAACGGCTCAACCGGCTAAAAACTGCGAGAAGCCAACCGTGATTTCAAGCGCGCTTTGTCTCTCGCAAACTGGGATCAAACGATGAAGGCGATCTTTTCTTCGGGTGCTTTGCTGCCAATGGTTTCTACATTGCCCTTACATTGCTCGCAGAGAGGATAAAGGCGCACACTATCCTGCTGTGGATCAACAAGGTCCTGGAGTTTTGCGCGCAAACGGACAAGTTCCTTCGCATCAAGAAAGCACTCGAACAAGCTGTACTGCGTCCATTCTCCGAAACCGCAGAGCATCTTGTGAATCTTGGTACGGCGTTTATTGTCTGGAACATCATACGCGATGATATAGAGCATTGTCTGACTCATCGCGTATAGAATCCCCGAAATCGTTTCAATTCGCCAAGCAACCATCGAGAAAGCAGGCGCATTTGCAATTCGAGACAGCGACGATACGTCACTTTGTTTTTGAAGACCGGATGCGAAATCTCTGTGTTCAGTCGTTCCTCAAACTTTTGCAGAAATAGCTTTCGCCCGCGATCTGTCAAGCGCCAGGCGCCCAATGTCTCCTCAAAGTCATTGTAATCCAGGATACGGTTGTTTAGCAAAGTCAGCACAACCGAGTCAACAATAGGCGCCCGAAACATTTCGACAATATCAAGGGCCAGTGCGGGCTTGCCGTACTGTGTACTATGCAGGTATCCAACATATTCGTCAAAGCCCACAATTTGTGCGGATGCGACAGCTTGTGTGATTAACAAAGTATAACCATACGACAATAGTGCATTGATCGGGTCAGTTGGGGGGCGTTTGTGCCGTCCGGAGAATTGACGTCCCCACTTATCAGCGAAAAGCTGTCCGAATGCGCCGAAATAAGCCGCCGCGGCAGCGCCCTCAATGCCCATCAACTGCCCCAAGATTGTATCTTGCTGTGGATGTGATGGGTCGGGGGCAGGCGTTGCCTCCGTAGGGAGCGCATCGACCTGCTCTATCATCCGTCCGATTGTCTCTGCTGCCTCATCCACTTCCTGATTTTCATGGACTCTCCTGCTGCGCAGCAGGAGAGTACGCTGGTTATGCAATTTGCTCCGAACGCATACTGCCGCAACGTGCAGAACAGCAGAAGGATCATGATGGGCAGCGTGCTGGCGCAAACGCAGCTGCCCATGTTTGTGGTAATCACCCGATACTCGCCCCACAAACTTGCCGAAGCGGGTAAGGTAACAAATTTCTGAGCGCTGCTCGACAAGCGCCGTAATGGCTGGTGTAGTCAGCGTGGCGTTGCCAAAGACGACAACCTGGCTGATTTTCCCCAATGGAATCCGCAGTTTCCTGGCTTGGTCCCCTTCGGGAATACGCACGACTAGAGTCTCGCCATCTAGCCGAACGAATGAGTTCTGTTCAGTAAGATACAGGACACTCATCCAGCGTCCTCCTTCAGCAATTTCAGTGTTTCTTTGGGCAGACAGATTGGTTCCATACTACAGTCCCGACACTTGGCTGCATTGTCAATGGGCACTGGCATCCGCCCATGGATCAACAGATCGAACGCTCGTGCTACGAATTCACGGGTATGCGCTCGCAAATCGGCAGTGAACGCCACATGTTCTCGGCGGCGATTGCCCCAGTAGAAGATTTCACCTGCAGGAACGGGAATACCGGTCCGTTCCTCGAGACACATCGCCTGGGCACAAAGTTGCGCGTGATCATTGATCCATTGCCCCATGCGTCCGCGCTTATGTTCTACAGGCACGAGCAAGCCGTTGGGCGTTTCTTCTACGAAATCGGCAATGCCTGCCACACGCAACGAATCGCTCCAGACATGTACACTATGTAAAATCCGTCCGTCTTCGTCCTTTTGTTGGCCGGGCTGATGTGCTCGTTGATGACGGAGTATGCCTTCCAGCATGGGTGCGTTTACTTCGATCTCAGATTGATAGAACATTAGCCAGAAACGGCGTGGGCAATATGCCAACTGATTCAGATAGCTCAAGGGCAAGTAATCGGGGAGTTCAACCATGCGCTCTTACCTTTCAGGGATATACCGGACTTGACCCATGCCCCGTGTCGTCTGATACCCCGCGCCAGTCCAGAAGGTCAGGTCAGCCAGCAAGTGCAGGAGTGGTAGCCAGTGCCCTTCCCCACGCACTCGAAATCGGACCTGGCCCATGAACCCGGTGATGGGCCGGCGTTCAACGACGACAGTTCGAGTTTGTAAGCGAAGCGGCTCAACCTCAACCTCCTCACGAACCCACTGATCGAATTGATCGCCCGGCTCCATGCCACCCAGAAGCGCCCATTTTTTGCGCAGTGAACTGAACAGGATGGTTGCATCCGGCATGGCACACCAGCGCCGTTCCCTGCGATCTGGATCGGTTCCAAGACTGAACACCGTCGGCGATTGAAAATCTAGAACGAGTCGGTCAGGTAACGTATCTGGAGGACAGTTCCATCGAGACTGTAGTTCCGAAATGGAGGTGTGTCCACTCCCCGGATGGCTCGCCCCCGATGCAAACGCATCAATCACCGCAAATTCAACCGCCCCAATACGCACGTGTGGCAGCGAACGGCTCAATAGATAGCGTCGTAGCAGCGCTTCAAAAGCTGGCTCATGCAGCAGTGTAAAACGCCAGAATGCCGAATCCCCTTCGCCGAAATGTAAGGCGCTATCTCGGCCCTGCTTACCTCCCTGTAAAAGATTGATGGTGTAAGGCTTCTGCATGTTTTGATCGTGCAGCCTCTCGGCGAGCGGAAAATCACCACGCCGGATCAGGTCGAGTAGCCCGGCACGCGCCTGATCACCGTGATCTTTGGGAATTGCACCTGGGCGCGTCGCGGCCAGCCGGAACACAATCGCGTAGAGATGGAGATTGTCCACTATTCCTCCTCAGTGAGGCCAGCCTGGGTAACAAACTGGCCCCTCAGCACTACTGCGCAACTTGATGCCGTAATCCGCCAGGGAGACAAACCTGTGAACCATTGGGAAGCGTCCCTACCCACCACGCTCCAGCCTCAACCAGCGCATTTTCGACAAGGCTGCTAGGTCGCATTGAGACGAGATCAAACAGGCGCAGCGTCGCCGCGTCCGGTATGTCTGCCGGGTTCAAAGGGTAAGCAGAGATCGTTTCGGAACGCTGCTGCGTCAGGTATTGCAGCGGGATTTCGCTCACTTCCAGGTGTGCCTTGCTCATCCACAAGCCCATCCGCAGCCAACGCGGAAAGGTGAGCGGCTGCTCACTCAGGACGCCGAACCGAAAACGGCTGCCGACGCTGATTTCCTTTGCACGTCCATAGGTCGGGATGTTTACGTTGCTGCGCTCCATGAATACCGCATTGCGTTCATCGCCCAACTTGAACGTGTGAACGGCGTACTGCACATCCTCACCCGCCGCCGGAGTGACGTAGATACTGGCGTCATTCAGCGGTGCAAGTTCCTCGGCATACCTCGGCGTATCATTGGCATGGAAGTAGGGGGTCTGCGCGAGGCCAAGCGCATAGCACAGCGCGATGTTGTGCAGCAGCCGACCCGTCTCGTACAGTCGCCCCAGGGTGCGCGTCTCATAGTACAGATTGTCGTGAAACGTCAGGCGACAATGATACAGAATCATGATGCAGCCCTACTTCTTGGTGCTTTTCTTATCCGGCTTGGCGATATATGCCTGATGGTAAGTCTGCGCTTCATGGTTGGCCTGGGTGAGCTGCTCGCGCAGCGCGTTGTCATCCATGTCACGAACCTGCTGCAAGAAACTTTGCAGCTCATCACCCATCAAGATCTGTTGATCGCGCACGCTGTCCGCGGCCAATAACTCCGGGATAACCTGGTCAGCCGCGCGCAGGGCATCGGCGACGGCGATTGGGTCACTGCCCGTCGGCTGCAACAGATCGTAGAGCCGCTGCGTAAACAGCAGATTGCTGAAGATTTCCCCATCGCTCAGGACGATGGCCGCCACGTGATTTCGTACCGTACCGCCGCGCGTCGTGGTTGCGCCGTAACGGGTAGTGCGCAGGACGTTATTCAGCACGTAGGCGAACAGCGCTGTGGTCAGGTCGCGGGTGGTGATGACCGACGGGAAAATGGTCTGCGGCTTGACGTGATCCTGCTGGTTGATACGCGAAGTGACTTCGCCTCGATCCGACATCGTGCCGTCCTCGTAGGGCGCATTGAGCGTAAAAACCTCGTGGCTGGTCGCGTAGTCTGTCAGCGAGAAGGCTGTGTCGGCATATACCTTGCTTTTTTCGCTGCCACCATCGCCGATGGCAAAGCCATAAGTGATGCAATCCGGGCATTTGCGGCACGACTTGACGTTATAGATGCAGCTATCCGGGTCTTTTTCGTCGTCAGAATCCGACAGCAGGCCAAAATGGCGGAGCAGTTCGCGCCCGTTCAGCCGTTCAGGCGTGGTCTGCTTGCGCTTGAACAGTGTAATTCGCGTCACCAGAGGCGAATCCTGGGCAGTTCCCGCCGAAACACGGGCCCGGTTCAATTCGCCATCTGTCTGAAAGAGCGCGTAGCCCTCTGTCACGCGGAGCATGACGATATGCGCATATTTACCCATCGGGCGCGGCGGGACTGCTGCATGGAAAAAGTCGGTGTTAAGCATGATTCAGGTTTCCTTTCGATATGGAAATTAGACGTTTGACTCGTTGGGTTCAGTGTCTTCATCGGCCTCATCGTCGGCAGGCTGGCCGCGTTCCGCCCATTCCTGCTGTTGGGCGTTCCGATAGAGCACTTCGCAGGCGCTCTTCAGTAGGTTGAGCTGCTTGCCGCGCAGGGCCGCAACGTCCTTGTTGAATGTGCCGACAAAGACATCGTTGACAAACTTTTCGCAAAACTGGCGCATGGCTTGTTCACGCTCCTGCACGCTGATCCCTTTCGGGAAGCGCCCATCAGCCAACCCTTTACTGACGCGATCCATAAAGCGGTAGAGTTCGCCGTAAGCGACCTCGACCAATGATTCGGGGTCGCCGAACAGACGCGGATCGGCGACGAGTAGCGCATCGGAGACGACGCTCAGGGGGCGCAGAATACTGTTGGCATTGCCGATGTTTTTTGCCCGGTAAAATCGGCGGTAGAGGGTGACCAGTTCTTTGGCGTGGGACATCAACATATCTCCTTGAACAGCAAAGATAGACTCAGCATAGGCGACGTAGCGGCGCACCTGGTCGGCGCTCACGGGCTGTCCGTCGCGCTCCTGTTTCTTGAGGTAGTGAAAAACGTACAGCGGCGATTCCATCAGCGCGTGGGCAATCGGCGGAAAACGATGCCAGTTTTCCTTCGGCGGCTCATATTCCGTGTCGAGATGGATCAGGTAGGCTGCCGCAAGGCGCGTGAGCGTTGGCAGCACCTCGTCCACGTTCAACCGTCCTGCCCGCGTGAGCGCCTGGATTGCGGCATGTGCACCGTCAAACCAGACCGTTTCGGGCAGTTCGTCGGCTTCCAATAGGAGCGGTACGCCGCTCTCGCTGGCAACTACCTTTACGTCCAGGCAAACCGGCAAGACCAGGCTCAGGAAAGCGGGCAGTATCCACGACTCTGCATCCGTTGGGTCGTTGAAGTTGCGAAACCCGACCATCAGGAATGTCGATTGCACGTCGGCGCTGTAACGCAGCACACGCCGGGAGGGTTCCTCTGTCTCGGCGCGTAGCATGAACGTGTCCAGTCTCTGCCAGTCGGAAGGCGTGTATAGCGTTGCTGCTTGGAGCGCCTTTTTCATGTCTGTGTTACTAAGACGCATATCGGTAAGCTGCCTGTATACCCGTTTCATGACTTGCAGCGTTTCCGATGTGAAGAAGTAAGACGGGTAGAATGACAGGTAACGTACTCGTTGCCCCTCCGCACTGCTGCCGCTGTCGAGATTGTCCATGAACAACTGGCGGAGCAATTGTTCCAACGCGCAAACGGAACACATACTGCGCTTGTTGTCAGCAGCTCCGATCCTGACCCGCGCCGTGTAGACACCGGGCTGGAAGGCAACGGCGGTTTCGGCCTGTTTGCGGGTGACATAGGCCTGCCCACATAGCGCGCAGACCGCACCGCCGCGCCCGCCTTTGGCGCGAACATAATGCTCTAATTCCTGAGAGCGTCCGGCTTGCATCGACTTGGTATTCCCCAGGGTTAGCACCTGTGCGATATAGTCAGTCAGATCGAGCCAGGTCGCCTCATTGACCTTCGCAGATTCAGGGAGTTCCTCCGGCAGCGCAGCAGCCAGATCATGGGCAAGCTGCTCGATCCATAAAACTACTTGCTCCGGGGTCATTCCTGGCTTTCGCGCGAGAGCATTGCCGGCGGCCCAGAACCACCAGTATTTGATGCCGCCCTTTTTCGCTTGTGGATGGTCGCGTAGTTGATTGAACTCGGCGGCCATATCTTCTATACCAAGCTGCGGGAGCAGCCATTCAGCGAGATCAATATCACCGAACCGTTCCCGCAATTGCACCTCCATCAACCCCGCCCACTCAGCCAATTGATCCAAACGAACGTCTTTGGGATCGCTCAATATTGGCGGAATGCTGCTTGCCCAACCGTTTTCTTGAATGGGTGTCAGACGATCTCTGCTCTTGTTATTGCGAATGAATTTTTCCGTCAGTCTGACACTCTTGCCAATGAATTCGCGCAGGTCGAAGTAATCGTTATAGCTCTCATCAACCTGTAAACCGACGTTACCGCGTTTAGCACCCTTGCCCTTTGCGACGAGCTTATCTCCGGTCTTCTCCCGGATTTGCCCCACGATTCGCCTCACCAGTTCGTCTGGCGCGGGCATGGTCGGCCAACTGTGCGCCTCAGCATCGTAGCGTTCCAGATACACCACACCGCTTGGCGCGTATAGCAGCGGCTCGCGTTGATCTTTGATGGTCAGCGCATCCAGCGCGGCATCATGGATGAAATTCAACAGCAGCCCGCGATTCTCCGCGACGTGATGGTAGGTCAGGCGGGCAACAGCGCGCGACGGCAGGTTCGGCTCGTTTGCCAATCCCATGAGCAGATCGTGGATGGTCTTGTCGGCGACGAGATCGCGGGGCGTCGGTGCGATGTAGGCGATCAGATCGGCAAGACGGGACACATCCGCCACGAGCAGCCGGGTACGGCCATCGAACCGCATTCGAGGCAACAGCGCATCAATTCGGAATGTGCCCGACCTCAACTGAGTGTTGCAGGCAATGTAAATCAAATCATGCACGACCTCTGTAGCCCCACCGATGGGTTGCAGGAAGGCATCCAGTCCGAGGTTGCCACACCACTCAACAAAGATTCGCTCAAGGGTCGGAATCTGCCGTTCGCTAGGCGGTTCCCATTTCTTAAAGCCTTCCCTTTCCAATGTGCCCTGCACAGCATGAATCTTGGTGTAGTCGTGCAGCATGAACCCGGCGATGAACAGGTACTTCGCTTCCTCCGACCAGAGGCGCATCGTCTGTGATCGCCACTCCTTGAGCAGTCGCGCAATCCTCAACGCAGGCAGCATTCCGTTGATCAGATGTGCACGCATCGTTTGATCGCGCCCGTAGTCTTCGGGATCGCGCCCGCGTTTGCCCTGTTGTTCAGCCTCGGCCTGTTTCTGCCGGAAGAATGCGCCGCCTTTGGCCGCTACCGTGCCAAAGTGATCTGACAGCGGGCCGACCACGTGCTGGGCAAAACTTCGCAGCACTGTCGCATCCGAAGAGTCTTCTGTGAGAGATTGCTCAAACAATGTCTGAAACATCGGCTTAAGTGATAGCGATACTTTCGGCGCGGCAGTTTCCTGCCTGTTCGCCTCTTCAAGTTGGGTGTCGAACTGTTCCAGATCAATGTCCTCTTCAGGCGGTAGATCGTAGTTCTCATCAGAGTCAAGCATCGTAGAAAGCTCCTTTCAATCAGAAGATGAATGGCTTATCGTTCGGTTTTCTTTTGAAGCGAAACAAGACGGAATGCAGCAGCAGCGCATCACGCCCAAAAGCTGCACAGCCCTGCACGCTGTCCGTGCTGCTAAACTTGAACAACTCTATCTGGTAGCCGAGTTTCAGTTTTCGACGCAGTTCTTCTGGCTCTCGGTCTGGCAACAGCAGTGCCACGAGCTTCTGAACTTCCAATGTGCGGTTCAGTGCTGGAATCTCAGGAACACCGGGCGCGCTAATGCGGAATCCCTTCTCAGCAATAACGCTGTCGAACAATTCAGGCCGATCCGCCACGCGGCGGTCAAGGGTTATTTCGACTGGACGTGGTTTCGGCAGCCAACCCAGCAATCGATAGCCCGCCAGCGGTTCCGCACGTTCCAGCCCACGTATTGGACGCCCATGTTCCTCTTCATAACGGTATAAAGCCTTCAACGGGACGCTTTCCAACTCGGTGTTCATCAACAGCGTGATCAGGTTGTAGGCCATGACCGCTTTGCTCTCACTGGTCATGTCCTGCACCAGTGCCGTGAACGGACTTCCACCCCGGAATGACGTGGCTTCATTGAGGATTTCCGGCTGCTCCTTCTGGATTTCCAGATAAGTCTTGAGGCTGGGGCGGAACAGCTTGCTGTATTGTTCTTTCAAGCGATCTCTAAATGGCTGATACTGCGTTCTGATCTCCTTTCGGTGCAACATGCTGATGATGTGCGATGCTTGCAGACCCGCCCACGTCCAGAGATACTCGCTAAACTGCTGCAAGGGCGGATAGACTTTCTCTAACGCGATTTTGTAGCATTCTCGATCCACTTCGCTGCCGTCAGGCAGCTCCGCTGCAATGCCCTCCACCACCCAGCCGGGCAGCATAGCGTGAGCTTCAAAGTGATCGAATTTATTACCTTTGCCATCATCAAGGTGTCTGCCCAGGCGACCCAATCGCTGTATATGGGCAGCGGCGTCCACGCTCTCGAAAATCAACAGATTGATGCGGAAATCGACACCTACATCGACAGTCGAGGTGGCGACCAGCAAATCAAAGTTCCTGCCCCGATCCGGCAGTGGCGTCAGCCCTGTGTTGATTGCCACCTGGATGTGTTTTGGCAGACGGGCACGAAGTAAAACAAGCAGCCGGTTGGCTGTCGCCACGCCGTTGGCAATGATCACGCCTTTTGCGCCGGGCCGGTGATCCTCGAAAAAGCGCAGAATCACATCTTCCCAATGTTCCTCAACCCAATCTTCCAGCTTGCCCGTATCGAGGTACAGGGTGACAGGTTGCAAAATCCGCCGCCAACCCGGCGGTTCAGTCGTCAGCCCATGTTGATATTCGCCCTCAATGCGCTGCACGCGCAGTCCTGCTCGTTCAGCGTGCTGCATGAGCAAGTCCTGTGGGGTCGCTGAGAGCATCAGAAAGCGTCGTCGCTGGCCTGCACCCATCAGCTCTCGCATGAGCAGTATGGCGATCAGCGCCGAAGCGACCTGTGGGCTGCCGAACAGATGAAACTCATCAAAGACGAACATCTGGTAGCGTTCCATCAGGTTGCTCAGGATGAGATCAGCGGCAGCCCCCTGGCGCTCATAGCGGAACATCGCCATATAGTGAAACATATCCGGATTCGAGAGGAGCAGATCGTGATCCAGCAGCAGTCTCAGCGTTTCTGCACGGCTAAAGCCATCCCGCGCGTCTTGTTCTTCGTCCAGTCTGGCCGCGTTCAGCACATTGATAATCGGGGGGGCTTGCTGCCAGCGAGGAGGCGTCCAGCCTGCCAGCAAGGATTTCACGGCGCGCTCTTGATCCCTGGCTAACTCATTGGTCGGGTACAGCGTCATGATGGGCCACCTGTCCAGAAACAGCGGAAGCTGCCCGGCGAAACTCTTCCCGTCACCGGTCATCGCGCGATTGATGATGATGTCGGCATCGGACTGTAGCGCCCGGTATGTTTTGGCTTGGTGTGCCATGACCCGCCAATCCTGGGGAATCTGATCGGCGGTGATCCCTGCCGCGTCAAGTTCCTCCGGTGTGGCGTAGCGCGAATCAACTGCCTTGAGGTGGATAGTGTGCATAGCGTTCTCCTTACTCTGCAATATTAGCTTACTTTAGTCATGTATCCTTATATAGAGGCATATGATTATGCTACTCCATAGACAAAGTTCAGCTAACCGAGGTTTTTCCAATTCCGGATCGAAGAAATCTTCATAGCCGCCAGCGGTGCATCGGGATTGGTGAGCGCTGCCCCGGTTTTTCCAATTCCGGATCGAAGAAATCTTCATAGCCGGGTAGAACAAGTTGCACCACGTTCACGAGGGGCCGGGACTCGGATTCGAGGGTGGGATCAGGTGGGGTAGGTGGCTCGGCCTCTATTTCATAAGGTTCGAGCGGGAATAATGGCAATTGGATGTACTCCATGCTGTTATCCTCCACACAGCGGTTGCTGATTGGATGATCACGGAGTACACTTGGGGCTATAGGGTAGTTTTAACCGAACCACCCTACCCGAGTGTACAGGTGATCATCCTGTATACCGAAGCGCATCCGCTGACTTTGCGAGAGTACGGGCGGGTGCGCTCTTTCATTGTGAGGATACAGCGGTTTCATACGATTTGTCAATACCCTCTAATGTGAATGACCTACCAAAGTTTGGGTGGTGACATTGTGCAGGTGCAGTTTCGATTGTATAATCTCATCATCGCCGATTGAGGCATTGAAACATTCAAATTAGAGGGTGCGTATCCCGCCGACTGAGGCATTTCACACGCCCTTATACTGTTCATACATGGCCCTAACCAGCCTTTGCATCTCCTCGCGCGCTTCCTCGCCCCCTATCACCCGACAGTTTGGGCCATAATGCAGCAGCGTCCGCAGGTCGAAAAACAGGTCAGTCGATACGGCGCGGACGATGGCGCTGCCGTCTGGCCTCTTTTCAACCTCACTATCCTCGATGTGCCGAGTGACGCCAAGCCGCGCGATTTCGGGCGTCAATTCGTAGACCAGTTCGTATTTCCTGGGCTTTCGCCTACCCGGCACAAATTTCGTTGGCAGCATCCGGGGTTCCGAGATGCGCCCCATGCGGTAGTGCGAGATGTACTCGCCGGGAAATATGCCATTCGGCCCACGATGTTCAATGCAATAGGCTTCCAGATAGTAGTGTGCCCATACGGAGTTGAAATAGCATCGTATCGGCTCCACACGATGGGTACGTAGAGTGCGATCCTCGTGCTTCGGCGATAGATAGTCAAACTCCAACTCCTGGTGACGCATACACGCCCGTTGTATGGTAGACCACACCCTTTCGGGAATCTGATCCTCATCCCGCTGGCGCAAGTCCACCTCAATCAGCCCTCGCTCTCGGCTGACTTCATCGCGCCCCGACTCCGAAATGAGCATCAGCAGCGCATCCGTCAACGCACGGACTTCGCCGCGCATGGGCGCAGTATCGGCCTCAAAGGTCGCTTGCAGGAAGGCCAGCCCTCGTACCGCGTCCGGCGGCAGGTCGATCAGCGGGCGATTCATCGAGACGAGTGTCCAGGTTCCCTCGTCCCGGCTGTATTCCAACTCACAGCCAAAAACGTCGCACAGCTTTTGGCGGTCATCTTCAAAGCGCTTGCGTAGTTTTCGGCTACCCGCGCCTTCGGCGCCATCGCCGTATCTTTTGACAATCTCCAACAATTCCTGCGTGCTGGCAGGACCGCGCGTCAGCCGAACCAGCAGCGCGAGGCAGCGCTCGACAACTGTCCAGGTGGCAGCTTGTGGCATCCCGGTTACTCCTGTGTAGGCTCGCCAGTGGCGTTGAGATCGTCGTCCGCTTCGTTGTCAACCAGCCGCGAGAGATACTGCGTGACGGTTTGCATGTCGTGGAGAGGCTGCGGCAGCACTGTTGCAGTCGCCGTATGCGACGACTCAAGGCGCAACCGGTGGATCAGCGCAGCATTCTCATGAGGATTCGCACCCTTTGGCTCAAAAAACTGAGACATCCGGCCATACCGGATCGCGGACTCGGGATCGCGCTGGCGGATCGCGCGGTTTGTAGACCTGTCGTAGCGTTGCAAGGCCACCAATGCACCGACGGGTTGTGCCTCGTATTTGTAGCGCCGAGCGATCTCATTTTGCCGCTGCTGCACGGCGCGCCGGTTGGCATCCCCGCCTTGTGCCGCATCCTCTGGTAGGAGGTCGGTCAAGGCCGCGTCGTGCCCTTCGACGCCCCGCCACTGCAAAGGCCATCCGCAATGAGGGCATAGAATCAGATAGCGTTTTCCGTCGCGCTGCTTGACGCAGGCCGGAGGAATATTTTCGTAGCACGCAAGCAAGCCCTTTCGTAGTTCGGCGTCCCAGTCGGTACGAGCGGAAATACTCTTGTATGGATCGGACAGCACCGGATGGCGGTTGATAAAAGTGCGTATCTTGGTGTATTGCTGCTCATCGCCACGACGGGCACACAGGTCATGTAGACGGCGGAAGTCCTCGTCTTCAAGTTCCAGGCGTGGGTTGAAGGAGTGTAGATATGGCTCGCCCAACTTGATGCAGAGCGGCGTCGCGCAGCCGTTGGACAGCAGAGGCTCCTCGTTGCCAAGCTGTGCGTAGAGCTTACCCAGCACCAGCCATTCCGAGACCGGTTGGTGGAGCAGTTTAATAAAGGCTGGCAGGGTGCGCGGGGGCAGCACGCCCTCGCGGAAAAAGCGATAGCACAGTTCTTCCCAGCCGTGTCTAAGGTGCTGGTTCAACAACGTTACGGGTTGGGGACGCCGACTCTGGCCGCTTGTCTCTTCTTCGAGCAGGCCAATGGCAATGATCTTCAAGAGGTGAGCGGCTATCTCGGTAGTCGTAGGTTCCGGCATGCCATCGCTCCAGGTGAACATCAGGTCTTGCCTATTTTCGCCGACTGATAGCACTCTATATGGCGGGCATCTTCAGGACGCTACTGGTTCGTGATGAATGGTTGCCCCAAGTTCGTTCACGAACTGCGAGGTGCGGCGCAGCGGCGCAACCAGGTAGAGCGCTTCCGCTGCGCGGGTCATGCCCACGTAGAGCAGCACGCGCTGACGCTCCAGCTCAAGGGCAGCCTCATCGGCATCAGAGCGCCGTAGCGGAAAGGGTAAGAGGCCGTCCCTCAGCCCAACAACGAACACAACAGGAAATTCCAATCCCTTGGCGGCGTGCAGTGTCAGGACCTTGACGTGATCTTCCAGAACGTCGAAGCGCCCATCGACCTGTTCAATACAAGGGATTTCGACCATCTTGAGGGCAGCCAGATAGTCCCGGCACAGGTCGTGCGTCGGGCAAAGGATGGCAAAATCGGCGAGCCGGAAGCTCTGATCTTCGACCAGAGACAGGATACGCTCACGAACCAGCGCACAATCCTGGCCGTCCTCGGCATAGCTGATAAGAATCGGACGTGGGCCATCGCGCTGGCTCTGCGCCGGATCGACCATTTCTTGTACAGAAGTAAAGATCGTGTTATGCGCTAAAAGCGCGGCAGCAGCCTCGGCGATCTGGCGCGTGCTGCGGAAGTTGCGCCGGATGCGGAAGCTGTGCCCCTGCAATTGCAGCCCGATTTGCTGCCAGGCGAAACCGCGCGTGTAGAGCGTCTGCGAGCTATCCCCGACCAGGAAGAGTGACGGTTGGCCGTCGGTGTGGCGGACAATTTTCTGCACCACTTTGAACTGCGCCCCCGTCAAATCCTGCGATTCGTCGATCAGGACGTGGTCGTACAGGTCATCCAGGGGGCGCTGCTCTAATTCCTTGAGGGCAAGAAGCGTCACGTCACGCCAGTCCATCTTCCTGGCGTCGCTTAATTTCGCCTCGTATCGCTGGTAGACATCCCACACCACATGCCGCTGTGAGGTTTGCAGCGCTTTCTTCCGTCCATAGCGCTGCCACGCCAGGTAATCGTCCAGCGTTTCAAGCGCGTTGGCCTTGATCACGTCGTTTATTTCGTCTCGGAAAAACGACACACTGTATTCGGCAGCGGTGGAAGCAGCTGTGTTCTTGACTTCGGCGACGGCAGCTTTGAGCATCGTTTCCCGTTCAGCCGATTCCACGATTCCAGGGTCGTGCCCCCGGCTGCGCAAAAACGTCATAAGCCACGAGTCGAGATTCTTTACCGTGAGGTTGTCTGGTAGTGGGCCGATAAGCTCTTCGATGAACGCTTCCAGGGCTTGCGCCAGCGCCCTGTTGAAGGTCAGCAACAGGACATTTTCGCCCTGTTCGGCGTGCCGGATGGCGCGATAAATCAGCACCGAGGTCTTCCCCGACCCGGCGCAGCCCCGCAACAGCATCGCGCCCGGCGTGCTCCGCTCCACAAATTGCTGCTGATCGGGCGTGAGGTTGAGCATCAGTTGTTTCAGTCGCCCGGCCATGTAGCCTTCCAGCCGATCCAGCGTTGTGCGATAGATCAGCCGCGCCGGGTCGAAGTCAAGCCTGGGGTTGGTGGCGAGTTCGGTTAGCCAGAACAAGACGTGCTCTGGCAAGCCGTCAATCGCTTCCAGCGCTTCGATGCTTGGGGCTTCTCGCACAGCCTTGATCAGCGCTGCCGGAACGCCCAGGATGCGCAGGTGCGAGGTGGGAAGTGTTGCAAACTGGTTCTGTGATTGTTCCGCTTCCGGCGCATCAAACCATGCCTCGGGAATCTGGAAAGTCAGTTGGCGTGACGTTTCCGCTGTCTGCTGCTCCATCCGCCGAAATTTGGTATGCCCAGCAAAGGACAGCGTGTGAACGCGGTCAATCAGACTGTGATCGCCGATTTTCCACAGCCGAAGCGTCCCATCCTCAATGTCGTAGATGATGCGATCTCCTGCATTGATGTAGCATTCCCACAATCCTTTTGCGGCGTGAAGGCGGTGAGCCTGCAAAGAGTTGTGGAAAGGGTTGGTCGCCAGGAGCTTGACCTTATCCCAAGCCTGTTTTCGTTTTTCTGCTGGGAGCGTATCGAGGGCGGTGATAAATTCGTCGCAGATGAAGATAGGGAGTGGATCATGTTGCGATTGCGCCATGACAGTTGTTTCCCTCGTAATGTGCTGCTTATTATGCTATTGTCGCCACACAAGGCCCCCTTATATAGGGTGACTGGATGTATTTCTCGTGCGCCGTGCGCTTTGCTTCTGATCGTTGCTATCTTAATATTCTGCACCCAATCCCGATCTTCGACAGCGTGCGCAACAAAGAGCGGCAGCAAGGAAAACCGACAGCGCCAATAATGCCTAATCCCTCATCCGCAGTTTACAAGGCGTAGGATCAATCGAAACGATGAGCGGACGGGTTATGCCTTCGGTGGATGTATGATCACGGCCAGAGCCAGAAGCCCTCGAAACACCAGGGTGAGCAAATCGCCGCCGGAGAGTACACTGCTGATCCCCGGTGCTGCGGCTTGGGGCGTTCCCAATGAAAACGATTGTCCGGGGAGTAACACGAAGTTGGGCAGGCTCATGGCAAGGATGAGGGTGAGCATCCCCGTCGCAAACAGAAGAATGAGAGAATTCCGCTTCGTCCTGGTCATGGCATGGTGCTTCTAGCCGCAACCAAAAAAGCCTCTACCAACGTGCCGTGCGGGGGTAGAGGCTATCAGTCAGCACACGACAGTTTAAGCCTTTGGAGACCTGAGCGAGCCTCATCGCTCCCAACTGTGATCACTCCCCCGGATGAATCCGGGGGCTTCTCAGGCTACGCTCGCCCCGACGGGCCACGTTAGCGCCTGACCGCCCGATCCGGGCGGACTGAACGCCAGTTTCAGGATATTCCGGGCGGCATTCAAGTCCCGGTCAAGTTCAAGCAGACAGTTAGGACAGACATGCACA
>Ga0070741_10004782_pt1 | contig 31229 bp, 50 predicted proteins | sample Coa_R1_4_FD_66440 | JGI IMG/M metagenome (GOLD analysis project Ga0070741, IMG submission 66440) | Surface soil microbial communities from Centralia Pennsylvania, which are recovering from an underground coalmine fire - Coalmine... | ecosystem: Environmental > Terrestrial > Soil > Unclassified ... | reverse complement strand
GGCTCGGCGCTCTCGGTGAAATCACGGGATTTTTCCACCGTGATAAACGCCAGTTCCATCCGGGGCAGTGGGATGAGGCGATCCGCTATCTGCCCGAGGCGGCATACCGATGAAATGGCTTCCTCCCGACGGCTCGATTCAACGCACCTCCTGCGGCAACTACTGTGTCGTTGAGGCGGTGACTGACCATTGGATCGCCTACCAACTTGGGCCGACGACGGGCGAGGATCTCGGGTGGGGACCGACTGCCGGGGACGCGCGTGAGATTTGCGAAGACCGCGAGCGATATCTCAACAGCGTGAAGAGAGCAGGGTAGTGCGCCTGACTCCCGAACAATACCAGCGCATCAGCAGCCAGATTCGGCAGAGGATCGCGACCCCGTTGGAGCCTCGTCCGGCGCTTGAGGTAATCGACAAGCGCCGCGGCAAATACTTCAACGAGAAAGTGGACTGGCAAGGCCACCGGTTCGACAGCAAGCGCGAACTTGAGAAGTTCAAGGAGTTCGAGCTCCAGCGCGCCGCCGGTCAGATCCGTGCGTGTGTGCGCCAGGTGAGCTTCCAACTGCCCGGCACCCACCGGCGGATCCGCATCGATTTCATGGTGGTGGAGAACGACGGAATGGTCCACTGGTACGACGCGAAGGGATTCGAGACTCAGGCCTGGAACCTCAAAAGGGCCCAGGTCAAAGACGCATTCGGCATCCACATTCAACTGATTTGAGGCTCACGTGAAAATCCAATTCGATACGCCCCTGACCGGTACAGACCAGAACGGCAATACGGTCACGCTGACGGCCGCTCAGATCGCTGCCCTGAGTTACGTGGTACTGCTCGATACCGTGAATCCACCGGTGAAGAGGTATCCGGTGCCTGCCGCAAACATCAGCAACTCGGTCGCGAATACGAACGGCTCAAGGCATGTGACGGTCACGGACGCAGATCTGCAAGTGACGATCGTTCCAGATACGCCGTACTTCCTCGAGATCCAGGACGCGCTGGGTAACGCCGTATCGACCACGGCCGTCCTGAACTACGAAAACGTGATCACGCCGGGGCCCGTCCAAAACCCTACTGTGTCCTGATCTGCGGCTGGCCTGCGTGGATCAGGAAGTGGATACCGTTTCATACCAAATGCGGCTGCTAGTAGGGTGGCCGTGACTTGACGTCATGCGACGATTATGATTAAGCCTCATTTAACTAATCCCCATCTATTCAGGAGAGCTACATGAGCCAGAAGAACCAAGGCAACGCCCAAAGCAAGAAGCAGGGTGCCGATCATGGCAAGCCTGGTCGCACCGAAACCGTTCAGAGTATCGAGCGGGTGGGTGGCAAGGGTGCCGGCAGTCACAGCTTCAACGTGCCCAACCATCCTGAGAAGTGCGATGTGAAGGGTCCTGGTGGGAAGATGGATCACTGACATGCCCGAGCCATCGAAAGGCGAATCATTGAGCGGTTTTGTCGGCCGCTATATGGGATCGCAGGAAGCGCGCAAGAGCTTTCCTGATCAGAAGCAGCGCGCGGCGGTGGCCTATTCCGAATACCGGCGCAAGAAAAAGAAATGACCCAGACTTACGACAATGGCGGGCTGCGCATCGGCAATGAGACCAACACTTTCATTGCAGCCAGCGCGAACGTGCGGCCATTGAGAGACCAGATTGTCATCGAGCCGCTCCAGTGGAAGCCATCGACGATTATTGCCGTCGAATGGCACGGAAAGCCCTTACGCGGGGTTGTCAGGGCAGTGGGTCCCGGCTGCTATCCCAAGAAGTATGACGGCCCCAAGGGCAAGCGTACGAAGTCCTGGGACTCAAAGCACTTCCGGCCATGCGATGTGAAAGTCGGAGACGTAGTGGAATTGGGAGGCCTCGAGATCCGCGGTTATCTATTCACGACGTTCATGTGGGGCACGACCGAGTGCGTGATTTGTCGCGAAGCGGATGTGGCGATTGTGGTCGAGGAAGCGGCGTGAATCACACCCAGGTCAAAGGCAACAAGCTCTTCTTGGTTTGCACGATCTGTGGCCCGGAGGCCCAGCATTCATTTGAGCTCGCGCGCCGCAAGAACGCCGGCTATGACCGTGTCTCGGACCGCCGCACCATCGAAGACTGGCTTGAAAGGCACGCTCACGCCGATAGCGGATACGACCACTTCAAGCTCGGTATGCATGCCAATCCCAACTGGGATATGGGTATCCCGGCCACACCCGACAGCGATGTCAAAGCCCATGTGCGCCTCGCGCTGATCAAGTCCAACGTGGTGAAGACATGAACCCCAACGCCCGCATCTCCGCGCTGGAATCCAAACTCACCGCGCTCATGGCCATCATCGAGAAGCAGACCGACAACATCACTGAGTTGCGCCTGCGCCTGGATGATCACGACAAGCGGATGGTGGCGAGCCGCATTGCTCCGTTACAGCCTGAGTATGTGCCGCAATTCACCCAGTGGCCTGGAGCTGCTCGTTAATGGCCGCTCGTAAACGCGATTGGACACCCGATGTCGTTCGGCAAAAGATCCGAACCAGTATGTTGATCAATCGCTTACAGAATCACGTGCTTGGTCGATTGGAGATGACCAAGACTCAGTTGCAGGCTGCCAACATTCTGTTGCGCAAGACTCTCCCTGACATGATTGCCCAGACCGTCGAGCGCCGGCCGCTCGAAAGCATGGCGGATGACGAACTCCTCGCTACCCTTCAGTCCATCAGAGGCTACCTCGCTACTCAAAGCGCTGGAACGGGAACTGCAGACCCGGGACAGCCAGCGCCAGTTGCTTCGCTACCGACCGTACAGTAAGCAGAAGGAATTCCATGACGCGGGGAGTCAGCATCGCCAGCGACTGCTCATGGCTGCAAACCAGGTCGGCAAAACGTGGGCTGCCGGTTTCGAACTCGCCATGCACGCCACTGGTCAATATCCCGATTGGTGGCAAGGACGGCGCTGGGATCGTCCAATTGTCGGATGGGCTGCTGGCGTCACTGGCGAATCCACGCGAGACAATCCGCAGCGCATCCTCCTCGGGCGTCCTGGTGCGTGGGGAACGGGCGCCATACCGAAAGCCGCTATCCTCGACACGAGCTCCGCGCGCGGCCTTGCGGATGCTGTGGATACGATTAGGGTCCGGCATGTATCCGGCGATATATCCACCATCCAGCTCAAGAGCTACGAAAAAGGCCGCGAGAAGTGGCAAGGGGAAACCCTCGATTTCGTCTGGTTCGACGAAGAGCCGCCGGCAGACATCTACTCCGAAGGCCTCACGCGCACGAACGCGACGAACGGCATCACGCTGATCACGTTCACTCCGCTCCTGGGCATGACCGAGGTCGTGCGGCGCTTCTTGCTTGAGAAAGCTCCTGGCACGCACGTCACCTCGATGACCATCCACGATGCCGAGCACTACACGCCTGAGCAGCGTGAAGCCATTATCGCAAGCTATCCAGAACACGAGCGCAAGGCGCGCACGCAAGGTATCCCTCAATTAGGCTCAGGCCGTGTGTTCCCGTTCGAACGCTCGATCATCGCCTGCGAATCTTTTCCGATTCCGCCTCACTGGCCGCAGATCGGTGGCCTGGACTTCGGCTGGGACCATCCGACCGGCGCAGCCCGCCTGGCGTGGGATCGCGACGCTGACTGCATCTATGTCACCTCAGCCTACCGAGCCCGCATGCAGCCGCCGAAAGATGTCGCCGCCGCGGTGAAACCCTGGGCCGACTGGTTGCCCTGGTCCTGGCCCCACGACGGCAAACAGTCCGGCGGCAAGTTCGATACCCAGGACCAACAGCAGCTCCAGGCGATCTACAAGCGCCATGGGCTCAAGATGCTCTTTCAGCATGCCCAGTTCGAGGATGGCACGAATGGTGTCGAGGCGGGAATCACCGACATGTACGAGCGCATGGAGACTGGCCGGTGGAAAGTCTTCTCACACCTCACCGATTGGTTCGAGGAGTTCGATCTCTACCACCGCAAGGATGGCCTCATCGTAAAGCTGAATGACGACCTGATCTCAGCCAGCCGGTACGCGCTAATGATGAAGCGTTACGCGATCACCAAGCCCGTCAAGAAGCTGCCAGAGCCTGAATTTGCTGGCCAGCCGCGCCATGACGGACTGGATTGGATGGGCTGACGATTCCACGCTGGAACACAGGTGAAACAATAAAGGCATAATCTGGCATTATTGCCGATCCACTGATACAGTACGCTTTGTCAAGCTTGACGGGGCGTTGTGCCGCAGATCCCACAAGAATTCGACGAATACCCAGCCGTTACCGACAAAGAGATTTTTCTCGAGGCGGACGAGCGGCTGCGGATCTCGATGGAAGCGAATGGAGAGAACAACACTCTCGCGCTTGAGGATCTGGAGTTTGAGGACGGCCAACAGTGGCCGGATGACCTCTACAATCTACGCAAGATCCAGAAGCGTCCAACGCTGACAATCAACATGACCCGTCGCTGTGTGCGCGAGGTCTGCAACAACATGCGGCAGCAGCGTCCCCGGATCAAAGTGCATCCGGTGGGCGATGGCGCACGGATCGAGGATGCGAAGGTCGTTTCCGGTCTCATCCGGCACATCGAGAATCTTTCCAAGGCATCTCACGCCTATGACACAGGCGGTGAAAGCGCAGTCAAGATCGGCTGGGGCTACTGGCGCATTCTGGGTGAGTACGTCTCGCCTGAGAGCTTCGACCAGGAGCTCAAGATACGTGCGATCCGCAATGCATTCACGGTCTACGACGATCCCTACGCCCAACTTCCGACGGGAGCGGATCGTGAGTGGGCGCTCATCACAGAGGAGATGAGCCGGCAGAAGTACAAGCGCAAATATCCGGATGCCAAGAACGTCGAGTTCCGCGGTGGTGGGGCTGGCGATACCGGCAAGCTCTGGGAATCAAAGAGCAAAGTCCGTCTGGCCGAGTACTACCGGGTGCGCAAGATCCCGGAACGACTCTATCAACTCACCGATGGCACCACCCTTTACGAGCGCGATTTGAAGCGCTTGCGCGCCGTCCTGTTGGAAAAGGGCATTGCGGTCGCGCGAGACGAGCAGGGCAAAGAAATCAGCCGCATGAGCCACCGGCGTGTAATCGAGTGGTATCGGCTGAATGGTACCGAGGTCGTGGACCGGCGCTGCTATGGTGGCAAAGGCGATCAGCGGCCACTGCCGGGCTATTGGATCCCGCTCGTGCGCTGTGAAGGCAACGTGCTGGATCTGAATGGCCAGATCCGGCGTCGCGGTATGGTGCGTGACCTCAAAGACACCAACCGCATGCTGAACTACTGGGCCACATGCGAGACCGAGTTGGTGGCATTGGCGCCTCGAGCACCTTTCATCGCGGCCGAGGGCCAACTCGACGGGCATCCGGAATGGAAGGACGCCAACCAGAAGGCCTACAGCGCGCTGGTCTATGCAGTAGTCCACGCTAACCCCGAGGACCAGAATTCCCCTGTATTGCCGCCTCCGCAGCGCCAGGAGGCCGTTCAGATCCCGGCCGGCGTGGTTAACGCGCGTCAAGGTGCGCTCCAGGACCTGATGATGCTCGCCGGTATGCCCCATGAGCCCCGCGCCGACACGCCCGGCACGGTGGTCTCGGGCAAGGCGTTGCGGGAGCGCCAGGCCTCGACTGATCGGAGTCACTTTCAGTACTACGACAACCAGACGATGGCGATCGCCCACACGGGCGAGATCCTGCTGGATCTGATACCGCACTACTACTCGACGCAGCGCATGCAGCGGATCATCGGGGAGGATGGAGTCCCCCAGATGGTGCAGATTAACCAGCAGGTCTCTGATCCGCAGACACGCGCCATCCTCGAGGTGAAGAACAATCTGACGGTCGGCCGATACGATGTCGTGATGGACACGGGCCCAGGCTACGAGACCAAGCGCCAGGAGGGCGCTGAGACACTGCTCGATTTGCTCCGCACTCCACTGGCGGAGCCCATCGTCAAGACCGGCGCCGATATCGTGGTGCGAAACCTGGACATCACTGGTGCCGATGATCTGGCCGATCGTCTGCTGCCCACCAATCCTCAGGGTATGCAAAAGGCCATTCAGGCGCTCCCCAAGGAAGCTCAGGGTATTGTTCAGGCGTTGATGACCCAGGTCCAGCAGGCCCAGCAGATCATTCAACAGCAGGCGCTGGAGATCAAATACAGGACGGGCATCGAGCAGATGCGCCAGGGCGCCGAGACCGAGCGTGAGCAGATCCGCGATACAACCAAACGGCGCGACACCGATGTTCGGGCCGATACCGAGAGATTCGATACGCACGTCAGGAGCGTTACCGCGCGCGACGTGGCGGAGATCAATGCGGGGGCGAAGCTGATCGACAGCAATCAGGACCGTGCGCACGAGAAAGACCTCGCTGCAATGACGGCCCAAGCGGCGGAGAAAGCCGAGAAACGGCCCAACGGCTCAGCATGATCCATCACCCCCATTCAGGAGTTTGTAATGACCACCGTTAACCCGGGGCCGGCATCCGCTTCGACCCCCAACAGTGAACCGGCCGCGATCGTTCAATCCGGCACCACGACTGCCTATACTTTCGCGACACTGCCAGCAGCCAGCAACTTTGCCCCTGGCTTTCTCGCCAACACATCCGACCAGGGCATGTGCTATGTCACCACCGCGGGCCAGTGGGCTGTTCTGGGTATTCCCCAGAGTGCGGGCGCAGTACCCCGCCTGATCGCCCAGACTGGCTTCACCAATCTCACGGCCCCGGGCCAGGGTTCCTTGAGCATCCAGTACCTGGATTGCCTGTGGCCGGTCACCGCAAGTCGTATGGATCTGCTGGTGAACATTGCCGCGGCCACTGCGGCCACCGCGGCCACTGCCGCGATGGTGATCTCCGCCTATGGCGCGGTCTATTCGAACAACACAGGTAGCTCGGCGCTCGTGACGCTCTCCTCAGGCTCCACGCAGACGACCTATACCTACGCGTCGAACAACTCAGGCCAAAGCCAGTTGAGCGCCAGTGCGATTCGGCCGATCTCCGTGCCGATGAACATCAGCATGACGCCGGGCGAGTATTTCGTCGCATTCAACTGGTCCACAAACTCATCCAGCATCGGCACCGCGACGACGAACCTCGGTAACACCATCTCCGTCCAAGGCTGGAACAGCAACCAGTCTGCGTTGAACTACGCTGAGATCACTGCGGCAACCACCGCCAACAGCGGTCTGTATGGTGCGATGGGTATCTGGAGCTCCGCTCAGACCGGTATTCCCGTATCGATTCCGGTGACCCAGATCAACCAGACCGGCGCGAACCAGTCCGCGGCGCAGTTCGCCTACGTCTTCAGGAACTATTGATGGCCAAACCCCAACTGGTGATGACGGACACTTTCGCTGGCGCGCATAACGCGGACCTGGAGGGTACGCGCGCGCGGCTGTTGAAAGGTGGAAGCTGGAAACGGCAGCGCATTGTCGTGATCCTGCCAGCCGGTGACATGCTTCCGGCGAAAGCTTCGTTGTCACACTGGAATCTCGCGTTTCCGCCCAACAACGGCGTAGTGCGAGTTCTGGCCCAAGGAATGGAAGTTGGGGATGCCTACTCGACTGCGATTGCTCAGATCCTGGCGGATCAGACGCTCGGTGGTTGGGAGTACATCCTGACCATTGAGCACGACAATCTGCCGCCCCCAGACGGTGTAGTGAAACTCGTAGAGCGAATGGAAGAGCATCCTGAATTGGCTTGTATCGGGGGGCTCTACTTCACGAAAGGCGAGGGCGGTGTTGCCCAGATCTGGGGTGATATCCGCGATCCCATGCCGAATTTCCGCCCTCAGTTGCCCGATCCCCTGGGGGGCTTGGTGGAGTGCTGGGGCACCGGTATGGGTTTCAATCTCTGGCGACTCTCCATGTTCAAGGATGAGCGGCTCAAAAAGCCCTGGTTCCAGACTTATAACGGTCGGGACGGACAAGGGGTGGGCACTCAGGATCTGACCTTCTGGAGCGACGCACACAAATACGGCTATCGGTGCGCCATCGATTGCTCGGTGAAGGTTGGTCATCTCGATTACGACGGCTCCTTCGGGCCGAAAGACATGGTGTGGTAATGAATGCAGTCGCTGAAGAAGTAAAGCCGATCAAGCTCGACCTGGGTTGCGGCAAGAACAAGAAGCCCGGCTTCCTGGGCGTCGATCGCCGCACCTTTGAGGGCGTAGATGTCGTCACCGATCTGCTGACCGTTTGGCCATGGGCAGATTCATCAGTTGACGAAATCAACATGAGTCATGTACTCGAGCACTTCACTGGCCAGGAGCGCGTACAAATCTTCAACGAGATGTATCGCGTCTTGGTTCCGGGTGGAAAGGCAACGATTGCCACGCCCCACTGGTGTAGCAATCGAGCTTATGGCGATTTCACGCACGCCTGGCCGCCCGTCTCGGAAATGTTGTATTTCTACGTGTCCAAGACCTGGCGGCTGCAGAACGCGCCTGACAACGATATCGAATGGAATCCGGCCGGATATAAGTGTGATTTCGAGGCAACGTGGGGCCATACGCTACATCCGGAGCTACTGACCAAAAATCAGGAGCGAGTCGCGTTCTCGACGACATTCTACAAAGAAGCCGCGCAGGATCTGGTTGCCACTCTGGTGGCGAAGAAGTAAGTCATGGGTAAAGTCGTCACTTCGCAGGGTCTCACCGAGTTTGTGCAGAATGGCACGGTCACTCACGTTCCAGACCACAAACCGAAGACCAACGGGCCGGCAGAAACCCCCGTTGCCGCTACAAAGAGCGTCGAGGAAGTAACGAAACAGCCCCAGGAAGCCGAAAAGAAGCCCGAATTTGCGGAAAATCCGCAAAAGCAGGCCGAAAACGAGGCAAAGACAGAATCTCAGACGAATGAGGGTTGGGAAGACTTCACCGATGAGGAACGCCGAATCCTCGGGCGCAAGGCGGAAGAGAAATTCAACAAGAAACACCGCGCCATGAAGGAAGCGCAGGAGTTGGCGGAGGAAAACGAGCGCTTCGCCGAGCAGCAGTTCAACGAGCGCAAGCTCGCGGAGAAGCGCGCAGAAGAGGCTGAAGCGCGTGCGAAGGCCCTTGAAGCTCAGGCTCCCAAGAAAGAGCCGGAACCTGAGCTCAAAGAGCCTTCGGAGACCGATCCGAAGTATCAAGTCAACGGCCAGTTTGACTGGAAGACCTATTCCAAGGACGTAGCAAAGTTCGAAGCAGCGCAAGCTGTTGCAGATGAGCGAAAGAAACTGGCAGATGAACAAGCGGCGAAGGAGAGATCCGAAGCCGAGGCGCGAATGAAGTCACGGTTCGAGAAGGTCCGCAGGGACCATCCCGACTTCGACAAAGTTGTTGAGTCCGTCAAGGGTACAGCGGCTGATCAGGTGCCGCAGCACGTGCTGAACTACCTGTTTGAGTCTGAACAAGGCGGGGAACTTCACTATTACTTGATGAAGAACCCTGAGGAAACGGTCCGGATTTCCAAGATGAAGCCGATTTTGGCGTTGGCCGAACTCGGCAAGCTCGAGGCGAGGCTCACTGACCCTGCAAAACCTGCTGTAGCAGCCGCAGAGCCGGTGACACGCGTCGAGCGCGGTGGAGCCCCCACTCCCATCACTCCCTTGTCAGGCGAAGGTACGACCGGCATTGTGACCGATCCTGCGAAGATGGACTTCAAACAGCTTCGCGAATACGAGCGCAATCGCCGACGCGAGAAAGCACGGCATTGAGATGGTTGTAGGGCTCCTGAAAGTAACCTTTTTCAGGAACTCAACACATGACTCAGCAGCTCCTGACGATGAGCTACATCACGAATGAAGCTCTCGTCGTACTTGAAAACGAGCTGATCATCGCAAACCGCGTCGAGCGGCAGTACTCGGATGAGTTTGCCCAGACGGGCGCGAAGATCGGTAACACCGTCAATATCCGCCGGCCGCCCCGCTACAAGGGCACCTACGGACCGCCCCTGAACGTCGAAGACACGTTCGAGCAGTCCATCCCTGTGGTGCTGAATTATCAGTTCCATGTGGACGTGCAGTTCACCACCCAGGATCTGGCCTTGAGCATGGACATGTTCAAGAAGCGCATTCTGCGTCCCCAGATCGCCACTGTTGCGAACCGTGTTGACTCTGACACGGCCCAGTACGCCTATCTGAACACTGCGGCTTCGCTTGGCACACCAGGCGTCACGCCGAATTCGCTCAAGTTGTTCACGGACGCCCGTGCGACCTTGGCGGCCGAGGCCTGCCCGCGGGACGGCGAGAAAAATGCGGTGCTGGATCCGATCTCCATGTCCTCGATGGTCGCAACTGTCCAGGGCCTGTTCAATCCGCAGGCCAAGATCAGTGAGTACATCGATGCCGGCATGATCGCGAAGGAATTCGCAGGCCTCGACTGGTGGGAAGACCAGAATATCCCGGTGTTCACCACAGGTGCTCAGGGCGGCACGCCCGTCCTGACGACCCCCATTGCGGGAACGGCTTTCCTGACTTCCGGGTGGGCGCAATCCGGCACCGTCTCGACTCAAGGTTGGACCGCAAGCACTGCGGTCATCAATGTCGGCGATGTCATCCAATTTGCAGGCGTCTTTCCGGTTAATCCGCAGAACCGTCTGCAATACGGCAAGGCATTGCGACAGTTCGTTGTGCTGCCCCCGGGTGGATTTGCGACCCCGGCCAACGGTGCCGCGGCGCCGGGCCTCACCTATGCACCGGCCACACTTGCGGCGGGTACCTTCAATGCCACAACCGGCCAGTACACGAGCTCCAACACCGGTACCCTGACTCTGGTCATCGGCGATTGTTGCATCTCCGCCGGCCAGTTCCAGAACGTCACGGCAGCGCCGGTCTCCGGGGCTGCGATCACGGTCAATGGCGGTACGGCGAATGCCAACCAGGTGAGCCCTCAGGGTCTGGTGTTCCATAAGTATGCGTACGCGCTTGCGTTCGCGGATCTTCCGTTGCCCCGTGGCGTGGAATTCGCGGCCCGAGCCTATGACGATGAGGATGTCGGCATGAGCATCCGCGTGGTCACGCAATACACCATCAACAACGATTCCGAGCCCACTCGCGCGGATGTGTTGTATGGACCCGCCAGCATCTATCGAACGCTGGGCCTGCGAATCGCCGGCTAAACCCGATAGGGGCGGCTGTCGCCCCTTCAGGAGAACTTTGTGGAACAGACGCTAATTCGCGGCAACATTCAGGGATCCTGGCTCCTGGGTGTAACGCTTTCTCCGAGTTCAGTAGGCGCTAATACGACTGCCGAACAGACTTTCACGGTCAACGGTCTTCTGACAAGCGACTACGTCAATGTCACGAAACCGACCACTCAAGCTGGATTAGGCATCGTGAACGCCCGTGTTTCGGCGGCCAACACGTTGGCGATCACCTTCGCCAATGCCACCGCCTCACCGATCGTACCCACGGCAGCGGAGGTATATCTGGTTGCGGTGGACCGGCCCAGCACGTTGCCATTGCCTTCCCAGATTCAATAGGTGGGCTATGGATGTCTTTGTCGTTCAAGACCCACGACTTCTGCACTCGACCAGTGTCATCCAGGTGCAGGCAGGGCTGATCGGCGCCGGTGCAGCCGGGGCGGCTAACGACACCCGGCTATACTCGGTCACAATCCTGAAGAACGGTAGTGCGGTGACCCTGACAATAGGAGGATTCCGGGGAGAGGATGGGACTGCACGCAATGTCGTGTTGACGGGATCTACCACCGTTGACACGACATATACGTTTCCTGGACTGAAGAACAGCGCGGGTCCGATGACCTTGACGGCTTCGGTGGCGGATGTAGTACTGGTGGGAGTGATGCCAGGTTGACTACCGCGTCGGAAATCATCACGGATGCGCTGATCGACATCAACGCGCTCTCGCCAGGACAAGTGCTAGCGCCCAACAACGGGGCGGTGGCGTTGCGTAAGCTGAATGACCTCATGGATTCGCTGTCGGTGGATAAGGATTTCATCTATTGCCAGACAGAGAATGTCTTCACGGGATGGACCCCCGGTCAGTACAAGTACACCATCGGCAATCCGGTAGCCGGGACATTCAACGGAACTCTAGTCGGTGGTTCGCCAGTGATTTCAGGCGTTACTGTTCCCTCCGGTCTTGTCGCGGGCGGAACAGTCACTGATACACAGGCGGCGTTGCCGGCCGGTACGACGATTCTATCGTTCAATGCCGGCGCAGGCACCGTGACGCTAAGCGCAAATGCCATCGTCACTGTCAATCCGGCCGAGCAATTCACCTACACGACTCCCGGAAACATCAATATTCCGCGACCGTTGAGGATCAGTAGCGGATACACAAGGATCACTTCCGCAGGCAATACCGGGCTCGATTACTGGTTTGATTGCACGCTCACCATGGAGCGCTACAACGAGCTGGGATATAAGGGCGTTCCAGGCCCCTGGCCTACCGTATTGGCCTACCAGCCGACCTTTCCGTTGGGCACGATCTGGATCTACCCCAATCCGACACAGGCCGGCGAAGTCCATCTGTTCACGGATACGATCCTGAACAATGGCAACACTGTTGCCTTTCCGCTGATCACAACCAATTACAACTTGCCACAGGGCTATACGAGGGCGCTCAAAAAGCTCGCCGCCCTGGAATTCTGCCCCGGCTATGGAAAGACGCCCAGCGCAATGCTAATAAAAGCTGCTGCTGAAGCACGCGCTTTCATCAAAGGACTCAACGCCTCGCCAGTCACTACCCTCAGATACGACTCCGACATCGTGCGCAGTCAGCAGCACGACGCGGGCTGGATCATGCATGGAGGCTTTGTCTGATGTTCGAGGGCGCTGATTTCGGATTCGTCGGCTCCGCTTATGAAGCACCCATGTTGCTTCAGGATGCCCAACGACTGATAAATTGGTTCGTGGAGTTGGACAATAGTCCGAAGGCCAAGATGCCAGTCGCATTACTGGGGGCTCCAGGACTATCCCCGATTTTGAACACCATCAGCGGAGCCGTGCGGGGCGCCTGGGTATTGCCTGGCAATCTGACGTGCCTTTTCGTCACCGCAAACATTGTTTATCTCGCCTCCGTTACCGTTCAGGCGACCCAGAACAGCATCGCGCAGTTTTCCATTGTTCAGGTCGGCACACTGCTTACCAACAATGGTCGAGTCGTCATCCGTGACAACGGTGTGCTGTTCAATGGGTTGGGAGGATATGCCGTATTGGTGGATGGCCAGTATGGATACTTCTATCAGATCGGAGGCGCCCGTAACGTCACATTCACCGGTAATCTGACCTCAGGCCAGTCCACGATCTCATTCAGCCCGGGAAACATCGTTCCCAATTACCTGATTGTCTCGAGCGCGGCGACTCTTACGGACAGCGCCGGAGCCATCCCAGCCACCACGATTCAATCAATCAGCTTCACAGGCAATACGATCACTTTCAATGCGAGTGCGACCTCCAATCAGACTGGCGATACCTTCACGTTGTCGATTCCACAGTTTGGTCAGATCACGGATCCTGCTTTTCTCGGCGCTTCCCGTGTCGCGTTCATCGAAGGATGGCTGATTTTCAATCAACCCGGTACGCGGACTTTCTACACGAATGCTCCGGTGCCATATACGCTCACGTTTGCTGGTGCATTCTACGCACTCAAAGATTCGAGCACCGATAACTTGGTGACGTTGCATGAGAACAACCGCGAGCTGTGGTTGATTGGTGAACGCACCAGTGAGGTCTGGTATAACGCGGGCGGCACCAATTTCGCCTTTGCGCGCTTACCCGGTATCGGACCTCAATATGGATGTGCCGCTCAACACTCCATTACGCGGGTAGGATCCTCACTGTGTTGGTTGGCCCAAAACGAGCAAGGCCAGAATTTCGTAGTGCGCACCAGTCAATACGCTGTCGAGCGCGTCTCTACTCACGCCATCGACAATGCCCTGAACGGCTATCCGCAGACATCCGACGCCATTGGGGATTGCTACGAGGAGCTCGGGCATGTGCATTACGTGCTCACTCTCCCGACTGCGGATGTGACCTGGGTGCTGGATGCCACAACTTATATCGCCTCCCACGGTGCCTATGGATGGTGGCAGCGTCTCTCCTGGAACGCCTCGACCGGTATCTATCATCGGCACTTGGGTAATTGCTACGTCAATTTCGCCAATGTCCGCATGTGGGGCGATTACCAGAGCGGCCAGATCCACATGCAGAGCCGCACGATCTATGCCGACAACGGCGCGCCTCTGAGATGTCAGCGACGTACGCCACATCTATGGCAGCCCGAGACCAGAAAGCGCATTTTCCAGGCGAGTTTGCAGATTGAATTCACTCCGGGCGTAGGCCTGCAGGCAGGACAGGGATCCAATCCCCTCGTCATGGTGCGTTGGAGTGACGATGGTGGCTTCAGTTGGGGCAATGAGATTGATGTGCCCATCGGACTGGCTGGGGACACGCGAAACCGTGCCATCGTCTACCAATGCGGTGAGGCGCGCGATCGGGTTTGGGAAGCCAATTTCTCCGACCCGGTGCCCCGGGATATCGTAGGCGCCACGCTGTTCGGCGAGTCAGAGAACTCTACCGCATCATGACAACGCCTAATCGACAGCCTACCTATCAAGAGCCGCTCGAGACTGACGGTGTCACGACTCGCGGCTGGTATGCATTCTGGGCAGGATTGTTTTCCGGACAACCCAATGGACTGGTAAGTGCCATATCGCCGTCGGGATCGCCTTTCAGTTACGTCGCGCCAGTTGGCGGTAATGTCATCGTGAGTGGTGGCACTGTGAGCCAGATTCTGTACTCACGCGATGGCTCTACTTTCTATGGAACGGGCCAGACATCAGGAATGTTCCCCTTATCTCAAGGCGACACCTTGAAAGTAACCTATTCGGCAGCTCCAACCATGACATTCGTGCCCCGATGAAAGCTGCACGCATCAGCCCGATGAATCTCTATACCCGTCGCCTGGATGATGGGGCCGAGGTCAAACCATGGGTCATGGTGGTGGATCAATTTGTACCTAATCCGGATGAGATCCGTCAGTCAGCCTTGGTGACTGGATTCGGTACCTGGCATCCGACCAACACTGTCATGGGCTACAAGAACTATGATGGCGTGAACATCAACGGTATGCATTCTCCCTTGGTGCGCGCCCTCACCAAAGCCATGGGATGCCCAGTCTTTCCGGCTAGCATGATCTTCCGCGTTACTGGTGAGAAATCCGATCCGTCGCGAATTCACAGTGATCGCATGTTCGGGGACTTTTCCTGCATTGTGTATCTATCCAAGGAGAAGGATAAATCCGGTACTGCGTTCTATCGTCACCTGGAAACGGACAGTTGCGAGCATCCTCAAGTCAATGCGCATTGGATGAGTAGTAAGCAATTCGAAAGTCTGAACCGTGATATGGATTCAGCCTCGGAAGACGCTTGGCAGCAGGTCCACTACGTTGATGGTCTCTACAATCGTGCAGTGATTTTCAAGGCGCCTCTCTTTCACTCCCGTATTCCTCGAATCGGAATCGGAACCACTCCTGAAGACAGTCGGATGGTATGGGTATGTCACTTCAACATTTAGGTTATTACCATGTTTGAAGGATGGGCAGCAGCAGCGGCAGTAGTGGGTGCTGGAGTGGCCGGAAGCGCCATTGCGGCCTCGGGAGCACAGTCGGCTGCCAATACACAGGCCGCAGCGGCGGAGAATGCACAACAGATCTCGCTGCAGGAATTCAATACCATCACAGGGCAGGAACAGCCCTACATGCAGGCGGGCTACGGAGCCCTGAGCGCGTTGGATTATGGATTGGGAATCAGCCCTCAGACTGCAACCGGAACGGCACCGAATGCGCCTGCGAGTGCCACCTCAGCAACTCCTGCAGCGAGCCTGAGCGGGTATTGGAACAATCCATCGTTTGCTGCGCTCAGTGCGCAAAATCTGGTAGGCGCTCCGATGGCAACGGCGACTCAAGGCATGACAGCCTCAGGACAGCCAACGACAGGTGCTTCCACTCAACCTACAGGCGGACCTCAAGGGACCGGATTGGGGTTCGGCTCATTGGTTGCGCCCTTCACGATGGAGAATTTCAAGCAACTATCGCCGGCCTACAATTTCCAGCTTCAGCAGGGCCAGCAGAATGTATTAAATGCGGATGCCGCCGGTCAGGGCGCGCTCTCCGGAGCGGCGCTCAAGGATCTGTCGAGCTTCAATCAGAATCAGGCCAATACAAGCTTCAACAACGCGTTCAACCAGTACCAGACCCAGCAGGGAAATATCTTCAGCCGACTGTCGGGCATTGCCCAACTGGGGCAGTCCTCGGCGGCGAATACGGGTCAGCAGGGTACTGCGCTTGCCGGCCAGGCGGCTCAAAGCGCGACCAATGTGGGTACCGCTCTTGCCGCCGGCCAGGTCGGTACAGCGAATGCCATCAGCGGAGGTATCAACAACGCGATTCCGTGGATCTATCAGGCCGCCTCGAATTCAGAAGGAGGCTGATTTATGCCGGATATGACTCCCGTCGCGAATACGATCATCCCGCCGAATCCTCAGCAGGGGATGAATACTTTGTCGGGCATTCTCGGGCTGCAGCAGCAACGGCAGGCTTTGCAGACCGGTCAGTATCTACAGAAATCCGCTGCCGCACGGGCTCAAAGTGATCTCTTGGCGACCCAAGGGCAGCAGGAGAGTGCGGATTTCTTCAAGAATTGGGATCCGGCGGATCATGTTGGAGATGACGGCACGATCGATCTCAATAGCGCACTGAGCAGTGATCTGTTCAAACAGGCTGGCCCTGGCAAGACACCGATCATGGAAAGTCTGTTGGGGGTCAAGCAGAAGCAATTGGCGGCCAAGCAGACTCTCGCAGGACTGAATGGCACGCTGATCAATCAACTTGGTACTCAGATCGGAGCTCTGGCGCAGGATCCTGATATTGCAGCGGATAAGACTGACCCGAGAACAGGCGTTAACACGGGCAGGGCCAAGATCGATCAGTATTTCAGCAATTTCGCCAAACTCTCGCCCGATGCGGCCCGAGTGGCCCAGATCTATCAGCCCATGATTGATCATATCCCGCCGGGCAAGCTGCCTCAGGCGATCCAGCAGCTCCAGATGCAGGCCCAGGATGTCGGAGGCCAGCAGGCACAGCAGAATCCGCAGCCCGGATCGGTTGATACCGGAGGAGCGATTTATCCGACTGTCACTGCCCGCTCGAGCGGAATCCCGCAGTTCACAGGCCAGCGCTTCGACAAGAGCATGGCGCCTCATCAGGTGACCAATGCGGCCGGACAGATCGTCAACGTAGCTCCTAGCGGAGCCCTCACGCCAGCCCCTTCCGCTGGTTCTTCGGGGGCGTCCGGTGGCGCCAATCCGACGACTGCCCAAGCGACTGTGCAGAACACCGCGGCGACTGGGATTTCCCAGCGTGTCCAGCAGGCGCAGTCGGCGGCAAACAATACGATTCAGGCTCAGGATGCACTGAGTCGAGCGCGGACGCTGTTGGACAATCCATCGCTCGAGACAGGCAAAGGATTTGATACCGGGCGCACTCTCAGCAATGCCATGGCGTCCCTCGGAATCGACACTCAGGGTGCTACGGATGCCAATACGCTGGTGAAAAATCTGGCCCGCTATGAGGCAGCTCGCGCGACACAAGCTGGTCTGGGAGGAACAGACGCAGCCAGGGAATTGGCCCATAACGGATCCCCGAATACGACTGTTGATCAGGCAGCGCTGAAAGGCATGGTGACCCAGTCACTGGCCACAGAAAAAGCACTCGCCGCCTATGCACGGATCCAGGCGAAAACCAGTGATGGACAATCTTTGGCGCGTAACGAGGCCGATTTCCGCAATATCCCCAATCTCATCGAGGGCTATGAATACGGCCTTGCCCGTAGTCCGAAAGAAGCCGAAGAGTTCCTGACCAAACACGGAATTTCGGCACAACAGATGGCGCGCATCCGCAGTCAAATCCGGGAGTTTGAATCCCGATGAGTGATTTTGATCCTGATGCCTACCTGGCAAGCAAGTCCGATCAGCGTTCGGAACAGGCATTCGATCCGGATGCCTATCTGAGCTCGCGCAAGTCTCAGCCATCCAAGACACACAGAGAGGATGAACCTGAAAACACCTGGTGGGGAGCGATCAAAGGAGATGTGGATGCCGCAGCCGCCTTGGGTAGCCGCGTACTCGTCTCGCCTGTAGCAGCTCTGGCGCGTACGGCAAATCGATTGATTCCGGATTGGGATAACACCCGGGCACAGGTCAAAGGCAATATCGACGCCATTGAGAACAGGTTTTCCTATGATCCCCGGACACCAGAAGGTCAATACGCAATCAATCAGATCGGCAAAATTGTCCAGCCGATCGCTGAAGGGCTCTCCAAAGCAACTGGGGCCGTGGTAGGTCAGGAAAACGTTCCAGCCGTGGCGGATGTTGTAACCGCGGCTCCATTACTGGGAGCCTCTCGCGTCGCCGCTGCTGCTTCTTCAGCCGCGAAGAGCACTGCAGGAGCTATTGGCGATATCGCCAAGGCGCCACTCACCGCATATCGCGAGGCAGTCGCCCGCGGAAAGCCATCTGCCCAGGAACTTCTGAATGCTCAGGCATCAGCCCAATCCATGGGGGCCGCTGCGGCCGCGCCGAATCTTGCTGCAATGAGCCCGGAACTGCGTCAGGCGGTAACAGCGGAGGCGCAACGCACAGGAGGTGCTGTCAATTCAGCCGCACTCGCGCGGCATGCAGAAGCCGATTCACTGCCGGTGAAGATTCAGTTGACTGAAGGGCAGGCTACTCAGGATCCGACTGTTTTATCGAATGAAGTCAACAGCCGAGGCGTCAATAAGGATATTGCCGATCGGTACAATCAACAGAACGATCAATTGAAGCAAAACATTCAGGCATTCCGTGATCGTGTGGGTCCAGACGTATTTAGCGCGAATACAGTCGAGCACGGGGATACTCTGATCGATGCCTATGAAGCTAAGGACGCAGCAGCTCGCGCGGAAATTGATTCAGCTTTCGCCGAGGCCCGCAAGTCGATCTCGCCGAAAGCGCCTGTGCTGGATGCACGCGATCTCTATGGACGTGTAAATGCCATATTGGAAGACAGGTGGGCAAATGGTCCTCCGGACATCATGGCGCGCCTGGAGAAACTGGCGGGATCAGGTGATGCCACAATCAGCGCCAAACAATTCGAGGGATTACGTAGCCGACTAGCGGAACTCGCTCGTGATGGGGATGGAAGTACCAGGTTTGCCGCGAATCTGATTCGTGGAGCAGTAGAAGATTCTGACTTCATGCCTGGAGCTGAGTCATTCAAGGCGCCATTTGACAAGGCTCGGACATTGGCCCGCGCACGTTTCCAGGCTCTCGAGGCTGATCCTGCCTACAACGCGGCGGTAAATAGGACCGTAGCACCAGACCAGTTCGTGCAGAAATATGTAATCAACGGCAGTCGGGACAATGTGGCTCGAATGCGTGAGAATTTCGCAGATAACGCAGTGGCTCAACAGACAATGGGTGTGGCGGCAATCGATCATCTAAGGCGTGCCGCCGGGATTGATGACTTGGGCAATGGGAATTTCAGCCAAGCCCGATATAACAAAGCATTTCAGTCTCTGTCACCCAAGATGCGCTCACTGGTAGATGCCGATACAGCCGATCAGATGGAGACTCTGGGTAATGTTGCGCGCTACACACAGGCACAGCCCCGCGGATCGTTTGTCAACAATTCAAACACGTTTGTCGCGCAGGCAGGCCAGCATGCTGCCAATATTCTGGAAGGCGCGGCGAATATCCATACCGGCATTCCGATAGCGACATTGGTTCGCAAAGCTGCAGCCAATCGCGCGCAAGCGAAAGCCACACGGGAAGCGCTCAAGCCCGGAGCGGGCTTGGGGCGCCTGTCGGATTTGCCACAATGACGACTGCCGTTCTCAGCCCGCTCCTGAAGCAGCGGTTTTATGACAACAACGGTAACCCACTATACCTGGGTACGCTGACCACCTATGCGGCCGGCACTGTCACACCGATCGCCACGTACACAGATTCTACCGGCAGCACTCCCAATGCAAACCCCATTGTCCTGAACACACGGGGTGAATGCGATTGTTGGGTGTTGCCTAACGTCTCCTACAAATTTCAACTCAAGGATTCCGCCGGAAATCTCATTTGGACTATCGATAATGTAGTCAACAGTCAGCTCATAACACTCTATGGCGGAGTAGATACGGGCAGCGCGAATGTTTATGTGGTGAATTTCACCGCCAGTTTTGCCGCGCTTACCGACGGTGTAATAGTGGTCTTCATCGCCTCTAACGCTAACACCGGCGCTTCCACTCTGAATGTGAATGGACTGGGCGTGGTCAACATTCTCAATCAGGATGGATCGGCACTTCGCTCCGGACAGATTGCCACTAATCAGGTCATCCAGGTCATGTACAAAGGGGGAAATTGGCTTCTGCTGGCCGGATCATTCGCAGGCGGAGTACTGGCGGTGCCAGGTACTGCAGCAGCCCCTTCGATTGCATTCATCGGTGATACCGGTACCGGATTATTCCATGCCGGTACTGGACAGATCGGAGTCGCAATCAGCGGGCTGCAGACCGGCATCATCGCAACAGGCACGACTGGCGGAACACTGAGTGGTGTCAGTGGGACAGTCAATGTAACTGCGACTTACACCATCCTGAACAATCTATGTGTACTCCGGATTCCGCAGATTTCAGGAACCAGCAATGCGACTACTTTCGGGCTGACTTTCACGGGCAATTCGATTATCCGGCCTTCGATTGTCACCGCTCAGTATGTCGCCTGCGCAGCGATGCAGGACAACGGAGCGGCTCTTTATTCACAAGTGGGTTTTGTGGCTCAGGGCGCCCCAGGGACAACGAGTTTCAGCTTCTATAAAAACGGCAGCGCGTCGGGTTGGACCAATGTCGGGACCAAGGGAATCGGAGATGGCGGGGCCAGTCAAGTCGCTAATGTTTTTGTGTATCCACTATCATGACGGCACAGCTCGCACCGGTTCCGGTTCAGAAATTCTTTGATGCCAATGGTTTTCCGTTGTATCTCGGCACGCTCACGACTTACGCGGCAGGCACGACGACACCTCAAGCAACGTACGTTGATTCAACCCAAACCACTCCGAACACAAACCCGATCAATCTGAATTTCCGGGGAGAATGTAACCTTTGGCTCGATCCGACGCTTTCTTACAAGATGGTTCTCAAGGATATATTCGGAAACATCATCTGGACGGTCGATAACATCCCTGGTGGCTTCGGCATATTGCCGATCGCCAATTCATTGATCCCAACGCCCACCAATACCCGGACGCTAGGGAATTCCTCATTCTCCTGGGCTAATCTGTATCTGGGACCCAATGCCGCGCCGGTTTTGGATACGGTCACGGGGAACATAGGATATTACGCACGTACCGCTACTGAGATCTCCGCGGCTGTCACTCCGACAAACTACAGTTACAACCCTTTGCAAGGGCTGGATGTGCGTCGATATGGGGCTGCCTGCGATGGGGTGACTGACGATACAGCCGCCATTCAACGGGCCATCTCTGTCTGTGCCGCCAGCACCAATTGGGGATCGCTGATCATTCCGGGAAAGTGTCTGGTCAGCTCCTCCCTGTTCGTCAACCGACTTGTACAGACGATGCAGTCAGAGTTCCTGATACAAGGAGTGGGGCCCCAGGCCGGATTCTATGTCACCGGTGCCGTGACAATGTTCGATACCTCCATTTCCGCTCCGACCGATCCCAAGTCGGAATTTGTCACATTCCAGAACATCCGTTTTGAGAGCAGTCTGCCCGGGAACAACGCATTCGTGATGTCGGGAAAGTTCCTGCGCATCAAGTTCCTGCACTGTGAGTTCTACCAGATCAGATGTGTCAACGCGTCTTACTATCTGCAGAGCTGGAAGTTCGCTCATTGCCTGATCAAGGCATCTCCCTATCCGGGAAACTTCGTCTATGGCACCGGCTCCTACGATGTCGAGTTCATCGGCTGTGAAATCTCCAACTATGGAGCGACTTCCGGCACGCTCATCAAGATAGACAATGCCGATTCGAGCAGCCGTGGATGCAATGGCTTACGGATCATCAGTTGCGAGATAGAGGGATTGTTAGGAGGAACCTGCGCATTGACAGGCGTATCAGGGCTTGAAATCTCGAACTGCCACATCGAGGCCAATGCAACCGTCGATGTCAACTTGTTCGCGGGCAGTCCAGGTCTTACCAATAACACATCACTGTTTTGCGGGAACTATGTGTATTGCCCCAACGGACCGTGGATCGCTCATGGCCCGGCCACCAATGTGACCTCCATCGGTAATACGGTGACGCGGGGAGGTAGTGCAACCGCGCTTTCGGGCCAGATCCACAACACTTCCGTACAGATTACAAATCTGATCAGCATCGGAGATTTCTCCGATGGAGTGGGAGGATATCCAACCAATGGAGGAATCGCAGATCAGCCTTTCACGCGTCAGGAAGGCTCTTTTCTCATCCGTGGACCCATTTCGGGATCATCTCCCACGATGGCTACTCGCATGATCAACAGGCGTACCACCCTCACATACTCTGCGTCCATGACCCCTGATGGGCTATCGAATTTCTACGACATCACGGCAAACAACGGTACGGCCTTCACGATCAATGTCCCCACTGCCGCCAATGTCGGTGATGGCGAGGAGATCGCTTTCCGCATAGCCAACAATTCAGGCGGTGCTCTGGGAGCGGTGACATTCGCAGCCGGTTACAAACTGGCCGGCGCCTGGGTATCTCCCGCGACCGGAAACAACCGCACGATCCGCTTCGAGTTCAACGGCAGCAACTGGTACGAGTGCAGCCGCACGGCTGCGGATACTCCAAATTGAACTGGACAATCGTCACCGCAGTGTGTGCGGCAACCCCCATCGTAGGAGCTTTGATCGTGGCTGTTCTCCAAAGATATTTCGTGACTCGTGGTGAGTTGAAAGAAGCCATCGAGAAACTGGATGGCAAGGTAGACAGGCGCCACGAGGAAAGCGGCGGGCGCTTCACGCGGCAGGACGAGGAGCTAAAGGAGATCCGAGAGGATGCGGCGGCTACGCGGGCGATAGCGGCCCGGCTCGAGGGGCTGGCCATGACCGGGAAGTTTTCGAGGCTCGAGCAGTGAGCGTACTCCAACAGGAATTTGCGCAAGCTGCAGCGAAACTCATCCAGAAGGCGGCAGAGCTGGGTTACGGTGTCACCCTGGGAGAGGCCTGGCGCTCACCTGAGCAAGCTGCGCTGAACGCTTCCCATGGCACCGGAATCGCTCATAGCTTGCATACCGATCGGCTTGCGATTGACCTGAATCTCTTCAAGGATGGAGAGTATGTGACCGCGCCAGAGCCGTATATCGAGCTCGGCGCCTGGTGGAAGACGCTGGGGCCCTCATACCGCTTCGGAGGAGACTTTCAGCACCTGAAGGACTATGACCACTTCAGCATTACACCGGATGGGGTGCGCGCATGAACTTTGGAGCCACAGCCAAATCCGTTCTCGCCACAGTCGCACCGCTGATCGGTACTGCCCTCGGCGGACCCTTCGGAGGGCTCGCCGGAAGTCTGCTCTCCAAAGCCCTCGGCACGAGCGATCCCAAGGCCATGGAAGCAGCGATCACCTCGACCGATCCAGATATCCTGCTGAAGCTCAAACAGGCGGATAACGACTTCCAGACACAGATGAAGGCCCTGGATATCAGCGAGGAGAAACTCACCTTCGATGATCGGGCCAACGCCCGGGCGATGGAGATCGCCACCAAGGACACCACGCCCAAGTACATGGCCTATCTCATCACGATCGGATTTTTTGCAACCCTGGCGTATCTGATTATCTACGGCAAGCCCCAGACTGGCGGAGATGTCATGCTCGTCATGGTGGGCGCCTTGGGAACGGCATGGACCGGCATCATCCAGTACTACTATGGTAGTTCCGCAGGATCAGCCGCCAAGACCGATGCCATCAACAAAGTGATTGCCAACAAATGAGGTCGTCATGAGCGCATTCGACAAGATCAAGCAGGACGTGAAGACCGAGGTAAAGGACTTCGAGGCCAAGGCACAGACCGACGTGAAGTCAAGCGGCGGGCTCGTGATTGGCGTAGCGGTGATCGCACTGGCGGTCGGATTCATCCTCGCCAAACTCCTCTGAGTTAACCGCGCTTCCATCGGAGCGTCAATCCGTCCCAGAACGCCTTCCAGAACACGGGGCTGCGGAGCGTATCGCGCCAGCGGCGTTTCATGTCTGTGGTACGGAGCCTCTAAACGCATCTTCAGCCGCCTGAGTCTCTCGCTTGAGTCGCTCATAACGTGGCTGACCATGTCGCCCCTCGAGCTGCCAGTCCTCCAGGATGTCATCCAGCTCTGCGTGGGCGCGCTCTATGGCCGTCCTCAGCCTATCGCGCTCACCCTGCAGAACCGCAATCTGCTCATGCAGTGACAATGCCTCCCGGTGGTAGTTGGCCAGCCCTTCCTCGGCGAGGGAGAGGTTGCCACGGAGCTGCTCGATCTCTCCGAGTAGCTCTTGCTCACGAGCCTCGTGTTCAGACATTGGCATTTGTAGGATCCGTCGTGGGGTCAGCGTCTCCATCGAGAAAGTCGTCCAGGAACTCCACGGAGGGATTCTTGGCGCCGTTCTTTGCCAATCGATCGAGCAGAGCACCTACGCGTGGATCACCCAGTTGCGCGTCTCTGATGGTCTGGGACCCTCCATCCCATTTCACGATACAGTCGGTCATTGATCAGCTCGGGAATGTAAGCGTCGATAGTTCTGCGTCGCCTGAAGTGTCCACCCAGTCTCAGTCTTCACTGTCTCGATCTGGATAGGATGAATCTCCAGAATAGGTATGCCATCAGCGTAGAGAGTCTGGATCGGACTACCGGCGCGACTGACGAGATGGCATCGGCGTTTTACATCATCTCGGGACCATGCTGGCCAAAAGCCGTTCAACGCTCCCTCGATCTCGCCATCGAGTTTGGCGGCCATCTGCTTGGCGAGTGTGGAATTGATTTCGTCGCGGATCATGTCTGCTCACCGCTCACGGTTACTTGTGATCTTTCTCCGAGATCAGCCAGCGCAGGGCGTACTCGACAACGCGCGGGACCGGGAGATCGCCGGCAATGTAGCGGCGCATGTTCCGCTCGCTGATGCCAAGGTCCTTTGCTGCCCCCCGCTGGGATAGCCCAGCGAGGTCTAGCAGCTTCTGGAGTTGGGCGGCGGTCAAGCCGCCACCTCTTCCCGCAGTACCCACTCTTCGGGCCATACGCTGCTTGAGAGGCACTCTCTACGCTGTAGCATTCCCGAGTCCTCCAGCTCCGCCCAGGTCTGGAAGCCCACCCCCTTGACGATCTGGCGGTCCGCATTGCGCAGGCGAGTATGGAACTTCTCGCCTCCACGATACTGGGTCTCCAACTGCTTACGGAAGTAGCCGCCATTCTTCAGGATCTCAATCGCCAGTTCAGTACGCTTGTTCATAGAGCCTCCGTTTCAGTGGCTCTATTAGGCCATAGTGTCCTATAGGCCGTCAAGTCCTATTCAGGAAATTTCGCATTCCTGCGGTGCATCGCCGATAGGCTCCAATGGGCTACCTAGGGCCGTAAGTGTCTCATCCACAAACCGCTTGGCATGACGCAAGCCAATGATGATGCAGTCATCGCAGATATGCTCGCCGGGTAGACCGCCGCCATTGCGATACAGTGAAATCGATAGCATCAGGTCAGGACTTTCCTCGATCATGGCCTTTCCGATCTTTGGGCGAAATCTGCGAATTCGAATGAATTCTGCGCCCACGCTATTACGGAACACGTGCACCGGAGCCTGCGTTGGCTTGCGCGGGGCGCCGCAAAGATTGCAGTAGTCGCCGTGTTTCATTGCTTCTCCGATGCGCTGTTAGACACAGTTGGCGGTGAGCTAGCATCACGAACAATTACCCCGATACGGCAATAGGGACACCAATCCTCTTTCGCTCTCTCGGTCTCGATGCAAATTGCATCGTCCGCACCTTCGCAACCAACTGCCGATACTTCAAAAGCAATTTCGCGCATGGCGGTCCGAAGCCGATTGACCTCATTACCTAGGTCGACCGCCGCTTTCAAGGCTCCGGTCAATTTGATCTCGACTGCGTGTTCTGGTCTGTTCATGGACTTTGACTCTCGTCTGCGCTGACAGAGGACCATTCTCCGCACCAATCCGCGATCTGCGTGTAAGGCATGGCTTGATCCCAGGTTATTTCCCTGCCATAGCGCTCACTCTCGATCAAATTCCCCACGATGGTAGGCGGGAATCTGCGGCAGTGGCCTCCAGAAAAGCCCTCTTGCCGTTTGAAGAACCGACAGTTTTCGCAACGCTCATCCATTGTCAGTGCTCATCGTAGTGAAAGCCGCAGTTCTTACAGAACATTCTGCTATCGCGCATCTTGAAGTTCTTGCATCCGACTTTACCTTGCCGCTCGCCGACAAACTTGCCGTCATAGAATGCCTGCGCCAACATCGATACCTGCCGCAATGCGCCAGTGTGGGTTAGGTAGCGGCCATATAGCGCGGTACCATCGCCAATGCGCACCCGCCAGAACGGGAAGCGATAGACGGTCTTGTAACGGGCTGCGTATTTATTGAGCATCGGACGCACTACGAGCGCGTCTCGCTGCCGCGCGCCCCTCTCTGTAACCCGCATGCCATGCCAAAGTGAGCGCGTTGAATCTCAGCCGCTCTGAAGCGAAGGGTACGATTTTCATCAGCGAGGCGTACTCGATCGCCTTGGCACGCGGCGGTAAAGGCTTGCGTTTCATGTTTGACTCGGTGTGGATGTAAGAGCGCCTATATACCGCAGCCCCCGTTGCATTGGTTGATGAACATGTTCAATTGCTCCTCAGCCATCTTGCGGCGGCGCGTGGCGCTATGTTTGATCTGTGAAAGAGGGATACGTGAGATATGAAGGTAAGGCACGCCTTTGATCTCGGTCTGCGCATACGCGGCCTGAAGTTGAGTCTCGCGGTCAATGCACTCCTGAAGCTCGTCCGGCTCCAACACCCCCCAGTCGGTCCGGTTCGGACAGAACTTGCAGGCGGACCCGACGAGTTCCGGGTATCCGCGGCGCTCAGCCCAAGCGTGACAATCGGCCCGGCTCATTGAAGCGTCAATTAGGGGATAGACATTGCGGATCCACGGCAGTGGGTTGTCTTTCATCCGCAGGACTTCGTCGACGGTAAACCCGATCAGCATACTCACCAGAACGCCGTCTGATTCCTTGATCTGTCTGTGACGACGGCCAATCAGTTCGCGCGTCTTGGCTGTGACGACCTTAATCTTGAAGTCCTGGCTGCAACTTCGCATGCCACGACCGGGCTCGCCATCTGAATTCACGAAATGCAACGGGATGGCAGTTTTGATGTAGTGCCGCTGTCCATCTAATGTGGTCCGCACAGTGCTGACGGACTTCCATAAATCACCACGGGTCACCCGGTAGAGCGGGAACGGATGTTTCGACTTATCGACTTCTTTCTGAAGCCAATCGAGTTGCCGGTAAACCGCTCGTGGCTCCTGGAGCGTGTCGGCGAATATCGCTCCATCGATTGGTGGCAGCTCGCCACTCGCGTGCATCAGCGCCTCGACTGTCGTTTGCACGCCGCCTCCGTACGATAGCAATCTAAGCACTTGCATCACCCGAGTGCTGTGGAGCGGGTCGTTCTATCTGAACCATGATGGTGCCACCCCACTCGGCACGATGAAGCACCGGTACCGGGTGCGTATTACCGTGCTCGTCACACCAGAACACCTGCGTAGCCTGCCACTTCTCGCGCTCGCGTTTGACTGCGCGGGTAACAGCCTCATCGAGCTGCTCGATTGTGTAGCTCATGTCTTGCCCAGAGCGCTTATCGCGGCTTCGCGCGTCTCGCCGAATCCCGCAGGACTCTCCTGTAGGTTGATGAAGTCGGGACCAACCGCGCACCAGGCGTTGCCGTCCATGAACGTTCGCACCTCTGGGCCACCGTGGAGAGGGCATGCCAATCCTGGAACAACTCCGTTGTAGCGACCGTCAACGCGCATTTCTTGATTAGCAGCGTAACTCCAATAGGTTCGGCCTGGCGGTCTCTCACCGTAAGCTGGCCGATCGCAGAAATCTGCCGGCATGCCGTTGCACCACATCGGTACAGAACATTTCCCTTCGCCTTGCTCGTTGAGCCTGTGATGGTGTTCGCTAGTTCTGCTCATGTTTGTTTCTCCGACTCGCTCAGAGCGCGTCAGCCGTGAAGAACCGATCGCCCTTGCCGTTAGGTCGCACGGTCATATGGTCGAACCCAAGTTCCTCACCAAGGGCTTGCCACGCTCGATTGGCGTTCTCCTGGGGTGATGCAGGCTCAGTTCCGTTGGCCACCAGGTAGGGTACCGGCTTGCAAGCCTCCAGCAGCTTATCGAGCTGGGCCGGAGTCATTTCGTATTCTTTTCTCATTGGTCACCTGTCACTTGTTAGAGAGCTGTTCGGACCCGTTCAACGGTTTGAATACTTCGCACGAGACGCTTGGGTGCCTATGCGCAGGTTGATTGCACGCTTCGCACAATAGCGCGGACGGTTCCACAGCGCTTACTTGGCGAGCGATGGCGCGGGTGTATCCCTCGAAGTAGGCGAGCGCTTCCGGCGTTCCGCTGGCATAGGGCTGTGCCAAGTCTCGCTTCGATTCCCCGCGCCCATAGCCAGATTCGTAAGCCGTGCAGATACGACTCACGTACATCGTGGACAGTGTTGGCTCACCTGCTGCCGTCTCGTCCGGTTTACGTTCTGCCCAGCATGCCTCGATCTCATCGAGCAGTAGGGCGAGAGCGCGACCGCCAACGCCGAGGTGAGAGCCAAACTTGACCAACTCTCGAAACTCGGCGAGTTTCTTAGGCGATAAGCGCTCCTTTGAGGACCGCGCCTCTTTGTGTTGACACATACCTACCTTCGATAGCTCAGCGCACAGGTGAGCGGGGCAGGGAGGGTTGCACTGTTGTTCCTTGGTCGGCGCTTCTTTCATTGCATTGCCTCCACGAGGCGCCAACCATGACGCTGGCGGCGTGGATCACTACTTCGAATCAAGTCGTAAGCTCGGCAGGCTTTCGGATCGTGGTACTGGATCAGAGCAATACCGGCTCCACAGCAACTCACCGCCGCACGTTCATAACCAACGCCAATATCGACGTACTCGTAGGGATCGCGATGACAGAAAGGGCACTCTGGGCTATGCACGGCGAACATCTCCCATTTGGGCGATCTGCTGAAGTAGCGGCACGTCAGCGTCGCGCACGAAGCACATGTGGAAGCCAATAGACTGCTTGGTTTCTGGATGGCTTACGGGGCTCATCATGTCCATAATCGTTGCAATGATGTCGCACAGCCTCTTGTAGTCCTCCCACGAGACATAGCCGCCTTCAAGGTTTCCGACCATCGTTGCACTGTGGCCAGTCTGCTTGATGGGATCGACGTAATAGGGGCGCAAGCGTTGTACGATCTGGTCCGATGTCATGGCTTCCAGCCTCGCGCGATCCGGTCGCAGATGCGGTAGTACTCGGCGCTGGCGGGGAAAACCTTGGGATGACGTGCGGCCATACCACGAGTGCAGGGTCCCGTGATTGGATCGCCCCAGACGATTAGACACCCGTCGCCGAATCTCTCGCGGCGTTCGGTGGCCAAGGCCGCCGCCATGACAGCTAACCCAAACATAGGATTGCCTCCATCTGCGTTGGCGCTTGTGTACTGTCGGCGCTGATATCTGCAGATGACTTGTGCTCAGACATTTCCATCCTCCACCGAGGCATCGGCATAGCGTTCAACGGTCTTTTCGAGGCGCTTGATCTCCCGCTGCTGCCTCTCAATCTCTACCGCAGCCTCCTTCATCACCTTTTGGATGCTTCCAAGGTTCACGCCGCCCAACTCCAGCTTCGGCCAATTCTTTAGGCGCTTGAGAATGGTCGGCGGATCTTCGGTCCGATGAGCGTCGGTCATGTCAGTCCCATCCTGCGCAGCCGCAATAGAATTTGTCGAAACCTGTATCGCCCTTCGGCTCGAACTTGCCGCATACCTGTCGTGACCTATCGGCCTTGTCGTGCGCCACCTTGTGATAGCCACAGTGTTTGCACAGTTCGTCGGCCTGCCGAGACCCTGGACCGCAGTATTCAAAGAACGGCAGTTCCTTGGATGAAGGCTGCACGCAGGTGCATACCTTATGGTCCCGCTGGCCGTAGTTGCACTCGTTACCGCCGCCGTAACTCCCTCGAGTCGAGGTTTTCTGTCCGTGGTACGCGCATTTGGCCGTGCGTCCTTCGAGGCTCGGTTCAGTGGCCAGCGCTTCTTTCTGTGTTTGCTCACCGGACATTGAGTTCCCTCCTTCGCCAGACTCGCGGCGGTTTGTTCTTCGCTTCGTCAGGGGACCAGCCCCGTTTTATTCGAGCGCTAATGCGCCGTCGTTCCGCAAGCACCTCGCGATATCCCGCGCTGTAGTATTTCTCTCGCTCGCATTGCTTGCAGATACGAGCGAAACCTCCGGACTTGGTCGGCCTGGTGCGAGTGTTCTCCGGGGTGAATTCGTGGCCGCTCTCGCAATAGGCGCGCCGAGACTCGTAATGCCGTCCCTTCTGGCTGGAATCCTTCTGATTGTCAGAGTTGGAGCCGAGCCAGAGATGATCTGGGTTGCAGCAATGCCTGATATCGCATGTGTGGCAGACGTACTGATCGCGAGTGAGCTCGACTCCGTGAATCAGCTTGAACGTCTGGCGGTGCACGGGTCTGGCCTTCCCGCGGTAGGCGGTATAGGCGTAGCCCCATATGCTGTGGATCACGCCTGTCCATAGCCAACAGCCGGATTCACTCACCTTGCATTTGGCGCGGACGCGAGCCAGCCATCGTTCGTTGTAGGCAGCGTCTGGCAGACCCTTCCTTTTGGTGGGGCGATACCTGATCTGCTCAAACGTCGCTTCGCCCCGCTTCACGGCCCGGAAACAGTGGTGCCTGATGACGGTAATGCTCAATCCAGCGCGGTCGGCGATCGCGCGCCATTCCTCGCCAGCGATGCGCTCAGCAAGCCATTGTTTCACCCGCGGCATTAAGTGCTCCTCGGCCAGCATGTGCTCAGTCACGGAAATAACTCCTGCGCACTCGGGCCGGCTTGGCCATGCGATTCATGCCGCGGCCGGTGCCATCGCGCGGCGCCGTATCGGGCGGAGTAGGGTGGTTCTTCCAGGTAAGACCGCGACGGGCGCCCCTGACGGTGGCGGCAGTGACTCGCCAGAG
>Ga0070741_10004781_pt1 | contig 31239 bp, 32 predicted proteins | sample Coa_R1_4_FD_66440 | JGI IMG/M metagenome (GOLD analysis project Ga0070741, IMG submission 66440) | Surface soil microbial communities from Centralia Pennsylvania, which are recovering from an underground coalmine fire - Coalmine... | ecosystem: Environmental > Terrestrial > Soil > Unclassified ... | reverse complement strand
GTCCCCTCCTGGCGCATGTCCATGTGGACGGGGAAGGAGTAGGGGTTGGCCCACTCGACCTGGTAGAGGCTGCAGGGGGCGAAGGCGGGGATCTGGTCCTGCTTCAGGTCGGCCTGGTACTGGTCCTCGCTGATGGAGCAGCCGGCGCTGAAGGCGAAGATCTTGTCCTGCTCGACGAGCTTCTTGTAGCAGGCCCGGGTCCGGGCGGGGTCGCCCGGTCCGTCGTCGCAGTCGATGTACGTCAGCTTCCGGCCGTAGATCCCGCCGTTGTCGTTGACGATCTTGAACAGGGCCCGCATCTGGCGGGTCATCGGCTGCCACACCTGCTCCGACAGGCCGAGCCAGCCGTACATCATGATGCCGCCGAACTTGACCTCGTCGGCCGAGACGCCGCGGTCGGTGGCCCCGCCGTTCCCGCCGGCCGGGGCGGGGACGGCCGCCGGAGCGGCGGGGGTGGCGCCGGAGGGGACGCCGGCCGCCGACTTCGGGGCCGGAGCGGCGCTGGTGCCGCCGGAGGCCGCCTTGCCGGGGGCCCCGGTGGAGGCGGCCGGCGCGGCGCTGCCCGACGCGTCCTTCACCGCCGAAGGAGCCTGGTTCGGGGTCGGCGTGGCCGCCGTCGGGGCGCCGGCCGGCGAAGCTGCCGCCGGTGCGCCGTCGGCCGCCGGGGCCGGGGCCGGGGACGCCGACGACGCCTCAGGGGCGGCCGCCGACTGGGCGGCGCCCGGGGTGCCGGCGGCCGCACTGCCGGTCTTGGCCTTGTCCGAACCGCCGCCGCAGGCCGCCAGAAGCACGGCGGCCGCGGCCGCTAGAGCGACGATCCTCGAACTTCGCATATGGTTTCTACTCCTTACTGCGGTCTCCGTGGAGGCTGCGTCTCGTCGTTCGTGTGCGAGGCTGGCCGCAGCGCCGACCGTGGACCAGCAGGGAACGCGGGCACCGCGCTCTCGAAGTACCCCCCCTCCCTGTACCGAATGTCGCAAACGGGGCGGTCGGGCGGTACACCCAGGTGGAGAGTTCCACCTGGGGGGTTCAGGCGGCCACGAAGCACAGGAATCCGTACAGCGCCGGCAGGTGGCGGACCAGGCCCCGGATCCGCAACCGGCCGGTGAGCAGCTTGGCGAAGACCGATCGGGCGTTGGCGTCGACGAGGTTCGGGAGGCCCCGCCGGCCCGTCCGGAACATGGTGAACTGCACGAAGGTGGCGTTGTCGCAGTCGACGGCCAGGTCGACCTTGCCCGGCCGCCCCCGGCTGACGGTCGCCTCACCGTGGCGGAAGGCCACGCTGGCCGACTGGCCCACGTCGGTGACGTGGACCGCCAGCACGAAGTCGAGCCGGTCGAAGACGCGCTTCTTCTCCGGCTCTTCCAGCTTCTCGTCGACGACGCGGCCGAGCAGGCGGGCCACGCCGTTGAGCTCCCCCACGGTTGTCACCATGGCCGTGTTGTACCGGGCGGGCGCCCATCCGGACACCCCCACATGGGTGAGCCCGTCCGGCCAGGGCTCAGGACGACACGGCGTAGAACCGTTCGCAGAAGAAGCGCCGCTCCGGGAGGCCCTTGGCCGTCAGCAGGCCCTCCAGGGCGTCGCCGAGGGCGACGGGCCCGGCCACGTAGGCGTCGTGGGCCGAGGCGTCGCGCAGCTCCCGGCCGATGTGCTGCACGATCCGGCCGAGCCGCAGGCCGACCGGGCCGTCGGCCGGCAGCTCCACCGGTACGAACTCGAACGCCGGGAGGTCGCCGGCCAGCCCGGCCAGTTCGGCGGTGTAGGGAATCCCGCCGCGGGGGGCGCCGTACCACAGCGTGATCGGGGGGACGGCGCCGTCGGCGGCCCGCAGCTCCCGGAGGATGGCCAGCAGCGGGCCGAGGCCGGCGCCGGTGGCGGCCATGAGGATGGGCCGCTGGGCCGGCCGGTGGTGGAGCCGGCCGAACGGGCCGAGCAGCGTCACGGGGGTGGCGGCGTTGGCGGCCAGGGCGTCGAGCACCCGGCGGTGGCCGGCGTCGACCAGGAACGTCAGGGCGCCGGAGGGCCCGGGCGGGGCCGTCATGGCGTAGGAGCGCCGCTCGCCCCGGCCGGGCAGGGCGATCTCGACGTACTGGCCGGGCCGGTAGGCCAGCGGGGCGTCGGGCCGCAGGCGCAGCTCGACGAGGCCGGCCGCCACCGGTGCCAGCGACTCGATCCGGGCCGAGCGCTCCTCGGGCGGGATCAGCGCCCCGTCGGCCGGCGGCGGCTCACCGAACGGCGTGATGACGAGAGGGCTGCGGGCGAACGTGGAGCAGAGCAGGACGCCGCCCTCCTCCCGCTCCCGGTCGGAGAAGGCGTAGGGCGAGGCGCCGACGTGGGCCACGTCGCCTTCCACCACCACGTACTTGCAGGTGGTGCACTTGCCGTGCCGGCAGCCGTAGCGGAGGTCGACGCCCTGGCGCAGGCCGGCGGTCAGCACGTCCTCCCCCGGCTCGACCAGGAACACCCGGTCGCCGGGCAGGAGCCGGACGGCGTAGCGCCCGCCGCGACCCGGAGGAGCGGCGTCAGACGGGCGTGATCGTGAGTACGGAATCGTCGACATCGATCTGGCCGAAGTAGGCCGACAGCGTCACGAGGAACGACGACATCGGCAGGTCCCGGCCCAGGTAGGCCGACACCTCCCGCAGGTCGATGCGGATGTCGCCCTCGTCCATGACCCGGAAGTAGGTGACGTGGTCCTCGACCCGCAGGTCGGGCGACCGGTCGAGGAGGTGGGTGATGGTGGCGTCGGCTTCGTCGCTCTTCATCAGGCAGATGCCGACCGTCGGGCTCGTCACCGCTTCACCACCTGAGCTCCAGTGCGAACCGTTCCAGCTCCACGGCGCAGTCCTTGACGACGACGTCGCGGGCCTCCTCCCCCACCACCGGCCGCATCGTCGGCAGGTCGAAGACGGGCAGGAAGGCGTCGACCGCCGCCCGCAACGCCGGGGTCCAGTCGTCGATCCAGCCCTGGAGGACGGCCCGGTTGGCGGCGCCCGGCACCGGCCGCCCGGCCCGGTCGGCCTCGGCGGTCACCATCTCGACCAGGGCCCGCACCGCCTTCAGGAAGCGGAGCCGGTCCCGCTCGGCGGTGATGGCGATGACCGGGGTGACGGGATCGCCGTTGACGGCGGCGAAGCGGCGGAAGAAGTGCCGCCCGACCAGCGTCGACAGCAGCGGGTCGACCAGCAGGCCACAGACGACGACGATCTCGCACCAGTCGTCGGCGGCCATGAGCCGCTCCACCACCCGCCGGGCCGGCTGGTGGACGGGGTCGGACAGCCACGCCTCCTGGCCCAGGCCCTCGGGGATCCCGCCGAGCTGCTGCTCCAGCTCCAGGCCGTAGAGGGCGATGGACTGCTGGTGGCGGAGGCGGTCGACGGCGGTGAAGGTGATCATCATCGTCAGCGTGTCGGACAGGGCCAGGCGGATGGCCCGGTTGAGGGCCAGGAACAGGCCCCACTCGAAACAGCCGGAGGCCTGGTGGTGGCGGGCCAGGATGTCGCGGGCCCAGAACCCGTCGAGGTCGGCCAGGTAGCCGTTGGCCCGGGCGGAGTCCAGCAGCCCGGCCACGGCCCGTTCCTCGACCGCCTGCTGGCGGGTCCAGGTCCGCTGCCACAGCGCCGAAGGGTCGCGGTACTGGAACCAGTCGGGATGGGCCAGCCGGGTCGAGGACGCCTCGAAGAGGCTCTTCCCGTCGGGCGCCAGCTGGAGCCAGCCGCCGAAGTCGTAGTGGTCGACGTCGGGCTGGACGTGGCAGATGGCCGCCTCGTAGTCCGACAGGCGCCGCCCGGCGGGGGTGATGTAGGTCAGCTCCCGGGGGGAGTAGAAGCCGTCGGCGACGTCGGTGCTCATGCGATCAGCGGGAGGGTGGCGGCGTCGACGTCCCGCAACGGGTCGCGGATCTCGACGCCGAGGCGGCGGATGTCGTCGATCGTCCAGAGGCTCCGCTCGTCGGTGCGGAGGTGGGGCTGGCCGATCAGCGTGCGGCCGTCGGAGCGGAGCAGGCCGAGGCGCTCGATGTACTCGGCCAGGTCCATCCCGTCGTAGAGCTCCAGCCAGGTGGCGCACTGGTAGCGCCACGGCGCCTCCCGGAACAGCGTCTCGCAGGGCTCGGAGCACAGGGCGTGCTTGCGGCCCCCGGCGTCGCGCACCAGCCGGGCGTCGGACAGGTCGGGCCGGGGCAGCACGGCCGGCATGTGGCACACCCGGCACAGCGGCGGGATCGACTCGACGAGGCGCAGCGCCAGTTCGCCGTTGGCCGGGTCGGCCAGCTCCCGGTACTGCCGCCAGAAGGGGCCGTAGTAGCGGTCCCAGCCGGGGTACTTGTCCTCCAGGTACTCGAAGTCGTCGGGCTCCATGGTGTCGTGGCGCCAGTAGTGCACCGGCCACAGCGCCGCCGCCAGCATGGCGCAGGTGTGCCCGCCCCAGGCGATGTCGGTCCGGATGCGCTCCGTCCAGCGGGGCACCTCGAGCCCGAAGGGGGCGAGGCGCTCGACGTAGCCGCCGATCCAGTCCTCCCAGATCCACTGCTCCCAGTACTCCCGGTAGGACCGCAGCCGCACCTTGGGGAAGTAGTCGTAGACGACCCCGAGGAAGTTGTCCATGAACACATGGAGGCGCCAGAAGGCGGTGTCGAAGTCCCGTTGCAGCGTCGGCAGGTTGTCGGGTTCGGCGAGGAGAGCCGACAGCGTGGCGTAGCCGTTGGCCATGTGGCGGACCTCGTCGGACTGGATGTTGAGGAACACCGACGGGGTGGCCGGGTCGTCGTTGGCGGCGGCGATCTCAGTGGCGGCCACGAAGACCGCATTGGTGTAGCCCGCCTCCCCCACCACCTGGACCTGCACCGAGCAGGTGAGGGGATCCTCGTTGAGGAACACGTCGAACACCGCCCCCCGGGCCGCCCGGATCAGCGGGTTGACCGACCGGGCCTGCAGCGCGCTGTTGAAGCCGGCCGGGTCGGGGGCGTGGCGGGCCAGGTAGCGGATGAGATACGTCTCCTGGTTGGTGTGGCGCATCTCGTCGAGCATCTGGGCCACGTAGCCCTGGCGCAGTTCCGGGTTGTCGACGGTGTCGACGAGGCTGGCCATGCACTTGACGGCGGCGTACTCGGCGCAGGTCGTCATCGACAGCAGCGGCTTGAGCACCTCCATCCAGCGGTGCTGGGCCCGCTCCGGGCTGCGGGTGCGGGCCACGACGTCCTCCAGCGCGCCGTACTGGCGGTTGTCCTTCTCCTCCTCCATGGTCACGTAGTCCCGCAGGAGGTGGCGGAAGGGATCCTTGGAGCGCCGGGGGATGCGGTACTTCGTCTCCCGCAGCGGCCGGCGGGCGAAGTAGTCGGGCTCCCAGGCGTACTCCTTGATCCGGGAGTGGGCGGTGTCGAGGTCGCGCACGTTCAGAGCAGGCCGAACTCGCTGGCCCGGGCGATGGCCTCCACCCGGTTGCGGGCCCCGAGCTTCTGGAGGGCCGACTGCAGATAGGTCTTCACCGTGTTGCGGGACAGGCCGATGGCCTCGGCGATCTCGGGGTTGGTCTCGCCGATGGCCACCCGGCGCAGGACCTCGTACTCCCGGCGGGTCAGCTCGGGGCCGGGCATCTTGGGGGCCCGGCCGGGGAGGCTGTCGCGTTCCAGGCGGGGGTCGTAGACGCTCTCCCCCCGGGCCACCCGGCGGATGGCCTCGACCAGGTCGGTGTCGGCCGCGTCCTTCAGCAGGCAGCCGTCGACGCCGGCCTCCATGGCCGCCTTGAGGGCCTTGTGCCCGGCGTAGGCGGTGAAGATCACGATCTTGGCCCGGGGGGCGGCCATCCGCAGCAGCTTGACGGCCTCCGAGGCCAGCATGTCGGGGAGGCGCAGGTCGAGCAGCACGACGTCGGGCCGGGTCTGGCGGGCCACGGCCACCGCCTCCTCGGCGGAGCGGGCGCTGCCGGTGACCACGATGTCGGTCGAGGAGTGGACGAGGAGCGACACCCCCTCGCAGACCACCGGGTGGTCGTCGACCACCAGCAGGCGGATCCGGGCCTCGGGGAGGCGGGCGGTACCGCCCTCCGGCGTCAACACGGCATCCAGGCGCGCATCGTGCACCCCCCGTCCTCATTGGTGGAGACGTTGAGCTGCCCGCCGACCCGGGCCAGCCGCTCGGCGGTGGCGTCGAGGCCGAGGCCCGACGACGGGCCGGCCGCGCCGTCGGCCGGGCCGGGGGCGAGGCCCACGCCGTCGTCGGCCACGACCAGGCTGACGCCGCCGTCGACGGCGTGGAGGCTGACGACCACCGACCGGGCCCGGGCGTGCTTCTCGGCGTTGTGGAGGGCCTCCCGGGCCGCCTGGAGCAGCACCTTGGCCCGGCCCTCCTCCAGGGCGGGCAGCTCGCCGAGCACGACGCAGCCGGCCTTCATCCCCGTCCGCTCCTCCAGAGCCCGGCACTCCGCCCGCAACGCCACGCCGAGCGCCACCTCCTGGGGCACCTCGTTGAGCGACCGCAGCGCCGACCGGAGCTGGGCCGAGGCCTTGGCCACCTGCTGCTCGATGAACTTGAGGCGGGCCCGCAGCGCCGGTTCGCACTCCCGTTCGGTCTCGAGGTCGCGGGCGGCCGCCCCGATGCTGAACAGTATCGCTCCCACCGAGTCGTGGATCGTGAGGGCCAGGTGGCGGCGCTCCTCGTGGACGGCCACGTCGGCCATCTCCCGGGCGTGGTCGGCCACCTCGATGGCCAGGCCCGTCTGGCGGGCCAGGCGCATCATGGCGTCGATGGTGCGGTCGGGGATGTCGCCCGGCTCCCGGGCCGCCCCGCACAGCACCCCGTAGAACCAGTGGCCCCGGCTGATCGGCACGGCCACCGCCGCCCGCAGCCCCTCGGCCCGCCACTGGGGGTCGAAATCATGGGTGATGCCCGGCTCGCGCAGATAGTCCGACACCACGATCGGGTGCCGCAGGCTGGCCACCTTGCCCGACAGCCCCATCCCGGCCGGGATGACGAGGTCGCCGAAGGCGTCGGTGCGGTTGCCGGAGACGGCGCAGACCGCCAGCGTGTCGAGGTCGTCGAGGCGTTCGGCGGCGAAGCCGACGTCGATCCCGGCCTCGGCCGGCACCAGGGCGGCGGCGTGGCGGAAGGCGGCGGAGCGGTCGAGCAGGGCGATGACGGCGGCGTACTCCCGCTCGATCTGGTCGAGCTCCACCACCGGCTGTGCCGTCTTCATCGGCCCGCTCTCATCGGTCCGCCCGCATCGCCGCAGACTGCCGGGAAAATCACCAGGTGGATACCCCCATGTGGAGAGTCCTCTCCGGGTGGGGGTACCCCCGCCCGGCGACGGTGCGAAGAATCGGCCGATGCTCACCACCAACCTGCTGCTGCGCCACGGCCTCGCCGTCCACGGCGGCGCCCGGGTCATCACCGACGACGGCGCCGGGCCGGCCCGGTCGGCGACGTTCGCCGAGATCGGGGCCCGCTCCGCCCGCCTGGCCGGGGCGCTGCGCCGCCTGGGGGTGCGCCCCGGCGACCGGGTGGCCACGCTGGCCTGGAACCACCAGGCCCACTTCGAGGCCTACCTGGCCGTGCCGGGCATGGGGGCGGTGCTCCACACCCTCAACCTGCGGCTCTTCCCCGACCAGCTGGCCTGGATCGTCAACCACGCCGAGGACAGGGTCCTCCTGGTCGACGCCTCGCTGGCGCCGCTGCTGGCCAAGCTCGGCGACCTGCCCGCCCTGGAGCGCGTGGTGGTCCTCGACGACGAGTACGAGGGGCTGCTGGCCGCCGAGGAACCCGTCTTCGACTGGCCGGAGGTCGACGAAGCGGCCCCGGCCACCCTGTGCTACACGAGCGGCACGACCGGCAACCCCAAGGGGGTGGCCTACAGCCACCGCTCGGTGGTCATCCACGCCCTGGCCCAGTGCGGCGCCGACGCCTTCGCCATCAGCGGGCGGGACCGCATCCTGCTGGTGGTGCCGATGTTCCACGCCAACGCCTGGGGCCTGCCCTACGCCGGGTGGATGGCCGGGTCCCGCTTCGTGCTGCCCGGGCCGAACCTGCAGGCCGACCACCTGGCGGCGCTGATCCGCCACCACCGGGTGACGTTCGCCGAGGGCGTCCCCACCATCTGGAACGACATGCTGGCCCACACCGAGGCCTACGGCGTCGACTTCTCGTCGCTGCGGATGATCCTCTCCGGCGGCTCGGCCGTGCCGAGGAGCCTGATCGCCGCCTACCGCGACCGCTTCGGCGTGCCGCTGGTGCAGGCCTGGGGGATGACCGAGACCGGTCCGCTGGCGGCCATCGCCTTCCCGCCGGCCGACGCCGAGGCGGGCGGGGAGGACGAGCTCGACTACCGGGCCCGCACGGGGCGGATCATCGCCGGTGTCGAGGTCCGGGCCGTCGACGAGTCCGGTGCCGAAGTCCCCCGGGACGGCGTGGCCGTCGGCGAGCTCGAGGCCCGGGGGCCCTGGGTGACCTCGTCGTACTACCGGGAGCCGGCCCCCGAACGGTTCCACGACGGGTGGCTGCGGACGGGCGACGTCGGGTCGATCGACGAGCGGGGCTTCATCCGGCTGACCGACCGGACCAAGGACGTCATCAAGTCGGGGGGCGAGTGGATCTCGTCGGTGGAGCTGGAGACCCGGCTGATGGCCCATCCCGACGTCTTCGAGGCGGCGGTCATCGCCGTGCCCGACGAGCGGTGGCAGGAACGGCCCCTGGCCTGCGTCGTCCGGCGCCCCGGCGCGTCGGCCGGGCCGGCCGAGCTGACCGCCTTCCTGACCGACCAGGTGGCCCGGTGGTGGCTCCCCGAGCGCTGGTCGTTCGTCGACGAGATCCCCAAGACCAGCGTCGGCAAGTTCGACAAGAAGGAGCTGCGGGCCCGCCACGCCGCCGGCCTGCTCCCGGTGGTCGGGGGCGCCCCGTAGGCTGGGCGCCCATGGGTGTCTACGCCGAACACGTCCTGCCCCGGATCGTCGACGCGGCCTGCGGGCTGAAGCCGCTGCGGCCCTACCGGGAGCGGGTGTGCGACGGGCTCCGCGGCCGGGTGGTGGAGGTCGGCTTCGGGTCGGGGCTCAACATCCCCTACTACCCGCCCGAGGTCGAGGCCGTGGCCGCCGTCGAGCCGGCCGACACCGGCTGGAAGCTGGCCGGCAAGCGGCGGGCGGCCAGCGCCGTGCCGGTGGAGCGGGCCGGGCTCGACGGCCAGTCGCTCCCCCTGCCCGACGCCAGCTGCGACGCCGCCCTGTCGACGTTCACGCTGTGCACGATCCCCGACGCCGGTGCCGCCCTCCGCGAGATCCGCCGGGTGCTGAAGCCCGGCGGCCGGCTGCACTTCCTCGAGCACGGCCTGGCTCCCGACGGCAACGTCCGCCGCTGGCAGCACCGGCTGGAGCCGGTGCAGAAGCGCCTCTTCGGCGGCTGCCACCTCACCCGGCCGATCGCCGAGCTGGTGACCGGGGCGGGCTTCGAGATCGCCGAGCTCGACACGTTCTACGAGAAGGCCGCCCCCAAGTTCGTGGCCGCCTACTCCCTCGGTACGGCGGTCGCTCCCTAACGACGGAGGCTCGGGCCGGCCGTGTAGCGTTCCCGGCCGGCAGCGGAGCAGCGGAGCAGCGGAGGGCGATCATGTGCCAGGGTCATGCCGCCGGGACGCCGGTCGCCGCCGTCCCCCAGGACGTCGGAGCCTTCGTGGGCGAGCGGGTGCCGCTCGAACCGGTCGAGCGGGTCAGCGTGACGACGCTGGTCGACAACAGCGTCGACGTCCTCGCCGCCTCGGCCGAGGGCGTCGTCCGGCCGCCGATCGGCCGGTGGGGTATGCAGCCGTCGTCGGTGTTCGCCGACGGCGTGGTCCTCGACGGGCCGGTGGCCGAGCACGGCTTCTCGGCGCTGGTCGAGGTGACCACCGCCGGGGGCGCCGTCCACCGGCTGATCTTCGACACCGGCGTCACCCCCGACGGCATGGTGGAGAACCTCCGCCGGCTGTCGATCGACCCGTCCGCCGCCGAGGTCGTCGTCTGCTCCCACGGCCACTTCGACCACGTCGGCGGGCTCGACGGCCTCGTCCGCCGCCTCGGGGGCCGGGCCAACCTGCCGATCGTCATCCATCCCGAGTTCTGGGCGAAGCGCCGGGTGGCCTTCCCCGGCCGGGATCCGTGGGAGCTGCCCACGCCCAGCCGGGCGGCGCTCGAGGGAGCGGGCTTCGAGATCTACGAGCGGGAACACCCGTCGTTCCTCTTCGAGCGGTCGGTCCTCGTCACCGGCGAGGTGCCGCGGACCACCGAGTTCGAGAAGGGCATGGCCCCCCACCAGGCGCTGCGGCCCGGCGGCTGGGAGCCCGACCCGCTGATCCTCGACGACCAGGCGCTGATCGTCCACGTCCGGGGCCGGGGCCTCGTCGTCGTGACCGGCTGCGGCCACGCCGGGATCGTCAACATCACCCGCTACGCCCGGGCCCTCACCGGCGTGGAGGACGTCGCCGCCGTCATGGGCGGGTTCCACCTGACCGGCCCCGGCTTCGAACCGGTCATCACCCCGACCGTGGCGGCCCTCGAGGCCCTGGCCCCCCGCATGGTCGTCCCCGCCCACTGCACCGGGTGGAAGGCCCAGGCCGCCCTGGCCGCCCACCTCCCCGACGCCTACGTCGCCAACAGCATCGGCACCCGCTTCGACATCCCGGCCGCCGTGGCCGGCGGCTGACGTCGCGCCTTCAGGGAGTGGCCGGCGCGCTCCGCCCCCGCCGTCCGGTCAGCCGACCGTCCAGTTCCGTTTCCCCTCGCCGGCGAGGACCCGGCCGAAGACCGCTTCGGGGAAGTGGCTGGCGGCGACGGTGGTGTCGGACGCTTCGAGTTCGGCCATCAGCCGGTCCCGCGTCCGGCGGGCCAGCCCGGGGTCGACGTCGAAGACCACGCCCCAGTCCTGCTCGGTGATCTGCGCCGGGCAGTGCAGGACGTCGCCCAGGATGATCGCCCGGTCGGACCCGGAGCTGACGATCAGCGACTGGTGGCCGGGGGTGTGGCCCGGGGTGGCCACCACGGTGACGCCGGGGGCGATGGTGTCGCCGTCGGCGCTGGCTTCGAGGCGGGAGCCGAGCGCCGCCACCGTGTCGGGCACCGGCCCGGCGCCGGACTCGTCGGGCTGCTGCCAGTGGTCCCATTCGCCGTGGCCGGCGAGGTGGCGGGCATTGGCGAAGGTGAGGTTGCCGCCGGGGGCCGTCCAACCGGTGTGGTCGATGTGGAGATGGGTGTAGACGACCGTGTCGATCTCGGCCGGCGCCACCCCCGTCTGCTTGAGGCTGTCGAGGTACCGGCCGCCGGCCAGGGTCCCGAAGCCGGGAAACTCCACCGAGGCATCGCCGAAGCCGAGGTCGACCGCCACCTTCCGGTCGCCCGTCTCGATGAGGAACCCTCCGAAGGTCGTGACCACACGCCGTTCGTCGTCGAGCCATTGCCGGTGCAGGGCCCAGCCCTCCTCGCTGGAGGCCGGCATGAAGGCGGCGGTGACGAAGTGCCCTTCCCCGTCGGGCAGGTAGGTGATCTTGATGTCGCCGACGGTGACGGATGCGAGCGGAGCGGGCTGAGCGGCCATCGTGGCTCCCCCTCTCGGCGTACCGGCCCGGGGCCGGTCGTGATCGTGTGGGGCGATCTTACGGCGCCGGCGACCCGGCCGTTCCCGGCGCCGGGCGGGACGGCCGTCACCGGCGCCGCCGGCTACGGCAGCGTGAGGGCCCGGCGGATGGCGGCGGTCCGGCGCCGGGCCACCGGGACGGGCTGGATCCCCGCCGGGGCGTCGACGACGAGACGGATGGTTCCGTTCGGCCCGGCGGTGACCTCCCGGACCCGGTGCCGGTTGACGAGGTAGTGCCGGTGGACCCGCAGGAAGCCGGCGCCCAGCAGCCGCCGCTCGAGGAGGCCGAGGCCCCGCTCGGGTACCCGCAGCCGGCCCCGGTCGGTGTCGAGCCAGACGACGTCGCCCTCGGCCTCGGCGAAGCGCACTTCGTCGGCGGAGACGAGGACCATGCGGTCGCCCTCCAGGCCGACGATGCGGTCGGCCCGCGCCGGCGCGGCGGTGGCGGCCTCCTCGGGCAGGGCCAGCACCTCGCCGGCGCCGGAATCGGCGGGCGCGCCGAGGAGCAGCCCGAGCAGCCGGCGGTCCTTGACGGCCGGCCGGAAGGTGACCGTGACCGCCTCGGGCTGCGTGGGCACCGCCACCGTGGCGACACCGACCCAGTCGCCGTCCTGGCGGGCGTGGTCGAGGGCCAGGCGCAGGAAGGGCGCCAGCGACGCAAGGCCCGCCGGGAGGTCGGAGGGCGGCTCGGCCCGGACGATCCCCAGATACTGCCGGGCGGAGGCGTTGACCAGCAGGATGCGGCCGCTGGTGTCGGCGGCGGCCAGCGGGCCCGGCGTGGCCCGGGCGGCCTCCGAGTACACGGCGGCCAGGTCGTGGGCCGCCTGCCGGGCCCGGTCGCCCAGCGCCGCCTCGGTCTGCTGCTGGGCGCTCCGCAACCAGGTGAGGACCGAATCGGGCAGGGACACGCCCGGCGCCGAGATGTCGAGGGCGCCGAGCGGGTCGCCGGTGACGGGGTCGTGGATGGCGACGCCGGCGCAGTCCCAGTCGTGGAAGCCGGCACACCAGTGCTCCGGACCGCGGATGATGACCGGACCGGTGGCGGTGAGGGCCGTCCCCATCCCGTTGGTGCCGGCGCCCTCCTCCGACCAGGCGCACCGGGCGGTGAGGTTCGCCCCGTCGGCCCGCCGCAGCGTGGCGGGGTCGCCCCAGGCGGCCAGGATGCCGCCCCGGGCGTCGGTGATGGCCACGAGGCCGCCGACGGCGCGCACCTCCTCCTCGACGGACTTGGCCCACCCCGCCAGCTCCGCCACCACGACCTTCTCGTCGAGGCGCTGCCACGGCTCCTGCTCGGGCGACGACGGCGCCCGCTCCTGGGCCGGGTCGACCGCGTAGTCGTCGCGGCAGCGGTGCCACGACAGGAGGATGTCGGGCCGTACGCCGGCGGTCACCGGCTCACCGGCCACGAACCGCTCCCGCATCCGGGCCGTCGTCACCGCCGCCGGGCCTCGTTGCCGCAGCCACCGGCCGTTCCCGAGCGTCGAACCACCGCTCGTCGCCACCGGTCTACCGCTCATCGCCGTCTTTCCCCCGCGGCCGTCCGCTCAACACCGCCCATCCTCTCGGATTTTGGCGCCGATCGCCACCAGGCCAGCGGTCAGTGGCGCAACGGCGGCGACGGCGACGGGAAGCGCCCGGGCGGCCGCCGTACCGGCAGGGCACGGAGGCCGCCCGGGGCCCGGCTTCCGTCGCCCGTCAGGCGAGGACGCTGAAGGAGGAACCGGCGCCGGCCGCCGTCCCGGCCGGGGCGGTCGGGGCGATCGCCGCCGGCGGGGCCGCATCGGCCGGCGCCGGGGCGCCCCCGCCGTGGTGGTGGCCGTGGCGGTGGTGGCCGGCGATCCGCTCCGCCATGGCGTCGAGCCGGTCGTCGGAGATCGTGGCGCCGGACGGGGCGCCCGCCTTGAGCGTCTGGCTGATGTTGGCCACCAGGTCCTGGTGGGACACGCCCTGGGCCTTGGCGATGTCGTCCAGGCTCTGGCCCGAGGCCAGCTTCGACTTGAGGTCGTCGACCGACATCTTCAGCAGGTCGGCGGCCGACGACAGGACCTTGTCCCGCTCGCCCCGGCCCGGGCCGCCCATCGCCGCCGTGGCCGACGCGCCCTGGGAGCACTGCACCCCGTTGATCATCGGAACTCCTTTCACGTTGTCCGTTCCGTCGCACCGCCCTGTCGGCGCGCCGGTCGCGGGGGTGAGTCGCTCCGCCGGACTCTGCTGGAGTTCACAGCCGTCCCGAGGGTTTCTTGATGTCCGCCGCCGATTCGTCCCGGTTGCGGTGAGGGGGCTAGCGGGCCTGGCTGCGCAGCCAGTCGGCCAGGTTGCGGGCCGCCTGGGCCGGGTCGGCGGCGGGCGGGACGGGGGTCACGCCGGCGGTCGCCGCCGCGGCCGGCGCCGTGGTGGACGGGGCCGTGGTGGACGGGCCGGTGGCCGGTTGCCCCCCGGTGCTGCGGAGGGGCGCGGTCAGGACGAACAGGACGAGGAGTACGGCCGCGGCGGCGAGGGGCGCCGCCCAGGTCCGCCCCCGCCCGTCGATCCACGACCGCACCGGCGGGGGGAGAAACGCCGTTCCCGGAAGCGCCCGGAGCACGGTGGGGGCCGGCTCCGGTTCGGGCGGCGCCACCACGGTCGGGATCGAGTCGGCGGGCGCGGTGGGGCCGGGCCGCGGCTCAGCGGCCGGTCCCGTCGCCGGCGCCCGGGCCAGGGCCAGCAGCCGGCGGTGGACCTCGGCCGCCGGGGGGCGGGCGGCCGGATCATCGGCCAGCAGCCCATCGACCACGGCGGCGACGTCCGCCGGCAGCGGGCCGGCGGCACAGTGCCGCACGAGGGCACCGAGGGCGTACATGTCGGCCGCCGGCCCCGCGGACCGGCCGGCCGCCTGCTCGGGAGCCATGAACGGCGCGGTGCCGAGCACGGTGCCGATCTCGGTCAGGCCGCGCTCCTCGACGGCCCGGGCGATGCCGAAGTCGGTCAGCTTGGCCACCCCGTCGGGGCGCAGCACCACGTTGTGGGGCTTCACGTCGCGGTGCACGACGCCGCGGGCGTGGGCGTGGGCCAGCGCCGCGGCCAGCTGCGTGGCCAGCCCGATGAGCTCGGCGGCGGGGAAGCCTCGCCCCCCGGCCAGCCGCTCGGCCACCGTCTCGCCCTCGACGTACTCCATGACGAGGAACGGACAGCCCCCGTCCTCACCGGCGTCGAAGACCTGCACGATGTTGGGATGGCACAGCCGGGCGGCGAGGCGGGCCTCCCGGAGGAAGCGGAGCCGGAAGGCGTCGTCGGCGGCCAGATGGCCGGCCAGGACCTTGATGGCCACGACCCGGCCGAGGACGGTGTCGCGGGCCAGTTGCACCGTTCCCATGGCGCCGACGCCGAGCGGCCGGTCCACCAGGTACCGCTCCCGGCCCAGGACGTCAGTGAGCATGTGCGCCGCCACCTTTGTGCTTCTTCCCCTTGGTCGGTCCGGAATCACCCTGGTCGGCGACCGGGGGAAGCGTCGTCACGGGGGCCGGCGGGGCGCAGGTGATGGCCCCGGCCAGCCGGGCGGCGCCGGCCACCGCCTCGTCGCGCAGCGCCGCCGGCACCGCCAGGGTGCCGAGGTCGGCCTGCAGCGATTGGGTTTCGGCCTTCGCCTGGTCGCACTGGCCGCCGGCGAGCTCGGCGGCGATCCGGTCGGCCCGGGCGGCCAGGGCGGTGGCGTCGGCCGCCGGGATGGCCTTCCCGGCCGCCGCGCCCCCACCCCCACCGCAGGCGCCGGCGAGGAGGGAGAGGACCACGCCGGCTGCGGCCATCCGCACCGTTCCCATGGACCAGGTTGTTTCCGGATCACCTGAACAATCGATGAGAGGGAGGTGAAAATCGCTTCAGGTTCCGGGCGCCCCCGGAGCGGCGAGCCCCTCGCAGATCATCGCCGTGGCGTGGCGGGCCACCTCGCCGGCGCTCAGCGCCCCCGGCCGGTGCCACTCGACCGTCCAGTTGAGGGCACCGAGGATCAGCATCCGCACGACGCTCAGGTCGAGGTCGGCCCGCAGCTCGCCGGTCGCCCGGGCCTCCTCCAGCAGGGACCGCCACAGGTCGCCGTAGGCCCGCTGCTGGGCCAGGTGACGCTGGCGGATGTCGTCGGGCAGCTGGCCGAAGATGCGGATGTTGGCCGACGTGTAGTCGCCGATCTCCAGCACCATCAGGACGTGGCCCTCGATGGCGGCCCGCAGGCGGTCGAGCGCCGAAGCGCCGTCGGGCACGGCCGCCACCCGCTCCGCCACGAAGGCCGCCGCCCGGGCCACCCCCACGCGCAGGACCTCCTCGACGAGGTCCTCCTTGGAGCCGAAGTAGTAGTAGACCCCGGGGGTGTGCATGTCGGCCGCCTCGGCGATGTCGGACAGCCGGGCCCCGGCGTAGCCCTTGTCGCGGAAGACCCGGGCGGCGGCGTCGAGGAGGCGCTCCCTCGTCTGCTCCGACTTCCGGGTGCGGGTGGCAGAGGTCACCATTGCCGCTGAATTTAATTCGTGTTAAAAAGACTCGTCAACCGACTTCCGGGGGAAAGCCATGCACGTCGGGATGGGAACGTTCTTCCAGAACCCGCAGCGCGTCCGGTCCGACGGCGACATCTGGCGCCAGGGGCTGGAGCTGGCCGGTTCGGCCGAGTCGCTCGGGTTCGACTCCGTCTGGGGCGCCGAGCACCACTTCACCGACTACCACATGTGCCCCAACGTGGCCCAGTTCCTGACCTGGGTGGCGGCCCGCACGACCCGGGTGCAGCTCGGCTCCATGGTCATGGTGCTCCCCTGGCACGACCCCGTCCGCCTCGCCGAGGAGGTCAGCGTCCTCGACCACATGTCGGGCGGGCGGGTCGTCCTCGGGGTGGGCCGGGGCCTCGGGCGCCACGAGTTCGACGGGTTCCGGCTCAACATGGGCGAGTCCCGCCCCCGGTTCGCCGAGCATCTCGAGGCCATCCTGGAAGGGCTCGACACCGGCGTCATGGAGTACGACGGGGAGCTCTACCACCAGCCCCGGGTCGAGCTCCGCCCCGCACCCCTGGCCTCGTTCCGGGGCCGGGCCTACGCCTCGGCCATCTCGCCGGGCACGTTCGAGATCCTGGCCCGGCACCGCGTCGGCATGCTGATCATCGCCCAGAAGCCGTGGGAGACGATCGAGGCCGAGGTCGCCGCCTACCGGGAGACGTACCGGGAGCTCAACGGCGAAGAGCCGCCGAAGCCGATCCTCGTCAGCTGGGTGGCCGTCGACGACGACCCGGCCACCGCCGACGAGATGTTCGAGCGCTGGATCGTGGCCTACTGCGAATCGGCCATGCTGCACTACCGCTTCGACGACGGCGGCCTGGCCGACATCCCCGGCTACGAGTACTACGGGAAGCTGGCCGAGCGCGTCGCCAAGCACGGCCGCGACCACTTCAACCGCTTCCTGGCCTCGCTGCAGGTGTGGGGGACGCCGTCCGCCGTCGCCGAGCAGCTGATCGAGAACGTCCGCCGCATCGACGCCGCCGGCGTCGTCGGCATCTTCAACTACGCCGGCATGCCCGACGACGTCGCCCGGGGCAACATCGGCCTGTTCGCCGAGAAGGTCCTGCCCGCCCTCAAGGCCGTCGACACCGGGCCCGCCGTCGGAGCGGCGCTGGCCGTGGGAGCGTCCTGACGTGCTCGACACGAGCCGCCCCGACCTCGGCGTCCCCGGCGCGGCGCCGAGCCGCTTCGTCTTCACCGAGGAGCACGAAGAGCTGCGCCGCTCGATCCGGTCGTTCGTCGACCGGGAGATCGTCCCCCACGTCGAGGAGTGGGAGGAGACGACGTTCCCCGACTCGATCGTGCGGCGGATGGGCGAACTCGGCTTCCTCGGCCTGTCGGTCCCCGAGGAGTACGGCGGGCAGGGCGGCGACTACTTCACCAACCTGGTCCTGGCCGAGGAGATGGGCCGGTCGGGCTGCGGAGGTCTGCTCATGGGCCTGTCGGTCCACACCGACATGGTCATGCCGCCGCTGCTGCAGTTCGGGACCGAGGAGCAGAAGCGGCGCTGGGTGACCCCGGGCGTGCGGGGCGAGCAGATGTACAGCCTCGGCATCACCGAACCGGACGCCGGCTCCGACGTGGCCGGCATCCGCACCCGGGCGGTGCGCGACGGCGACGAGTGGGTCATCAACGGGTCGAAGACCTACATCACCAACGGGCACCGGTCGACGATGATCGTGCTGGTCACGAAGACCGACCCCGACGCCGGCCACGACGGCTTCACCCTGTTCCTCGTCCCGATGGACAGCCCCGGCGTCATCCGGGAGCAGCGCCTGTCGAAGATGGGCATGCACGCCTCGGATACGGCGCTGCTGGCCTTCGACAACGTGCGGGTGCCGGCCTCCGCCGTCCTCGGCCAGGTCGGCCAGGGGTTCATGCACATCATGTGGGAGCTGCAGGCGGAGCGGCTCATCGGCGCGGCGGGCTGCATCGCCTACGCCCGCTACGCCTTCGACAAGACGCTCGCCTACGCCGCCGACCGGGCCGCCTTCGGCCGGCCCATCGGCCAGCACCAGGCCATCCGCCACAAGATCGCCGCCATGGCCACGAAGCTGGAAGCGGCGCAGCAGCTGATCTACGGCACGGCCTGGTCCTACGCCCGGGGCGACTACCCGGTGCGGGAGATCTCCATGGCCAAGCTCTTCGCCGCCCAGACGGCCTGGGACGTCGTCGACGAGTGCGTCCAGATCCACGGCGGCGCCGGCTACATGACCGAGTACGGCGTCGAACGGGTGCTGCGCGACATCCGCCTGTACCGCATCGGCGCCGGCACCGACGAGATCATGCTCGACGTCATCGGCAAGTCCTATGGGTTCTAGGTTCGCCGTCTCGTCGTCGGGCGGGGTGGCCCGGCTGCGCATGGTGTGGGGGGAGGGCCGCAACGGCATCGATCCCGTCTGGGTCGACGAGTTCGGGGCCGCCCTGGCCGCCGTCGAGGCCGACGGCTCGGCCCGGGCCCTGCTGATCTCGGCCGACGGGCCGTCGTTCACCGTCGGCGGCGACATGCGCCACTTCCTGGCCCAGTCGGGCCGGCTGGCCGAGGAGCTCGACGACATGATCGGCGGCTACCACCGGGCGCTGTCCCGGCTGGCCGCCCTGCCCCTCCCCGTCGTCTGCGCCGTGAACGGCGCGGCGGCCGGGGGAGGGCTGGGTCTCGTGTGGTGCTCCGACGTCGTCGTCGCCGCCGAGGACGCCAAGTTCGCCACCGGCTTCGCCGCCCTCGGCCTGTCGGGCGACGGGGCCAGCAGCTGGTTCCTGCCCCGGCTCGTCGGGCTGCGCCGGGCCCGGCAGATGATCCTCCACAACCGGGTGCTGACGGCGGCCGACGCGCTGGCCTGGGGGCTGATCGACCGGGTCGTGCCCGCCGCCGAGCTCGCCCGGGTGGCGGACGACACCGCCACCGAGATGGCCCAGGGCCCGACCGTGGCCTACGGCGAGATGCGCCGGCTGCTGGGGCGGTCGTTCTCCGCCGACCTCGACGACCAGCTGCGGGCGGAGCAGGAGGCCATCGTGCGCTGCGGCTCGACCGACGACGCCCGGGAGGGCGTGACCGCCTTCAACGAACGGCGCCCGCCGAAGTTCAGCGGCCGATGACCGACCGGGCCGAGCCCTCGATCACCGATCTCGTCACCGCCCTCTATCCGGCGCTGGTGACGGGCGACCGCCCGACGGTGGAGCGGCTCGTCGACCCGGGCTTCGAGGGAACGCTGACCGAAGGGCTCCCCGGCGGGACGGGCGGGGTCCACCGCGGCCGGGACGACATGATCGAGCGGGCCTGGTGGGCGCTGGGCCGGATGTTCCGCCTGCACGTCGAGCCGTCCCAGTGGATGGTCTGCCCCGACGGCCGCCTGCTGGTCATCGGCCGCTACGTCGGCACGGCCCGGGCGTCGGGTGCCCCGCTCGACGCCGCCTTCGTCCACCTCTGGAGCGCGGCCGGCGGGCGGCTGACCGCCGTGTGGCAGCTGACCGACAGCGCCCTGTTCCTCGAAGCCCTGGAGAAACGATGACCACCGCCGCCCCGCCCCCCTGTGATGCCCTCGTGATCGGCGCCGGGGCGGGCGGGCTGTGCGCCGCCGCCCGCCTCGCCCATCTCGGCTACCGGACCGTGGTCGTCGAGGGCCGCGACCGGGTCGGGGGCCGGGCGTCGAGCGTGGAGGAGGAGGGGTTCACCGTCAACACCGGCGCGGTGGCCATCGAGTACGGCGGCGTCCTGGAGGAGACGTTCCGCACGGTCGGAGCGCCGTTCGACATCCGGATCCCCGAGCCGGCCACGCTGTTCCGCATCAAGGGCCGCACCGTCGACCTCACCGGGGGCGGCTGGGGCAAGCTGATCGACGGCGTCACCAAGAAGGGCGCCGGCCTGCTCTCCGGGCTGGGGGCGGCCCGCGGCGGCGACCTCCCCGACGAGGAGCTGACCGTCAAGGCCTGGCTGGCGGGCTACACGAGGAACAAGACGATCCACGCCCTGTTCCGCAACCTCTGCGCCGCCATCTTCGCCGTCAACGCCGACGAGATGCCGGCCCGGGCCTTCCTCACCTACTTCATCCAGAAGGGCGCCTTCCGGCGCTTCGGCTTCTCCCCCACCGGCACGCTCGGCCTGATGCAGGGGCTGGCCGGGGCGGTCGAGAAGAACGGCGAGATCTGGCTGCGCAGCTCGGTCACGGCGCTGGCGGTCGACGGCGGGCGGGTCAGCGCCGCCACCGTCTGCCGGGGCGGTGAGACCGTCGAGCTCCGGCCGTCGATCGTCATCAGCAACGCCGGCCCGGCCGCCACGGTGGCGCTCTGCGGCCGGGAGCACTTCGACGCCGCCTACCTGGCCCGCCTCGACCGCGACCTGAAGGCCACGGCCAACATCGTCGTCAACGTGGCCAGCCGGGAACCGCTGCTCGACATCCCCGGCATCGTCACGTTCGGGATCACCCGCCGGCTGTGCAACCTGGCCAACCTCACCGCCACCTGCCCCGAGCTGGCCCCCGACGGCTGGCACCTGGCGGTGGCCTACGGCGTTCCCGTCCCCGCCGTCGGCGACTTCGACGAGGAGGCGGAGATCGCCGCCACGCTCGACGACCTGCGCCACGAGATCAGGGACTTCGACCGCCGGGCCCGCATCCTGTCGATCCGGGTCATGAAGGGCGACTGGCCGGCCCAGCGCAGCGTCGCCGGCCTCGACCTGCCCCGGGAGACGACGCTCGACAACCTCTGGAACGTGGGCGACGGCGTGCGGGAGTACGCCAACGGCGGCGTCCAGGCCTGCGCCGAGAGCGCCAAGCTGGCCGTCGAGCAGGCCGTCGCCCGCTTCGGCGCCCCGGTGGGCTGAACGGCGCCGAACGGACCGCCGCTTTCCGCCCGGTCCGCCCGTCCGCCGCCTCGCCCGCACTCCCGGCCGTCCAGCCTGCCCGCCGGGACCCCGTTCGCGGCCGTTGCCGGGGTCGCGGAGCGCGACACGTTGCGTGTGGGGGTCGTTTCCGGCCGCTTCCCGCGACGTGTTGCGCCTGGTGACCGGCAGGCGAACGCCGGTGGCGCGAGAAGGGCCGACGGCCGTCCCCCGAAGGGAAGGTCAGCTTTGGGGCGGCCTTGCCGGGTCTGTGCGATTTGGTCCGGCAGGCGGGGTGCCGGGGGGCAGCGAATGTGAGGAGGCCCCCCCTTGTCGCTGGAGTTGCCGTGTTGCACCGTGCCCGCCGTCTCGGCGCCGCATTTTCCGTACTGGTCGCCGTGGGAATGGCTGCCGTCTCGCCGCCGCCGGCGGGGGCGGCGGCCGGGCCCTACCGGGTCAACCTGACCCAGCTGGCCTCGACACTGCGCGTCGGGGATCCCGACGCCGTGGTCGCCGAGGTGCGCGACGGTGCCGGGAACCCGGCCCCCGATGGGACGCTGGTCACGTTCTCCGCGTCGGGAGCCGCCGGCGAGATCCTGTCGTTCGACGCCGTCGGCCTGGCTCCCCACGGCAACGACGGCTACTGGCTCGCCGATTCGGCGGGTGACGTGCTGGCCTTCGGCAGCGCCCTGGCCGAGGGCGACCTCGCCGCCGCCGGCGCCGTCGACGGCGAACCGTCGGGCGCAGTGGTCGGCATCGCCGCCACACCGTCCGGCCACGGCTACTGGCTGGCCACCGACGACGGGAAGATCTACGGCTTCGGTGACACCGCCATCGGCGTGGTCGACACGGGGCTCGGCGGCGCCGATCCCGTCGTCGGCATCGCCGCCGGGGCCGGTGACGGCGGCTGGGTGGTCACCCGGTCGGGCAGGGTGTGGGCCTTCGGGTCGTCGCCTCAGTTCGGAAGCGTCGCCGGTGCCGGTCCGGTGGCCGGGATCGTGGCCAGCGCCACCGGCCAGGGCTACTACGTCTTCACCGCCGGCGGCGGCGTCTCCGCCTTCGGTGATGCGGTGTGGAAGGGCGACATGCACGCCACCCACCTCGCCCGGCCGGTGACCGGCATGATGCCCTACGGCAGCGGCTACCTGCTCGTCGGCAGCGACGGCGGCATCTTCGACTTCTCCGAGCGGCCCTTCATGGGTTCGCTCGGATCGCATCCCTCGCCGTTGCCCATCCTCGGCATCATTCCGACGCCCGGGGCCCAGGGCTACTGGATGTTCGACACCGCCGGGACGGTGTACAGCTTCGGCAACGCGCTCAACACCGGCGACGCCTTCCACCTCCCGACCACCGGCGGCGACGCCACCTTCGTGTTCACGTCGCTGGCCGCCGGGACGACCACCGTCACCGCCGACGTGGCGGGTAGCACCGCCGCCGTCACCCAGCAGTGGACCCCGGCGGGCGGCTACTGGATGCTGGCCTCCGACGGGACCGTGTACCCCTTCGGCGGTGCGACGAACTACGGCGGTCCGAGCGGGAGGCTCGACGGCCGGCCCGCCGTCGACCTCGAACCCACGCCGACCACCCTCGGCTACTGGATCGTCGACGCGGCCGGCCATGTCTTCGCTTTCGGCGACGCCACACCCCTCGGCGACGTCGCCCCCGGAGTCCTCGCCGGCGGCGAACGGGTCACCAGCCTCACCGCCACGCCCACCGGCCGCGGCTACTGGATCTTCACCACCAGGGGCCGGGCCGTGCCCTTCGGCGACGCCGCCTTCCTCGGCGACATGAGCAAGGTGGCCCTCAACGGGCCCGTCCTCGGATCGATCGCCACCCCGACCGGGCGCGGCTACTACATGGTGGCCAGCGACGGCGGCATCTTCGCCTTCGGCGACGCCCGCTTCGCCGGCTCCATGGGCGGCCGGCACCTGAACGCCCCGGTGCAGTCGCTGGTCCCCGACCCCGACGGCGCCGGCTACTGGCTCGTCGCCACCGACGGCGGCATCTTCGCCTTCGACGCCCTGTTCCACGGCTCGATGGGGGGAACCAGACTCAACAAGCCGATCTCCGGCATGGTCCCCTACGGCGACGGCTACCTCATGGTGGGCGCCGACGGGGGCATCTTCAACTTCTCCAACGCGCCCTTCGCCGGCTCGCTCGGCGACAAACCACCCGCCGCACCGGTCGTGGCCGTCGCCGCCCTGTCCTGAGAGCCCGCGTGGCGAGTGGCGTCGACAGGCCGGTGCCGTCAACATCGCCGCTGAAGGTGCCGATGACGGTCCAGGTGCCGCACCTGACGCCAGATCCCGCCCGGGCCATCGACCGGGCCGCCGGAACCGGCGTTCTTTTCGGACACCCGTCTGTCCGAAAAGAACGCCGAAATGCCGAGGGACCCGCTCCTGTGCCCCGGCAATCCCGGGCGGGCCTCAGGCGTCGAGCAGGTCGGTGCGGCCTTTGGCCCGCAGCTGGGCCTCGTAGCGGCCGTAGAGCGGCTTGGCCAGGGGCAGCATCTTGAGCATCTCGGGCACCGAGCCCCGGGCCTTGATCTGGCCCTTGGCCATGGCCATCACCACGTTGACCTTTCCCAGCCAGAACCGGTTGGCGACGTCGGCCGTCATCGCCATCCTCACCGCCGCCTCCCGGTCGGGAACGGCATCGCCGAAGAACACCTCGCCGGTGGCGTAGTCGGTGAAGATCACGCTGTCGGGTTCGGTGAAGTCGAAGCGGATGGAGATGCCGGCCTCCTTCGTCTTCGGCCCGATCTCGGGATCGGCGATGGCCTCGGAGAAGATGGCCCCGATACAGTCGTAGACGTCCTGGGCGTCGCGGAATCCCATGTCTCGGCTCCTCGTGGTCAGACCCGGTAGGGCATCTTCGTGATGCCCTGGATGAAGTTCCCGACCAGGAACGTCGGCTCGCCCAGCTCCAGGGTCGGGGCCCTCGTGACCAGCTCCCGGAAGACGCTGCGGAGCATGCTCCGGGCCAGGGACGCCCCCAGGCAGAAGTGCGGCCCGCCGCCGCCGAAGCCGACGTGCTGCGGCTCCCGGGTGATGTCGAAGCGCCAGGGGTCGGGGAAGGCCGACTCGTCGCGGTTGGCCGACACGTAGAGCATCACGACCTTGTCGCCGGCACTGACCGGCATGCCGCCGAGCTCGGCGTCGCGGGTGGCGGTGCGGCGGAAGGTCATGACCGGCGTGGCCCAGCGGACGATCTCCTCCACCGCCTTCGGCAGGTGGGCTTCGACGTCGGAGGCGAGGAGGGCCCGCTGGTCGGGAAAGGCGCACAGGGCCCGCATGCCGTGGCTGATCGACTGGCGGGTGGTGTCGTTGGCCGCCACCGACAGCAGCACGAGGAAGGCGGCGATGTCCTCGTCGGTCAGGCGCTCGCCGTCGACCTCGGCGGTCACCATCCCGCTCAGGATGTCCTCCCCCGGCTCGGCCCGGCGCAACTCGCAGAGGGCCGCCGCCTCGCCGTAGATCGCCACGAGCGTCTCGAGCAGGTGCGTCAGCCCGTCGCGGCCCTGGAGGAACTCGGGGTCGTTGTACGACACCATGTTGTCGGCCAGCTCGACGAGATGCTCCCGGCCGTCGCCCAGCCCCATCATCTCGCCGAAGGTCAGCGAGGGCAGGGGCTTGGCCAGCGTCGCCACGAAGTCGCCCTCGCCCTGCTCCAGGAGATCGTCGACCAGCATCGTGGCCCGGGCCTGGATGCGCTCCTCCAGCGCCCGGACGCGGCGGGGCGAGAAGGCCACCGACACCAGGCGGCGGAGCTGGGTGTGGCGGGGGTGGTCCATCCCGAGGAACGAGCCGGCCGACTCCAGCACCTCGAGCGGGATGTCCTCGATCATGTAGCCCTGGGCCGAGCTGTACGTCTCGGGGTCGCGGCTCACGGTCACCACGTCGGCGTGGCGGACGACCGCCCAGTACCCGCCGCCGGCACTCCCCGGCAGGCTCCCCATGCCCTCGGCCGGCCGCTGCCATGACACCGGGCGCTTCTCCCGCAGGACGGCCAGCCGGGCGTCGCGTTCGGTGGCGCTCAGCTCCCAGAAGGCCATCGTCGACACGTCGATCTCGTCGAACGGTCGAGTCACCGGCTCCCCCTTCTGAATCGACTATTTGGTAGATTAGCCGCCGTGGCCCGAATTCCCAAGACCGTCCGGCCAGCCTACGACGTGGAGTCGCTCACCGACGTGGCGGTGGCGGTCTTCACCGCCCGGGGCTACGACGCCACCCGCATGGAGCACATCGCCCGGGCGGCCAACGTCTCCAAGTCCTCGCTCTACCACCACGTGGCCAACAAGGAGGAGCTCCTCGGCCGGGCCCTCGGCCGGGCGGTGGGGGCCCTGACCGCCATCCTCGACGAGCCCGGGGCGCAGGGGGGGCCGGCCGGCCACCGCCTGGAGTACGTCATCCGCCGCACCATCGAGGCCGAGTTGCGCTACCTGGCCGAGGTGTCGCTCCTGCTCCGGGTCCGGGGCAACACCGAGGTCGAGCGGTGGGCGCTCGACGAGCGGCGCCGCTACCAGGAGCGGCTGGTGGCCCTGGCGGCCGAGGCCCAGGTCGCCGGCGCCCTGGCCGGCGACCTCGACCCCGCCCTCTACGTGCGCCTCGTCCTCGGCATGAGCAACTCGCTGGTCGACTGGTACCGGCCCGACGGCACGTGGAGCGCCCGCCAGATCGCCGACACCATCCTCGACCTCGTCCGCCGGCCCGCCGTCCGGCGCCGGCAGAAACCGACCGTATGGTCGGCCAAGGTGGCCGGCCGTGTCTGACACCGCGACCGTCCTGACCGCCGTCGAGGACTCCGTCGGCTGGCTGACGCTCAACCGGCCCGAGGCCATGAACGCCATCACCGTGGCCCTGGCCGCCGACCTCGAGGCGGGCCTGCGCAGCCTGGCCGGCCGGGCCGCGGTCATCGTGATCCGGGGCGCCGGGGGCCACTTCTCGGCCGGCGGCGACGTCGGCGAGGTGGCCCGGCTCCGGGCGCAGGGCCCGGCGGCGCTGGCCGAGCTGTTCGAGCGCTTCGGCCGCGCCCTGGCCACCATCGCCGAGCTCGACGTGCCGGTGGTGGCGGCGGTGGAGGGCTACGCCATGGCCGGCGGCTTCGAGCTGGCCCAGGCCTGCGACGTCGTGATCGTGGCCGGCGACGCCGTGCTGGCCGACACGCACCTCCGTTTCGGCCAGATCCCCGGCGGGGGCGGGTCGCAGCGCCTGCCCCGGCTGGTCGGCCGCCAGCGGGCCGCCGCCCACATCCTGACCGGCGACCGGCTGAGCGGCACCGAGGCCGTCGGGTGGGGCCTGGCCTACCAGGCCGTTCCCGCCGCCGAGCTGGACACCGCCGCCCGGGCGCTGGCCGCCCGGCTGGCCTCCCGCTCCCCCGAAGCCCTGGCCCGGGCCAAGCGCCTGCTGGTGCGGGGCCTGGAGCTGCCGCTGGCCGACGGGCTGGCCTGGGAGCGGGCCGAGGTCGTCGACCACATCATGAGTGACGCCGGCGCGGCGGCCATCGCCGCCTTCACCGGGAGGAAGCCATGAACACCGCCCTCATCGAGGCGGGGCCCGTCCTCGTCGACCTCGACGACGCCGTGGCCCACATCCGGCTCAACCGGCCGGAGGCGTCGAACGGCCTCGACGTGCCGTTCCTCAAGGCGCTGTTCGACGCCATCATGCGGGTGCACGGCGAGCCGGGGGCCCGGGCCGTCCTCCTGTCGGGCGAAGGGCCGCACTTCTGCGCCGGCGGCGACGTCCACACCTTCGCCGCCCAGGGCGAGGCCCTGCCCCACTACCTCCGGGAGGCGACCACCTGGCTCGGCAACTGCGCCTCGGCCCTCACCCGGCTCGAGGCGCCGGTGGTGGCGGCCGTGCACGGGTACGCCGCCGGCGGCGGCGGCTTCGGCCTCGTCTGCGCCGCCGACCTCGTGGTGGCCGGCGAGTCGGCCAGGTTCCTGCTCGGCGCCACCCGGGTGGGAATGGCCCCCGACGCCGGCGGGTCGGTCACGCTGGCCCGGATCGTGGGGCTGCGCAAGGCGATGGAGATCGCCCTGCTCAACCCCACGCTCAGCGCCGCCGAGGCCGCCGACCTCGGCCTCGTCAACCGGGTCGTGCCCGACGACGCCGTGCTGGGCGAGGGGCGGGCCCTGGCCCGCCAGCTGGCCGGCGGCGCCACCCGGGCGCTGGCGGCCACCAAACGGCTGCTGTGGGACGGCCTCGGCGCCACGGTCGAGGCCCGCCTCCCCGACGAGTCCCGCACCGTGTCGGAACTGTCGGGGACGGCCGACGCCCGGGAGGGCCTGGCGGCCGTGATCGAGAAGCGCCGGCCGAAGTTCGCCGGCCGATGAGCGGCCCGCCGCTGGCCGGGCACCGGGCCCTCGTCACCGGCGGGGCGTCGGGCATCGGCGCCGCCGTCGCCGCCCGCCTCGCCGCCGACGGGGCGGCCGTCGTGATCGGCGACATCGACCACGCCGGCGCCCGGGCCCAGGCCGAGCGGTGCCAGGGGGCGGAAGCGGTGCACCTCGACGTGACCGACCCGGCCTCGGCCCGGGCGGCGGTGGCCGGCGCCGGCCCGTTCGACATCCTCGTCAACAACGCCGGCATCGACCTCGCCGGCGTCTTCTTCGGCGACGTCACCCCCGACCAGTGGCGCCGGCTGCTGGCCGTGAACCTGGAAGGGGTCTTCGCCTGCACCCAGGCCGTCCTGCCGGCCATGCAGCAGGGCCGATGGGGTCGCATCGTCAACGTGTCGTCGGAGGCCGGCCGGTTCGGCGCCAAGGCCGACGCCGTCTACGCCGCCACCAAGGGCGCCGTCATCGCCTTCACCCGCTCGATCGCCATGGAGAACGGCCGCTACGGGATCACCGTCAACGCCGTGGCTCCCGGCCCGATCGAGACCCCGCTGTTCCGCCGGCTGCCGGCCAAGGCCATCGAGAAGGTCACCGCCGGTACCCTGCTGCGCCGGCTGGGGGCGCCGGAAGAGGTGGCGGCCGCCGTGGCCTTCCTCGTCTCGCCCGAGGCGTCGTACGTGACCGCCGAGGTGCTCGGCGTGTCGGGCGGCATGTTCCTGGAGATGTGATCGCATGAGCGCTGCCACCACCGTGCCCTGGGACCGCCTCATCGAGCCCGATCGGGTCCACGGCTCGCTCTACACCGATCCGGCGGTGTGGGAGGCGGAGCTGGAGCGGATCTGGTACCGCACGTGGGTCTACGTGGGCCACGAGAGTGAGGTGCCCGAGCCCAACGACTACGTCCTCAAGTCGATCGGGCCCCAGCCGGTGATCATGACCCGCGACCGGGCGGGCGGCATCCACCTGCTCCTCAACCGGTGCAGTCACCGGGCCAACCTCGTCTGCGATGCCGCCAGGGGCAACTCCTCGGCCTTCCGGTGCCCCTACCACGGCTGGACGTTCGCCAACACCGGCGCCCTGTTGGGCTATCCGTTCAGCTCGGGCTACGGCGGCCGGGAGCTGAAGGCGGAGCTCGGCCTGGCCCGGGTGCCCCGCATGGAGAGCTACCGGGGCTTCGTGTTCGGCTCCTTCGCCGAGGACGGGCCGAGCCTGGCCGAGCACCTCGGTGACGCCGCCGGGGAGATCGACCGCCTCGTGCGCCTGTCGCCCGAGGGGCGGGTGCAGCTGACGGCGGGCTGGCTGCAGCACAAGGTGCGGGCCAACTGGAAGATGCTGCTGGAGAACGAGACCGACGGGTACCACCCCCAGTTCGTCCACGCCTCGATCTTCGCCGTGGCCGACTCCGGCATCGGCGAGCTCTACGGGGAGAAGTCGGCGGCGGTGTCGCGCGACCTCGGCGGCGGCCACACCGAGAACGACCTCCGCCCGGAGTTCCGCCGGCTCGGCGAGCCGCTGCGGTGGTTCGGCACCTCCGCCGACCGCCTCCCCGGTTACGTGGCGGCCATGCGGGCGGCCTACGGCGATGCCGCCGAGCAGATCCTCGTCGACGGCTCGCCCCACGTGATGATCTTCCCCAACCTGTTCATCGCCGAGATCCAGATCTTCGTGCTGCAACCGGTGGCGGTCGACGAGACCGTCCAGCACGTGACGGCCATCCAGTTCGCCGGTGCCCCCGAGCTCAACCGCCGGATGCTCCAGCAGACGCTGGGCTCGGTCGGCCCGGCGGGATTCCTGCTGGCCGACGACTCGGAGATGTACGAGCGCAACCAGCGGGGCGTGCAGGTCCGCCGCCCGGAATGGCTGGTGCTCAAGCGGGGCCTGCACCGGGAACGCCTCGACGAGCACGGCCACCGGGTGGGCGACGCCACCGACGAGGTGCCAATGCGGGCCATCTGGGCCCACTACCGCTCGCTGATGGACCCGGCGCCATGACGATCCGGGAGATCGAGCAGTGGGTCTACCGGGAGGCCCGCCTGGCCGACGAGGGCGACTACGACGGCTGGGAAGCGCTGTGGACCGACGACGGCGTCTACTGGATCCCGGCCAACGGCGACGACATCGACCCCGCCACCCAGATGTCGATCGTGTTCGACAACCGCTCCCGCATCGCCCTGCGCGTGCGCCAGCTGAAGCACGACAAGCGCCACGCCCAGAACCCGAAGTCGCGCCTGCGCCGGATCGTGGGCAACGTCGAGGTCCTCTCCGGTGACGCCGCCGGCGGTGACGCCGCCGCCGGCGATGTCGTGGTCGGCGCCAACTTCATCGTCTACGAGTCCCGGGAGCGGGGAACGACGATCTGGGGCGGCCGCACCGAGTACCGCCTGCGGCGGGTCGAGGGCCAGTGGCGCATGGCGGCCAAGAAGGTGATGCTGGTCGACAACGACCGGCCCCTGTCGACCCTGGCCTTCATCGTGTGATGGGCGCCGAGCCGGTCGAACCCCTCGGCGTGGTGGCCAACGAGTTCGCCGCGGTGGCGCTGTCGGTCGACCACGCCGGCCACAGTCCCCGCCTCCGGCTGGAGGACCTCCGCACCGGCCGCGTCGGATACCTCGATGCGCTGGAGCTCGAGACGCTGGCCTGGCTGCCCGACGGCGGGCTGCACCGCCTCCTCGATCCGTCCCACGTCCGGTGGCGGTCGGAATGAGCGGGGAGCTGCGGGTGAGCGACGACGGGCGGGGCGTGCGGACGCTGACGCTCGACCGCCCCGAGGTCCGCAACGCCCTGTCGCCGGAACTCCGCCGGCTCCTGCCCGAGGCTCTGGCGGCGGCCGACGCCGACCCGGCGGTGCGGGTCATCGTCGTCACCGGCGCCGGGGGGAACTTCTGTGCCGGGGCCGATATCGCCGCCCTCGACCGGGACTGGACGCCGGACGAGGCGGGCGCCTACATGCGTTCGCTGGGCCAGGCCACCTTCCGGGCGCTGCGGGGGCTGCGGACCCCGACGGTGGCCCGCGTCGAGGGCGCCGCCGCCGGGGCCGGCATGTTCCTGGCCCTGGCCTGCGACATCGTCGTGGCCGCCGACGACGCCCGGTTCCTCGCCAGTCACCTGAACCTGGCGCTGCCCCCCGACTGGGGCGGGATGTGGCTCCTCCCCCGCCTCGTCGGCCTGGCCCGGGCCAAGGCGCTGCTGCTCACCGCCCGGACGCTGCCGGCGACCCGGGCCGCCGAGTGGGGCCTCATCGCCGACGCCGTTCCCGCCGCCGACCTCGACGCCACCGTGGCCGGCTACTGCGACGCCCTCGCCGCCGTCCCCCCGGGGCCGCTCGGCCTGGCCCGCCTCGGCCTCGACCGCTCGCTCGACACGCCGCTCGACGCCTTCCTCGCCTGGGAGGCCGACGCCGTCGCCGCCTGCCTCACCGCCCCGGAGCACCGCCGGCGGGTGACGGGCTTCCTGGAAGCGAAGAGGGAACGGCGCGACCCACCGCGGTGACCGACGGACGCCCGCTCAGCGGGCCCGGCGCCGCCGGGGCATCCGGTTCGCCACGAAGCTGAGCGACAGACCGGCGCCGAGGAACAGCCCGGCCGCCACCATCTTCGGGAGAACCGGCACACCCGTCAGCGCCATTCGCTGTTGCCGCTGCGCCGGGCGCCGCTCCGGGGCCGTCGGGGCGGCGCTCTCCGCCTGGCGGGCCGGGGCGACCCCGGTGGGTGCGCCGCCACCGCCGCCGCCACCGCCACCGGGCCCGGCAGCACCGCTGCTACCGCCACCGCCCGCCGCACCACCACCGCCGCCACCGCCACCGGCGGCGCCACCGCCGCCCGCCGCGCCACCGCCACCCGCCGCGGCACCACCGCCGCTACCGCCACCGGCGGCGGCACCACCGCCGCTACCGCCACCGGCGGCGGCACCACCACCGCTACCGCCACCGGCCGCGGCACCACCACCACCGCCGCCGCCACCACCGCCGCCACCGCCGCCGGGACC
>Ga0070741_10004780_pt1 | contig 31240 bp, 28 predicted proteins | sample Coa_R1_4_FD_66440 | JGI IMG/M metagenome (GOLD analysis project Ga0070741, IMG submission 66440) | Surface soil microbial communities from Centralia Pennsylvania, which are recovering from an underground coalmine fire - Coalmine... | ecosystem: Environmental > Terrestrial > Soil > Unclassified ... | reverse complement strand
GCCGGCGACCACTGCGCGTGGACGGCGCGCGTCGCGCCGCCCGGCAGCGAGCAGGTGCCGTCGAAGCTGGATGAGGCGACGTTCGTCAGCGAGCCGACGCAGAGCGTGCCGCTCGGGAGAAACTCGAGCTGGAGCGAGGTGTCCTGCGAGTCCTCCGAGACGAGCAGGTCGGCGCGGACGACGAGCGGCTGGCGGCCGGCGCCGCGGCCGGTCAGGGAGACGAGCTCGCGCGCGAAGCCGCGCTGCGCGACGATCTGCCCTGTGAGCGTGTCGCGCACGCTGCGCGGGACGGCCGCAGCGGAAGCGCCCGCCGCCCGGGCGTGCGTCGCGCCGAGCGGAACCGTCACAAGCAGCACGACGACGAGGAGCCCCGCGCCGGCAGCCGCGAGCTCGGGGCGCGGGAGCGGCGCGGCGCCCGCCCGGGCGCGCGCGACCCGGCGCACGACGAGCCCGGCCACGAGCGCGACCGACACCCCGTAGACGGCCACGTTCCAGCCGGCGGACGAGTCCGTCCCCGCCCCGATGCCGTGCGCAGTCGCGGCCGCCCAGACGACGAAGGTGAGGTAGTGGGCCCGGCGCCAGAAGCGGTAGGAGAGGCGCTGCCGGAAGCGGTTCGTGAGCGCGAGCGCGAGCAGGAGCTCCGCACCGGCGACGCCGAGCCCGGTCCACAGCGGCCGGTAGCTGGACGCGAACGGAACGACGAGCTGCCCGACCGTGAACGGCAGGTAGGCGTCGAGCGCGAGCGTGAGCACGTGCAGCGACACGAACAGGCCGACGAGGAGGCTGCCGAAGCGGTGCACGTCGGCGAGCGCGAACCGCGGCCAGCGCCGCAGGCGCTCCTTCCCGGCGAGCGCCAGGCCGACGGCGACCACCGCCGTGAGCAGGAGGTAGGCGACGAGACCCGACGCTCTGATCGCGTACCAGTCGACGGGGTTCGAGGTGACGTGCACGGCTGGTCAGGCGGCGTCCACCGCGGGCACGCCGGCGAGCCAGGCCCGGGTGTGGACGGCCTCTCCGGACGGCAGCAGGAAGCGCCCGGCGAGCGTGCGCCGGTCGAGCCACGCCGGCCCCTGCCAGCCGAGCAGGAAGGCGGCCTTCGCGGCCACGTCCGCCTCGACGCAGGTGCCGGCGCAGACGGTCACGTCCGTCCACGGCGAGCGGGAGGGTCGCCCCGAGCGCGGGTCGATCAGGTGGTGCTGCCACTCGCCGCCGCGGAGCCAGCGGCGCTTCGTGGCGCTGGAGGTGGCAAGCGCGCCTCGCACGCGCACGGCGGCGAGCGCCGGCAACTCGACGTCGAGCGGCTCGGTGGTGGCAAGGTCGCCGCCCGCGGACACGAACCCGGGCCCAGCAAGGAGCGCGAGCGCATCGTCGACGGTGCGGCCTTTGACGACACCGTTCAGGTCGAGCCGGAGCCCGCTCGGCCGGCGCAGGAAGGGCCCGACGACGCTCAGCGAGCGCCAGCTCCAGCGGGCCGCCTCCCCCGGCGGCCGCGGGTCGGCCACGAGCTCGGCGATGTCGCGGTCGTAGCCCGCCGCCTCGATCGCCGCCCCGAGCGTCGGGTCGACGAGCCCGTCCGTGAGCGCCGCCGCCCTGAGCGCCTGGTCGAGCATCCGGCGGAAGACGGGCGAGACGACGACCACGTCGCCCGGGGCGGCGTTCACCCGGCTCAGCTCGCTCCCCGGGCAGAAGCGGCTGAAGGTTCGCTCCCGCGCGTCGAACAGCTCGCGGATCTCCTCGAGCTCGGCCGCCGTCGCCCCTCCGACGACGACCTCGCAGCCCATCGCGCGGAACCGCTCCACGTCACGACCCGCCGCTTCGCACCTGCGGGGGTGACTGCGCGGGAGCAAGCGCACCGCCCGCCCCGAAGTCCCGCCCCTCGCCGCCCGAGCCGAGCGCCGCGAGGAACGCCTTCGGCGCCGCGAGCGACGCCGGGCCGGGCGCCCTCGTGCGGCCCGAGCCGCCCGCGCTCGTCGCGCGCGCGAGCAGCAGCGCGGCCCCGAACGCGACGGTCGCGGCGGCGGTCAGGCCGACTTTCGCGCCGCGAAGCCGGGTGCGCGCGGCGGCGATGCGCGAGGACGCGGCGGGAGCCGGCCCGCCGGGCCTGTCGGCTCGGCGGGCCGGATCGGGGGGAGACAGGGAGGCTCCGTCCACCCGCAAGGCGGCTCAGGACGGGCGCTTCGAGAGGACGACGTGCACCGTCTTGGTCGTGCCGTTCCTGACGAAGGTGACCGAGATCGAGTCGCCCGGCTTGTACGCGCCGACCGCGCTCGTGAGGCCGTCGGCCGTGGTCACGCGGCGGCCGTCGACGCGGGTGATGACGTCGCCGCCGACGGCGTAGGCCGTGCCGTTGACGACCGTCGAGGAGGTGGCCGCGCGGAGGCCGGCCTTGTCGGCGGGAGAGCCGCCGATCACCTGCGTGACCTCGACGCCGACCGGCACGTGCAGCGCCGCGGCCGCGTCGGCCGGGAGCGTCTGGATGCGCACGCCGAGGTAGGCGTGCGCGACGTTGCCGGTGCCGATCAGCTGCGAAGCGACGCTGCGCACGGTGTTGGCCGGAATGGCGAAGCCGACCCCGTCGCTGCCGCCGGACTCGCTGTCGATCTGCGCCGTGACGCCGATCACCTGGCCGCTCATGTTCAGCAGCACACCACCCGAGTTGCCGTGGTTGATCGGGGCGTCCGTCTGGATCGAGTCGTTGATGGTGAAGCCGTTCGGCGCGGTGATGTCGCGGTGCAGCGCGCTGACGATCCCGGAGGTGACCGTGTTCTGGAGCCCGAACGGGCTGCCGATGGCGACGACCGGGTCGCCGACCTTGACGGCGCTCGAGTCGCCCAGCGTCAGCGGCCGCAGGAGCGAGGAGGGCGCGGACACCTTGATCACGGCCAGGTCGGTCGAGGCGTCGCTGCCGACGACCGTCGCCCGATAGGTCGCCCCGTTCGGGAAGGTGACGGAGATGGAATCGGCGCCGTCGACGACGTGCTGGTCGGTGACGATGTGGCCCTGCCGGTCGTAGACGAAGCCGGAGCCCTGTGCCTGCTGCGTGTCACGCCCGCCGAAGGAGAACGAGCCCTGGCTCGTCACCGTGATCTTGACCACGCCCGGCGACGTGCGCGTGTAGACCGTGCCGATCGACGTGCTCGTCGCCGTGGTCAGCGCCGAGGACGTCTGCGGCGCCGTCGACGCCGTGCTCGCGCTCGGAGCGGGCGTCTGCACCACCTTGGTCACCGTCGAGCCCGGCCCGCCGACCGCCGCGTAGGTGCCGACGCCGACGCCGGCGCCGATCAGGGCGCTGCCCGCGACGGCGAGGAGCGCCGCCTTCGATCTCAGGGTTCGCATGTTCACAAGCGTCCTTCCGATGGGTTGCCGTCTGCTCCACCATGCCACCAGCAGGCCCTAAGAGCGGCCTGTGACCCATCTAAGAACCGGCTAAGAACCGGTCTCGGGGCAGAACCACGCGACCGCGAGCGGCGGCAGCGTCACCGCCGCCGAGAACGGCTGGTCGTGCCAGGCGAGCGGCTCTGCCTCCACGGCGCCGTTGACGGCGCCCGACCCGCCGTAGCGGGACGCGTCCGTGTTCAGCACCTCGACCCAGCGGCCGCCCACGGGCAGGCCGATGCGGTAGCGCTCCCGCGGCACCGGCGAGAAGTTGCCGGCGCAGACGAGGCTCCGCGACCCGTCCGCCGAGAAGCGGGCGTAGACGAGCACGTTCGAGGAGGCGTCGTTCGCCTCCAACCAGCGGAAGCCGGAGGGGTCGAAGTCGCGCTCCCACAGGGCGGGCTCGGCGCGGTAGAGGCGGTTCAGGTCGCGGACGAGCGCCTGCACGCCGCCGTGCTCGGCGCGCTCGAGCAGGTGCCAGTCGAGGGAGCGCTCGTGGCTCCACTCCTGCTCCTGCGCCAGCTCGCCGCCCATGAACAGGAGCTTCTTGCCCGGATGCGCCCACATGTGACCGTACAGGGCGCGCAGGTTGGCGAGCTGCTGCCAGCGCTCCCCGGGAAGCTTCGAGAGCAGCGAGCCCTTGCCGTGCACGGCCTCGTCGTGCGACAGCGGCAGCACGAAGTTCTCGCTGAAGGCGTAGACGAGCCCGAAGGTGAGTTGGTTGTGGTGGTGGACGCGGTGCACGGGCTCGCGCCGGAAGTAGTCGAGCGTGTCGTGCATCCAGCCCATGTTCCACTTGAAGCCGAAGCCGAGCCCGCCGAGCTCGGTCGGGCGCGACACGCCCGGCCACGCCGTCGACTCCTCCGCCGCCATGATCACGCCCGGCTCGGCGCGGTGCACGACGGCGTTCAGCTCCTTGAGGAAGGCGATCGCCTCCAGGTCCTCGTTTCCGCCGAAGCGGTTCGGCACCCACTCGCCGGGTTTGCGCGAGTAGTCGAGGTAGAGCATGGAGGCGACGGCGTCCACGCGCAGGCCGTCCGCGTGGTACTCGCGCAGCCAGAAGAGCGCGTTCGCGACGAGGAAGTTCCGCACCTCGTTGCGTCCGTAGTTGAAGACGAGCGTGCCCCAGTCGGGGTGCGCGCCGCGACGCGGGTCGTCGTGCTCGTACAGCGCCGTGCCGTCGAAGCGCGCGAGCGCGAAGTCGTCGCGCGGGAAGTGCGCGGGCACCCAGTCGAGGACGACGCCGAGGCCGGCGCGGTGCAGGCGCTCGACGAAGACGCGGAAGTCGTCGGGGCTGCCGAACCGCGCCGTCGGCGCGTAGTAGCCGGTCACCTGGTAGCCCCACGAGCCGGCGAACGGATGCTCCATCACCGGCAGCAGCTCGACGTGGGTGAAACCGAGGTCGAGCGCGTAGTCGGCGAGCTCGTCGGCGAGCTCCAGGTAGGTGAGGCTGCGGTTCCCCTCGAGCGGGTTCAGCCGCCACGAGCCGAGGTGCACCTCGTAGATCGAGAGCGGCCGGCGCAAGGGGTCCTCGCTCCGGCGACGCTCGAGCCAGTCGCCGTCGCGCCACTCGTGCTCGGAGCGGAAGACAACCGAGGCCGTCCCCGGCGGCACCTCGGTACGCGTCGCGAGCGGGTCCGCCTTCAGCCGCAGGGCGCCGTCCCGCGTGCGCAGCTCGTACTTGTAGGCGGCGCCGGGGCCGAGGCCGGGCACGAACAGCTCCCAGATGCCGGAGGCCCCGAGCGAACGCATCTGGTCGAGGCGGCCGTCCCAGCCGTTGAAGTCGCCGACGACGCTGACAGAGCGCGCCGATGGCGCCCACACGGCGAACGACGTCCCCTCGACGCCGTCCACGCGGCGCACGTGCGCGCCGAGCTTGTCGAAGAGCTGCTCGTGGCGGCCCTCGCGGACGAGGTGGAGGTCGAGCTCGCCGATGGTGGGTAGAAAGGCGTACGGATCGCCGAGCACGTACCTGCCCGTGTCGTAGACGACCTCGAGGCGATAGCGGAGCGGGAGCGAGCGGCCGGGCAGCACGGCCTCGAACACGCCCGCCGGGTGCACGAGCGCGAGCTCGACCGCCTCCCCGTCCTCCGGCAGCACCCGCACCTCGCGCGCGTCCGGCCGGTAGGCGCGGACGACGGCGCCCTCCGGATGCGGGTGCGCGCCGAGCACGCGGTGCGGGTCGGCGTGGTCGCGGCAGACGACGAGGTCGAGCTCGCGGGCAATCCCCCCGCGCGCCGCCTCGGTCACGGCTCCACCCGCAGCACGTGCGCCTGCCGAATGCCCGGCTCGAGCCGGACGTGGTTTCGGCCGACGCGCCAGGTGTACTCGGAGCCGTCGAGCAGGTCGCGGACGCGGAAGGCCGGCGGCAACCCGAGCGTCGCCGGGACGACCGCGACACCCTCGCGGGCCTCGGCCGCGTCGAGGTTGACGACGACGATGACGGTGTTGCCGGCGCGCCGCTTGGCGTACGCGATCAGCTCCGCGCTCTCCGTGTCGAGGAAGGTGAGGTCGTCCAGCCACTGCAGCGCCGGGTTCTCCCGCCTGGCCGCATTCAGGCGCGCGACGAGCGGGAGCAGCGGCCCGTCGAGCGCCCGCCGCTTGATCTCGTACTTCTCGGAGTCGAGGTACTCCTCGCTCCCCTCCTCGAGGGGTACGTTCTCGCAGTGCTCGAAACCGGAGTAGATCCCGTAGCTCGGCGAGAGCGTGGCGGCGAGCACGAGCCGGGCCTCGAACGCCGGACGGCCGCCTCGCTGCAGGTACTCGTGCAGGATGTCCGGCGTGTTGGCGAAGAAGTTGGGCCGGAAGTACTCGGGCAGCACGCTCCGCGTCAGCTCGGTCAGGTACTCCGTCAGCTCGGCCTTCGTGTTCTTCCAGGTGAAGTACGTGTAGGACTGGCTGAACCCGGCCTTGGCGAGCGTGGTCATCATCGCCGGACGGGTGAACGCCTCGGACAGGAAGACGACCTCCGGGTCGACCGCCTGCACCTCGCGGATGAGCCACTCCCAGAACGCGACCGGCTTGGTGTGCGGGTTGTCGACGCGGAAGAGCTTCACCCCGTGGCCGACCCAGAACAGCACGACCTCCTTGAGCGCCGTCCACAGCGCCTGCCAGTCGTCGGACGCGAAGTTGAGGTTGTAGATGTCCTGGTAGCGCTTGGGCGGGTTCTCGGCGTACTTGAGCGTGCCGTCCGGACGGCGGTGGAACCAGTCGGGGTGCTCCCGGAGCCACGGGTGGTCGGGAGAGCACTGGATGGCGAGGTCGAGCGCGATCTCGAGCCCGTGCTCGGCGGCGCTGGAGACGAGCCGGTCGAAGTCGTCGAGCGTGCCGAGGGACGGCTCGACGGCGGTGTGGCCGCCCTCCGGGCCGCCGATCGCCCACGGGCTACCCGGGTCGCCCGGCGCGGCGACGAGCGCGTTGTTGCGCCCCTTGCGATGCGTGCGCCCGATCGGATGCACTGGCGTGAGATAGACGACGTCGAAGCCGAGCTCCGCCAGCCGCGGCAGCTGCGCCTCGACGCCGCGGAGGCCGCCCCACGAGCGCGGAAAGAGCTCGTACCAGGCGCCGAAGCGGGCACGCTCGCGGTCGACGACGAGCTCGAGCGGTGGGATCGACGTCTGCTCCGCGCGCGGCAGGCCGGCACCGGTGGCGGGGTCGAGCCCCTCCTCCACCGTCAGCGACTCCCGTCCGAGGAGCGCGGCGCCCTCGGCCAGCTCGCCGGCGAGGTCAGTCTCGCCCGCCTCGACCTTCCGCTCGAGCTCCTGCCGCCAGGAGGCGGCTCGGTCGATCCAGGCGGTGACCGTGTACCGCCAGCGGCCGAGCTGCGAGCAGGCGAAGGCGCCGTGCCAGCGGTCCGAGCCGATCGGCTCCATCGGCGCCTCCAGGGAGCGGCGCGCGCCCGGCGGCCGGTAGCGCACCGCCGCGCGCAGCACGTCGTGCCCGTCGCAGAACACGTCCGCCCACACGTGCAGCTCCTCGCCGAGCGAGCGCTTGACCGGGTAGCGCCCGCAGTCGAGCAGCGGCCAGACCTGCTGGATCTGGATCCGGGCAGGCCTCCTCTTGGGCAGCGTCGTCATCGGCGTCCGTGGTACCGCGCCCCGGCGCCCTCCGTCTACGCCGGCTGATGAATCTTCCCCGCTCGAGCGGCATCCTGCTGCACCTCACGTCCCTTCCCGGAGGACGGCTCGGGCCGGAGGCGTACCGCTTCGTCGACTGGCTCGCCGCCGCGGGGCAGTCGTGGTGGCAGATGCTGCCGATCGGCCCGCCCGACGCCTACGGCTCGCCGTACATGGCCGCCTCCGCGTTCGCCGCCTGGCCGGGGCTTGTGGCCGAGCCGCAGGCGCCCGTGGACGCAGCGGAGCTCGAGTCGTTCCGCGCGCGCGAGGCGTTCTGGATCGGCGACTGGGAGCGGTTCGCCGGACCGGGGGCCGCCGACGACCAGGTGCGCTTCGACCGCGAATGGGCGGCGCTCCGCCGCTACGCGACCGCGCAAGGCGTCCACCTGATCGGCGACCTGCCCATCTACGTCGCCCCGGGAAGCGCCGACCACGTCGCGCATCCCGAGCTCTTCCAGCGCGGCGTCGTCGCCGGGGCGCCGCCCGACTCGCTGAGCGCCCGGGGCCAGCTGTGGGGGAACCCGCTCTACGACTGGCCCGCGCTGCGACGGCGCGGCTACCGCTGGTGGATCGAGCGCCTGCGCCGGATGTCGCGCCTGTTCACCCTCTCGCGCCTCGACCACTTCCGCGGCTTCGTCTCGTACTGGGTGGTGCCGGAGAGGTCGCGAACGGCGGAAGCCGGGCGGTGGCGGCGCGGCCCGGGCGCGGCGCTGTTCCGCGCCGCGCAGCACGAGCTCGGCGACCTGCCGCTGATCGCCGAGGACCTGGGCATCATCACGCCGCCCGTCGAGCGGCTGCGCCGCCAGCTCGGCCTCCCGGGCATGGTCGTGCTCCAGTTCGCCTTCGCGGGCGGAGAGCGGAACCCGCACCGACCCGAGAACCACCGGCCCGACCACGTCGTCTACACGGGGACGCACGACACGGACACCGCGGTCGGCTGGTGGCGGTCGCTCACGGGCGCGCAACGGCGCCGCACCGGGCTCGACCCCGACGATCCGAGCTGGTCGCTGATCGAGATGGCCCACCGCTCGCCCGCGGCGGTGGCGATCGCGCCGGCCCAGGACGTCCTCGGCCTCGACGGCTCCGCGCGCATGAACCGGCCCGGCACGCGCTCCGGCAACTGGCGCTGGCGCCTCGCGCCTGGACAGCTGACGCCCGAGCTGGCGGCGAAGCTGCGGGCGCTCACCGCCTCCTCCGGTCGCCTCTCCGGCCCGTCTCCCGCCAAGTAACAGACTGTTACTTGGCCGGAGCCTGGGAGTCGGCGGCGGCGGGCACGGGGTCGAGGAGGCTGCGGTAGAGGGCGATCGTCTGCTCGGCGATCGCCCGCCAGTCGAAGCGCTCGACCGCCCGCTCGCGGCCTGCCTTGCCGAGCCGCCTCGCCTTCGCCGGGTCGCCCACGAGCTCGTTCACGCGCTCGGCGATGTCCGCGGCGAAGCGTTCGGGGTCGACGGGCGCGCGCGAGCCGTCCGGCGACGGCTCGAACGGGACGAGCAGACCGGTGACGCCGTCCTCCACCACCTCCGGGATGCCCCCGGTGTCGGTGGCGACGACAGCAGCCTCGCACGCCATCGCCTCCAGGTTGACGATCCCGAGCGGCTCGTAGATCGACGGGCAGACGAACACGGTCGCGTGGCTGAGGAGCTGGATCACCTCCGCCTTCGGCAGCATCTGCTCGAGCCAGACGACGCTGCCGCGCTCCGCCCGCAACCGCTCCACCTTGGCTGCGATCTCGGCGCCGATCTCGGGCGTGTCCGGCGCTCCCGCGCAGAGCACGACCTGCGCCGCAGGGTCGATTCTGAGCGCCGCGTCGCACAGGTAGGTGAGGCCCTTCTGGCGGGTGATCCTGCCCACGAAGACGACCGACGGCCGATCGGGGTCGATCCCGTAGCGCTCGAGCACGTCCGTCCGCGGGTCGCGCCGGTACTGCTCGGTGTCGATGCCGTTGTAGATCACGTGCACCCTGTCCGGGTCGATCGCCGGGTAGCAGGCGAGGACGTCCGCGCGCATCCCGGCGGAGACGGCGACGATCGCGTCCGCTGCCTGGAGCGCGGTCCGCTCGCAGAACGAGGAGAGCGCGTAGCCGCCGCCGAGCTGCTCGGCCTTCCACGGCCGCATCGGCTCGAGCGAGTGCACGGTGGCGATGTGCGGGATGCCGTAGACGAGCCGGCTCAGGTGCCCGCCCAGGTTGGCGTACCAGGTGTGGCTGTGCACGAGGCTCGCTCCCTCGACGGAGGCGGCCATGGCCAGGTCGACCGACATCGCCTGGAGCGCCGCCGCGTGCGGCGAGGAACCGGCGAGCGCCTCCCACGGCCGGTGCGCGACCACGGCCGGCCCGCCCTCCCCGGCGGCGGGCCGCGCGTCGCCGAAACAGTGGACGGTGACGTCGACGAGGCGCGCCAGCTCGCGGGAGAGGTACTCGACGTGCACCCCGGCCCCGCCGTACACGTCCGGCGGATACTCCCTCGTCAGGAGCGCCACGCGCATCAGGCAGCCACCTCCTGCCCCTTGCCGATGACGGCGACGCCGCCCTCCGAGACGACGAAGCGCGCGCGGTCAGCCTCCGGGTCGACGCCGATCTCGGCCCCGGGGGCGATGCGGACGTTCTTGTCCGCGATCGCGTGGCGCACGACCGCGCCCCGTCCGACGTCGACGCCGTGCATGAGCACGGAGCCCTCGACCTCCGCGTACGAGTGCACCTGCACGCGCGGCGAGAGGACGGAGCGGCGCACAACCGCGCCGGACACGACGACGCCGGAGCAGACCATCGAGTCGACGGCCATGCCGGTGCGGCCGGGCTCCTCGAGCACGAACTTCGCCGGCGGCATCGGCTCCGGCCACGTGAGGATCGGCCACTCCTCGTTGTAGAGGTTGAACACCGGGTCGACGGAGATCAGGTCCATGTGCGCGTCGTAGTAGGCGTCGAGCGTCCCCACGTCGCGCCAGTACGAGCGCTCGCGCTCGCTCACGCCCGGCACCGCGCTCGCCGCGAAGTCCCACACGGCCGCCTCGCGCCGCTCGACGAGCCACGGCAGGATGTCCGCGCCGAGGTCGTGCTTCGAGGTCTCGTCCGCCGCGTCCACGGTGACCGCCTCGACGAGCGCCGGCGTGCTGAACACGTAGTTGCCCATGGACGCGAGCACCTGATCGGGGGCGTCCGCAAGCCCGGCCGCGTCCGCCGGCTTCTCCCGGAAGGAGGTGATCGTGCGACCGTCCGCAGCCGTCTCGATCACGCCGAGCCGGCTCGACTCGGCGAGCGGCATGCGGATCGCCGCCACCGTCACGCCGGCGCCCGACTCCAGGTGTTGCGCCACCATCTGCCGCGGGTCCATGCGGTAGATGTGGTCGGCGCCGAACACGCAGATGTAGTCGGGCTGCTCGTCCGAGATCAGGTTCATGTTCTGGTAGATCGCGTCAGCCGAGCCGGCGAACCAGCGCGGGCCGCGGCGCATCTGCGCGGGGACGGGCGCGACGTAGTTACCGAGGATCGGCGACAGCCGCCACGTCGTCGCGATGTGGCGGTCGAGCGAGTGGCTCTTGTACTGGGTGAGGACAGCGATGCGCAGGAAGCCCGCGTTGACGAGGTTGGAGAGGGCGAAGTCGATCAGACGGAAGTTCCCCCCGAACGGCACCGCAGGCTTCGCGCGGTCGGCGGTGAGCGGCCACAGCCGCTTTCCCTCGCCGCCGGCGAGGACGAGAGCGAATCCGCGCGCCATCCCGCAACCTTAGTCCCCGGCGGCGCGGCCGACGCTCGCTCTGGCGAGCTCTCCGGGTTGCCACGCGACACCTCCAGGCCGCCAGGCGCGCTCGGGCTCTCCGTCCGGGCACGGGCGACGCTGATCGGCCCGGTCGCGACCGGCTGCCGGCGAGCGCCGCCTCACCCGGTCGGCCGGCGCTCAGCCGCCGGCCGCCGTCACTCGTCCTGGTCACAAAACCCTCGTTCGGGGGATGCCGGATTCCCGGGGCCGACCGACGAGCGAGGCAGGGCAACCTCTCAGGAGGGACAGGGTGGCAACGGTCGTCGATGCACCGCCGTACAGGGAGGAGGGGTTCGACCGCCTCTACCACACGTACAGGCAGGACGTCCACCGTCTCGCGACCCGGCTGCTGCGGAACGCGGTCGACGCGGAGGACGCGGCTCAGACCGTGTTCCTGAACGTGCTCCGGGCGCTCCGCCAGGGCGTCCAGCCGGGGGACGCGCGGGCGTGGCTGTACGCGATCACGCGCAACGTGTGCACGAGCCGGCAGCGTGCCGGCGCGTGCCGGCCCGAGGAGGTGGAGCTCGACCCCGAGCTCGTCCCGGCGGGGGAGGAGCGAGATGCGGCTCCGACCAGCCTCGAGATCGTCGGGGCGCTCGCGCGCATGCTCCCCAACCAGCGCGCCGCCCTCTACCTGCGCGACTTCCGCGGCGCCTCCCGGGCCGAGATCGGCGACCTTCTCGGCCTCTCGCCCGCCGGCGTGGAAGCCCTTCTCGCGCGTGCCCGTGCGAGCTTCCGGGAGGAGCTGGAGGCCGGCGAGACGCCCCTGCCCTGCGGCGACGTCGAGCACCTGATCGAGCAGCAGCTCGAGGGCCTGATCAGCGCCGGCGACCGGCACGCGCTCCGCACGCACCTGCGCCACTGCGCGCCCTGCTCGCGCCTCGCGCGCGTCATCCGCTCGACGAGCGGCAGGCTCGCGTCGCTGCTGTGGCCCTCGGGCGCGATCGAGCGCCTCGCTGCCCTCTTCGGCCAGGCGCCGGCTGCGGCCCACGTCGCGAGCGCGCTCTCGGCGACCGTCGTCGCCGCGACCGTCGCGATCCCGGTCGCGATCGTTCCCGCCCATGCTCGGCGCGCGCCGGCCGCCGCGCCGTCGGCGGAGGTGGCGCAGGCCGCTCCCGCCTCCCGGCCGAGCACACCGCCCGCGCGAGCCCTCCCGGTGGCAGCCGCCGCGCCGGAGCAGGCGAAGGGGCGACGCGCTCGCGCGCACGCGCACAGGGCCGGTGGCGCTGCCCGCGCCGGCCGCCACCGGGCCGCGCAGCTCCGTGCGCCCGCACGGCCCGCAGCCGCCACACCGCCGGCCGCGAGCTCGGGCGCCGCCGCTCCCGCGCCCGTCTCGACGGCCACGGCCCCCGCCCCCACTTCCGCTTCCCTCCCGCGCGCGCAGACGACCGCTCCTGCGGCCGCCTTCCGTGGCCATCTCCAGCTGCCGGCCGCCGAGCACGCGATTCCGCGTCAGCCCGTGCGGATGCACGGTGGCGGCGTCCTCTCCGATCCGCGGACGAAGCCGCTCCTTCGCCGCAAGCTGCGGCCGAAGGCGGTCGGCCCGCGGAGGCCCGAGCCGCAGCTGCTCACGTCCAACCCGGATGCCGGCTCGCAGGATCCGCCCGTGCCGCCCGCGGAGGATCCCGGCGGACCGGTGCCGCTCGGCGGCCCGCAGCAGCCGGCGCCCTCGCCGCCTGCCCGCGTGATGCCGAACCCGCTGCAGCCGAGCCTGCGCTGAACGACCGCCGGACGCGGCGGCCCCCTTCCGGCCGGGCGCGCGGCGCGCTCTCCCTCGAACGGGTGATCTTCTCGACCACCGCGACGGCACGGCGGGCCGCCGCGCGTCTTCGTGGGTGCAGGCAGCGGAGAAGGAGCTACCCCACGCGACACGCCGACGTCACCCCACCGGCACGTCGCCTGGCTGCGCATCCAGAGGGACGCTTCCTGCCGGCGGGGGAGCCGTCGCGCTCCCCGGCCCGTCGCTCTCGGGGTGGAGGCCGCCCCGCCGCAGACGGCCTCCACCCTCGAGAACCGGCCGGCGGCCCCGCCCCGGCGTCGCGCTCGAGCCTGTCCGGGGGTAGGACCGGCGGCGTGGTGTCGAGGAGGAGGGCTGTCGCGGGCGGGCGGTCCGGGCAGCGCACTGGCGGGCCCGAGCGGCTCCGTCCGGTTCACGTCCTAGCGTGCAGGCATGGCAGCAGGGCTCCTCGTCCTCGCGCTCGCCTTCGTGCTCCTCGTCGCCCTCTGCTCGCTCGTGCGGGCGCGCCTGGCGGCGGCGCCCCTCGCCCTCGCCGTGCTGATCGCGTTCGCGCTCGCGGCGAGCGGGCGGCCGCTCGCGACGTCGCTTCTCGCCGGCGCGATCGTCGCGGTTGGCAGCCTGCTCTTGACGAGCATCTTCGACACGCGCGAGCAGATCCGCCTCGCCCGCCGCCGGGCGAAGCCGCGCCGGCGGCCGCGGGCGGCCGCGGCGGGGCGGGCACCAGCCCGCCCGCTCTACGAGCGCGAGCGTCCGCGCCGCGCCGCCTGAGCTGGCGCGCGGGCGGACGCGGGGCATGAGGTTCGCCACCGGGGGAGAACGTCTCGAGGAAGCATGCGCCGCACCTCGATCGTCCTCTGCCTGATCGCGCTCGCCACCGCGGCGGCCGCCGCTGTCTACCTGGCCAGACGGCACGGGCGCCACAGCGCGCCGCCGGAGACACGGCTCGTCGTCTCCGGCCGCACCGTCTCCGTCCCCGCGGGTACGACCTTCGGGCAGGCGGTGCGCCGCTTGCGCCTGCGCCCCGCGAGCGCCGACCTGCTCGACGTCCGCGGCCGTGTGCTGCGCCGGGGCGCCGTGCACGGCAGCGTGCTTCTCGACGGGGCGCCCGCTCCCGCCACCACCGTGCTCCGCGACGGCGATCGCCTCGCCGCCGTGGCTCCCCGCGATCGGCGCGAGCCGGTGCGGACCGTGCGGACAGCGCCGCCGGGAGGCGTCCTCGACGACCCCCAGTTCACGCTCGCCCGCAGCCCGGGAACGATGCTGACGACGGTGGGGGTCGTCTCGCACGAGGTCGCCGGCGTCTCCTACCGGCACCGCCGGGGCGGCGCCGCGTCCGTCCCGCGGGCGGTCGCGCTCACCTTCGACGACGGCCCCTGGCCCGGGTCGACCGCGAGCATCGTGCACGTCCTGCACAGGCTGCACGTGCACGCCACCTTCTTCGTCGTCGGCTACCTCGTCGATGAGCACCCACAGCTCGTGCGCGCCGAAGTGCGAGCGGGGATGACGATCGGCAACCACACCTACAACCACCCGGAGGTGCCGCCGTTCGACGAGCTCCCCGCCCCGCTCAGGGAAGTCGAGATCGGGCTTGGCGCCGAGCGTCTCGAGCGGCTCGGGGTGGAGCCGAGGCTCTTCCGCCCACCGGGCGGCGCCGTCTCGAGCGAGGTGGTGGCTGCGGCCGCGGCGCGCGGCGAGCGGGTCGTCCTCTGGTCGGTCGACCCGCGCGACTGGCAACCCGGCGTCTCGTCCAAGGAGATCGTCCGCCGCGTCCTCGGCGCGGTCCGGCCCGGAGCGATCGTCGTCCTCCACGACGGGGGAGGCGACCGCTCGGCCACGCTGCGGGCGCTGCCCGCGATCGTGCGCGGCATCCGTCGGCGCGGGCTGCGCCTGGTCGCGGTACCGGCGCGCTGACGCGGCGTGCCTGCCTAGACTCGGCGCGTGCAGCTGACGAACAGCTTCGACGTGCCCGCGCCACCGGCCGCCGCCTGGCGCCTGCTCAACGACGTGCCACGCGTCGTCCGGTGCATGCCCGGCGCGGAGCTGACCAGCGTCGTGGGCGAGCACGAGTGGAAGGCGACGATGGACGTCAAGCTCGGGCCGATCTCGCTGCAGTTCCTGGCCGAGGTGACACGCGAGGTCATGGACGAGGAGGCAGGCCGCGTGCTCCTGCGCGCGAAGGCGCACGAAGCCAGAGGCAGGGGGCGCGCGCTCGCGACGATCGAGTCGACGCTGAGCGCCGCCGGCAGCGGCACGACCGTCTCGATCGTCACCGACCTGACCCTGCAGGGCGCGGTGGCGCAGCACGGCCGCGGCCTCGTCCCCGACGTGGCGGCGCAGCTGACGAGGCGTTTCGCCGCCTGCGTGGCGGAGCAGCTCGCCGGCGAAGCCGACGGCGGGGGCTGATCGCCGACTCACGTCCGTCGAGCAGGAGCCGTCCCGGACGACGGACGCCTCGCAGGCGAGCCGCCGGGCCGCCTGCGCGGCGAGCGCGCCGCCCTCCTCGAGCTCGCAGCCGCCGGCCCGTCGCGGCGAGATCGACCGGCTCGTCTGTTCTCGCCTCTGCAAACAGCCTGCTTCCCTCGCCGAGCGCATGAACCAGAACGCGGACAGCATGGACCAGAACGCGGACATCCACAAGCGCGTCCGCGACGGCGGCCTGGTCGCCGCCCGCTACGAGCCGGCGACCGAGGTCGACCAGCCGGCGTCGTCGTGGCTGCACGGGATGGCTGGGACGTCGTCGTGCGTCCGCAGCCTCCCGTCCACGAGCACTGAGCAGTACGCCTGCACGTGCGGATCGCCGAAGTCGACGTTGCAGCGCACGACCGGACGGCCGTGGTAGCGCCGGCCGTTGGCGACGCAGACGACCCACCGGTACATGAGATGCTTGCGCTCGAGCCGCGCGATCAGCGCCGTGCGAACGCTGCGGATCGGCGCGGCCTGCGCCGCCGCGCCCTGCGAGCTCGGGAGCAGGTCCGGCTTCCCGCCCGAAGCGCTCCCCCCGCTGCAGCCCGCAGCGACGAGCGCGGCGAGCAGAGCCGGCGCGGCAAGCGCCGCGGCGAGCCTCGTCACGGCGTCAGCACCACCTTCGTCGCCTGGCGCTCGTCGAACAGCCGGTAGGCCTCGGGCGCCTCGGCGAGGGGAAGCCGGTGCGTGACGACGGGCGTCGGGTCGAGCCGGCCCGAGGCGACGAGCGCGAGCAGTCGGGCCCCGTCGCGGGTGGGATCGCCGATCGTGAAGCGCAGCGTCAGCTCGCGCTCGAACATGCGCGCGTTGTCGAGGGGATAGTCCGGCTCGAAGTGCGCGCCGACGACCGAGACCGTTCCGCGGCCGCGCGCCAGCGACAGGGCGGCGTCGAGCGCGCCCGGCGACCCGGCCGCCTCGACGACGACGTCGGCTCCGAGCCCCTCGGTTGCCTCCGCCACCACCTCGGCGGCCGCCTCGGGCGCCACCGGCTGCGCCCCGAGCCGCTCGGCGAGCTCCCGGCGCTGTGCGATGCCGTCGACGGCGATGACCCGGCCGGCGACCCCGGCGGCGCAGAGCACGGCCATCAGGCCGACCGGGCCGCAGCCGACGACGACGACCGTGTCGCCGACCGTCACCCCGCCGCGCGTGACGGCGCCGAAGCCGGTCGGCAGGATGTCCGCCAAGAACACGGCCGTCTCGTCCGACACCTGGTCCGGGAGAGCGCGCAGCGCGCGGTCGGCGTGCGGAACGCGCACGAGCTCCGCCTGGCCGCCGTCGAGCCGCGGGTAGACGCCCGAGTAGCCGAAGAGCGCGCGCGCCGAGCACTGCGTGGCACGGCCGGCGAGGCAGGCAGGGCAGACTCCGTCGGAGATCATGCTTGCGTTCACCACCCGCTGGCCGGCACGCAGGCGGCTGACCGCGGGCCCGGCGGCGACGATCTCGCCTGCGAACTCGTGGCCCAGGATCGTCCCGGGTTCGAACCCGGGCGTGAGGCCGTGGTAGGGGAAGAGGTCGGCGCCGCAGATGGCCGTCGCGCGCACGGCCACGATCGCGTCGTCCTCGGCCAGGATGGACGGGTCCGGCACGTCGCCGACGATCACGGAGCCGGGCCCTTCGAGGACGACCGCCTTCATCGTGGATCGATTGGCACGGAATCGGCGCGCCTCCGAGACAGCCGTGTGCACGGGAGGGCGCTACCGTCGAGGACGGGTGGTGGGTGGACTCGTTCCCCACCCTGGGTGGGGAACCCGGCGCCGTCCGTTCCGGCCGGGGCCCCAGGCATCAGCTATGCGACATGCCGCCGTCGGCGACGATCAGCTGCCCGGTCACCCAGCCGGCCTCCTCCGAGGCGAGGAAGGCGACGGCGGGTGCGATGTCGGCCGGCTCGCCGCGCCGTGGGATGCACTGCAGCATCTGGACGAACTCGAACGCCTCGGCGTGCGGGCTGGCCAGGACACCCTCCGAGGCGGTCAGGCCGGGAGCGACCGCGTTCACCGTCACGCCCTCCTTGCCGAGCTCCCGGGCGAGCGCGCGCGTGAAGGCGAAGACGCCACCCTTCGAGGCGACGTAGTGCGCGAGGTTGGGCGTCCCGGCGAGGATGACGTTCGAGGCGATGTTGACGATGCGGCCGTAGCCTGCCTCCCGCATCGGCTTGGACGCGTGCCGGCAGGTGAGGAAGACGCCGTCGAGGTTGACCGCCATGATCCGGCGCCACTCGGCGAGGTCGATCTCGTCCCAGGTCTTGAAGGGGACGATCGCCGCGTTGTTGACGAGCACGTCGAGCCGGCCGAAGCGCCGGAGCGTCTCGGCGACGAGGCGGATCACGTCCGCCTCGCTCGACACGTCCACCTCGACACCCGCGCCGCCCGCCGGCGCGGCGGCGGCCGCGCCCTCGCCGTTCACGTCGGCGACGACGACCGTCGCCCCCTCCTCGGCCAGCTTGTCCGCGATCGCCCTGCCGATTCCCTGCGCCGCCCCCGTTACGACGGCGACACGGCCGTCCAGCTTGCCCATGCCTTCCTCCTCCGGCGCCTAGACCTGGTAGTGCTCCGGCGCGTGCCGGTACGTCCGCCACGCGTCCATGTCGTGCGAGAAGAAGACGTCCGCTCCGTGCCGCTCGGCGAGCTCCTTCAGACGCCGGATGGAGCGGACGCCCGCGACGGGGTCGTAGTGGAAGCCGGGCTGCACGCCCCGCTCGTACGCCGTCCGCGTGTACGCGACGTCGAAGGCGAACAGCATCGGCCTCGCCTCCGCGCGGCTCGGGACGACGAGCAGCGAGTAGTGGCCGATCGTGTGGCCGGGCGTCTCGAACAGCCGCAGCCCCGGCGCCAGCTCGAGGTCGCCGCTGACCGGCTCGAAGCGCGCGCCCTCGTGATCCCAGCTCGTGTCCGAGTAGCCGAAGTGCTCGAACGGCTCGTGGTCGCGCGCGTGCTCGAGCTCGCGCTCGTGCACGACCGTTCTCGTCCCGCGGAAGTGCTTGTTGCCGCCGACGTGGTCGAAGTGCAGATGCGAGTTGACGAGCGTGCCGACGTCCGCCAGCCGAAAGCCGCACGCCGCGAGCTGCGCCGGAATCGTCTGCTCGGGCGTCTGCTCGGGCAGCTCGAACGGCAGCACGCGGTTCGTGTGCTCCAGGTCGAACCCCGTGTCGAACAGGAACAGGCCGTCGTCCGACTCGACGAGGACGGCGTACGACGGAATCCGCACCTGCGGTCCGGGCACGTTCCACATCAGCTGCGTGTGCTCGATGACGATCGAGCCGTTGTCGAGGAGCCAGACACGCACGCCGGCTACGCCTCCAGCGCCTTGCGCACGGCGACGAGCTTGGCCGCGCGCTTCGCCCGCAGCTCCTCGATCTGCTCGGGCGTGTAGTCGTACAGCCCCCCGCCCGTCTTCATGCCGAGGCGGCCCTGCTCGATGAGGCTGCGGATGGTCGAGGACACCTCGCCCGAGGTGGACAGGTCCCGGTTGAGGTACGAGCCGACCGCGTTGTAGATGTCGAGCCCGGCCATATCCAGGAGCTCCATCGGGCCGATGACGGCGAGCTTGTAGCCGATCCCCCAGCGCACGTTCAGGTCGAGGCCCTGCGGGTCGATCACCCCCCGGTCGACGAGGTCGAGGCACTCGCGCAGGATCGCGTACAGGATGCGGTTCTCGACGAAGCCCGGCACCTCGCGCTCCTCGACCGGGTGGTAGCCGACGCGTCGCACCAGCGCCGACGTGGCGGCGACCGTCTCCGGCGAGGTGCGCTCGCCGGGGATGACCTCGATCATCGGGATCAGGTGCGGCGGGTTCGACCAGTGCATCCCTACCACCCGCTCCGGATGCGCGCAGACGGAGGCGATCTTCGTGATCGGGATGCCCGAGGTGTTCGAGGCGAGGATCGCCTCCTCGCCCGCCAGCCGCTCGAGCTCGGGGAAGAGCTCCTGCTTCAGCTCCAGCTTCTCCGGGATCGCCTCGATGACGACGTCGGCGCCTTCGACGGCGTCGGCCAGCTCGCGCTCGAAGCGCACGCCGCCCCCCTCGACCCGCACGGCGTCGAGGCGGTCGAGCACCCCGTTCGCGAGCTCGACGCCCGTCTTCGCACGCTCGAGCGCCTCCGGGCTCACGTCGTACAGCGCGGTATCGATCCCGGCGCGGGCGAGCACCGCGCCCATCCCCGGCCCCATCGTGCCGGTGCCGATCACCGCCGCGCGTCTCACGTCCGCCATGCACCCTCCTCCTTCAGTTGCTGGATCCGCCGCCAGACCCGCTCGGGCGTGAGCGGCAGCTCGTTCATGGGCACGCCCGCGTCCGCGAGCGCGTTCACGATCGCGGCCGGCACGGCGGCGAGCGCCCCCTCGCCGCAGCCCTTGGCGCCGTACGGGCCCGGCCCGTCGCCGTTCTCGACGATCACGCACGTCATCTCGTCGGGCAGGTCCTCGAAGCTCGGCACGCGGTAGTCGAGCAGGGTGTCGTTCAGAAGCAGCCCCTCCTCGTACACCATCTCCTCGAAGAGGGCGTTGCCGATCCCTTGCATGGTCGCGCCCTCGTCCTGGCGCTCGACGAGCTGCGGGTTGATCGCGCGCCCGACGTCGGCGGCCGTCGCGGTGCGGCGCACGCGAACGACGCCCGTGTCCGGGTCGACCTCGACCTCGGCGGCGCCGACGCACACCTCCCAGAACACCGGCCCCTCCGCGTAGGAGCCGGACCCGTCCGCCGGCGCCACCTCGCCGCGGCCGATCAGCTCGCCCCCTGCGAAGCCGAAGTGCTTGCGCAGGAGCTCGACATGGCTCCCCGGCTCGAGCTCGCTCGTGCCGGCGATACGCTCCAGCTGGGCGCGCACGTCGGCGGCCGCGCGCTGCACGGCCAGCCCGGCCAGCGTCGTCGAGCGGCTCGCGCCGGTGGAACGGTCGTAGGGCGTGAAGCGCGTGTCGGCCCCACGCACGGTCACGTCCTCGGGCTCGACGCCGATCTCCTCGGCGGCGATCTGCGCGAACGCCGTCCGCGGCCCCTGCCCCATCTCGGTCGTGCCGACGAGGACGACGACTCGGCCGTCCGCCTCCAGCCGGCAGACGGCGCTCGAAACGGGGTGCGCGCCGGCGGCGAGCAGCCCGACCGAGACGCCGCGCCCGACGAACGGCTCCTTCGGCTCGCCCCAGCCGATCGCCTCGGCGACCTTCTCCACGTCGCCGACGAGATCGGCGTCGAGCGGCTTACCGCCGCTGCGGACCTCCTCCCCGGGCGTGAGCAGGTTGAGCCGGCGGAGCTCGAGCGGGTCGATGCCCGTGCGGCGAGCGACCTCGTCCACCTGCGACTCGCCGATCCACTGCACGTGCGTGGCGCCGAACGCGCGGTAGGAGCCGGCCGGAGCGGTGTTCGTGTACACGCAGCAGGCGTCCACGCGGTAGGCCGCCCAGCGGTACGGGCCGGGCGCGGCGTCGCCCGCCGTCGCCGTCACCCGCGGGCCGTTGTCGGCGTAGGCGCCCGTGTCCAGCAGGCACTCGACCTCGCGGGCGAGCAGCCGCCCGTCCGCGGTCGCCGCCGTGCGCATGCGGCAGCGCATGTTGTGACGGCGCGTCGTCACCATCGACTCGGCGACGCGGTTCTGGATGCGCACCGGCCGCCCCGCCTTGCGCGCGAGGGCGACCGTCAGCGGCTCCATCTTCGTGTACGACTTCGAGCCGAAGCCGCCGCCGAGGTAGGGGACGACGACGCGCACGTTCGCGACCGGCACGCCGAACAGGTCGGCGAGCTCCGCGCGGACGAGGAACGGGTGCTGGCAGCTCGCCCAGACCGTGATCTCGTCGCCTTCGAACTGCGCGACGACGGTGTGCGTCTCCAGCGCGTACTGGTAGACGGCCGGGAAGACGTACTCGCCCTCGACGACGACGTCGGCGCGCGCGAACACGGCCTCCGGCTCGCCGCGGTCGATGCGGTAGCGGTAGCAGACGTTCCCCTCGCGCGGCGGCAGCTGGCCGAGGCCGTGGAAGAGGCCCGGACGGGGCACGGTGTCGTTGACGACCGGGGCGCCCTCGGCGAGCGCCGCCTCGACGTCGGCGACGACCGGGAGCTCCTCGTACTCGACGGCGATCGCGTCGACGCCCGCCGCCGCCGCGGCCGGGGTCTCCGCCGCCACCGCCGCGACCGGCTCGCCCTGGAAGCGAACCTTGTCGATGGCGACGATCGGCCGGTCCTTGATCGCGTGCCCGTAGTAGGGGTCGATGTCGCCGAGGTCGGCGCCGGTGAGCACGCAGACGACGCCGGGGATCCTCTCCGCGCTGGACGTGTCGATCGAGACGATGCGCGCGTGCGCCGCCGGGCTGCGCAGGACGCGGCCGTGCAGCATGCGCGGGACGAGCAGGTCGCCCGCGAACTGCGCCTGTCCCCGCAGCTTCTCCCTCGCGTCGAGCCGCGGGTGCGAGCGGCCGATCTGCGAGCGCAGGCGGGTCTCGACCGTCATGCGACTCCGGCCGCGTCCGCGACCGCCTCGAGGATGCCGCGGTAGCCGGTGCAGCGGCACAGGTTGCCGGCCAGGCTGCGCCTGATCTCCTCCTCGCTCGTCAGCTCGCCGGCGTCGGCGAGCGAGCGCACGGTGAGGAGAAGGCCCGGAGTGCAGAAGCCGCACTGCAGCCCCGCGTGCCGGGTGAACGCCTCCTCCAGGCGCTCGAACTCCGGCAGCTCGGCCAGCCCCTCGATCGTCAGCACCCGCCGGCCGTCGGCGTCGGCGACGAGGTAGCAGCAGGAGCTGACCGGGGCGCCGTCGACGAGCACCGTGCAGGCGCCGCACACCTGCACGTCGCACGAGCGCTTGACGCCGGTGAGCCCGAGCGTGTCGCGCAGGAAGTCGAGCAGGAGCTCCTCCGGCGCCACCTCGCGCACCACCTCGCGCCCGTTGACCTCAAGCACGACCTGCATCCACCCCGCCCTTCCCCTCCAGGCGACGCAGCCACGCCTCCCAGTACTCGGCGACGAAGCGATCCTGGTACTTCACCGGCTGCAGCCGCTCCGCGAGCTGCGCTGGGATCGGCTGCAGCTCTCCGAGCGACGCGGCGATCGCCTGCAGGCGCGCCGCCCGCTCGAGCGTCACCGCCGTGAGCACCGCCCAGGCGACGTCCTTGCCCACCGCCAGCACGCCGTGGTTGCGCAGGAGCACGGCGCGCCGGCCGCCGAGCGCGGCCGCGACCGCCCGGCCCTGCTCCTCCTCGATGACGAGATCCGGGTCGTCGAAGCGGCCGAGCCCGTCGGCGAAGAGCACGCCGTCGTGGGTCAGCAACTCGAGCGCGGCCCCGGTCGCCGACAGGGCGGTCGCGTACGGCGGATGCCCGTGCACGACGGCGCCCACGTCGGGCCGGGCCGCGTAGACGGCGGTGTGCAGCACCGTCTCCAGGTGGAGGTCGGCCGTCGCGTCGTCCGTCTCGACCACGTCGTCCGTCTCCACCTCGCCGAGCGCGACGCCCTTGCGCTTGATGAAGATCGTCCCGTCCGCCGCGCGCGCGGACACGTGCCCGAGCGTCAGGTCGGCGTAGCCTTCGAGCGCGAGGATGCGGCAGGCGGCGGCCACCTGCTCGCGCAGCGCCTGTGCGGCGACGACGCTCACCCGCGGCGCTCCGTCGCAGGATAGGCGGGATGCGGGAAGCCGAACACCATGACCACGTCCTCGGCGCCCGTGTTCGCGACCGCGTGCCAGACCCGCGCCGGGATGTGCAGGGCGTCGCCGGCGCGGAAGGGGACGGCACCCCCGTCGAGGCGCAGCTCGCCCGAGCCGGAGACGACGTAGGCGACCTCCTCGGTCTCGTGCCGCACCGGCTCGAGCTCGGTGCCGGGCGTGAACAGGGAGCAGCCGAGCGAGGCGCGGTTGCCGGCAACCGCTCCGTCGGTGACGAGCATGCGGCTCCAGCTTCCCCGCGGCAGCTCGATCGGCTCGGCGTCGTCCAGCGAGCGGACGGTGACCGTCACAGCGCCCACTCGCCGTCACGCAGGATGTACGTGCCGTCGTCGACGATCTGCAGCGTCGCGTTCAGGAACACGCCGTCGAGGTGCAGCGAGCAGTGGTTTCGCCCGCCGGGATAGGCGTTGTGGTTGTCGCCGAGCGCGAGGTGGACGGTGCCGATGCGCCCCTTCTCCGACGGTGTGCCGAACGGCGCCTTCTCGCTCGTGCCGAACGCGAACTCGCCGACCACATCCGCGTTCTCGACACCCTCGATCGCCCTGCGCAGCCGCTCGGCCTCCTCGCCGCCCTCGATGTTCACGCAGCGGCCGCCCTCCAGCGTCCAGCGGATCGGCTCGGACACCTGCCCCTCGAGGCCGATGCCGAGCATGACGCCGTCGACGACGGCCGTGCCGCGGGCCGAGTCCTCGACCGCTGCGAACGCCACCTCCGTCCACAGCGGGATCGGGCTCATCATCTGGCCGCGGGCCTTGTACGGCGTCAGGCAGAGCGGCGGCCGGCCCTCGATGGAGACGGTGAAGTCGGTTCCGAGCGGAGTCGTCACCCGGCACTGCCGCTTCCCGGCGAGCGCGGCGACCGCGTCCCGCGTCCGCCGCGCCGAGCGCTCGAGGTCCTCGCGGGTCAGCCCCCACTCGCCCATGCCCGGCTCGATCGACGCGATCTTGCCGTTCGCCTCGCACGTCTCGCGCACCGCGTCGACGTGCGCGAAGCGGTTCGCCCACTCGAGGTTGGCGATGATCATCACCTCGTCCGAGCCGACCATCGCGCGGTGCAGGTTCGCCGGCGGGGCGATCGGGAAGCGGACGTCCGCGCGGCCGCGCCGCACCTGCATCTCGTTGTTCATGATCACGGGCCACGCCCCACGCTCGACGCACACCTCGGCGACCGCGCTCGCCTCGTCGAGGCGGTCGTCGTCGCAGATGATCGTGACCACGTCGCCCTCCTCCACGGAGAAGCAGACGTCGACGATCAGCGCCGCGTCCTTGAGCAGGTTCTCGCGTGCCACTGCCGTTGCCATGCTCACCCCACCCTTTCTCCGCTGACGAGCGGTAGCACGTCCTTCGCGAACCGCTCCACCTGCCCGAACTGGTCGATCGCCCCGAAGCGGCAGATGAAGTGGTCGACGCCGGCGTCCGCGAACACGCGGATCCAGCCTGCGATCTCCTCTGGCGTCCCCACCGGGCCCCAGTTGGAGAGGTCCATCGCCTGCGACAGCTCCGGGTAGTACTTGGAGATGTACTCGTCGAAGGCGCGACCTGCCTCCTCGGCCGAGTCGCCGATGTTCATCGTCACCTGGTAGGAGATGACGAGCCGCGAGAAGTCGGCGCCGTGCTCGTCCGCGTAGCGCTCGATCAGCCGCAGCTGCTCGGCGAGCTCCTCCGGGTGCTGCGCCCGGCAGCAGGTCATCCAGCCGTCGCCGTAGCGGACGATGCGCCGGCAGGCGGCGTCGAAGCGCCGCTCGAGCACCTCCGGCGGCGCGTCGCCCTTCAAGCGCGGGTTGGACACGACCCAGATCGGCGGCGGCTGCTGGAGCGGCATCAGCGGCCCCATCTCGGTGCCCGAGTAGAAGGAGATCCCGTCGTAGTCGAAGTAGCGGCCGTGCAGCGTCACCTCGCCCTCCGTCCACAGGCGCCGGATCACCTCCAGGCCCTCCTCGAAGATCGCGCCCCGGCGCGCGTAGTCGAGCCCGAGCGCCTCGAACTCCCGCCGCACGCCCTCCTCCGGGTTGCCCATGCCGGTGCCGAGGATCGTGCGGCCGCCCGAGACGACGTCGAGCGTCGCCCACTCCAGCGCGAGGTAGAGGGGGTTGCGCGTCGACGAGACCATGCACGCCGTCCCGAGCTTCACCCGCTCCGTCCGCTGCGAGATCGCGGCGAGAAGCGTGATCGGCTCGTAGCGCGGCTTCGAGAGCAGGCTGTCCCCCACCCAGACGGAGTCGAACCCCGAGGCCTCGACCAGCTCGGACAGGTCGAGGAGCATGTGCAGGTCGTAGTCGGGCGCGATCAGCGGCTCCCGGTTGTTGAGGTTGACGCCGAACTCGAGCGGACGGTTGCTCATTGGCCTCCCCCGCCGGCGCGCGGCTGCGGCGCGTCCAGCTCATCCTCGGACAGCGCGTCGAGGCGCCGCTGCGGCACGCGGATGTGCTCCGACATCAGGTGTGCGGCCCGGTCGGCGTCGCCGCGGCGGGCGGCACGAACGATCGCCCGGTGCTCCGCGACCGAGCGGTGCGGGTTGCCGCGCAGCGTCAGCGAGCGCATACGGTAGCGGCCCATCTGGCCGAGCAGCTGCCCGTACAGCTCCTGCAGCCGGCGGTTGCCGGACGCCTCGACGAGGTAGGCGTGGAAGGCCGCGTTCGCCTCGAAGAAGCGCTCGATCTCGCCGCCGTCCGCGAGCTCCTGCATCGAGGCGACGAGCTCGTCGAGGCGGGCGAAGTCCTCCGGCCCGAGGCGCGGCGTCGCGAGCCGTACGGCGAGCATCTCGAGCGCCTCGCGCACCTGGTAGGCCTCGAGGAACTCCTGCTTCGACAGCGAGCGGACGACCGCGCCGCGCCTCGGCCGGACGTGCACGAGCCCCTCGGCCGCCAGCCGCCCGATCGCCTCGCGGATAGGCCCGCGGCTGACGCCGAGCTCGCTGGCGAGCGCCGTCTCCTGCAGCTCCGTCCCGGCCGGCAGGCGGTCGGCGAGGATCTCCTCGCGCAGATGCGCATGGACGCGCTGCCACAGCGTCAGGTTCTCGAGGCGACCTCCGCCCGGCCTGTCGTCGCGTTGGTGGTTGAGCAGCGCCTCGGCCATTGCAATCCCGCCGACCCTCCGATATGGTCGCTCGTCGAGTGTCAACAGTCGAGATTCGACCCTAACAGGGGAGGCGGGTACGGGCAACTCCGGACGGGGCGCCAGCGGGGTTCCACCGGAACAGCCGGTTACGTACGAACAGGGAGGAGCCATGCACATACGTCGAACCCGGGCGCGTGTCGTCGCCGCAGCAGCGGCGCTCGCGCTCGTCGCGGGCGGAGCGGCTTATGCCGGCACCGCGCTGCAGGCAGGCAAGGTGAAGGTCGTGGCGATCGCCACACCGGCGCAGACGAACGACTACGGCTGGAACCAGCAGGGCGTGAACGGCGCGAAGAAGGCAGCGGCCGCCTTCGGCGCCAAGGTGACGGCGGTCACGAACATCGGCTACGACAAGACGGACGTCGTCCTGCGCCAGCTGGCGAAGAGCGGCGCCGACTTCATCATCGCGCACGCGAGCGGCTACGACACCGTCGCCGAGCGCATCGCGCAGCAGTACAAGGTGCCGATCATGACCTACGACATCCCGACCATGCTGGTCAAGAACTACGTCTCCAACATCACGACGGAGAGCCAGCAGGGCTCGTACCTGGCCGGGATCCTCGCCGCCCGGATGACGAAGACCCACAAGGTCGGGATCGTCATCTCGGCCTCCGACCCGAACTGGTACAAGATGAGTGGCGGCTTCGCGGCGGGCGTGCGCTCGATCGACAAGACGGCGAAGATCGTGTTCGCGACGATCGGCCCGGCGGCGTACGACGACGCGGCGGGTGGCAAGCGCGCCGCGAACAGCGTCATCGCCCAGGGCGCCGACGTGATCCTGACGATGGGCGACGGCGCCACCTTCGGCTACCTGCAGGCGATCGAGACCGCCAAGGTCGGCCACAAGGTGTGGATGATCGGCGACATCGGCAACCTGGCGCCGATCGACAAGAAGCACGTGTTCCTCTCCTCCGTCCTGTGGGACTTCACGAACGCGTACAAGGCCGCCATCGCGGACATCAACAAGGGCACGTACGGCACGCACGGGTACGACCTGACCCTGAAGAACGGCGGCATCTCGCTGCTGCGGACGCAGTACGTGCCGACGTCCGTGTGGAAGGAGATCGGCCAGGCCAAGGCAGGTATCGTGGCCGGGAAGATCAAGGTCCCCAACGTCACCACGAAGAGCGCAGTCCTGCAGCTGATCAAGTAGTGCCTCTCGAACGTCAACGTCCGCGGCGTCCGCCCAGGGGCGCCGCGGACGTTGCGCGCCCGGGGAGAGCGGCGTGAGCGTGCACGAGCACAGTGCTTCGGCGGGGGCGCGGGCGGGCGGCGAGCCGCCGCTCGTCGAGCTGATCGGGATCAGGAAGGCCTATCCCGGGGTGCTCGCCAACGACGACGTCTCCTTCAGCGTCCGGCGCGGAGAGGTCCACTGCCTGCTCGGCGAGAACGGCGCCGGCAAGTCGACGCTGATCGGCATCCTCTCCGGGCTCGTGCGCCCGGACGCGGGGGCGATCCTGATCGACGGCCGCGAGGTGTCGATCGACTCCCCGCGAACCGCGCTCGAGCACGGCATCGGCACCGTCTACCAGCACTCGACGCTGATCCCGGCCCTGAGCGTGCTCGAGAACCTGATGCTCGGCGACACGCGCCGGCTGCGCCTCGACGTCGCCGGAGCGCGGCGGCGCCTGGCCGAGTTCGGGGAGATGCTCGGCGTCGAGGTCGACCCGGACGCGACGGCGGCCGACCTCTCGCTCGGCCGGCAGCAGCAGGTGGAGATCGTCAAGGCGCTGTGGCGCGGGTCGCGCGTGCTCGTGCTCGACGAGCCGACGTCGATGCTGACTCCGCAGGCGTTCGCCGAGCTCGAGCAGGTGCTCGGCCGGCTGAAGGGTCAGGGGCTCGGCGTCGTCTTCATCACGCACAAGCTGCACGAGGCGCTGTCGCTCGGCGACCGCATCACCGTGCTCCGTCAGGGCCGGATCGCGGGCACGCTCGAGGGCAAGACGCTCCGCGCCGCGCCGGCGGAGGAGCTGCGGGCCGCGATCGTCGGGCTGATGTTCGGCGAGGAGGCGCCGGTCGTCACCGACGTCGCCGAGCTGCGCGAGGACATCGAGCGCGTGGAGCTCGACCACGACCGCCGCCGCGCGGCGGAGGCCGAGACGGTGCTCGAGCTGGACGACGTCTCCGCGCCCGGCCACGGCACGGAGCCGGGCGTCGAGCACGTGTCGCTGCGGCTCGGCTTCGGCGAGATCCTCGGCGTGGCCGGGATCGACGGCAACGGTCAGCGGGCCCTGGCCGAGGTCGTCGCCGGCCAGCGCCACGCCACGCACGGACACATCCGCCTCTACGACGCCCCCGTGACGCACCTGTCGGTGTCGGCGCGCCAGAAGCTCGGTCTGCGTTACGTGACGGACGACCGGCTCGGCGAGGGCACGCTCGGCGGGCTCAGCGTCAGCCTCAACCTCTTCCTCAAGCGCATCGGGCAGCGCCCGTTCTGGCGCTTCGGCCGCATGCAGCGCGGGCCGATCGAGCAGACGGCAGGCGAGCTCGTGCAGCGGTTCGACGTGCGCACCCCGAGCGTGAGCACACGGGCGGGGACGCTGTCCGGCGGGAACATCCAGAAGGTGATGCTGGCGCGCGAGCTGTCGTTCGACCCGAAGGTCGTCGTCTTCCACAAGCCGACGTACGGCCTGGACGTGAAGACGACGGCCACCGTGCGCGACATGATCCGCGGGCTCGCGCGCGCGGGCGGTGCGGCGCTCGTCATCTCCACCGACCTGGACGAGCTGCTCGAGATCTGCGACCGGATCGCCGTGCTCTCGCGGGGCCGGCTGGTCGGGATCGTCGCCAACGAGCCCGGCGCGGCCGAGCAGGTCGGCCGGCTGATGGTGGGAGACGCCGCCGTCGAGGCGGCCGCGTGATGGCCGAGACGACGCTCCCCGCCGGCGCTCCGCTCGAGCCCGCCGCGCTCGCGCTCCTCCGTGCCCGCGTCGCCACGCGCCTCCTCGACGTCGGCATCCGCTCGCTCGTGCCGGTCGTCCTTGCGCTCGTCGCGGGCGGCCTCCTGCTCGCCGCGCTCGGCCGCAACCCCTTCACCTTCTACGGGCACGTGTGGGACTACGGGGTCGCGCAGGACAACTGGCAGCAGAGCGCCGTGTCGATGGTCCCGCTTTTGCTCATCGCCGTCGGGCTGACGGTCATCTTCCGCGCGAACATCTGGAACCTCGGCTACAACGGCCAGTTCGCGCTCGGGGCCGCGCTCGTCGCCGGCTACGGCCCCACGCTCGTCGACCGCCTCCCGCTCTGGTTCGCCTTCGTCCTCCTCGCCCTGCTCGCGGCGGCCGTCGGCGCGGCCTGGACGCTCGTACCTGCCCTGCTCAAGGCGTGGTACGGGACGAACGAGATCATCACCACGCTGATGATGTCGTTCGTCGGCGTCGACCTCGCCGACTACCTGATCAAGGGCCCGTTCCAGGACCCGTCGATCCGGACGCCGCAGACGCGGGCGATCGCCTTCGACAAGCTGCTGCCGCCGATCCCCGGGACGAGCATCGACGTCAGCCTCCTCGTCGCCTTCGCCGCCGTGCTCGTCGTCCACTACGTGCTGACCAGGACCGCATTCGGGCTCAGGCTGCACGTGCTCGGGGCCAACCCGCGCGCTGCGCGCCACATGGGCATCGACCTGCCCCGCCTGACCGTCTCGTCCTTCCTCATCAGCGGCGCGCTCATCGGCGGCGCGGCGGCCGCCTACGTGCTCAGCCCGTTCTGGGGCTACGTCCGCGCCGACCAGATCCCGACCTACGGCGACTCGATCATCCCCTTCGTCTTCCTCGCCCGGCTGAACGCGCTCGCCGTCGTCCCGTTCGTCGCCTTCTACGCGATCCTCTCGACGGGCGGCGACTTCGCCGCCTCGCAGGAGAACCTCCCGACCGACTTCCTGCTCGTCCTGGTCGGTCTCATCCTGCTGTTCATGACCGTCATCGAGTACCTCGGCCGCAGGCGCGAGCTCGGCTCGAGCTACCTGCCGGCCGGACTGGTGCAGGCGCTTCGCGCGACCCGCCGGCCAGCGCCGAAGCCGGCGCTCGACGAGCGGGCGGTCGCAGCCTCCGGCGTCGACGCAGACGAGGGGCGCGCGTGAGCCAGCTGTTCTGGACGACGCTCGTCGCGGCCGGCCTCCTGGCGGGCGTGCCGCTCATGTTCACCGCCCTCGGCGAGCTCGTCTCGGAGCGGGCCGGGGTGCTCAACATCGGCCTCGAGGGGATGATGCTCGTCGGGGCTTACTGCGGCTACCTCGGCGCCTACTACGGGCACTCGGTCTGGGTCGGCTACCTGGCCGGGATGGCGGGCGGCACGGCCGGCGCCGTCGTCATGGCCGTGCTCTGCGTTTGGCTCGGCCTCGACCAGATCGTCGTCGGGATCGCGATCACGCTCGCCGGCGAGGGCATCACGAGCGTGCTCTACCAGTCCCAGTTCTCCAGCAGCCAGCCGCGCCTCGGCGCGCCGCCGGTCGACGCGGTCCCGCTCCTCGACCGGATCCCGGTCCTGGGCAAGCCGCTGAACGGGCAGTTCCCCCTCTTCAGCCAGCCGATGCTCGTCTACTTCGGCCTCGCCTTCGCGGCCCTCCTCGCCTGGATCTTCCGCTCCACCAACGTCGGGCTCAACCTGCGCGCGGCAGGCGAGAAGCCGGAAGCGCTGGACGCGGCCGGCGTCGACGTCGTCCGCACCAGGACGTACGCCACCCTCTCGACCGGCGCGCTGGCCGGGCTCGGCGGCGCCTACCTGTCCGTCGTCGGCGCGGGCGGCTTCCAGCCGTTCCTGACGCAAGGCCAGGGCTTCATGGCGATCGTCGTCGCCATGCTCGCGCGCGGGCGCCCGCTCGGAGTCGTCGTCGGCTCGTTCCTGTTCGGCACGACGATCTCGCTCAGCCCCGTGCTCGGCGCGGCCGGCGTCAGGAACATCCCGGACAACGTCGTCCACATGCTCCCCTTCGTCGCCATCATCCTCGCGCTGATCATGTTCTCGCGTCGCGCCTACCTGCCGCCGGCGCTCGCCCTGCCCTACGTGCGCGGAGCGCGCTAGCCGTGCGGCCCCGCCGA
>Ga0070741_10004779_pt1 | contig 31242 bp, 25 predicted proteins | sample Coa_R1_4_FD_66440 | JGI IMG/M metagenome (GOLD analysis project Ga0070741, IMG submission 66440) | Surface soil microbial communities from Centralia Pennsylvania, which are recovering from an underground coalmine fire - Coalmine... | ecosystem: Environmental > Terrestrial > Soil > Unclassified ... | reverse complement strand
GTGGCGGTTTCGCCAAACTACGTATTTTCCGCGCTCGGCTCAGACGGAAAGCCGATTGCAAGCGGACGTTGGCCGCTATACCGGCGTAACCTTGATATCCATCTGGCTTATTCCAATATAGCGCCGCCACATGCTTTTCTCGTTCGCAAAACAGTGGCCGAACAGGTCGGTTATTTCGACGAAACGCTGAAGGCTTGCGAGGATTACGATTACTGGTTGAGGGCCGCGGCCTTGGGATATGCCCCCCGCTACTGCGGGAAAGGGACAGCCGTTTACTATCGGCGCCATCCGGCGAGCATGTCGGCTAATCTCAAGAAGCAGTACTACCACGACGCGCTGCTTCATCCCGTCGTTTTTAGACTGCTGTTCTGTGACAGCAAGATCCAGGTCTCGCAAAGCCATTGGTTGGCGTTTTTCGCTGGTCTGCTGACCACGCTGACGCGTGCAGAGCTTAGAGACGAGCCAATCATCGCTGACCTCGTCAAACTGTTCTTCAGGGCTTTGCAGGACGCGGGCACGGCTATGCCACCGGCTTCCGACAGACTGGACTCGTCTGGCCTCTACTACCTTGTGTTGGTGCGACGGCGCCTGCGCCAGATGGCGAAGCTGAACGACGCCGGCATGCGTGAGGTCAGCGGCGCTTCGAATCGGTTCAAGCTGCGAGGCGAGCTTGCCCTGTCGGCGCCTGCGGACGTATTTCGAATAGTCCAGGGGTGGTGGCTCGACCCCGTTGAAGCGAGTATTTTCGCGCGAACAGCGCTTGGGATTTCATCGTGAATCTCCAGCTAGATCTTCGAGAAACCGAGGCGTCCGGCGCATGAAGCGCCTCAGCTGGAGATTTGTTTGAAGTACCTGATGGTGCGTTCGAGGCCGGCCTCAAGTTCTACGGACGGAGACCAGCCGAGGACTTCCTTGGCCATCTCAATATTTGGTTGGCGTTGTCGGGGGTCGTCGCTGGGCAGCGGTTTGAAGACAAGCTTGCTTTTGGAGCCGGTCAGCTTGATCACGAGATTGGCCAATTGCAGCATGGTGAATTCGCGCGGGTTTCCAATATTGATTGGGCCTGTGAAATCGTCGGGCGTGTTCATCGTCCGCATCATGGCCTCGATCAGATCGTCGACGTAGCAAAAGCTGCGAGTCTGCGAACCGTCGCCATAGATGGTGATATCGTCGCCGCGCAGCGCTTGTACGATGAAGTTTGAAACCACGCGGCCGTCCTTGGGGTGCATCCGCGGACCGTAAGTATTGAAGATCCGCACCACCTTGATGCGCAGGCGATATTGACGCCAGTAGTCGAAGAACAGCGTCTCCGCACAGCGTTTTCCTTCGTCGTAACAGGACCGAATCCCGATTGGATTGACGCGGCCCCAATAGTCTTCCGTCTGAGGATGGACCTCGGGATCGCCGTAGACTTCCGACGTCGATGCCTGGAGGATCTTGGCCTTGATGCGCTTGGCCAGTCCCAGCATGTTGATAGCGCCGTGCACGCTGGTCTTGGTCGTCTGCACGGGATCGAACTGATAGTGGATCGGAGAAGCGGGGCAGGCGAGGTTATAGATCGCATCGGCCTCGACGTAGAGCGGAAAGGTGACGTCGTGACGGATCACCTCGAAGCGTGGATTCGGCAGAAGGTGCGCGATATTCGCCTTGTTGCCGGTGAAGAAGTTATCGACGCAGAGCACCTCGTGTCCCTGGTCGAGCAGACGTTCGCAAAGATGCGATCCGAGAAAACCCCCGCCGCCCGTGACGACAATCCTGTCCAACTGGTCCTCCGTTCGAATATGGATCATGCGTCGGATTGATTCCGTCAGCGAGATCCGGGACTTTCAGATTTTGAATCGATGCGGCGATCGGTGCGAAAGAGCGCCGGCCAAAAGCGCTGTTCAATCAAAGGTTGAGTATTTGGTTCTTTCGGTGCGAGTATTTCTTTTGAAGAATCAATTCATCCAGCTGACCAAATATACCTGCCAGGATCATGGCCGGCAAAATGAAATCAATGACTTGTGCGGAGATGGTGAATCTGCCCTCACTGAGCTCGACCGGCAAACGGCGTCAATATTAAGGGATCGGCGGTGAGGGGGCTATTTTAACGATGCGATAAAGAATCGAAGCGTCCGGCGAAAGGTGAATTGGAAGGAGTGGCCTGAACTCGACGGTGAGGGTACAGTGCTGACGTTATCAGAATAAGCTTTACTATACTCTCGTTTACCAAGCTGGTTTGCAGCTGGACGGCGCCCAGAATGTTCTCCCCGCCTCTCGCGCTACTGAGTTAACGCGCGGCCATTTGTGTCAGTCCTTTTGATTATTCCCGCTTGAACGGACGGAATCAGCCAGATGTCCACTTCGAAAAAAATTCTAAAAGCTCTTTCCGATCCTCAGTATGCCCTGGCGGTGCTCTGTCGGCGCTACCTCAACAACTATGACAGCCGTAATCGAAATTCATACGACTTTGCCAACAACGGGGAGAGCGATCTAATTCGTAAGGTCGCCGGCCTAAACCCAAAAATTGTTTTCGATGTTGGTGCCAATATCGGCGAGTGGTCTCTCGCCGCGCGCGAATATTTTCCAGATGCGGTTATTCACTGTTTTGAGTTGGCTGAAGGGACATTCAAGACGTTGCAGGGAAAGCTCCGTGACGGTCAATTCGTACTTAACAATGTTGGGTTGTCAGATAGGCCGGGAACCTTTGAATATAAGGACTATGGCGAGAACTCACAGCTCAATACCATCGTCCTTGATGCAACATTTCATGACAGGGACATTCCGCCCACGATCGTTCGTGCGGCGCTAACTACGGGCCATGATTACTGCAAGTCTCGAAGCATAGACTACATTGACTTCTTGAAGCTGGATGTGGAGGGCGCAGAGCATCTTGTATTGAAAGGATTCTCGGATCTTCTGGAGAGGAAGGCGATACGAGCTGTTCAATTCGAATACGGCTATACAAATGGCGATTCGAAATTTCTCATGCGCGATTTTTACAAACTTTTTCACGGATACGGCTATTTAGTCGCGCGAGTCCAGAAAGGTCCGCTTCTGTTCAGGGATTGGGTCTACCAGGACAACGACTTCACCTCGGGTCCGAACTACCTGGCAGTCAGACATGATGACTCGGAACTTATCGAGTTGCTGTCGAATGGGTCCTGACACAGGCGGCGCTAGGTTCGCGAGGAACTGATAAGCGTTTGCGGTCGATAAAAAACAACTTTGATCGATCCCGGCGCGAATGCTGCGAACGGCGCAACTGATGAAGGACGCCTGCAGCGGCATAAGCGTCTTAACCCGGCGCCAACCCGGCCCCTATGTTGTCTCTATGCTGCGAGAGCTAACCGGCGCTCACTGGTGAGGCGGTGCCCAAGTGAAATCAGCGGCTTTTCAAAATAGCGCCACGACAACTCTGCGGCGATAACTAGGATTGCTATAGAAACCGTCATAAGCACTGAATTTTCAAACGACGGCATAAACAAGTAACCGGTTAGATGCGAGACGATCTGCGGAACGAGCGGATGCACCAGAAACAGAAAATAAGCAAGAATTCCCATACGCCTGATGGGTGCCCAGTTCGTAAGAGTCGAAATTGGGCCGTGAGACTCAGTCATTGCGATGAGCAATACCAACGCGCAAAGCAAGCCGACGAGTGTGTACCCGCAAAGCGCCATCGGAATTGCCCAATCCTTTGCAAGTATGATGGCAACGGGAATAGCTACCATGGCGAACGTGCCATATAGCCAGACGAAATTCGCACGCAGCCAATCAACGACCCGCTGGTCGCGATAAAGATCGGCACAGACGACGCCGATCAGCAGTGTATCCATACGGGCCAGAAATAAGACGTTCATACTGACGGTTCCGGCCAAGCCGGCCCATGCCATGGCCCACCGGATTGCGATAGCCAGGCCGATGAAGCAGATGCAGGCGCTGCGGATGGCGTATCGTGGCGTTAGCCAAAGTAACATCGGGAGGAACAGGTAGAACTGCTCTTCTACTCCCAGACTCCAGATGTGAGGGCCAAAACGAATCCACTTGTCGTCGTGGATTGTCATCCAAATATTTTGCGTGATGGTGAGATACCAAACCGGATGGATGACCTGATCAGTACCGACAAGAATCCCGATGGCGAGCGCTGCGAAATAAAGCGGCAGTATGCGGAATGAACGACGGATATAGAAGGTCGAAAAATAGTCAGCGTTCTCCTTTGCGTCGATCAGCATGCCGCCTATGAGAAACCCGCTAAGTACGAAAAAAAGGTCGACTCCTGACCACGCAAAGCTAAGTACATGGAGAGTAAGAGATGGTAGCGACCCACGTTCAAACGTTGGAAATAACCCCGGCCACATGCCGCCAGAATAGTGACAGACGAGCACAAGGATGATCGCAATACCGCGGATGCCGTCCAGCTGGGGAATACGTCGCATCTACAAAGCCGTTCGCGCAAGAATTGATGTTCAAATTTGCCTTGAATAACCAATGACTTCAACTGCCCATCGTGTGCTTGGTTAAACCGAAAGTGCTGCTGTTGACCAATCTGGCTTGTAGAGGCATCGGAAAGCCAGCCGTTGCCTTTCAAAACCTGATTTAACATGACCGACCTCACTGTTAACCCAGAACCCCGGGCGGGCAGGTCATTTCCTTGTATGCGCCAGATCGATGGAATAAGTTGAAGTACTATTCTTTCTTATACTTAAGAGCATACGATATGGATGTACTTTGTTCCTGCGACGAACCCTATTTGCCTCACGCTGCAACCACACTGTGCTCCCTGCTCGAACACAATGGTGCGGCACGCATTCATCTTTTCCATCATTCCATACCTGCCGAGGGTCTTTCGAAGCTCGCATCATTGGTCGAGCGATACGGAGGAACTCTCGCAAGCTACAGGATCACGCCGGATGACCTGGAAGGGATTCGCGTCCAGCAATCCTATTGGTCGATCGCCAACTATTTTCGTCTCCTGGCGCCGCGCGTCCTGCCGGCGGAGGTGAAGAAGGTTCTTTATCTGGACTCCGACATTATCATCCGGCGATCCCTGAAAGATCTCTGGGAGATCGATCTCGGCGACAGTCCATTTGCTGCCGTCGAAGACGCGTTCTGGGATCCGAAACTCGACTATGTCCAGATCCCCGAAGGCGCAAAGTATTTCAATTCCGGTGTGATGCTGATCAATCTGGACTACTGGAGGCAGCACGACGTCTGCGGGCAGGCGATCAACTTCGTCAAGAATAATCCGGACAAGGTGAATTACGTCGACCAGGATGCGCTGAACGCGATATTCGTCGGCCGCTGGATCAATCTTCCCCCCATCTGGAATGATCAGGCCAAGGCACAAATCCACGTGCCCGCGGTCCGGAACCTGGATGTATCGAATCCCGCCATTGTGCATTTTCTAGGCGCGCACAAACCATGGATGTGGTCCTGTAATCACCCATTCAGGCGCGACTATCGCAAATATCGGGTCAAAACTCCCTGGCGCGAATTCAGGCTCGAGGGCAAGCCTCGCCTTTACCTGCTGCGACGCGTTGCCCGAATGGTACTTCCGAGCGACGTCCGGCAATGGATCCGCTCGCGTGTTGCGCGCGCGCAAGCCTGACTGCTGGCCGCGCTGCCGGCCGCCTCAGCCCCGCCTAGGGGACGGCAACGATGCTGGCGGTGGCAACAATCGCTCCGCTGATGATGTCGGCGTTGATCGCCTTGGCTTCTGCGTTTGCAGTCACCTCGAATGAAACGGCATCCGGGGTCCATTGGTCGAAACCGCGGCCGGAGCCTAGCGCGATTCCAAGCTGATATTGACCGGGGGTCAGCCTGGGGGCCTCGATGCTGATCCTGTAGGTATTGCGGCCGGGATTTGCCGCGATCTGCAGTCCATTGCAGTAGTTGGTCCAGGTTGCGAGCTCAAAGCCGCCGAGCGTTATGACAGCCATGGCGATTTCAACTTGTGACACAGAGGGGCCGGCGGCGATCGTCAGGTCGACCGTGATGGGTGATCCGAAGGGCACTGACCAGCCGCTAGAGGCATCTGCGGGGGCGATGCTCACAAGGCGTGCGGTCGTCTCGCGATATGAGACATCCGCTGCCTCCTTTGATAGGTCGACGACCGTTGGCGAGGCGAGCCGGTTATTGAGATAGGCGGAGACAACCGACTCGGTATCTCCCAATTTCTGAATTCGGCCGGAATCGAACAATATTGCGCGCGTGCAAAGCTTTCGTACGGCGTCCATGTTGTGGCTAACGAACAGCACGGTCCGGCCTTGCGTTCGGGAGACTTCATTCATCTTTCCGAGGCACTTATTCTGAAATTCGGCATCGCCGACCGCGAGCACTTCATCGACAATCAGGATTTCCGGTTCGAGATGCGCTGCGATTGCAAACGCAAGCCGGACATACATGCCCGACGAATAGCGCTTCACGGGAGTGTCAAGAAATTTCTCGACCTCGGCGAAGGCAACGATCTCGTCGAACTTCCTGAGAATCTCTTGCCGGGTCATGCCGAGCACAGCGCCGTTCAGGAAAATGTTCTCACGCCCGGTAAGTTCAGGGTGAAAGCCAGTGCCGACTTCCAGCAGGCTGGACACGCGTCCTCTCATGGTTACGCGTCCTTGTGTCGGCTCGGTGATACGGCTGAGAATCTTCAGTAGCGTGCTCTTTCCCGCGCCGTTACGCCCAACGATGCCGACGACCTCGCCTTTCTTGACGGAGAAATTGACGTCGCTGAGTGCGTGGAACTGTTCGATTTCATCGCCCTGGACGATCTGGCGTCCGCGCGCCAGATCGATTGCCTTGCGTGTAAAGTTGCGCAGCTCTTGGCCGATGACGTCGCGCAGGGCAGTGTATTTGTAGCGGTTGCCGGAGGAATGCCGATGGCCGATCAGATAGCTCTTCGACAGGCCTTCGACGATGATCGCGTCTTCTGACATGGCGGCCGCCTCAAATCAGATCCGCGAAGCTTCTTTCCGATTTTCGGAATTGGCTAATTCCGAACCACAGGAAGAATGCAGTTACCGCAACGCTTGCGAGCATGCCGGGCAAATAGATTTCACCTTGCCCGCGCAGGATGCACCAGCGAAATCCATCGATCACGCCGACGATAGGATTGAGTGAATAAAGAAGGCGCCATTGCCCGGGAATCACACTGGAGCTGAAGCCGACCGGCGAAACGTAAAGTCCGAATTGGACGAGGAAGGGAATGACGTAGCGAAAGTCGCGGTATTTTACATTGAGGGCGGTGATCCACAGCGCCGGACCGAGACTGGAAAGGAACGCAAGCAGGGCAAACGCCGGCAAGACGAGGATTCGCCAGTCGGGCATGAAACCGTACCAGGCCATCAACAGGAACAGAATGCAGAAGCTGATGAGAAAATCGACGAATGACACGACGAGCGTTGCAGTCGGGACAATCAGCCTCGGAAAATACACCTTGCTGATTAATCGTTCATTGTTGACCAGGCTGTTGGAAGCTTCGCTGAGGCCCGACGAGAAGAAGCTCCAGGGCAGGATGCCGGCAAACACCATCAGCGCGTAGGGGGCACTGCCGTCGGCCGGCAGCTTGGCAATCCGTCCGAAAATCACTGTAAACACCAGCATTGTCAGCAGCGGTCGAATCACTGCCCAAAGCACGCCGATGACGGTCTGCTTGTAACGGACAGCGAGATCGCGCCATGCCAGGACGCGGAAAAGTTCGCGATACCGCCAGAGGTCGAGCCAGTAGTGGCGCTCCTGCCGTCCGGCCTCGATGACAATCACATCCACCATGAAAATCCCGATGCACCGCTTGCGCGAGCGAGCTTCTTACGAGGGGAAAACCCGGAAATTTACGACACTGAAACTGTAACTATATCTCCAACTCCTATACGCGGCCTCTATGCGAATTCAAGGAAAATCAGTAGCTTATGGGGAAAATGGTGAATCCAGCCAACGGAAATTCGCCCGGGTTGACGGCAATGGAACGCTCAGCGTGTTTCTGAATATCCGCTTCTCATCGCCGCTGTCGATCTATGTGCGACGGCATCTCAAAAGGATTCCGGCGGTAGTCTGGATCTGGCGTTTTCTCAAAGGCTGCGCGCGCAGCGCGCCTTACTATGCCATGCGTCTTCTCGGCCACATGCTTCATCCCGTCACCGGTGCGCGCGGTCCGCTGCGCGGATACCACGTCAGGACGCTGGATTTCCCGAGGCGGGGTCAAGGAAGCAGCGTTTCCTTCGCGCCGCCCGGTGCAAGCGATGCGGCGTCGATGGATCCATTTCAGCCGGAATTGTTCGTCGTGGTCGTCCCAGACGCACGCGTGCTCTCCGACGGTGTCGTCATTTCGTCGGATCACCGTCTGCTCGCTGACGTCTCATGGGCAGGTTGGACCGACGTTTCAGACCCGTTGATCCATCCAGCGATGTTCAAGCTTCGTCTCCCACCGATCAAGCGCGTTGCGGGTCGCGTTGCCGTGCTCAACTCGGTTGACGCGAACATCTACTATCATTGGCTCTTCGACGTGTTGCCTCGACTGGGACTGATCCGGAAAGGCGGACTCTCCGTCGACTATTACTTCGCCAACACAATGCTGCCGTTTCAACGAGACACTTTGAGGCTGCTCGGTCTTCCCGGCGATCGACTTCTAAGCTCCACGGAAGAGACGCATCTGCTGGCCGACGAACTCGTGATCCCGTCGTTACCAGGTCCGGTCTACAGCCTGTCCCCGCAGCGATATGCTTGCGAGTATCTACGGTCGGCTTTTCTTCCAAAGGAGGGGGCACGAAGACCACATCGGGCGATCTACATTTCGCGGGCCGATGCGGGAAGCCGGCGCGTAATCAACGAGGCTGAGATACAGGAAGAATTGGCGAGCTACGATTTCCAGCTCGTCACACTTGGCAAGCTTCCATTTGCCGAGCAGGTTGAGCTATTTGCCGACGCCAGGATCGTGGTTGGGCCGCACGGCGCTGGCCTTGCGAACGCAGTATTTTGCCAGCCGGGTACCGTTCTCATCGAGTTTATGCCTGAAAATAGGGTCATTGACTGCTTCGAGAGAACGGCTCGATTCGTTGGCATGACCTATCACGCGATCGTTGGCATTGAGGACGACGCCTCGTCCCCAAGCCACGATATCAGGGTTGACCCGGTCGAACTAAAAGGGCTGCTGCGCCGCTATCCGGGCTGACCGTGCGTTTGCGCGCCGATGGGCATCTAGCCTCAGCTCTCAAAGATGATAAGTCTTTCCGGGATCGGCGTGAGCGAACGCGTCTCGGCGCCGAGGAATCCGGCTCGCTTTGCCATCTGGTCCAATTCGCTGGTCGTGTAGGCGTCTCCACCCGGTGTCGTCGCGAGCATCTGAAAGGCGAACATCACCGGGATCGGCGGAGCTGTCCGATCATCGTCTGGCACAAAGTCCACCCCCAACACCTGGCCTCCGGCTGCGAGATTCGACTTTACCTTTCCGAGCAGTGAAACGCAGGTTTCAAAGTCGAAATGATGCAGGAAGTTCGGCAGCAGGATGAGGTCGAAATCGCCACCCCAGTCAAGCTCGAGTGCATTGCCTGGGACCATCCGGATGCGGTCGGCGACTCCGGCCGCCTCGGCATTGCTCCTGGCGACGGCGAGGACTTCCGCCCAGTCGATCGCGGTCACGAGAGCGTCGGGAAAAGCTTTTGCCACTTCGATTCCGTAAAGCCCGTGCCCCGCGGCCAGATCGAGCACGGTGTAGGGCGGCTCAGTCAGCGTCGAAAGATGCGCCACCACGCGCTTCGCGGCAGGGGCTGCGAACGGCATCATTGCCTTTGCGAAACGAATCCAGATCGGACTATCAGGTGAAACCTGGGCCAGTCCGTCGGAGCCGCCACGGCGGACATAATCAACCGGATCGTTCAGGAAAAGATGCAGCATCTCCGGCGCAGCGAGGAAGTCGATGCTTTTGCCCATCGCATAAGGAGACGACTCGTCCAGGAAAGTGCGTGCGATCTCGGCCAGCGCATAATCCGAGCCTTCCTTCCTCAAGAGGCCCAGTGTCGCCAGGTAATCGCACAGGATGCGCAAGCCACGGCGCGAGGCTCCGGTTCGGGATTCGAGGCGCTCTAGTGAAGCTTTTTCCGAGCCGATAGCGGTAAAGAGGTCGAGTTTGACCGCGGCGATCAGTGCCGCGGTCTTGCGATAGGCCGTCGCAATTTCGAACACGGGATTTTCAAACGAACTGCTCATCAGCTCAAATCCGTCGTCGTCAGGCAAGCCGCAATACGGCTGCGAGTTGCTTCTTGACGCGAGACCTCAGTGTCGCCGCTTTCCTCAGGACCTTCCGCTTTTGCTTCTGAAAGCGTCCTGCCAGGCTGGGCATCCCGTAGTCGTCGGGCAGACCTTCAAGAAGGGGTCTCGCCCAGCGATGGAAATTGGTGTCGACCCCGCGCACGCGCCGCGGCGTCAGGTCTTCCACATACTTCCACGCGAAATTTTCCCAAAGGTGATTGGCATAAGTATCGTCCAGGGGAATCGGCCTGTCTGAGGCAAATATCCAATCGAGGTGTTCGGGCGTCCAAAGCGGCCAAAAGAATGCTGTCGGGGGCAGGGTGGTGGTTTCCGATGGATGCGCACGCGCAAGTTTGCCGGGCAACTGCACCGAATGCACGTTCCAGAACTCGCTCCCGAAAGGACCGCCCTGAAAGTAGCGGTATTCGTCCAGCCAGCGACACAGAAAAGGCGCCTGCGCCTCCGCCAGAATTACGGCATTTGCCAGGCCCTTTTGCCCTTCTTGTCCGAGCACAGTCGAGTGGTCGAGAAGGTCGTCGAAGCTGCGCTGCACGAGAACATCTGCGTCCAGATAGATTCCGCCGTGCTCGATCAGTTTCTGCAAGCGTACGACGTCGGCGCGATGCGCCACATGATCGAGAGGCCTTCCAAAAATCTCGCGCGGTGCCTCGATCTTGATGGGCGTGACTAGCTTCCGGCTCAGCTCCCACCACGGACCATTGGGCTCGTACTCGTAATAGAAACGGACCTGTTGCGGCGCAATCCGTTCAACCGCACTCTTGAGGCAGACGTGATGAAGCAGGCTCCACGGTTTGCCGCCAAAGTCGCTCGCCATTCCGAACGTATAGTGGAGTATCTTGGGAATCCGGCTCATTTCGCTTCGGCCGATTTCAATTATCTACCCGCCGCGGCGCGCGCAGGTGTCTCGCAATCCTCGTCAGATTTTCTGCAGCGCGCACCGCTTCAGCATGGTTACCTTCCAGTGCGACCGTCTCGATCTTTGTGCTCATCCGCCGCCATGAGGCCGGGCCATAGTCAGCTTCAAAGAACACGACGGGTACCGGGACAGGCTTTGGCGAGTAGTCCAGCATCGCAAACATGTTGGCATCACGTTCGTCGTGTATCCACTTGAAGACGTTCTTCGACCACGACCTCAGGGACCTCATCGGCCGGTCAACCTGCGAGAATATGTAACAGACGCGCTTCATCACGCGGTTGGTGAACGCCCGATCAATATTACGCGCCGGGCGCATGGCAGCCAGCAGAAGCTTCAGTGAAGGACGCGCGTTGACAGTCGGTGCGTCGATCATACCGACCATCTCGACCTTCTCTCCCTTCGCGATCAGATGTCGCGCGATCTCGAACGCGACCAGTCCTCCAAGGCAATAGCCACTCAGCCGGTAGGGACCTTTTGGCTGGGCCTGCAGCACCAACGGCAATCGGTCGGCTGCGATGGCCTGGACAGACAGTGGCACTGGGTCTTTGCCGAGATCGTGCGGTGCAACCACGAAGAGCGGTTGATCGTCGCCCAGCAGTTTGGCCAGTCTCGCCGCGTAAAGTCCTCCGCCGTTGTAGTCGCCATGGAACAAAAACAGTGGCCTGAGGGCGCCGTCCGGGTTCATCTTCATGACCGGCTTTGGTTGAATGTTCTGCCCGGCAAGCAGTCCCGCAAGCTCGCGGATCGTGCGTGCTTCAAAGAGGATCGAAGATGGGATAGCCTGGCCGGCCAGCTGCTCGACTTCTGACAGCATTTCCATCGCCAGCAGTGAATCTCCACCTCTCTCCGAAAAATCGTCGTCGATCGAGATCGGAGAAACCTTCAGCAGTCGTTCCCAGAGTTCGGTGAGCTGGACGATCAGCGTTCTGGTCTGCGAGTTCGGAGCTTGCTCGGGTGCGACACCTTTGGTTGACGCGGCTTGTGCCGCGCCGGTGTTCTCCAGAACATCGCGAAGCTGCCGTCGCAGGACCTTGCCGGTCTTGCCCTTGGGCAGGTGATCCTGGATGACGATTTTTCGGGGGACCTTGAAAGGTGCAACCTGATCCTGGAGAAATCTGCGAAGCTCGACCGGGGTCGCCGTAACGCCCGGGCGCAGCACGACGGCCGCCGCGACATCCTCGCCAAGACGTGGGTGCGGGACGCCGAACGCAGCTGCCTCGGCGACGGCGGGGTGCCGCATCAATGCATCGTCAAGCTCAAGCGGTGAAATCTTCTCGCCGCCACGATTGATCACGTCGGTGATGCGGCCGTGAACTGTGAGGAAGCCATCCTCGTCGATGCTGCCGAGGTCGCCGGTTTTGAACCAACCGTCGACAAAGGACGCACGATTGAGTTCTGGCGCATTAAGGTAACCGGAAATCAGCGTGGGACCGCCGACCAGGATCTCTCCTTGCTGGCCGGGCGGCAGCGGAAGCCCGTCTTCGCCAACAATCGAAACGGTGCCCGGCCACGGGATGCCGCAGGTGCCGATTTTCGAAGGGCCAGGGGGCGGCAGGTTGGCGGCGATCTGTGCAGCTTCGCTGGAGCCAAGGTGCTCCACTACAGGTGTGCCGAGGGCCTCTTGCAGGCCTTCCAGAACGTTGCGTGGCAGCGGCGCGCCGCCGGACAGGGCAAAGCGCAGCGCATGCCCGGCTTTCGCATCAGTGCGGCCCTGGCAGTGATCCAGCACCAGGCGGTGCAGTGTCGGACCCGCCGAATACCAGGTCGGTCTCAGGTCCCGAAACCACTCCGAGAATTCGAATTTCGAGGAATCCGACGGAAAAGCTACGGAGCCGCCGGTGAGAAGAGGCGTGAACACCGTCACTTTCAGGCCATGTGAATAGAACGGCGGACTGGCGCTCAGACAGCGATCGTCTGGTGTGAGGTGAAACCAGTGCCGGAGTCTTGCCGCGGCAGCCAGCATGTTGCGGTGGCTGAAGGGGATCAGCTTCGGTTCGGCGGCAGTCCCGGACGTCTGCAAGATGAACGCCGGCGCGGCAGGATCCGGTTCGTCCGGCTCGTTCGGTTTCGTGTCGCCGCGCGCGGTAATGACAAAGCCGAGCGTGCCGGCCTGGGCGGGAACGGCCTCGATGACAGCAACGCCCGCGTCCTCGGCGGCCTTTTTGGTATCGGACTGATCGTCGGCTGCAATCAGCACGGCCTTGGGCTTGAGCGAAGAGAAGCTCGATGCAATCTCGCGCGCGGTTTGCTTCGGATTGAGCGGGATGGCCACGGCACTGCAGGATACTGCGGCGGTCGCCAGCGCTGCCTGGGGACCGCTCGGCATTGCAATTGCGATTCGTGCATTTCGGTCGAAGCCGGCACCGCGCAGAGCGTTACGCGCGTTGCGTATGAGGTCGTACAACTCGCGATAGGTAAGGGGTGCGAAGCCGGTCGCGATCACCGCCGGATGATCCGGCTGCTCTGCAGCGCGCAGCCGAATAGCTTCGCCAAGCGTCGCCGGCTGTTGCGTAACGCGCACGCGAATAGCTCCGCCGATCGTTGCAGGTGCTTGCGCCGCGAAGCTGAGCTCGTCGGCAAGCACCACGGCAGAAGTCAATTCGGTTTGATCACCCATTATGCTCTCTCAGCCCGACGTCTTTTTGCGTCGCAATTTTAGTAATACTTCGTTAGATTGGAAATGGCCGATCTTTTCCATGATTAATGGGTAGCCGTTTCCAAAAATGCTGCAGATGACCTGAAATTTACAATGAATCCGGTCTCCAAATACCGGTGCCGCCAATGGACTAGGCACCACGGCGGGACTCAAGTAATGCTTTAATATTTTGTGAGCTCAGATGCCAACAATTGCCGATAATCTCTCGTGGGGGACCTATAATTGGGAGCAACGCGGGGACGAATGGTCGACAGATTGGGGTGATCCCACGACCCAATGGAATGCAACGCTATTCCCGCGAATCTACCGGTTTTTGCCAGCTTCTCGTATTCTAGAAATCGCTCCGGGTTATGGCAGGTGGACGCAGTTTCTAATTGGGCAAAGCAAAAGCTACATTGGCGTCGATCTGAACCCGGAATGTATCGATGCTTGCAGAAAGCGTTTTGGCGAATACCCGTCCACAACGTTTGTTGCCAACGACGGCAAGTCGCTCGACGCCGCCGAAGACAATTCAATCGACTTTGCCTTTTCGTTCGATAGCTTGGTCCATGTTGAAGCCGACGTCCTCGCGGCATATTTTAAGGAATTGACGAAAAAGCTTACCGTGGATGGGGTCGCGTTTCTGCATCATTCGAATCTCGCCGAATACGACGGCGTTGCCTTGAAGATATCAAAAGCCCTTTGGACAAAACCGAAGCCCTGGCCAGTTGGAGTTATCTTAAAGAAGCTTCAAATCTCAGATTGGGATGGCTGGCGCGCACCTTCTGTGTCAGCGAACATTGTTTCGCACTTGGCCACCGAAGCGGGCCTTAGCTGCATCAGGCAAGAGGTTATCAACTGGGGACAGAACAAAAAGCGCCTCATCGATTGTTTATCCACCCTTACGCGTAAGGGGTCGCGCTGGGATCAGCCTCAAATACAGATTCGTAACCCCCATTTTATGAGCGAAGCTGCATCGGCCCGGGCAATTTCTTCACTCTATCAGTCTCTTTAGCTCGGCTTTGCTAGATCGACAATGTTGCTGGACGGACGCTTCGCGCCTGGCTCGCGTTCGGGTTTTCCCATATCCCCAGGTAGCGGTCTGCTTCGCTGCCTCCGTCACCGTCGAAGATAAGCATCGACGGCTCAGGCCAGTTGAATGGCGGGCGGCACAGGTTGACCGGTCGGTAACCGCCAAACCGGATATCAGGATGATTGGTTGTGTTCTTGAAATGGGAAGTCAGAAGGAACCTGATGTTAGACTCTCGGAATCTCGTCAAAACTGTAGCAATCGCGTCGTTGGGGAAATGGAATAGAACATCGCGACAGCACCAGGCGTCGGCTTCCGGCAGCGTGTCCTGCAGGATATCAAAAACCACGAACGCAATCTCGTCGGCAGCAGCAAATTTCGTATTGTTGGCGCCCACCACACCACCGACGATATCGCCCCCAAGGTATTGTACCCTTGAAGACCGGACGACGCCATCCATCCAGTTGTAGTCGCCGCAAGGAGCGTCGAAGATCGACCGAATGCCCGCCGCCTTGATCCACGCAGGGAGCTCGCGCCTGATCGTCACCGTTCGATTGAGTTGGGAGCCGTAGCCACTCACGCTTTCCAGACTGCCCCACCAATTATTTGAATGAATATTGGCGAAGGTCTTTGCATAATCCTCGTCTTCGATTGTCAAAGTGAACTTCTTTGCCGCAAATCTGGACTGAAGTTCTTTCGGGATAAGAACACGAATGACCTTCTTTGCAATCGGCGCATGTCGATTGATGGCCTCGTTCAGCCACAAAATGGTTTTCATCGGGGAGTCCTGTCCATCGAGCCCGGCATTCTAGCCGAGTGCCTCAACTATCCTTTTTGCGAATGGAGCAATTTCTCAGGTCAGTGATGGAAGTACAAAATGTTGGACAATGCCTTTTGTCGAGCCGCGAGCGGGAGCGAAGAGCGTCCCGTCGTAGCAAGCAAACGTTCAGCCAGAGCTACCGGGGAGTCAACTGCAACCGTAAACCTCGAAGTCGTATAGCTCTGGTTTTTGGCGGCGTTTAGATAGACCGCGTCGGCGCTCGTGTTCGACTTGAATTCGGCGACGACGCCACCAACGACAACGTTATCAAGAGCGACATTGTTAAGGGGTGAAGCCGGATCTTGCCGGAGCAAATTGACCAATTCAGGATAGCGCTTCGCCCAGAGACCATCCTTGTACGGAACAGCGTTGAGCCGCTCCTCCAAAGTCTGTCTGTTCTCGTTTGCATCTTGCTTTTCGATGAAGACGGCCGCATGCGATGGCCAAAAGAACGAGTTCTCCCTGACGACGTTGTCACGTCCACCATGAATGACGATGGGCCGGCTAACATTGAGGAATACATTTCTTTGAATCAGGTATCCGCTTTCACGATCGTCCAGATAGACACCGGATACGAATGATGGATCGCGCAAGTTGCCGCGTTCGCCTCTCCGAGTGCCGATCTCGTGTAGAAAATTATTCTGAATGACGGTGCCTCGTTCAGTCCAGTCTCGACCGACATAAATTGCACCGGCATCGTCGGTGATGCGGACAACGTCGCTGATCTCGTTTCCGGTCACGACATGGTCATTTCCGGCCAGCAGTATCGCCGAGTGCGGACCGCGTGATAGAAAGCAGCCTTCAATCCGATTGCCGACGCCGTGCAACTGCACAGCAGGCCGATAAGTGAGCGACTCCTCGCCGAAATCGGTCACCATAGAATCTGCAAGCGTATGTCCGGAAGGGGTGAGGGATTTTCGGTCTCCGCCGGTCATCTGGACAGCCGTTTCCGCAATGTCCCTGACCACGCATCTCTCAATTTTTACGTTTGCGCCTCCAACAATCTCGATACCATGGAGACCGCCATGGCCAACGAAGCAGTCACGCAGCACGATGTTTGTGCTGTTTCGAATCCTTACGATCGTTCCCGCGGATTTTTCAAATGCGATGCGCTCTATGACAATGTCGTGGGCGCCGTCGATCTCCAGCAACGTGTTCGCCACAGCAACTTCGATCGGCGTTGCGGGGGCGTTCGACATGACCAGCGCTGTCATATGCTCGGGATCGAGGACGAATTCTCCCGCTTGTGACAGTTCGCTGAAGGCGTTCTCGACGAAGAAGCGAAAGCGGCGTCGGACCTGGTTTCCTCCCTTGAGGGAAGGAAGCTGAACGCTGTTGTCCGCGTCGGTGAAGCCGGACACAGGTACTTTTTCATAATCCCAATCTGCCTGGTAAAAGCCCCCCATCCAGAGATGGGGCTCCTTGCTCCACCGCTTGTACAGTTCAGGAGACAATGCAACGCTGAGGCCCGTCGCCGGTACTGTTGCCGGTGTCTTGCCAGTGATGTCTTCAGAGAAGCCCTGCTTTGGCCATCTGGCGGGGCGCAAACGCTTGTTATCCTGAAATAGCTCCAACTCGGAACGTTGAGGCAGCACGTAGGCGCCGCGCTCGGTCAGGTTGGGCGCCGGCTTTCCTCCGGCGGGCGTCAGGTCGAGGGAGACGAAAGTCGCGCCGGCCGGCGGCGCGCATGCTTCCGGATAGGGCGAGCGGGCGCTCAGGCGGGCCGGCGCCGAGCCCACGAAGTGCGTCGATCCGCTGGCGTCGCCGGTGATCAGCGTCGGCTCCCCGGGACGGCCGGAATAAGCGCCGGTGATGTGAAGCGCTTCCGTGAGGCGGTAGGTACCGCTCCTGAGTTGCACTTTCCGCATGCGCGGCTCGTCGGGAGACGTCTGCAGAATTTTCTGAAGATCGCTGCGAAGCTGTGTTTCGTCGAAGAAGGCTTCCGGCGACGCCGGTGCATCGCTTGCTTTGGCAGTTTGCAGGAGCGCGACCACGGCGCCCGGCAAGAGCAGGGCCGCGACACATGCCGCGGCTATCTTTCGTCTGTTTGAGGGGCTGGTCGTCAGGACGCGGGAGCCGAATTTGCGGCTTTGCTTGATCACCAAGCCCCTGCATCCCGCGAGGAGCCCGACCCCGACCCCATACCAAAGGCTGGTCGGTCTGTCCGTCATGGGGCTGGATAGAAATCCTGTCGTCATCATTCCTATGACGATAGTCGCGCCCCAGGCGCCCAGTTGAACGACATCCTTGTCGAAATTCTTGACTCGTCGGCAGATGGAAAAAAAGGAAATTGCCTCGAAGGCTTGCCAAAACAGCAAGGCAAGCATCGGCCCTCCACCGATGAGACCGGCAATGAATAAAAGGCTCCAGTAAAACTGATGTCCGAATCCGCTCATGTGGAAATCGACGGACCCTTCGCCGACGATGTGCGCAGCCTCATCCGCCGCGGCTCCAATCAAGGATGTCTCTGCAGCGATCCCGTTGCCAAACAGGATTTCCGACGGTCCGTTAAGGAAAGCCTGGCGCATGAAGTCGACTTCGGCTTCGCGCGTCAGCACGGTTGGATCCACGCCTTGCTCGTTCGCCACAAACAGCCGTTCGAGCCAACGATCCGAAAGTCCGGTTCCCAGCAGCTGATCCGCGCCGACCGTCATAACGAGCAAGGACACTATCAACGCCGTGCGGATGAACAGCTTCTTCGTGAAGAAGACTGCAGGTGTCCTCACATAGATAAGGAATTGTGCCGCCGTAACGAGCAATTGCGTTCTGGTTACCGAGAGGAGCACCAGGCCAAGGCTCATGGCAATGAGGACAAGATCAAGAATCGTTGCGCGGAACAGCAACTGCAGCGCGATAAGCCCCAAACCGGCATTGATTGAGGCGCCGAGAATCTCGTAGCGAATCGTGCTGAGGTCGATCCCTGTCGTAACAGCGATAACCAACACTCTTCCAGCCAGGAAAAACCCGCAGAGCCATTTCAACCGCGTGAAGAGCAACCTGATGTCTTGCGCTTCGTTGACTGCGCGAAAACTGAAATAGCTGGAAAAGGCAAAGAGCAGCACAGGGATGTTGTTGGTCAGGATCGTATAGAGCGGCTGTCCTCTCACATACGCGCCGATGAAGCCGATCAGGCAAAACCACGCGACGATACCCGCCGAAATCCGCGAGCCTTGATCTCGAACTCTCTTCTTTGCCTGAAACAGAAACAGAACGGAGAATATCAGGTATAGAAGCAGTACGCTTCCCTGGAGCGCAGCAGCCGAGCCAGCGCCGCCTTCGCTTCTGAAATCGAAAGCCAGGGGAGCCATCGAAAGAACGAAAAAGGCCGATGCCCGATCTCGCACGCCAAATCGGGCGCCCTCGGGCTTTGCCGGTCTTGCTGCTCCAGGCATGGGTCGCGTCATCTGGCGAGCACGTCTATTTCGCTATTTTTGGTCGTCTTGATCAATCGGCCCGCATGGAGCCGCTGCGCCATGGCCAGGTAGTTGTCGCTGGTTCGCTGGATATCGAACTCGTCAAGCACGCGATATGGACGTTCCCCGAGAGCCAACAGTCTCTTTGCTTCCTCGATGAACCTTGAACTCTGAACCGGAACCAGACTAACGCCCCTCATGTTTTTGGCGAACTGAAACGCCTCAATATCCGAAGCAAGTACGAGTATGTTACTTGCGAGAGCCTCAAGTAAGGCAATGCCCTGAGATTCAGTGACCGACGGCATTAGAAAGAGATCTGCAGCAGCGAGGAGCTCGGCGACGTCCGTACGGCTTCCCAGGAGTTTGACGCGGCTCTCCAATGAAAGACTGCTTATCATGTCGCGGAGCTTGTTTTCGTAGGACGAATCTTCAGTAAGACCTGCAAGCCAGAGTTGGACGTTAGGCTGGCCCTGTTCCACCAAACTTGATAGCAGCTCAATCGATTCAGCCTGGCCCTTCAGCGGCGAGATTCTGCCAACCTGCAGCAACAGCTTGGTGTCCTCGCGCAAGCCATACTTTTTTCTTGCCGAGAGTCTATCTCCCGACCCGAACCGGTTTATGTCGATACCATTCTTGATCGTGTGAATAGGGGAGGAGGCTCCGAAGCGAGCACGATAAGCCCGAGCGCCAGCCTCCGACACCGACACGACACAGTCCGTGCGCCAGCGCAGCACACGCTCGAGTAGCTCGAGGTAAGCGTCGTCACTAAAATCGTCGTTTCTTCCGCAATGCAAGACCGTCACGAACTTCGGAATTTTGTTCCCGAAGGGGAGGGACACCCGGCCATATAGTGCAGGCAGAACGGAATGTGCGAATACAACGTCCGGCTCGCTCGTTCTGATCGCAGTGCGAAGGTGGGCAACGCGTTGTAATTTGCTCAAACTGCTCGGAGGGGCATGCAAGGGAATGCCTTCGGAAGCCAATTGAACCGACGTCAATTCGAAAGAACTATCCGCCGGCTCGAGTGAGGCAACCGAAACTGCGTGTCCTAAACGAGTATGCCGAGTCGCCAGGTCAGCAACCAGAATTTCTGCCCCGGCGTGACGTGGCGTATGAATCAGGTGCAGCATTCGAAGTGGCGCGCTCATGACCGAACCTTAACCGAACTGTTGCCCAAGCCGACTGGCGACGTTACGGAGCCTCATTCGTAGTCCTGCGACAACCGCCGCGAATGGAGGAAGCGGTCTGATCCCGCTGTCCGCGCAATTAAGCAACATCGTGCAAATAGCGCCGACGGCCAAAGCGCAGGAAACAGCGAATACAAGAGCATTTGAACCAAACCAGCTTCCGAGGACGTAGCCAAGTGCCGGGCTGCCCAAGGTTGTGATGAGGTGACCCACAATATTCCACCGAACACACCCGCTGGCTATACCAATAAGATAAGCCGGAGTGCTCACGGCATTAATCAGCCAGCCCAGGCAGAGAAGGCTGGCAAAGATCACAAATGTCGGATTGTATGTGCCCATCCACGCCCACGAAATTGCCGGAGAAGCGAGACCAATCAGGAATAATATCGGCGCCCCGACGAGAATCGATTCCGTCACAGCACGAGTATAGAGGCGCGCGGCCTCATCGGGATTTGCTTCATTGAGGTGCGCGAAAGCCGGGACCAGCTGGCCCATGGGAGCGGCGATCAAATGACGCGCCTGCAGGACCATTCTATAGGTCATCTCGTATATTCCGAGGATCTGCAGGCCGCTCACGGCCGACACCACAAACTTGGTCAAGGGCTCGAAGGCGAAGCTGACGAGGTTCATCAGTTGCAATTTGACGCCAAAGCTGAACAGCTGCGAAAATGCCCGCCCGCTGAAATGTCGGGGAAGAATTGGAACGATGGACGGATCGAGCAGCGATCGGAACACAAACCACGATAGCGCGATGGAAACGGCGTACTGGGCGATCTGACCTAGACCCATGCCGACCAACCCAGCGAATGGTACGGTCGCCAGAACTACGGCAATCTGAACGACAAGGCTCAGAATTACGATTTTGCACTTGATGTCGGTTCGTTGTAGTCCAATAAGCGCTGACAACGTGACGGAATTGGTATTCAGCAACGCGAACGAAGCCAAAGCGTATGGAAGCAGCGCTCTCGCCTGAGCCAGGGAATCCGCCGGGACCAGAAAGCGCAGTCCCCACCAAAGAGGCAAGGCAAGCACGGCACTCGCAACGGCGTAAATACCGAGGTTAGCGAGCACGGACGTCTCCACGAAGTCTCGAGCGCTGGCGCGGTCGCCTTTTGTGAGAGCAAGGGCGACGAATCGGCTGAGGCCATTGGCGGCGCCCAGGTCCGCAAATCGAACGAGCGAGGTCGATGCCAGAACGAGGGACCAGATGCCAAGCGCCTTGAGCCCAAGAAGGGAAACAACGTACTTGTACAGCAGGAACAGGGAAATGCCGGACGTGACGATTTCGGCAACCGACCAGATTGCATTTCGCTTGAGGTTCAGAATCATCGAGCGGCGCTCCGCTCGGACATGAATGGCTTCCGGTCGTCTAGCGCTTTTGCGAGAGTGTCGAGGTCGCGCTTGCGCATCAGCTCTGTCTTCAATTTGACGCTCGCCGGGTCCGCGTGTTCGGGAGTCCAGGATAGCAGACTAAGTGAGGCTGTTTGCGTGTCCCCGAAAGGTAGCGGCAGGGACGGGTGTTGGAGCACATCGGCCAGTCGCACCAACACCGAATTATCGCGCACGACCGATGGCTTTGCGAGTTGAAACGCTCGGCCGAAAATGCCAGACGACTGATTGTAGTCTGGCGCGTAGCAACTCCAAATTGCGTCGGCTACATTGTATAGTTCGAACATGTCCTCGTCCGAAATGTATCGATCGAGCAGCAGGCCTTGCGCTTCGACGAAGCGCTGGGCCGATTGCCTGCTTTCCTCTGCGACCGAACCCGCCGCGACAAACAAGTAGTGTTTTCGAATCTCCGGTTGCTCGGACCAGATGCGGGAAAAGAAGTCGAACCCCTTCAGGCGGTATTGGGAACCAAGTGCGATGAGAATCTTTCTCTGACCGGCTGCGCCCCTAATCGTCTCTGACAGTTTGCCGGCTTTTCCATCACGAATTTGTTCAGGTTGATATTCAAGATCCCAAAACTGCGGGTCGTATATCCAGTCGCTCGCGACCGTGTGCAGCCTGACATCGATCGCAAAGGGCAAGATCGTTATGATCCGAGTGTTGGGGAGGCGTCGAAGCACTTGAAAAAGGCGGCGCTTGATCCGGTACTTCGCGCGAGTCTTGAGAAAGCATTCCATCGGACGAAAAAAGAGCCCGACGGTGCTCCTTCCAGACGCCATGTTCCGGACAATTCGGCCGAGGAAAGCCGGAACGTTGTCGTCAAGCATCGGAAAAAAATCTATCGCCGCGCGGCTTGCATCGCTGCGAATGTCGATGCCGCGCGGGTCAAGTGCGGCTGCCAGTACCTGGTCGTACGCTGCTCGGTGCCCGTCGTTTGAGAATGATATCGAATTGACGATGGTCAATGCTCTGAGCTCCGAGTCATCCTCCAATTTGAAGAAGTTAGCAGATCCCCACGCTGACGTTGTTCGTTCATGGAAGATTGGGGTCTTTTGCTGTGGGTGGAGAGTAGGCCGTTGACGAAGATTGGAAAGCTGCCTTTCGAAGCTGGCACAGTGAAGAGAGGTTTCGCTCAAGCGTGGTCAGGATTGCTGCCTTGTTCCACTGCTTGAGGGCGATTTTCCGCGCGCCTTCCCCGAAGGTGCGGCAAAGTTTTGGATCGTTCGCCAATGCGCGGACCGCCAGCGCTAGTCCTTGGACGTCTCCCGGCGGAATGACGAGCCCTGCTTCTTGCACTTCGTCCGCAAGGCCGGTCCCTGGATTTGCCATCGCAATCACCGGCTTGGCGGACGCAAGGATACCGCCAAGTTTTGAGGGCAATACCAAGTCGGCCGCCTCGGCCTTTTGTGGAATCAGGTGAACGTCCACGCTGTCCAGAAGCTGTGCGAAGCGTTCTCCCACCTGTAACTCCAGGAACTGGACATTCGCCAGATCCTTGGCCAGCGCCTGGAGCGACGATTTCTGCGGACCTTCGCCGCATAATACAAATCGAATGTCCCGATCGAAACTACCAAGCGTGCGGGCGGCCTCGATGATGAGATCGAGCCCCTGCTTGTTGGACATCGTCCCTGAATAGAGACAGACAAAATCCTTGTCACTCAGACCGAGCTGTTCTTTTCGAAACCGCGCGGTTTCTTCGTTTGACGTGATTTGCCGGATATCGGTCCAGTTTCGGACCTCCCGAATGTTTTCAGCTTCCACGCCCTTGGTCTTCAGTCGGCCCAGCATTGGCGGAGATATCGTAGAGACGTAGTCGAAAGAGCGCAGAATCTTCCGCTCGATTGCAACCATCGGATTTCGCAGCCGCTTGTTGGCAAGGAGACCAAGATCAAACGCAGCGTCGATTTCGAAATCCTGAAGGTGCAGCCAAGAAAGCGCGCCGATCCGGCGCGCAATCCATGCCGAAAATGCCGCCGACATTAGGGATGGGGCGACGGAAAACACCACGTCGGGGCGCCAGCGGAGCGTCGTTGAAAGTACGGGCCAGAAGCTTGTCAACGCAAACGACGCATGGTGAAGGAGGCGCTTGGCTCCGGTTGGCTCGTGCGGCACGTAGATCGGCGAGCGCGTGACGGGAATCCCGTTGATCGTCTCTTTGCGATAGGACCAGCCTCGATAGTCGCGCGGGATGCTCCATTCCGGGTAATACGGAGGAGCGGTTACGACGCGAACGTCATGACCAAATGAGGCGAGCCCTTCACAAAGCTCCGCATTGTATTTTGCTACCCCTATCAGGTCGGGCGCGTAGTTGATGCCGACGAGCAAAATGCGCATGCAATTACGCCTCCGCTCCGGCGCGAACGTTTGCGAACCTGCGGTGCCTACGGATCGACGACGCGAGGGTGCAAAGCAGCTTCGGAAATGCAATTGGCGCCAAGCGCACAACCATATTGATTTCTTTCAAAAAAGTGCCGGCACGCCGCCGGCCTTTTGCAATGCATCTATCCTAACAGCGCCGGACCGGGGGCGTACGACAAATGTCGCGGTAGGATTAATACCCTGGAGCCCGTGCGGGCAGGCCAGACGCGTGCCCTGGATGTGGTTCCCGTCGCCTACACTTAATAGGCCGAGTCCTGTCGCAAGGCCACGAGGACAGTCTGCAGGACGATCCTTAGGTCGAGCCACGGGCTCCAATTGTTGATGTACCAAAGGTCACATTCGACGCGTCGTTTCAGCTGCTCAACCTGCCGAATCTCGCCGCGGTAACCATTGACCTGCGCCCATCCGGTCAAGCCCGGTTTGACGTGGTGCCGGAACGCATAGTTGGCGATCAGGCTTTCATATTCGGTATTGTGTGACGTCGCGTGGGGGCGCGGGCCGACCAGCGACATGTGGCCCAGGATCACGTTCAGGAGCTGGGGCAGCTCGTCGATGCTCGAGCTCCTGAGCCAGCGCCCGATACGTGTGACCCGCGGATCGTTGCGGGTCGCCTGACGGATCTCGGGGCCGTTCTCAAGCACGTGCATGGTTCTGAATTTGAAGATGCGGAAAGCCCGGCCGTTGAAACCGTTGCGGTCTTGCTGGAAGAAAACCGGGCCACGGGAATCGATCTTGACGAGCAGCGCGGTGATCAGCAGCAGCGGCGCCAACATGATGAGCCCGGCGGTCGACAGGCTGATGTCGAAAAAACGTTTGGCTGCACGTTCGCCCCTCGACAGTGGTGGTCGCCGAAGATTGACGGTCCAGGTGCTTCCGACATGCACGCTCGGATAGTTGAGGAATCGCGCGGCGCTTTCGTCGGGCACGAGGTGAAGCGAGACGGGAAGGACCGCGAGCGCATCCAGGATGCCTTCGATGGCCCGATGGTGCTGCCAGCTCACGGAGATGTAGATGTCCTCGATCTGCTTTTGCCGCGCCGTCTCGATCACTTGCGCCATTTTGGCTTGCAATGACGCGGGAATCCCCAGTTCGGTGAGTTCTTTCCTCGTCACCTCGCAGGTAAGCACCGGCTGATGGCCACAGCGCTGAAGCTCGTGCAGCGGACGCGACGAGAGGCCGTGGTCGTGCTGGACGATAACGATGACTTTCTTCTCCGCAAACGAGCCATTTGCTAGAGCCGTCGAGATCAGATGCGCGACCAACAGCCGCCACCAAATCAATGCGGCGAGACCGGACAGGAAGAAGAGAATTGTCGACCCGCGCGAGAACTCATCGCTGATCTTCATCACGAAGCCGGCGATGGCCAAGAGAGCGAACACGCCGCACCAGAACAGCGCTGCGTCGCGAACCTCCCGCACGGGGGCGACGAGATTCTTGAGGTTGTAGTTGTGACGGGCCGCCATCAACGCCGCGAAATTGAACGCGACGAGCAAGCCCACGCCAATGAAGGCCTTTGCCTTGGCGATGTCTACGTTCGCCACCCAATGATAGAGGAGGCTGCAAACGAAGCCGATCGACACGATCAGCACGAGATCGATGGCGAGGACCGCCTTTTCCACGATTTGAGGACGAAGCAAATGCCGCCATGAGCTTGACCGCGTCGAAGACGCCGGCTGCGGGCCGACCGCGCTGATCACGGTTTCGGAGGGTGTGTCTTTCGACGAAAAGCGCGATAAATTCGGAACGCCACTCATCAAATCGACCCCGATCTCGGGAGTAAAAAATTCATTTAGAGATAATTAACCAACGCATTAAACCGCGAAACTCGCCGCATCTCAATCACTTATCCGCGTTAGGGTTACCCTTTGGCGGTGAGCTACGGCAATGATACGGTCGAAAATACGCATGCCTTTGTGGCGCAGATCACAAACTTTACTCGTTTTGTGCGAGCGCCATATGACCCGCATATGTCTTCCCGGCGGACTTGCGCCGACCGGACTGGAGAGCTTGGGAGGGACACCTGGAGGCATCGAATTCTGCCAACGTGGCTGCGGCGGGGGGCCCGCATTGACGAACACCAGCATGTGCTGACCTGACGATTTGTCGGAATCGTTTATGATCGAGCTATTCTAGCAATGCCTGCGCTGCACAGCGACGTCCTGGTCCTAGTCCGTACCGTGCATTTTTGGGGGTGGCCGGGCATGCCCTGCATGCTCCGCCTGTCAGGTGGGTCCGGTGAATAAGGCAGTGGATAGAGGTATAATACTACATGAAGGTTAGTTGTTCACAGCAGCGGCTAATGAGCTATATTGCTAAAGGGCGGGTATCGCGAATTGGGGGTTGAATCGATGTTGCACAAATTTGGCGTCGTGTCTGTTTTGGCTCTTGGCCTTTTGGGCAACGTGACCGCTGCTTCGGCATTTTCGCCGGCGCGACTGCCGAGTGTTTCGTCGGCGGCCGATGAGGCGGTCCGGGTGTCGTTCTTCGGTCGCCCGTATCCTTACGGGTACACCGGTTGGAGCCGCTGCACCCGTTGGGTCGAGGTGGAGACACGCTCCGGCGTTCATTTACGCCGCGTCCGAGTCTGCCGGTAGTCGGCTTTCGTCAGACTGAGCTTCGGCTGATCTCCCGCGCGTTCGTTGCAGCGACGTAAACCTCCTTTGGCGTTCGAGTGCCTAGGCATGGACGTCCATATTGCGCGGCAAGTGCGGTTGACCGACGCTCTGCGGTGGACGACCGCGCATCGTTGAGATACGCCCACGCCCGCAATCTTGTTTCTGCCAGATTTTCCTTCGAGTGTTACCAAACATTCAGGTGGCCCGATTCGAGGCCTTCTGAAATCCTGAAGCGGCAGATCTCGGGGGAGGAATGCTGTGGTGACAATCCTGTGGGGTGGGCTTGGGTTGTGGTTGGCGTTAAATGGAGTGGTCGCCGCGCGGCTCATTCGTCGCGCTGACCGATCCGGCGAATCCCTGTCCGATACGGTCGTGTTACCGCTTCGTCAGCCAATGTAAGAGTTGATCCAAGGCTGCGCGACGCAGACGCGGAATCCATTCCTGCGAGCTTCGATTTTGACAGTAAGTGCTGCGTCTTGCAGCGCTAACGTTGGTGGTTAGCGCCGATCGCCTGTTCGATCACCTGAGGCAGGAAGCACCGGGCGAAGAAGTTGTAACCCATCACCGTCGGGTGTCCGTTGGATTGGCCGCCTGCATTGAAATACTGTGGCCATGCTGCAATGACTGCCGATGAATACGTCCGCATCGGCTTGTTCACCGGACAACCCGCGACGCCGGGGTTACCCCCCATGTTCAGGATTCGGTAGCCACCTGTTCGTTGCCCCGAAATGATGCTGTTGTTCAGCGCCCGGACCTCGCTATTTCCAGGCCCGAGCAGATAGACGTAGATATTCCCCGCGCTCCAACCGGCTGTTACAGCCGCCGCAAGCCAGTTTTGAAATGCAGCATAGGCTTGAGCTGGCGTATCGCCTGAGGCGAGGCTGTTTTCCAGCGCGCCTCCCGGTCCGATCAAGATGTTCTTGGCGTAAGAAGAGTTGTAGAATTTCGCCTGGCTGTTCAGGAAATTCGTTGTGAGGTTTTCGACAGAGGCCCCGTAGACCGCCGTGTTGCCCATCCGGATGCAGTACGGCGCCAGGTCGCGGAGTTGATCGGCCCAGCCATAGCTCTGGATGCCGCCGATGAACGATCCTGTGCCATTATCGACGCTCGCGCCGTCGATCAGGAAATTGTATTTCTGCGTCGGGCAAATCCCAAACCGAGCGTAAAGCGCTCTTCGAACTGCGCTCTGTGCTTCGGCAGACATCGATGAATTGGCAAGCATGAATCCCTGCATGCGGCCCCAGAACGCGCCGTTGCTGGTGACGCCGGTAAAGGCTCCAAGTTCACCTCCCGTCGCCGTGTTCTTGACGACGGCCGAAAGGATAGCGCTCGCCTCTTCGTTCTGAAGAATAGTGAGACTGGATGCGCTGCTTGACGCGCTCTGCACAAGGCTCTGGGTTTCGATCGGTAGTCCACTGTCCAGAGCCGCAGACCCATCCCAATCGATCAGCCCCCAATTGAGATTGGAGCTGCCAAAGCCGGTGGAAATACTGAATCCTGCACCGATGCTGGTGCCAACTGTAAAGATCGGAGAAGTATAGTGGCTTCCATAGCCATACTCGTTCCCACTGACCTCCATCTGTACAACCGAAAAGTCCGCCCACGCCTGACTATCGATCGAAAGAGTGGCCGGGAAACTGCAAGATTTCGGAACGGCGTTTCCCTTGCCCTGTTCCGAGACATAGGCGGTGAGCATGCCATCGCCGGCAAGATAGACTTCGCCGTCGATCAATTGGACCGCGAGCCGGTTGACGCCAACTGCCTGGGTGCAATCGTTGCCGTTTCCGCTCTGATCGTAAATCTTGGAAACCGGTAGCCCGCCAATGCAGGAAGGTCTGCCCGAACCATTCGGACAGCTCGGCAAGATATCCATAAGGTTTGCCAACGTGCGAACATCTGGATAGCCATTGATCGCGCGGATTGTTACGGTCCGTGTGTTGAAGGTCGTGATCGCATCACGTGACCCGCTGCTCGCGACCAGGGCGCCGCTCTGCAGCACAAGCGTCGTGCCACTGCAAGAACTGTAGTAGCCGACGAGTTGACCTGAAACTGTCCTGTCGGAGACGACTGCGCCGACTTTACCAGCTGGACAGCTCTCAACCGTGATCGTGGCTGCCCCGACCGCCCAGCTTGCGGAAGCAGTTGTCGAACCGCTGACTTCCCGCAGAGGCACCACGACATCGAACAATTTGCCGTTGAGCCATTTCGACGTGAGCGCACAAGTCCCGTAAGACAGTATGAACGTTCCGACAGGCGCCGCGTCACCGGGCAACGGCACCGACGCAAGGCAACCGCCATGTAGATTGCCGGAGACCGGCTTGGCCCGAAGCGACCCGGTCAGCGCTGGGGTGGCAACGATCAGCATCAACCAGAAAAGAGCAGTGGTCGGATTGCGGGCAATCATGGAATCTCGTAGCGAGGTCGGCTGAAAGGGTAGAACTGGCTGTCTTCCGTGGCAGTGTGCGACTGCCGAAGTGACTTGTGCGGACCGCTGCCCACGGGCAGCGCAAAAATCCAATCCGCCGTGAGCTTCGTAGTAGCGCACGGCGACCCGGCACGGTATCTATTTCCGGCTCGCGCACCGACGCGCGCGCGAGTAGGATTGAACTGATTTCCACACCAGCCGCAGAGCCTGCCTGAAGCCATGATCCGCATTGTCTCGATGTTTGGCCGAGCGACTTCTGCAGTCACCATAATTGCGTTGTTGCTGATCTCACGTCCAGCTTCCGCGGGCAATTGCCTGTCGAGGGCTGAGGATTTTCAGCTAACGTCTGATGCTGTTCATTGGACGTTCGCGATCCATACGGGCTCGGAGTGTTTGCAAGGCCTTCGCGGCAGGGCCATGCTCATCGATGACATCAAACTTGTTGAGCCGCCATCGGCGGGCAGCCTTGCTATCTCCGGATCGGGTTTCATTTACAAGGCGCCGGCGAGGGAAGCGAACGATCATTTCAAACTTCAAATCTCGGGCGAGAATAATCGCATGCGCGGCACATCTGAGGTCGTGGTGGACATCTCCGTCAGGCAGTAAGCCCACTTCTAAAACTGCCTCTTAACGGAAATAGAAATCCGATCGGGCTCTCGGCCAGAGCCTGGATGGTTTATCCGGCTTCCGTTCGTTGAACTCTGAATCGCTCACGGCTTCTTCGGCGGTGGTGAAGGCTCAGGCACATCGCCATCCTTGCTGAGGCAATCCCGGAAATAGGCTTCACGAGCCCCGCTTGCTGGCGCCGCGCCCGGCATTTTAAAGGGATAGACGATGTAGGCGTAGTGGAGACACCGCTTGGCGACTTCGGCAGTGGGTGCTGCGAAAGCCTGCTGCGGCGTCGCGCTGATCACAGCCGCTAAGGCAAGCACCAATATGCCGCAGTGCGGGAGGGGAGTGCGTTTGTGGACCATTTTCTCAATTAAAAATTTCGCGGGCATCGAACTTGAGCTGGTTCCGGATATTAGTCTGGAGGTTAGGTCTTTGCCATCGCCTTCGGCGTGGGGCGGCCGTAGCTTAGGGACGACTGGCTGATGTGAGGATTGAAGCATGCCGGTTGCCGCGTTGCTTTTGACGATCGTTTTGCTTGTCGCCGCATTCAAAGATGCCGCCTACGCGCAGGGCGCGGCTACAGGTGGGGTGAATGACCGGCCGGCGCCGACGATGGTCTTCCCCATTCGCCCGCGTGACGAGCCGCCGAGGCGGACGGCCGTTCCCAACAGGTCGCATCAACATCGTGCGCATGATGCCGCCGGCCGTTCGTTGCTGATTTATCGGAATCGGCCGCACCGACGCTAAAAAGCCTTGGAATCGGGTTGGCGTGAGGACGATGCCGGGAGCGGCCGTTTGGCGTTGATCTTCCGTTTACCAGCATTGCGGGTACTCGCCGGCCGTTAGGACATCTTCAGCCGGTCGCTTTCATGTTTGGCTTGTCAATTGGGGAGGACAGCCTTTGTCACGAGCTCATAACTTTGCGCCTGCCGCCTTGGTTTTGGGCGCGGCGCTGTCCGCGCCGGCCAGCGCGACTCCGAACTGCCTGAAGGATCACGGGCCGTTCAAGCTCGCCGGCGATTCCATCGAGTACGCGATGTCGATCGCGCCGGGCGCCGATTGCATCCAGGGTTTGCGCTTTGCGACGATGCAGATCTATTCGGTCCGGATCGTGGAAAAGCCGAAGAGCGGTGAGCTCGTTATGGTCGGCACCGGATTTCGCTATTTTGCCAAGCCGGATTTCTCAGGGACCGATAAATTCTCGCTCGTGGTCGTCGGCAAGAATCTCCGTGAAGAAGGCTCGTCCACGGTCGAGTTCACTGTATCGCCGCTGAACGCCCGGCCAAAAGTCACGGCCGTCAGTCAACTTGATCCCAGCGTCGTGCCGCAACAGGCAGAGACGGAAGCGACCCGCTAGCGCCGCGCGGCAGGAAGCCCCCGAGCAGGCGGCTTGCCAAAAGCGGGAGGGAGCGGGTAGAAGAACCGCAGCCGCCTTCGCGGGTTGGAGTCCTTCTCATCCGCGGCAGCCGATTTCCAGCATAAACTACTGATAATGCTTGGTAATTGGGGAATGGTGTAACGGTAGCACAACAGACTCTGACTCTGTTTGTCTTGGTTCGAATCCAGGTTCCCCAGCCACTCA
>Ga0070741_10004778_pt1 | contig 31251 bp, 22 predicted proteins | sample Coa_R1_4_FD_66440 | JGI IMG/M metagenome (GOLD analysis project Ga0070741, IMG submission 66440) | Surface soil microbial communities from Centralia Pennsylvania, which are recovering from an underground coalmine fire - Coalmine... | ecosystem: Environmental > Terrestrial > Soil > Unclassified ... | reverse complement strand
CCGCAGATCGAGGCATCGCGCATCACCTGCGACAGGTCCCCCAGCTGCGACTGATCCCACCGCTCTTCGGCCATCAGGATGTTGGCTTTGGCGGTTCCCACCCGGCAGGGTGTGCATTGACCGCAGGATTCATGCTCGAAGAAACGCATCATATTGCGAGCGGCCGCCTTGGCAGTGTCATGGTCGGACAGGATGATCACGGCGGCCGAGCCTATGAAACAACCATGGGGCTGCAGCGTGTCGAAATCCAGCGGAATGTCTCCCTTCGAGGCCGGCAGGATGCCGCCCGAGGCTCCCCCGGGGAGGTAGCCGTAGAAGCTGTGGCCCTCCTGCATGCCGCCACAGTATTCGTCGATCAGCTCGCGCACCGTGATCCCGGCCGGCGCAAGCTTCACACCCGGATCCCGCACCCGGCCCGACACCGAGAAGCTGCGCAGACCCTTGCGGCCGTTGCGCCCCTGGCTGGCAAACCAGTCGGCGCCCTTTTCCAGAATGTCCCGAACCCAATAGAGCGTCTCGAAGTTGTGCTCGAGCGTCGGTCGTCCAAAGAGGCCGACCTGGGCAACATACGGCGGACGCAACCGCGGCATGCCGCGCTTGCCCTCGATCGACTCGATCATCGCCGACTCTTCGCCGCAGATGTACGCCCCGGCCCCGCGCCGCAGCTCGATCTTCGGCAGATTCAATACCGGCGGTGCGGCCTCGAGCCGTGCGAGCTCCGCCTCCAGGATGGCGCGGCAGCCGTGATACTCATCGCGCAGGTAGATATAGATTGCAGACACATCGACCGCCCAGGCGGCAATCAGCATGCCTTCGAGGAATCGGTGCGGATCGCGCTCCAGATACCAGCGATCCTTGAACGTGCCGGGCTCCCCCTCGTCGAGGTTGACGGCCATCAATCGTGGGGCGCGCTCATTGCGGACGATGCGCCATTTGCGACCCGCCGGAAATCCGGCGCCTCCCAGTCCACGCAGTCCCGAATCCTCCATGGTCTTGAGAACCTTCTCGACCTCGCGCCTGCCTTCCAGGCAGTCCCGCAGCAGCACGTAGCCGCCCGCTTTCCCGTAGGCGTCGAAGCCGATGTAAGGGGCAGGCTTGTCGTGAAGATGTCCAGCCTCGACCTGCGAGTGCACCAATTCGGGCGTCGCTTGCGGGATGGGCTTCTGATGCACGACGGCGACGGGGGCCTGCTCGCAACGACCGACACAGGGAGCGGGAATGACGCGTACCGAGGCTCCGAGCAGCTGGGGCAGCCGCTCGAGGAGTGCCTTCGCGCCTGCCATCTCGCAGCTCAGGCCATCACACACGCGCACCGTCAGGGCGGGCGGTGCTGCGACGGCTCCTCCGGGACCCTCCTTCACCACGTCAAAATGATGATAGAAGGTTGCCACTTCATAGACCTCCGTCTGCGCCAGACGCAGCAGCTTCGCAAGCGCTGCCAGATGGGGCGCCCCGAGCTGGCCGTATCGGTCATTGATCCGGTGCAGATATTCGATGAGCAGGTCGCGCCGACGCGGCTCCGGCACCAGGGCCTCCACCTGTGCAAGGGCCTGCGGGTCGACCATGCGCCCCCGTAGTGCCCGGCGCTTGCGCTTCTTGCCGGTGCCGGGCGGGGGTGCGGGACTGAGGGTCTTTTTCATAGGTTTCAGTATGGTGGGGCGCTCGCGCGGGTGTCCAATCCATTATGGAGATCCGGCCATCCACGCGCGTTATGGAACTCGCGGTTGGAAACCGGCGCGTTGCAGGATACGGAAGGCTGGGCGGGTTGCCCATGCCGGGCCGCGAGCGGCGCCGTGCACGGTTGGGATGCGCGCGAACTCAGAATTTGAACTTCGCTGGGCTGCGGAAGTTCCCATCGCCAGAGCCCGGGAATTGCGAGGGGCAGAGCTCGCAAGTTGCCGGTGCTGGCGAATCGGCAAGCTCCGGCTGTGGGCGAAAGCCGATGCCGGACGTGCGACATCACACTTCTTAAGGTCAGGGTTCGAGCCCTAGTGAGCGCGCACGAACAATCCGATACTCAGTGCAACCCCGATCACAATGACGAGCCCACGCAGCAGTCTCTCGTTGATCCGCTGCAGCAGCAGTCCGCCCACGACTCCGCCAATGATTGCACCCGCCGCGCCGAGGACGGCGGGGCCCCAGCGCGCCTGCGGTGAGAAGGCGAAAATCGCCACGGCCGAGGCGTTCATCGCGACGGCCAGCACATTCTTGGTCGCGCCGGCGGCGCGCAGGGGCATGGCGGCCGCGGCCAGGGTTGCAAACATCAGAAAGCCAATGGCGCCCCCGAAATAACCGCCATAGACAGAGATGCATAGCTGCGTGAGTGCGGCGCCGCTGCGGCCGAGCCGGCGCGCCTGCTCCGGGCGAGCGCCGAAACTGCTCCATGCAAAGACAACCGTGGCGAACAACACCAGCCAGGGCACGAGGTGCGCAAAGAACGATTGTGAAGTGACCAGCAGCAGGGCGGCCCCCAGCGCACCGCCGGCGATACTGATCAGCGCGAGCGCGCGAAAGGACAGGCCGGCTGCATCCGCCACCGAGCGGCGGCCCGTCCAGCCGGCGGCGACCTGTGAGGGAAACAGCGCCAGGGTCGAAGTGATGTTCGCCGTGCGCGCATCCAGTCCAGTCAGCATCAGCACCGGCAGGGTGATGAACGAGCCGCCGCCGGCGAGCGCGTTCTGCGCACCCGCCCAGAGAAACGCTACGAAAATGAGCGCTGTCACGGAGGCTCCCGCCAGTGCCGCCTCGCGGGGAGGCTAGCCCCTGGCTTGAGCAGGGCAGTGACGAGTCGAGCGGGAACCCGCCCCGAAGCTTGCTGCCCAAAGAGAGGATCGATCGGTGCGGGGCTCCCTTGAGCTGGCGCGTACCGACCGCATATTCGGGACGGGTCCCAGACCCTATTCATCAAGAGGCAGGCCATGCTCAAAACTTTCCGCACGCTGGTACTGGTGCTCGCCCTCGGAATTGCCGGGCCCGTACTCGCCCAGGCCGACCCGACGCTACACCAGATCTACGAGGCTGCGCAGGCAGGCCATCTGGCCCAGGCACAGCAGATGGTGGATCAGGTGCTGCGGGATCATCCGCAGAGCGCGAAGGCGCACTACGTGGCCGCCGAGCTCCATGCGCGGGAGGGTAACCTTCCCTCGGCGCGGCAGGAGCTCAATACGGCGCAGCGGCTGGAGCCCGGATTACCCTTTGCCAAGCCGGATTCCGTTCGCGAGTTGCAAAGGGAGCTCGGACAGGGGCAGGTGTTGCGCACCAGCCCGGCCTTTGGGGTGCCCGGCTATGCGCGCGCCCACTCCAGCGTGCCCTGGGGATGGATCCTCGTGCTGGTGGCCGCGATTGCGGTGCTCGCTGCGATGTTTCGTCGCCGCGCCAGCCCGACGGTCTACACGCAGTACCCGGGCGGAACCGCCGCTCCAGTCGGTCCGCCCGGTTACGGGCCGGGCTACGCAGGTCCCGGATATGGTCCGCCCGGTGTGGGCTCGGGGATCGCCGGTGGACTGGCGAGTGGGTTGGCTGTGGGTGCCGGCGTGGTGGCGGGCGAAGAGATCGCGCACCACTTCCTCGATGGAAACCGGGTCGAGGGTAATCCCTACCCGGTGAACGATCCGCAGGCGGATAACCCCGATATGGGTGGCTCGGACTTCGGCGTCTCCGACGGCGGGTCCTGGGATGACGGCGGCTCGGTGGGCGGTGACGTCAGCGGCGGCGACGACTGGACCTGACCGCACGTCACTTTCCTTCAGGAGCCTCCGGCGGTCAGTGCATCGAACAGCTGTTGACCTCGGGGTACCCCGAGGCCCGTGCAGGCATTCCAGCCCGGACGGGCCTCGTATCCTAGCGATGTGCCGGTCGCGGTGTTATCGCCCCGCGTGATGGGACGCAACAGCGTAGCGTGCGCATAAAGAAATGGCAGGCAGAAGCCGATCGTATGGCCAGCGCCCTGGTTGATCAGCGCGATCAGGCCCGCCCACAGGGGCGCGACAGCACTGGTGCCACCGACGACTCCTGGCTTACCTCCCACGAGGATGCGATACCCGCTGTCGGGCGCGGCATCGCCGGCTACATCCGGTACGCCGCGGCGCGTCTTCCCGTCGTTCACGCTGGGGGGCAGCGAGGCGCTCTGCTGGAACGAGGGCACCGGAAACACATCACTGATGCCACCCCCGGTACCGCTGTCGCCGTCGTTCCAGACCACTTCACTCGAGATCGAATTGCCGGAAACCGTGATCGTGGTGCCACCACAGCCGATCGCCCAGGGACTGGACGCAGGGAAATCCACGTGTGCCTTGCCATCGGTCACGCCGTCGGTGGCCAGACTATCGCCGGCCGCGATGCATACGGACACGGCTAGTGTTGAGGCATCCTGCAGTGCGCTATTCATGCTCTGCATGGATTGTTGAGTCCAGGTGGACTCCGCACTGCCCCAGCTGATCGAGAGGACGCCCGGCTTGTTGGTCGCATCGTGCACGGCGCTGGTAATGGCATCGAGAAACCCTGCATCGGTATTCGGCGCGAAGTAGACCGCGATTTTCGCGCCGGGCGCCGCGCCACCGGCGACCTGGATGTCCAGAGCCACTTCATCGTCGGCCCCGTCATCGGGGCTCGGCGTGTTGGCTCCCCCATCGACCGGCACTGCGACCACGCTCGGGGGAGCAAGACCCATGGCCTTGAAGGCGGCGCTCGTATCCGAGTTGGTATAACCGCCTCCGAGCTCGATGAGCGCGATGCATTGGCCGGTCCCGGTGACGCTGGTGGGAAAACCATAGAGAGCAGTCACCTGGTTCGGCAGGAAGGCGGCGGCCGCTGCGGCCCGCGGACGCGAAACCAGCCGCGGCTGCGCCGCAGGGCGCGTGTCGAGCCCCAGCACGGATTCAACAACCGGAAGCAGCTCCGCAGGCAGGCTCAGCGAGCCCGTGCGTGCCCGGAAAGTCCGCTTGCCATCGGTGTAGCGGGAAAGCTTGGTCTGAAATGCGGCCTGAGCCTGGCTCGCCGTTCCGGCTAGACGGACCAGGCGTCGGCCGGGCTCCGCCGACAGCACGGTCAAGCCGTGGTCTCGGGCGAAGCTGCGGAGCAGTTCGATGTCGCCCGCATGCTGACTTGCGCGTCGAGCCCGCTGTGCGGCGCGCGCATCGGTGCCCGGTGCCGACGCAGCCGGGGCGCCATCGCGCGGCTTGAGGTAGATGCTGATCTCGACGCGCTCCTCGGCGGGGACCTCACCCACGAGCCGGCAGGAGGGCCCCGGAGCTTCGCGATGACTGGCGCTGAATTCCTTGTACGACTTACTGGCCATGGGCTCTCTCCCGTGCGGCGATCCCTCGGGCTATCCTAATGCAGATAGTGACGCACCGGGCTCTGTCGCCCGATTGCGTCAAACGCGCCGCCCTGTGCGTCAGCGCGCTTGCTCGTGAGGACCCAGTAACGCGTAGCGCCGGCCATGGGGCAGCTCGTAGCGGTGAATGATCGAGACGACGTGTTCGCTCGAGAGTGTGCCTGCAACGCCATCTCCGGGCGGCTCGGACGGCATGATGCGATCGAGGAGCCGGGAGAGCTCACCTGGTCCACGACCCGGAAGCTTCACGAGCACGTGTGCTCGGCTGCCGCGCTCGCGAAACCAACTCGCCACGACAATTTCGGGGCTCTGCGTGCTGCTGTCGAGCACCGAGAAGGGCACCGGTACCGGGAGGCTCGATGCAGCCTCCGGCCCGCGGCCGCGGTCGACGATCGAGAGGGGTCGATGATCGATCATCGCGATCGTCGTCTCATCGGGGTTCAGCAGCGCAAGCGGGGCGCCGCGACTGTCTTCCCGGATCTCACGGGCAAGCGCCGGAAGATCCTGCCAGCGGTCGATCGTGGGAAACATCGCAAGCCCACCGAGCGTGAGCGTCGCGGCGTATGCGCTATAGGTCCAGGCGAGCGAGCGCGGCAGATCGTCACGGCCTTGCATGAAGGCGGCAAATTTCAGCGCCATGATGGCGAGCGCCGCCATTGCGGCGGCGGTCGTGAGGTAGGTCAGGTTTCCAGAAGCCACTGAAAGCAGGCCGAGCAGTGCGACCGCCGCGGCGGCGATCAAGCCGACGATGGCCCGGGTGCCTGCCAGTGCAAACAGGTCGAGACGCGTGGGACGTTGGGCGAGATGACCGACACTGATCTCCGTGGCCCACAGCCCGATGAGCAGACCGAAGCCGAGCAGTGCCGGCGCGGCATAGATGTCACGCGCCGTGGCCGCGACGGACAGCAGGACGAGAAAGGGCACGATCGTGGCGATCGCGAATCGCCACGCGGTGCCCTGAATGCCCCGGACGCGAACTCGATTCCAGGCGCGCCGCACGGCCGCGACGGCCAGCAGCGTCCAGGGCAACAGATACACCGGCAGCTCGCGAAAATATTTGCCGGGGGAGTTGTGGTGGCCGCTCGTGTAGTCGAGCGCGGCGGATCCCGAAATCCGGGTGAAGCGTCCGAAAGTGTTGTGCCAGAAGAGCGCACTGAGAGATTGCATGCCATGTTCGGTCTGGCTCACGGCATAGACCCACGGCAGGATGATCAACGCCTGCAGCAGGAGGCCTGCGTAAAGCTCCCAACGCAGCAGCTCGGACCAGCGGCGTTCCCACACGATGATCGTGCCAAGTGCCAGGGCCGGAACCAACCAGCCAGGCGCGCTCTTGGCCATGAATCCAACCGCCGCGCCCGCATGCAGGATGGTATAGCCGAGCAGCTTGCGCCGGCCCGGCTCGGCGGTGAAGCCGAGGTAGGCGCCCAGCAGCGCAATCGCGCAGCCCGCCAGCAGACAGGCATCCGGAGCCAGCCAGATCGCCACACGATAAGCGGTGATGGCGGTACCGGCCGCAATGGCCGCGACCACTGCCGTCGAGGGTCCCTCCATTGCAAAAGCCAGTACGGCAATCGCGAGCGCAGTCAGGAATGCGTACAGGATGTCAGGCAGCCGCGCCGCCGCGGGACTGTCGCCGTAGATGTGCAGAGCCAGCGCAGACATCCAGTATGAAAGCGGTGGCTTCTCGAGAAAGGGCGTTTCTGCCAGATGCGGCAGCGTCCAGTCGTGTTGCAGGCTCATGCGCCAGGCGATGTCGGCTTCGCGTGGCTCGTCAGGCGTCCAGGCGCCTCGGTCGAGGATGCCGATGAGCCACAGCGGTGCGAGTGCAACGATGATGAGGAGAGGCCAGCGGCGCACGATGATGTCGACCCGCAGAGGACAACCACACTGACGGCGATTATGCCTGATCGGGACTGAGCGCCGAGGGCCGCTGTACGGCGGGCGTGGATGACGATGTCAGTCGGGCGATCAATCGGCCCGCATCGACGCCGCGGGCATGCAGACCGACTTTCGTGCGTCTCCACAGGATGTCTTCCGCGGTACTCGCGAACTCCTCATTCACGAGGTAGTCGACTTCCCGCTCGTAAAGCCCCGGCATGAGCTCCTCACCCATGTCGGCGAGCATCGAGGCATTGCCCACGACACGCTCGATGCGCGTCCCGTAGGCGTGCGCGTAGCGGCGGCGTACACCGGCGGGCAGCCACGGATAGCGTCGCTCCACGGTCCGCAGAAAAGCAGCCAGGCTGCCGTCCGGCAAATCACCGCCTGGAAGCTTCGCGGCGTGAGTCCAGGGCCCGCGCGAGCAGCCGAGCACGTGGGCCAGCCTGTCCACCGCACTCTCGGCAAGCTTGCGATAGGTCGTGATCTTGCCGCCGAACACCGACAGCAACGGTGCGGGGATTCGATCCAACTCGAGGGCATAGTCGCGCGTGACGCTGGAGGGATCGGCCGACTCATCACCCAGAAGAGGCCGCACGCCCGAGTAGCTCCAGACCACATCGGCCGGTGAGCTCGGATGGCGAAAATAGCGATTCACCACCGCGCAAAGATAGGCGATCTCCTGCGCATCGATGCTCACCGTGCCGAGCGGACCGCGATAGTCCACATCCGTCGTGCCGATGAGGGTGAACTCATTTTCATACGGGATGGCGAAGACGATGCGCCGGTCAGCGTTCTGAAAGATGTAGGCGAAGCGGTGTGTGAAGAGCTGCGGCACGACGATGTGGCTGCCCTTGACCAGTCTGACCGTTCGGGAGGCGCGCACGGGCGTGCGATCCCGCACGAGCTCATTGACCCAGGGTCCGGCGGCATTGACTACGGCACGGGCGCGGACGGTAAGGGTTTGCTGCGCGGTGGCCACAGTTGCGAGCCAGTGATCGCCTTCGAGATCGAGGCGCTCGCAGCGCGTGCGCGTCAGGATGGTCGCGCCGCGATGTGCGGCGTCGATCGCGTTGTGGACCACGAGCCGCGCGTCATCGGTCCAACCGTCAGAATAGATGAAGCCGCGCTGAAAACCCGGCAGCAGCGGCTCACCCGCGACATGAGTGCGCAGGTTCACGGCGGCCGAGGCGGCGAGCAGCCGGCGCCGGGCCAGATGATCGTACAAAAACAGCCCCGCCCGAATCATCCAAGCCGGTCGAAGATGCGCATCGTGCGGCATCACGAAACGCAAGGGCCGCATCAGGTGCGGTGCCGCCCCCAGCAGCACCTCGCGCTCCTGCAGCGCTTTGCGGACCAGACCGAAGTGGAAGTCCTCGAGGTAGCGCAGGCCGCCGTGTATGAGCTTGGTGCTGGCGGAGGAGGTATGGGAGGCGAGGTCATGCTGCTCGCACAGCAGGACCGACAGGCCGCGACCGGCTGCATCGCGCGCGATGCCGGTCCCGTTGATCCCGCCGCCGACAACCAGCAGGTCGTATCGCTCCCGGAGCGTGCTCACACGCTGCGCGAGGCCCGCGCCTGATTGTAGTAATCGGGATAGTCGGCCGTGAGGCCCTTGAAGCGGCGATGGATCCACAGATATTGCTCAGGGACGCGGCGCACCTGAGCCTCGATCAGATGGTTGAAGCGCTCGGTGTCGGCAACGGCGGATTCGCTCGGGAAGTCATCGAAAGGCGGATAAATCCTCGCGTGATAGCCCTTGCCGTCGGGCAGGCGCTCGAAGAAGTAGGGTAACACCGGCGCTCCGGTCAGGCGTGCCAGTCGCGAGGTGAAGGTATTCGTCGCTGCCGGAATGCCGAACAGCTCGACCATCTGCGCACCCTTCTTGCGGTAGCTCTGGTCGGGGGCATACCAGATGCACTCGTTGTTCTTGAGGGCGCTGATGAGCGTACGGATGTCATTGAGAGGAATCGGCTGGCCACCGTATTTGCAGCGCCGATGCTTGAGGAAGTGCGCCAGCACCTCATTGCGGGTCGGCCGGTAGAGGAAGCTCACCGGCGCCACCGACAGCAGGATGCGACCGCCGACCTCGAGCGTGGTGAAATGGGCGGTCAGCAGGATGGCCCCTTTGCCACGGGCGAGTGCGGCCTCGAGGTGCTCGCGCCCATCGATGTGGATCAAGGGCTGCCAGCGCGGCAGCGAGCTCCACCAGGTGAAGGCGATCTCGAACAGGCCGATGCCGAGACTTTCGAAGTGCCGCACCAGCAGCTTTTCGCGCTCGGCGGGGCTCAACTCCGGCAGACACAGCTCGATATTGCGGCGCGCCGTGTTGACGAAGCTGAGCGGCAGGTGGCGCAGCACAGTGCCCATCGGCCGGCCCAGCTGCACGAGGCGGCGGTACGGCAGCAGCGCGATCAGCCACAGCAGACCGAGCCCGATCCACGTGGGCCAGTAGCGCGGCGCGAACAACCGAATTGGCATCGACCCCCCCGGTTTCTCCGGCGTGCGAGAATAGCTCATCCACGAGTTGGAACTGTGACTCAATGCGGCGATCGAGCCCTGCCGATGCGCGTTACGTGGAAGTGAGCCTGCGGCACCTCGGCCTGCGTAGGGGAGACCGCGCCATTCTCGGGGATGTCAGTTGGAGCATCCGGCCCGGGCAGCGCTGGGTGCTCGTCGGACCGAACGGCGCGGGGAAGACCCAGCTTCTCAAAGTCGTCTCGGGCGCGGTGTGGCCGGTGCCGGGGAAGCCCTCCCGTCGCTATCGCTGGCGGCATGAAGCCTTTCTGTCGCCGTTGGGCGTGATGGATGAGATCGGCTACATCGGCCCGGAACGACAGGACAAGTACGAGCGCTATGGCTGGAACCACACGGTCACCGAGATCGTGGGCACCGGGCTGTACCGTACGGATATCCCGCTCGACCCACTGACTGCCCGGGACCGACGGCAGATCGCCGCACTGCTGCATAGAATGGGAATCGAGCACCTCGGACCGCGACGCTTTCTGTCACTGTCTTATGGCGAGCGACGCCTCGCGCTGCTGTCGCGCGTGCTAGCGGCCCGCCCGAAGCTGCTCCTGCTCGATGAGTTGCTGAGCGGCCTCGATGCGCAGAACCGCAGCCGCGCTCTGGGCTGGCTGGAGCGAACCGGGCGGGCCCGCTTGCCCTGGGTGCTCACCGCCCATCGGCTCGAGGACGTGCCTCGCTCCGCAACCCACGCCCTCGTCCTCAACGCGGGGCGCATCAAGTATCGCGGGTCAGCGCGCGGTGCGCCGCTCAAGCGGTGGCTCGTTCAGGGCAAAGCCGATCGTGCGCAGCTGGGAGGTGCCCGGCGCAGTGTCGATCGGTTGTTGCTGCGACTGACCCGCGCATCGGTCTATGTGGATGAGCATCGGGTTCTCGAGGCTCTCTCTTTCACTCTGCGCTCGGGTGAGTGCTGGGTGGTGCATGGGGCGAACGGCTCGGGAAAGAGCACGCTGCTGCGAACCCTTTACGGCGATCACCGGGTTGCTGCCGGCGGCCGGATCGAGCGCAGCGGTGTGGCAGCGGGAGTCCCGCTGGAGTTGTTCAGGCGCCGAGTCGGCCTCGTGGCGCCCCATCTGCAGTCCGGCCATCCTCATCAGCTCACCGTGAGCGAGGTCGTACAGTCCGGTCCTCACGCCAGCATCGGGCTCGGCGCTGCAGCCCGCTGTCCCGATCGCAGGGCGGCGAGCCATGCGCTCGAGCTGTTCGGTTTGCAGCGGCTGGCTGCGAGAGCCTTGCATGAGCTCTCGTATGGTCAGCTCCGGCGGGTTCTGTTTGCCCGGGCGTGGGCGTGCCGTCCCGCACTCCTGCTGCTCGATGAGCCGTATGCCGGAGTCGACGCCCGCACGCGGCGCGACCTGATGCATCTGGTCGAAGGGATGCTCGCGAGCAATACGGCTGTGGTCATGGCCACTCACCACCGGCGAGAGTGGCCGACCTTCACGACGCACGAGATCGAGCTGTCCGCCGGGCGCGCACTCTACTGCGGTCCGGTACGATCGCCTCTGGAGAGTCGCACGCGAGACGGAGCAGATCCTTGAGAATCGTTGTGGGATGGGCAGTTCTGGTCCTCGGCGTGCTGGCCGTGCTCGGGATCGCGCACGAGCCGCTGTTCTGGGTCCATTACGCGCTGACACGGATCCATGGCACACACTTGCCGCTCTTCTACTACGAGCCCCGCGAGCTCGTTCCCGGCGGCAACGAGCCGCCCCCGCCACGTGAGTCGCCCGCCTCCGAGTCGCTCGACATCGGAGCGCTGGAGGCTGCTGCGGCCTATGCCGGCGCGCATCACTCCCGCGCGCTCATCATCAGCCGGCATGGCTATCTCATCTACGAGCGTTACTGGCACGGTAGCAGGTTCGACACGCTGATCGAGTCGGGGCCGCTCGGGCGAGTGCTGGCAGCGCTCGTGACGGGCAACGCCATCTACGGTCGTCGCATCGGCTGGCCGGACGCACCGATCGGGATGTTCCTCTCCGAGTGGCAGGACGATCCCAGAGGGTCGATCACGGTGCGCAACTTGCTGCAATCCTCCAGCGGGCTGGCCGTGCCGCCCCCGGCTGCGAATCCGTGGAGCGCGGCCGCCGATCAGGCGTACGGGAGCCACGTGATCGCGGGATATTTGCAACGCTCACTGCAGAGCCCTCCGGGGCAGAAGTGGGTGCAGCAGAGCGTGGACCCTGATCTGTTGGTCCTGGTGATCCAGAAAGCGACCCACGAGCGCTATGCCCAGTATCTGTCGCGGACTCTGTGGCGCCGGATCGGCGCAGCGGATGCGTGGCTGTGGCTCGATCGTCCAGAGGGAGACGTGCACGTGGATCGAGGCTTTCTGGCGCGGCAGGGGGACTGGCTGCGCGTGGCGGAGCTTCTGCTGCAGAACGGCCGCTACCAGGGCTCCGAAGTCATCGATCCGCGCTGGGTGCCGCAGCTGCTGCGGCCAGCAAAAGCCAATGCCGATTACGGGGCTTACATCCGGCTCGGAGCCCATACCTTACCCGGTATGACTGCCTACGACGCACCGGATCTGTTCCTCGTCCAGGGCGGGGGCAGCTATCTGTGGCTCATTCCCTCCTTACAGCTTGCAGTCCTGCGCACGGGTGAAGCGCCCCCGGCCGAGCAGGCGGGCAGGACCGCGAGTGACGACAGTGCGTGGGATGAGGCCCGGATTCCCAACCTCGTCCTGCACGGCACGCGGGACTTCGTACCCGCGACGCGCTCGGGCGCGGGTATCTCCAACATCGTGCCGAATCATTGAGCCCGCCGCGCTCCGTGCAATCTGAAGAGGATCCGCGGGCTCGCTCTGCCGTGAGAAAACAACTCGGCTCGCTCTTCATCGTCACCGTGGTCGACATCCTGGGATTCGGGATCCTGATCCCGCTGATCCCCTACATGGGCATGAAGTTCAACACGCCGCCCGAATGGATCACGCCTGTCATGGGCAGCTACTCGCTGTGTCAGCTCATTGCCGCTCCGCTGTGGGGACGGCTCAGCGACCGCTACGGCCGGCGGCCCATCCTGATGAGCAGTCTCGCCGGAGCCTGTTTGTCCTACCTGCTGCTGGGGTTTGCCACCAACATCTGGTGGCTGCTGTTGTCACGGGCCATCAACGGCTTCATGGCGGGGAACATCTCGGCCGCCTTTGCGTACGCCTCGGACGTGAGCGAGCCGCGCCGGCGTGCGGGCGCGCTGGGGCTGATCGGAGCGGCGATCGGAATTGGCTTCACGCTGGGGCCGGCGATCGGCGGGATCCTCGCCGGCGACGATCTGCGCACCGCGAGCTTTCTGCGCCCGGCCATCGTCTCGGCCTGCCTGAGCAGCTGTGCCCTGCTGCTGGTCGCCTGCGTGCTTCCCGAGAGCCATACCGAGCGGCATCGGGCCGAGCATCCGCTCGGGGCGCGCATCGGCCCGATACGGTTGCTGCTGCAGCGCCCCGTGCTGCGGTTGGTCGCCGCCGCGGCGCTGCTGGTGACCAGTGCGCAATCCATTCTCGATTCCATTCTGGGCATCTGGGCGCTCAATCGCTACGGCTATGGCCCGCGCACTTTCGGCGTGCTGATGTTTGGTATTGCATTCTTCGCCATCCTCACCCAAGGGGTCCTGGTGCGGTATCTGGCGCCACGCCTCGGCGAATCGAAGCTCGCGACGCTCGGCGCGCTGACGTTCGCAGCAGGACTGCTGATCGTCGCTCTGACATCCGTACCTGAGATGACCGTGGTGGGACTTGCGCTGTGCGGCATCGGTGTGGGTGCGTTCTCTCCCAGCGCTTCGGCGCTTGCTTCCAGGCAGGCGGCCTCCCATGACCGCGGCGCAGTGATGGGAACGTATCAGTCCGCCAGCAGTCTGGCCCGGGTTATCGGCCCTTTCACCTCGGGTCCGGTGTATGCAGCCTGGGGAACGAGTGCGCCGTTTCTGGCCGGGGCGTGTGCGGTGATTCCGGCGGTGCTGCTGATCTGGCGTACCCGGCGCATCGACGCGCAGCGGACCGCGGCTACTCGCTGATACTCGCGCCGGCGCTCGCCGGGCTGACAGCGACTTCGATCATGCGGGCGACGATTCGCACGGGAAAGCTCGGCAGCGGCAGCTCCGCCGGCGGCCCCAACACCTTGCCATCGCGGATGTCGAACGATGCGCCATGCAGTGGGCAGACGATGCGCGTGGCCTTCAACCAGCCCTCACACATGCGCGCATGCGCATGGGTGCAGATGTTGTCGAGCGCGAAGACGCCCTCACGGGTGTGACAGATCAGGATCTCGCGCGCCGCCACCGTGTAGGCGCACATGCTGCCCCGCCGGATTCCGGTCAGCGGCAGAACGGACTCGAACCGCAACTCGGTCACAGAGCGATTTCGGTTTCGAAGATGGACACCGCCTGGCCGATGATCCACACCCCTTCGATACTTCCATCCTTGAGCTCGAGTTCGACGTTCACCCGCCCCGGCCGATGCAGCTGATGGCCCTGGATGCCGGTGAAGGAAACCCGGGTGCCTTCGCGCGCCAGCAACCCGGTGCGGGCCAGATAGATTCCGAGCAGACCGTGCGCATTGCCGCTTACCGGGTCCTCGGTGATCCCCAGGGCCGGACAGAACATGCGCGACTCGGTGAGGTGCGCGCCGCTGCCGCTGCTGAGCGCGAACACGAAATAGCCCGCCGCGCCGACCTGCGCCGAGAGGGTCGTCAGCCGGTTCACGTCGGGCTTCAGGTGCTTGAGCACATCCGCGCTGCGCACTCCGATCAACAAGCGTGTGCTGCTCGAGCCGACGATGCGCAGCGGGCAGCGCGGGTCGAGGTCGTCCGTGGCGAGCGCGAGAGAGTCGAGCACGGCGAGTCGCTCACGATCATTGAGCTCGCGGCCGATCGGTGGAGTGTTCTGGCGGATCGCGATGCTGCGGTCCTCCTCCTGCCCCCTGACCTCGATGTCCACGATGCCGGCTTTGGATTTCTGCCGCTGCCGGCGCGGCGCGTTGTGCCGACGCGAGAGTACGTAGTGGGCAGCCACCGAGGCGTGTCCGACGAATCCCACTTCCGTGCGCGGCGTGAAGAATCGTGCGCGCAGCGTGTGATCATCGCCATCGGAGTTGAGGATGAAGGCGGTGTCGGCGTTGTTGAGTTCGCGTGCGATGGCCAGCATCTGGGCCTCGGTGAGCCCGTCCGCGTTGAGCACGACTCCCGCCGGGTTCCCGGTGAAGCGCTCGCGAGTGAAGGCGTCCACCTGGTGCACCTGGACCTTTCTAGTTGTCATCGCCTGATTGTAATCCCATCGGAGAGGTGTGGGGCGCACGAGGCGCGGCGGTCGCGCATCGAAGTGCCGGCCGGTGCGGTTGCGTGGGAATGCGGGCAGACGATGCATTTTCGCGCCGAGCCGGGCGGTCGATGCATTTTCATCGCGGAGTGATAACATAAGAACGCACAGCCTTGGGGTGGTCCCCGTGTGGTGCGCGAATTCCGCCAGGAACTCGCGCCGCCGCCGCAGGACCTGAGACGCCGGTGAGCCGGCGAACCCGTTGAACCTGATCCGGTTAGTACCGGCGTAGGGAGCAGGTGGATCTTGCGCTCTTTCCCATCGGCGGTTTTTCTGCTGGCCCCCTGCGCCCTGGCGCTCGCCTCGCCCGAGTCCGAGCCACCGCTGCAGGAAGTGGTCATAACCGGCACACTGCGTCCCACTTCCGAGCAGGACGTTCCGGCCAGCGCCTCGGTGCTGGACTCCGCCACGCTCGAGCAGGCCGGGGAGCAGCATCTGGAGGATGTGATCGGGCTGGTACCCAATCTCAACTGGGCGGGCGATACCTCACGCCCACGATACTTTCAGATCCGCGGGATCGGTGAGCTCGATCAGTATCAGGGCGCGCCCAACCCTTCCGTCGGCTTCCTGATCGATGACATCGACTTCAGTGGCCTCGGGACCGCCGCTACGCTGTTCGATATTGAGCAGGTCGACGTGCTTCGCGGTCCGCAGGGTACCCGCTACGGTGCCAATGCGCTCGGCGGCCTGATCTATGTTCAGAGCGCAGCGCCGCAATTCACATATGGTGGCCGCGTGGAGCTGGGGGCCGGCGATTTCGGAATGCGCTCGTATGGAGCGGTTCTGACCGGCCCGGTGGACGAGCTGGACTCGGCGTTCCGGATCGCCGCGCAGCGCTACACCAGTGATGGGTTCTATCACAACGCATACCTGCACCGAGACACGGACGACAATGATGAGCTCACCTTGCGTGCTCGCTGGCGCTGGCGGCCCTCCGACCAGCTCCGTGTGGACCTCACCGTCCTCGATGTGCACATCGACAATGGCTATGACGCCTTCTCGATCGACAACTCCCGCACGACCCAGTCCGACCAGCCAGGGGAGGATGTGCAACATTCGACCGGTGTCTCTCTCAGGGCGGATTACACGGGGCTCGGCCCGATGACACTCACCCTCATCGGCACACTGGCCAACACCGGGATTCGCTACGGCTTCGACTCGGACTGGGGCAACCCGATCTCCTGGGCGCCCTACACGTACGAGTTCACCGACAACCAGCGACGCGACCGGCACACGCACAGCCTCGAGCTCCGCCTCGCCAGCACCGGAGAGCATGCGCTCGACTGGCTGTTCGGGCTGTATGCTCTGGACCTCAGCGAAGGCTTCAACGACACCAGTCCGGGCCTGTATCTCGATCCCTTTGATCCGACCCAGGACGCACACACCCTCGCAATCACGACCAGTCACTATCATTCGCGCAACGAGGCTGTCTTCGGCGAGCTCGATGGCGCTCTCACGCGGCGCTGGCACTGGACTGCCGGGCTGCGCGCCGAGCGGCGTATAGCCGACTATCACGATCTCACGACCAACCTCGGCGAGCCCGATGCTACCCACGCCTTCTCTCCCGTCGATCACATGTGGGGTGGAGATCTCTCGCTCCAGTACCGCCTCGCCGCCGAGCAGCGCCTGTATGTGCAGCTCGCGCGCGGCTACAAGGCCGGTGGATTCAACCTGGGGCCCGGACTGCCGACTGACCAGCTGCTGTTCAACCCGGAGTCGGACGTGAACCTGGAGTTGGGATACAAGGCGGATCTCGCCGAGCACCGAGTGCGGATCGACGCCGATGTGTTCTACACGCATCGCACGGGACTGCAGCTGCAGACCGGTGAGCAGCTGGTGCCGCAGGATCCGACGACCTTCATTCTCTATACGGCCAATGCCGCGAGCGGCCACAACTACGGCCTGGAATCGAGTCTTTCCTGGCAGCCGATCAGCCTGCTCGAGCTGCTCGCCTCGGCGGGACTGTTGAACACCGCCTATCACGGCCTGACGCTCGATGGCGAAAGGCTGCCCGATCGGGCCCTGCCGCATGCCCCGAGCTGGCAGGCGGCGCTCAGCTCCATTCTGACGTTGCGACAGGGCTACTTCCTGCGCCTGGATCTCAGCGGCAAGGGCAGCTTTTACTACGACGTGCCGGCGCTCGACCCCTACGCCTCGAGCGCTTACATGCTGCTGAACGCAAAAGCGGGCGTGCAGCGCGAGAGCTGGGGTGCCAACATCTGGATGCGCAACGTCACCGACCGGCGCTATACCGTGCGCGGATTCTATTTCGGCGACGTGCCGCCGGATTTCCCCAGCCAACAGTACGTGCAGCTCGGCGAACCACGCTCGTTCGGGGCGCAGATCACCTACTCGTTTCACTGAGCACAGAGGCATCTGGAGGTCATCATGGAAATCGGAGTCGAGATCAGTCTTTATCCGCTCAATCAGCACTTCATTGCGCCCATCCAGGACTTCATCGACCGTCTGAATGCCGACGGGCGTTTCAAGGTCGTGACCAACAGCCTGAGCACGCAGGTGTTCGGCCGCTACGAGGAGATCTTCGACAGCCTGACGCGCGAGCTGCGCATCACGTTCGAGAACAACGACAAGGCGGTGTTCGTCATGAAGGTCATCGGTCCGATGACATGATCGACTGGCGGCACCTGCTCACGAGCCTGGTTGCCGGTCTGGAAGCGACCACGGCACCGGAGGCAGCCGCGGTGGTGCTGGGGCTGACCTATTCGCTGCTCGCGATCCGCCGCAGCCGCTGGTGCTGGGTGGCCGGCGGTGCGAGCTCGGCGATCCTCATTGGCCTCTCGTGGGCACGCCATCTGCCGATGCAGGCCGGGCTGAACATCTACTATGTCGCGGTGTCGGTGTACGGATGGTGGCACTGGTCGCGCGAACAGGCCGAGCAGGGCAGTCCGCAGGTCAGCCGATGGCCGCTCTACAAACACCTGCTGGCCTGCCTGGGTGTGGTGCTCGCGAGTGCGCTCACTGCCCGATGGCTCAGTGCCGAGACCCAGGCCGCCTGGCCGTTTCTCGACCCCCTGACCACCTGGGGCAGTCTGCTCGCCACCTGGCTCGCGGCGCGGGTGAAGCTCGAGAACTGGCTCTACTGGCTGGTGATCGACTCGCTGCTCGCGTTCCTGTTCGGCTCCCAGGGACTGCATTTCGTGGCGCTGCTCTCCATCGTGTACCTGGGCTTCTCGACGGTCGGATTTCTGCGCTGGCGCAAGAGCTATCGGGCCCTGGCATGCGCGAACTGATGCACGAGGCGGGGCTCGAAGCGGCCCTGGCGCACGTGCCGGGTTATGTTCCGGGGCGCTGCGAGGGCACCGTCAGGCGCTTGTCGGGTGGCAGTGTCAATCGGAGCTATCGGGTATGCACGCCTGCGGGGGGTTACGTCGTACGCCTGAGCCCGGTGACGGATGCGTGGCTCGCGGCGGACCGTTCGGTCGAGCGCGAGCTGCATGCCCGGGCTGCCGCTGCGGGCATCGCGCCGCGGATCGTCCACGCCGACGGGAACGATCGCTGGCTGATCACCGAGTTGGTCGAGGGGCGGTTGTGGTCGGAGGCGGACTTCGGCAAGCCCCACTCTCTGGGCTTGCTCGCTGACACCCTGAGCGTTGTGCATGCTCTGGAGCCGCCCGCAGGTGCTCCGATCGACCTGCTGGGCACGATCGGCGCCTACGCGCGGCAACTCCAGCCAGCCGATCCGCGGCTCGAGGGCTGGCTGGATGCGGCGGCGCGCGCTTGGCCGCTCTCAGGGGCGCCTGAGCGTCAACCCGCCATCGTGCATCACGATCTGCACGCCTCGAATCTCATCGAAACGGGCGCAGGCCTGCGGCTCATCGACTGGGAGTGCGCCGCCGTCGCTGATCCTCTGCTGGATGTCGCCTGCATTCTCTCCTACTACGAGACCGCCTGGAGCTGTGCCGCGCTGCTGCTGGAGCGGGCGGGGCTGCGTGGCATCGATGCGAGCCAACTTCGGGCTTCGGTCTGGCTGTTCGATCTGCACACGTGGCTGTGGTATTGCGAGAGGCGCCAGCGCCTCTCGCCGACGCAGGCGGAGCTCGATGCCGAGCAACGCCTGTCGGCGCGCCTGATGCGAGGCGTGGCTTAGCTCGCAGCGCAAGCTTGCTACGCTGGGCTCGACTGGCGCCCCGGGCGTCGAATCGGCACACTAGCCCCTGCGGCCGCTCTGCTGTTTGCGGCTACCCCTTCAGTTGTCGAGGTCGTAGTTCATGGCGGTTTTGCGTGTGGTCGATCGCGATGGAGTCGAGCACGAGGTCGACGCGAAGACCGGCCTGAAGGTCATGGAGACGCTGCGTGAGCTGGACTACGGGGTGGCAGCGATCTGCGGCGGCATGTGCTCCTGCGCCACCTGTCACGTGTACGTGGATCCGCAGTGGCTCGCCAAACTTCCAGCTCCGATGTCCGATGAGCGCGAGCTGCTCTCGGAGCTGTCGCATCACGAAGTCAACTCGCGCTTGTCCTGCCAGATCGAGTTCACGCAGGCCCTGGCGGGGCTGCGTGTCACCATTGCCCCTGACGAGTAGGTCGCCTCAATGTCCACTTCCAGTGTCCAGGTCGAGACTCGAGGTGCCGTAGCCCTCGTCACGCTCAATCGGCCCGACAACGCCAATACACTGAACCTGCAGACCGCGATGGACCTGCTGGCGGCGGCCATGACCTGCGATCGTAATCCTGCCGTGAGGGCGGTCGTGCTGAGGGGTGCGGGGCGTCACTTCTGTTTCGGAGGCGACTTGCGCGCGATGCTCGCGAAGGAGGGCGCAATCGATGGCTACCTGCGCGAGCTCACCGGCTATCTGCACGGGGCGATCTCGCATTTCGTGAGGATGGATGCGCCGGTCATTGCCGCAGTCAACGGGACGGCGGCCGGTGCAGGCGTGGGCCTCGTGGCGATGGCCGATCTCGCGATCTGCGGCCGCACCGCGCGTTTCAGCCTCGCGTATACCGGAGTAGGCCTGACACCGGACGCGGGTACGTCGTTCCTGCTGCCGCGCGCGATCGGCGCGAAGCGCAGCATGGAGTTGATGCTGCTCAACCGGGCCCTCTCGGCTGAGGAGGCGCTGGAGTGGGGGCTCGTCAACCAGGTGGTCGAGGACTCGCAGCTCATCGATGAGGCGCTGGTGCTGGCGGAGCGTCTCTCGGCGGGAGCGGCCGGGGCAATCGGCAAGACCAAGCGCCTGATGGCCCACTCCCTCGGTGCACTGGAGTCCCACATGGTGCTCGAGAGCGAGACCATTGCTTCCCGGGCCGCCAGCGAAGAGGGCATCGAAGGCATCCGCGCATTCCTCCAGAAGCGCGCGCCGGAGTGGGGACCGCGTTAGCGGCCGGCGCAGGCATGCTCGTCACAGTCCTGGCATTCGTGGTCGCGGGCGGGCTCATCGTCGGCCGCATCTACTTCAAGATCCGCAAGATCCAGGGCTCACGGGCCGAGAGCTGGGATGCACGAATGATCGAGCAGCTGCGCTCCAAGGGCTACGCGCCCTTCAATGATTACAAGGTGGATTTCTTTCTGGCGCTGCCCGATGAGTCCGCCTGCGGGGCGGTCCGGACCCGGCTCGAGCAGCAGGGCTTCAGCGTCGATACCCGGCCGATGCCGGATACGACCGAGCTGCCATTCAGCCTGCACGCGACCAAGCTCATGCGATTGATCGTGCCGGACATCCAGGCGCAGAGCCGCCGCATGACCGATCTCGCGACCGAGTTCCACGGCCGTTACGACGGCTGGGCGGCCTGAGGCCTCAGCGCTTCTCGGTCTGACGGCGTACGGCCTCGGTGGCGGCCGCGATCGCTTGCGCATCGCCGAGGTAGCGGCGGGCAGTCGGCTTCAGATTCGGGTCGAGCTCATACAGCAGCGGGATGCCGGTTGGAATGTTGAGCTCGACGATCGCGCTTTCGGGGATGTCATCCAGCATCTTGACCATCGCCCGCAGGCTGTTGCCATGCGCGGCGACCAGCACATTGCGCCCGGCGCGCAGCTCCGGTGCGAGGCGGCTGTGCCAGTAGGGCAGCACGCGCTGCAGGGTGTCCTTGAGCGACTCGGTGGCGGGCAACTCCGCGGGGTCGATGTCGGCGTAACGCGGATCGAAGCGCGGGTGGCGCCGATCATCCTCAGCCAGCTTCGGCGGTGGCACATCGTAGCTGCGGCGCCAGATCTTGACCTGCTCCGCGCCGTGCTTCTCGACCGTCTGTGCCTTGTTGAGTCCCTGCAAAGCTCCATAGTGGCGCTCGTTGAGCCGCCAGGAACGCTCCACCGCAATCCACATCCGATCCATCTCGTCGAGCATCAGCCAGAGGGTGCGAATTGCGCGCTTGAGCACGGATGTGAAGGCGATGTCCACGTCGAGCTTCTCGCGCAGCAGCTCGCGGCCGGCCTGCGCCGCTTCCCGCCGGCCCTGCTCGGAGAGATCGACATCGGTCCAGCCGGTGAACAGGTTTTCAACATTCCACACGCTCTGGCCATGGCGGACGAGGATCAGCTTTCCGGGCATAGAGACCTTTCCAATCAGTCGGTGAGCTTACGGACCGATTCCACTCCGACCGACAGCGTAGCGAAGTCGTAGAATCCGGAGGCACGCATTTCAGCGAGTGTCCGTTGCCACAAAGCAAGCTCCTCGCTACCCGTCTCGGCCCACGCGGCGACCCGGGCCTGGGCATCCCCTGAATCCTTCCGCGACAGCACCCGCTCGGTGAGCCGGCGATGAATGCGCATGGCCGCGCCGCGCAGGCCGGTCCGGGCGATCGCCTGCCAGGGCCCCTCGACCGAAAGCTGCTCGATCTGCTCACGAAGCCAGTCGAGCCCGACCCGCGCGCCGACCTCGAAGTAGGCGCACGCGGCCTGCGCCACGCTCACCTCGTGGCGTGTCGCGATCTCCACGATATCGAGGGCGGCGTTGTTGGCCGCGAGGCTTGCTATGCGCTCCGCCAGCTTGGCCGGAACACCGGCCTCCATATGCTCGCGGCGGAGTTTCTCGAATCGCTCCCGGTCCGAGCCGGCGAGCACGTGGGTGACCTCGGCCTGCAGCTGCCGCACGCCCCGGCGGAACTCCGCCACGGCTCCATCGACGTGCAGCTCGCGCTTGCGATGGGCGAGTAGCCAGTACGTGACATGGCGCAGCAGGCGGCTGGTCTGGAAAGCCATCGAGTACTGCAGCTTTGCCGGGACCTTCGTATCGAGCGCTTCGATCTCGGCCCACGTCTCGCGCATGTCGAATATCTCGCGGGCTGCGGTGTAGGCGCGAGCGATCTGCGCGGGCTCAGCGCCGGTGTCTTCCTGGGCGCGCGGCACGAACGCCGGCCCCATTCGATTGACGAGACTGTTGGTGGTCGCCGTCGTGATGATTTCGCGGCGCAGGCGATGCTGAGCGATCGCGCGCGGGAAGCGCTCCTGCACCGGGGCAGGGAAGTAGCGCACCAGCTCGGAGGACAGATAAGGATCCTCGGGCACGTCCGAGTCGAGCAGATGGTGGGTCAGCCAGATCTTGCTGTAGGCCAGCAGAATCGACAGCTCGGGCCGCGTCAGGCCCGCACCGCGCTTGCGCCGGTCCGCGAGCTCATCGTCCGCCGGCAGGAACTCCAGGGCGCGATTGAGCTCGCCCGAGCGCTCGAGCGTGCGGATCAGGTGCTGGTACTCGGCCAGGCGGGCGGCCGCCTGCAGCTCGAGTGTGCTGATGGCCTGGCTCTGCAGATAGTTGTTGCGCAGGACCAGGGTCGCGATCTCGTTGGTCATGCGAGCGAGCAGCCGGTTGCGCTCGCCGCGGGTGAGCTTGCCGGCCTGCATCAAAGGATTGAGCAGGATCTTGATGTTGACTTCGACGTCGGAGGTGTTCACGCCGGCCGAGTTGTCGATGAAATCCGTGTTGAGACGACCGCCGGCGAGCGCGTACTCGACCCGGCCGCGCTGCGAGAAGCCGAGGTTGCCGCCTTCGCCGACAACCTTGACCCGCAGCTCCCGACCGTCGATCCGCAGCGCATCGTTGGTCCGGTCCCCGACCTCGGCGTTGGATTCCTCGCTCGATTTGACGTACGTGCCGATGCCCCCGTTCCACAGCAGGTCGGCGGGCATCCGCAGAATTCCGCGGATGACTTCGTTGGGCGCTGCAGCGCCCGGGGCCAGTCCGAGCATGGCGGCGGCCTCGGGTGCGAGCGCAATCGATTTCGCGGAGCGGGGAAACACCCCGCCGCCGCGCGAGATTTTCTTGCGATCGTAATCGTCCCAGCTCGAGCGCGGCAGATCGAACATGCGCTGCCGCTCGGCAAAGCTGGTGGTGGCATCCGGAGCGGGATCGAGGAAGATGTGCCGGTGGTCGAAGGCAGCCTGCAGGCGGATGTGGCGGGACAGCAGCATGCCGTTGCCGAACACATCGCCCGACATGTCACCGATGCCGATGACGGTGAAATCCTTCTTCTGGATGTCGGTGCCGATCTCCCGGAAATGCCGCTTGACGCATTCCCAGGCGCCGCGCGCGGTGATGGCCATCTTCTTGTGGTCGTAGCCGGCGGAGCCGCCGGAGGCGCAGGCATCGCCCAGCCAGTAGCCGTACTCCAGCGAGATGGCGTTGGCGATGTCCGAGAAAGTCGCCGTACCCTTGTCGGCGGCGACCACGAGGTACGCATCGTCTGGATCGCGGCGCACCACGCGCGCGGGCGGCACGATGCGGCCGCCGACAATGTTGTCGGTCAGATCGAGGAGACCGCGGATTAAATACTGGTAGCAGGCAATGACCTCCGCCTGCACCTCCTCGCGCGAGCCGGTCGGCAGCTTCTTGCACACGAAGCCGCCTTTGGCGCCGACCGGAACGATCAGCGTGTTCTTGACGTTCTGCGCTTTCATCAGCCCGAGGATTTCCGTACGGAAGTCCTCACGCCGGTCCGACCAGCGGATGCCGCCACGTGCCACATAACCCATCCGCAGGTGCACGGCCTCGACACGCGGACTGTAGACGAACACTTCGAACTTCGGCCGCGGCAGCGGCAGGTCCGGAATTTTGGACGGATCGAGCTTGACCGCGAGATAGGGCTTGTCGGGTTGATAGAAGTTGGTGCGCAGCGTCGCTTCGACCACATTCAGATAGGCGCGCAGGATCCGGTCTTCATCGAGGCTGGTCACGGAATCCAGGTCGGTGCGCAGTTGCGCCACCAGCTTGTCCGCCTCGCGCACAGCCCCGCGCGCGGGCGCGCTGCTGTCGGCGTCGAAGCGCCGCTCGAACAGTCGCACCAGGTTGCGGGCGATGGCTGCGTTGGCAGCCAGGGTTCGCTCCATGTACGCCTGGCTGAAGGGCACGCCGGTCTGCAGCAGATAGCGGCAATACGCGCGCAGCACCACGATCTCGCGCGCCGTGAGCCCGGCCACGATCAGCAGGCGATTGAAGCCGTCATTTTCGACTTCGCCGCGCCAGGCCGCGAGAAACGCGTCCTTGAAAGGATTTTCCACCCGGGCAATGTCGATCAGCAGGCGGTCGCGGTGCTCGAGTTCGAAGTCCTGGATCCAGGCCGCGCCGCCTTCGGGCCAGGCCAGCTCGTAGGGGCGTTCCGAGATCACCCGCAGGCCGAAGTTTTCCAGCATCGGCAGCAGGTCGGAGATGGGAACCGGATCGCCGAGCTTGACGATCTTGAGATGCACCCGTTCGGGCTTCTGCTGGGCCGGGCGATGCAGGCTCAGTCGCAGCGTGCCGCCGCGCGCATCCGAGGCGGCCGCCGCGCTCTGCTCGCGCAGAGCTTCGAGGTCGGCCAGGTCATCCAGCGCATCGCGCGGCTGGACGTCTTCCTCGTAGGCCATCGCGAAGGAGCGCCGGTAACGGCTCGCGAGCGCCAGTCCCGCCGCCTCGCCCTTGTTCTCGATCAACACATCGCGCAGCCGGTCCGTCCAGGTGAGCGCCGCCTCCGCGATCCGATGCTCGACCGCTGCCAGATCGACTTTCGGCTTGCTCTCCGGGTCGGTGTGCACGACGACGTGCACGCGCGCGTGGTTGGACCCGGAGATCTGAACCTGAGTCTCGACGCTGCGGCCGGAGAAGCCCTCGAGAACGATCTGCTCGATGCGCTGACGCACCTCAGTGTTATATCGGTCCCGCGGCACGTAGATGAGGCAAGAGTAAAAGCGGTGGTAGGGATCGCGTCGCACGAGCAGCCGGACGGTGCGGCGCTCGTAGAGATTGACCACACCACGGGCAATACGGATGAGGTCTTCCACCGCCGCCTGGAAGAGCTCGTCGCGTGGATAGGTCTCCAGGACATTGAGCACGGCCTTGCCATCATGGCTCTGGGGATCCAGCCCGAAGTACTCGATGACCTGCTGCACCTTGCGCCGCAGGACGGGGATATCGCGCGGACTGCCGTGATAGGCGGTCGAGGTCCACAGTCCGAGGAAACGGTACTCGCCGCAGACCCGTCCGCGCTCATCGAAGTTCTTGACGCCAACGTAATCCAGGAATTCGCCGCGGTGGACCGTCGCCGTCGAGTTCGCCTTGGTCAGGATCAGCAGCTCGCGCTCGCGCGCCCGCGCCCGCATTTCTCCGCGCAGCACGATGGGCGCGGGTCGCGAGCCCGATGCCGGGGTGCGCAGGATCCCCAGCCCGGAACGCGGATCGGGTATCAGGCGATCCTCGTTTGCGCCGCGCTCCAGGCGATAGTAGCGATACCCCAGATAGACGAAATGCCGGCCCTCCATCCAATCCAGCAGCAAGCGGGCCTCGCTCACCTCATCGGCCGACAGCGGCGGCGGGTTGCTTTCCAGAGCCGTGATGAGGGTCTTCGTCTGCGCCCGCATCGGGCGCCAGTCCTCGACCACCGTGCGTACGTCGGCGAGCGTCGTCTCGATCCGTCTCTTGAGCTTCTCGAGCTGGGCCGGATCGGTCTGGCGGTCGATCTCGTAGAACTGCCACGATTCCGCATGCGCCCCCTGCGATCCATTGGCGCCGAGACCGGTGAGGCGGCCGCGGCCGTCGCGCTGGATCTCCAGCACCGGGTGGATGATCAGGTGCACGGCGATGTCGGCGCGGCTGAACACGATGCCAACAGAGTCAACCAGGAAGGGCATGTCGTCGGTGACGAGCATGACCACGGTGTGCGGTGACTCGAATCCGTCGCGCTGCGGATCCGGATTGAAGACCCGTACCAGGGGTTGGCCCGGGCGCCGGCGCTGGGAGCCCAATTCCAGATGCTCGAGGGCGGCGCGAGCCAGTACCGAGGGGGCACGCTCGGCGAGATCCTCCTCGCCGACGCCCCGGAAGTAGGCGCGGACATAGCGTTGCTGCAGGGCGCCCCGGTTCCTGCGCGCCGCCGCGAGCGCGATACCCTCGATCAAGGCGACCCGGGAGGGGGGGATGCTGTGAAGGAGGCGGCTGTCTTCCGAGGAAACCGGCGCTTGCGTGCTCATGCTCTGTTTCGTGGCCAGATCAGGCTCGCTGCCGGCCGGGTCGAACGGGGGCCGGATTATACATGAGGCCCCGGGAGCCCCCGGGAGCCCGCGCAGCCCCGCCGAGCGCTTCGCTCGGTGGATGGTTCGCCGACACGCGCCGCGAGGACAAGGCCGTGCCTATAATTCCTCACGCCGGGCTCATTCAGGAATCAGCCAATGACCGAGACATATGCCAATCCCATGGGGACGGATGGGTTCGAGTTCGTGGAGTACACCGCGCCCGATCCCCAACTGCTGCGCACTCTTTTCGAGCGCCTGGGATTTCCTGTGGCCGCGCGCCATCGATCGAAGAACGTCACGCTGCACCGGCAGGGGGATGTCAACTTCATCATCAACGCCGAGCCGGATTCATTCGCGCAGGGCTTTGCCCGCGAGCACGGCCCCTCGGCCTGTGCGATGGCCTTTCGGGTCAAGGACGCCGCCTTCGCTTACCGGCGCGCGCTCGAGCTCGGCGCCAAGCCCGGACCGCAGACCGCCGGTCCGATGGAGCTGAACATCCCGAGCATCGAAGGCATCGGCGGCTCGCTCATCTATCTGGTGGATCTCTACGGTGAGCGCTCGATCTACGATGTGGATTTCAGGCCCGAACCTTCTGCCGCGCTCAACGAGGGCGCCGGGCTCGTCTGCATCGACCATCTCACGCACAACGTGATGCGCGGGCGCATGGATGTCTGGGCCGGGTTCTACAGCAAGCTCTTCAACTTCCGCGAGATCCGCTACTTCGACATCGAGGGGCAGCATACGGGCCTGTTCTCACGAGCGATGACCAGCCCCTGCGGCAAGATCCGCATCCCGATCAATGAGTCGCAGGACGACAAGAGTCAGATCGAGGAGTACCTTCGCGAGTATCACGGCGAGGGCATCCAGCACATCGCGCTGGGGACGAAGGACATCTATCGGACGGTGGATGCGCTTCGCAGGCAGGGAGTGAGTTTCCAGAATACTCCCGATACGTACTACGAAGCGGTCGATGAGCGGGTGCCTGGACACCGCGAGTCGCTGCGCGAGCTGCAGCAACGCGGCATCCTCATCGACGGCAATCCGAGCAAGGGCGAGGGCGTGCTGCTGCAGATCTTCACGCAGAATGTCATCGGCCCGATCTTCTTCGAGATCATCCAGCGCAAGGGCAACGAGGGTTTCGGGGAGGGCAACTTCCGCGCGCTGTTCGAGTCGATCGAGCTGGATCAGGTGCGACGCGGAGTGCTGTAGCGGCATTGCGGCTCGAGTACGACCCGGCTCTACCGATCACCGCTCACCGTGCCGAGATCCTGGCGGCACTCGCGCAGCATCCGGTCATCGTCGTCTGCGGGGCGACCGGATCGGGCAAGTCCACGCAATTACCCAAGCTGTGCCTGGAGGCCGGGCGCGCCAGCGCCGGACTGATCGGGCACACGCAGCCCCGGCGCATCGCGGCGCGCGCTCTGGCCCAGCGCGTAGCCCAGGAGCTAGGCACGCCTCTGGTGAGCGGGCTGGTGGGCTATCAGGTGCGCTTCACCGATCGCACGGGGCCTGCCACCCGGATCAAGCTGATGACCGACGGCATCCTGCTCAAGGAGCTGGAGGGTGACCGGCACTTGCGCCGTTATGACACCCTGATCATCGATGAGGCACACGAGCGCAGTCTCAATATCGATCTGCTCCTCGGTGTGCTCAAACAGCTCGCCGCCGAGCGTCCCGAGCTGCGCCTCATCGTGACATCGGCCACGATCGACCCGGGGCGGTTCGCGGAATTCTTCGGCGGTGCACCCGTCATCGAGGTTTCCGGACGCAGCTATCCGGTGGAGGTTCGCTACCGGCCTCTCGCATCGGACCCGGACGAGCCCGCTGAAACGCCCGGCGCCGAGCAATCCACGGAGCTGTCCTTGCCACAAGGCATCATCGCAGCCGTGCGCGAGCTCGACGCGAGCGGCCGCGGCGCGCGCGGCGATACCCTCGTGTTTCTTCCGGGTGAAAAGGATATCCGCGAGGTGGCCGACGCGCTGCGTCGGGAGAGGCTGCCGGAGACGGAGATTTTGCCGTTGTTTGCGCGGCTGTCCACCCGGGATCAGGAGAGGATATTCGCGGGTCACACGCAACGGCGGATCGTGCTCGCCACCAACGTGGCGGAAACCTCGCTCACGGTGTCGGGAGTCCGCTTCGTGATCGACTCGGGCCTGGCGCGGATCAGTCGGTACAGCGTGCGGGCCAAGGTGCAGCGCCTGCCCATCGAGCGCATCTCGCGAGCGAGCGCCGATCAGCGCAGCGGCCGCTGCGGCCGCGAAGCTCCCGGCATCTGCATCCGCCTCTACTCGGAGGAGGATTACCTGCAGCGCGAGCAGTACACCCCGCCGGAGGTGCTGCGAACGAATCTCGCCAGCGTCATTCTGCGGATGGCCGTGCTGGAACTCGGCGAGCCCGAGCATTTTCCTTTTCTCGACGCGCCCGAGAGCCGGCTCGTGAACGATGGTGTGCGTTTGCTGCAGGAGCTGAAGGCCATGGACGAGGCGCGGCGTGTCACGAGCCTCGGACAAAAGATCGCCACGCTACCCGTCGATCCGCGGCTCGGTCGCATGCTGCTGGCTGCCTCGCATCACCATTGCGTGTCGGAGATGTTGACCGTGAGTGCGTTTCTCGAAGCGCAGGACCCGCGCGAGCGACCGCAGGAGGCCGGGCAGCAGGCAGCCGAGAAGCAGGCCGCCTTTGCGGATCCCCGCTCGGACTACGTGACCGTGCTGAATCTGTGGCGTCTCTACGAGCAGCAGTCACAAACTCTCTCGGGTAATCAGCTGCGCAAGTGGTGTCGCGAGAATTTCCTGTCGTTCGTACGTCTGCGCGAGTGGCAGGAGCTGCGTGAGCAGCTGCGGCGGAACGTCCTGGAGCTGCGCTTGCCTCTCAACCGGATCCCGGCCAGCTATTCCGGGCTCCATCAGGCCATTCTCACGGGATTTCTGGGCTCGCTCGGGGAGCTGGACGAGAAGCGCGAGTACACCGGCCCACGGGGCATCCGTTTCGTCATCGCACCCGGCACACCGCTCCATGCCAGGCCTCCCCGCTGGATCGTCGCCGGCAGCCTGTTGGAAACGACGCGTCTGTATGCGCGGATGGTTGCGGCCGTCGAGCCTGCATGGATCGAGGCTGCAGGCGCGCATCTGCTCAAGCGTCGCTACAGCGAGCCGCATTGGGTTCCGCGCCGCGGCTTTGTGGGGGCGTACGAGTCGGTGTCGCTGTTTGGCCTGCTGCTCGTGGCCCGGCGGCGCGTCAACTACGGTGCCATCGCTGCGCTCGAGGCGCGTGACATTTTCATCCGCGAGGCGCTACTCGCCGAGAACGGCTCCGTGAGCGGTGACTTCCTGACCCACAACCGTGCCGTGCGGGCGCAGGTGGAAGACCTGGAGGCTCGAATCCGCCGCCGCGACATTCTCGTGGATGAGCAGGCGCTGGTGGATTTCTATGCCCGACGGGTGCCTGGGCGCATCAGCTCGGTGTCGGCCTTCGAGCATTGGCGCGCGGCGGCGGAGCGCAAGAATCCCGCAATCCTGCAAATGGGCCTTGCGGATGTGATGCGACGCGAAGTGCCCGATGCGTCCCCGGAACTGTTCCCCGAGAGTCTGCCGCTCGGCGCGAACCGGCTGCCGCTGCGATACGCATTCGCACCGGGTGAGCCTGGCGATGGGGTCACGGTCGTGGTGCCGGAGCTGCTGGTGGCGAGCTTGCGCCCCGAGCCGCTCGAGTGGCTGGTGCCCGGATGGCGACTGGAAAAGATCACCGCGGTCTTCAGGGCATTGCCCAAGACGCTTCGCAAGCAACTGGTTCCGGTCCCGGACAGCGCCCAGGCGGCGATGCAGGAGCTGCGCAGTGACTCGCCTGCCGGATTCTACGAGGGGCTGGCGTCCTGGATCAGCCAGCGCACCGGCACGGCGATCACTGCGGGCGAGCTGCGCGCTCTGAAGCTGCCCGAGCATTTGCGCATGAACGTGCGAGTGTTGGATGCGATGGACCGCGTGATCGAGGAGGGCCGCGATATCGCAGCTCTGAAGCGCAGGATTCACAGCGAGAGCGGCGTGCTCGTGCAGCCCGAAGCGCGCAGTGTCATGCTGCATCGCCAGTGGGACTTCGAGGAGCTGGCAGAAAGCGTGAGCATTGCGCGCAACGGATTCAGCCTTCAGGTTTTCCCGGCCATCGAGGATTGTGGACGAGCCGTCGCCCTGGTCGAAGCGCGAAGCCCCGAGGACGCTGAGGCGATTACGCACGCTGGCCTGACACGCCTTGCGATGTTGATGCTGCCGCAACAGGCGAAGTACGTGGAGAAGCGGATGGCCGACAATCGCGAGCTGGTCCTGCTGAGCGGTGGGCTGGCGGGCGCGGGGCTCATCGAGGCAATGACCTGGAGAGCGTTTTACGAATGCTTTTTCCCGGCAGGAGAAATGGTTCCGCGAACCCGGCAGGCTTTCGCGCTCACGCTGGAGAAACGTCGCGCAGAGTTGAGTGCGGTCGCGGACCGACTGGCGTTGACCGTGGTGGAGGTATTGCGACAGTGGCGGGAGGTGCGCAGCGCGCTGCAAGAGCTGCGCACGCCGGCGTTCGTGGCTGCTGTTGCCGACATCCAATCCCAGCTGGCGGCCTTGTTGCCCGCGGACTTCATCGAGTCGGTGCCCCAGCCGTGGCTGGGTCACTTGCCGCGCTATCTCAAGGCGATCGCCCGCCGGATTGAACGGCTCCCTTCCAACACGCGCCGGGACGCGGAGCTGGCTGCAAAGGTGCGGCCGTTCGACGCCGCGGTGGCAAAGCTCCTCGAAGCATCGCA
>Ga0070741_10004777_pt1 | contig 31261 bp, 26 predicted proteins | sample Coa_R1_4_FD_66440 | JGI IMG/M metagenome (GOLD analysis project Ga0070741, IMG submission 66440) | Surface soil microbial communities from Centralia Pennsylvania, which are recovering from an underground coalmine fire - Coalmine... | ecosystem: Environmental > Terrestrial > Soil > Unclassified ... | reverse complement strand
CCGCCGCCCCTTCCGGCTCCTGCGGCTTCTCTGCTCCTTCCTCCACCGGTGCCTACGAGTTCCGCCTCTTCACCAACAACACCCTCAATCGCCTCGTAACCTCAGCTGCCTTCTCGGTGTAGTGAAGTCAGCCCAGCGGATTTCATTGCGAACCCAGTCGGTCGTCGATCGGCGCAACATCGACTATGCGAACTGAGACCAAGCGTCCCCCCAGGTCAACACTTGGAGCTCCCACACCTACCCGTGAGTAGGCGGGCAGTCGCACGACGCTAATTGCGTTGGGCGTCAGCCGCGTACTTTCCTGGTTCACGTACAAATCCAGGACAACCATTGATTCCAGCGAAAGATTCACGGGCGTCGCAAAGGTTTCGATTGTTGAGCCCGGCGCTACCCAGCCATCGGGCCACGCATCGCGGGCGTAAACAGCCAAGGTGGCAGGCCGCCAGACTAGAGCATCGACCCGCGCGGTCGGTTGGCCGAATGCCTCAGTCCAAAAACTCGTCTGATCTTTGGGGAGATCGGCAGACGCCACGACCATGTCCACGTGGTCATGAGCCAGCTGGCCGGCTAGCAAAGCCTTGAGTGGACGGTCCGCCGTCAGTTTGATTCCGCTGCCCTGTACGATTTCTGCCGTGAGAGCCATCATGCCTGGTGGACCGAACGGCCCATATGATGCTGGGCCCTCCTCAGTTCTGAATCGAAAGTCTGACATCGCCTGCCACAATGCACTCTCATAGTTGAGACTCGTCTGCCACGGGAGGATAGCTAGCATGCTGCCAGAGGAAATTTCCCGGAGAGCAGTTGGGACGACGGGGACCGGTCTGAAAACCACAGGCTGGGCAGGTACAAGTGGGATCAGGGATACGAGCAGCATCGCGATCATGCGTCTGGAGGCAAGCGAGAGACAGGCTCCGAACGCCAGTGCTACAAACAAAGCAACCCATTCTCCCAAGCGACCTGGGAAGATATCGTTGATCAATGGCAGCTGCTGAAGAGCCAACCAAGGTAAGGGGATTGCCGTCTTCCTACCACCCACCGTTAGCCATGGCCCCATTGAGAGCACCGCGGTACAAACGGAGAGCAGAGCCAAGACTCGCACCCTAATCGAGCTGCGCAGTACAACATACGCGGACGAAAGTGCAACCAGCAATGGAAGCCCGAGGTAGGCAGTTTGTTCGGCGTAGTTAGGCCCGAATCGTTGCGCAATTACCAAGAGAGGGTCAGGAGCAAGCCATTGCACCTGAGTGGGCACAATGAAGTTCAAGAGATCAGCAACGTATAGACTGGGGTCAAATTGAAATCCAGACAGTCGCCACGGGCCTTTGAACTGAATTACTAACGGGTACGCTAACAGGACCGAAGCAAAAGCAGCCGATAAGAGAAATACCCGCACGCTATATCGCAACCTCAGTGCCGATGGCCTACCTAAAAAGACCCCAAGCACGAGTACCCCAAGTAAGGCTAAAATCGCAATCAGTGCCACGGTTTCTTCATAAGTAAAGACTGCCGTCACGATCAGCCCAGCGACAAGTAACGCAGCGACCGGAGTCCGCATCTTCTGACGGATCACCACCTCATTGAAGAGCACGACTGTCAGTGGAGGAACTGCACCAACCACAAGGTTCAAATGCCCTACGGAGTGCGCGATGAAGAAAGGCGAGTAGCCGTACATTAGACCGGCCGCGAATCCCGCCCAGTGCGGCATGCCCAGTCGCACGGAACATACGTAAGCAGCAAGCGCGGATGCCGGGAACGCCAGGATCAATGCGATGTTGTAAGACACAAGCGGACCAAACAGCCAGGTGATGGGCGCAGTCAATACACCAATAGTGAGCATGTTGTTGTTCCACATCAGGTTGATGCCACCCTCCTGATGGAACGACGCCGCGTCGGTCAGGAAAGGGTTCACCCAATGCAAGAGGGCATGAGCGCCCCAGGCGAGATACCAAACCGACTGGGGGGCATCACCCTGCCCCAGATAGCCGTCGCCTAGCCTGGGCAATGCAGAGCCGAACCTAAGCAAGGACAGACAGAGGAACACTGCTGCCGAGACAGCAACAGGGTAATTGAAGATCGCCGAGGCTCGGTCTCTCAGAACTACCGCCAGCCTACGACTCGGGATGCTCGACGGCTCTCATCTGGGAGCCAACAACGGTAGCGTAGTTCGGAACGTCCCGATATACGGCGGCACCTGCCCCAATCGTGGCCCTCTCGCCAATGTGGACCCTATCTTTCACCGATGAGCCGGTGCCGATTAAGGTGCCCCTTCCAATACTCACGTAGCCAGATATATGGCAGCCTGGTGCTATGTGGACATCGCTCTCAACGCGTACGTCGTGATCAACGGTAGCGCCGGTATTGACAATAACGTTGTCGCCGATCTGACAATCTGCGTTGAGCACAACACCGGCCATCAATGCCACTCCTCGTCCCAGTGTGGCGTATCGGGAAATAACCGCGGTTGGATGAATAGCGTTTACGGGTTCTAACCCCGCCGAAACCGCAGCATCGAATAGCCGTCGGCGCAAGATATTGTCGCCGACGGCAGGGACGAATCCGATCACGCCATGATTGGAGCGCATTTCGGACAGAAGATTGTCTGAGCCAAGCACGGGGACCCCAAGCACTTCGCCCAGCGGACCGGTCTCGTCGAGGATCCCCACAATCTCATGAACGGCAGCCATCTGAAGACTGTCGATCACCACTTTGGCGTGCCCTCCACCACCAATGACCACGATTCTCACCGATGAACTCGGGAGCTCCGTAAGCCATCCAAAGTGAGGAGAACCCGCTCGACATCCTCGACCTGGAGTTGCGACGATGAGGGTAGGCTAATTCCCCGCCTGCCAAGTTCTTCTGAAACCGGACACGCTGGATTTGGCTGACCAGCATAAATAGGAAGCAAATGAAGTGGAGGGAAGAACGGACGGCTTTCTATGCCATTGGCCAGCAGTTGTCCAATGGTTTCGTCGAGTGTCAGTCCGAAGTCCACCGGCAACAGGAAGGTGTTCATCCAATGAGCCGGCTGCGCCCACGGCTGCTCGACCTGTGAGATAAGGTCTGGCATTAGTTTCGGGATAAGATGCGAATACCACGTCGCGACCGCATTACGTTTCCCTAAATGCCAACCTATGTCTTCCATTTGAGCAAGCCCGATTGCAGCCTGAATGTTCGTCAGTCGATAGTTATAGCCGACCGTCGTGAACCAGTAGCGCCTCACTGGATCTTGGCCCTGCCCACGCAGAGATAATGCTTTCTCAGCCAACTTCCGGTCGTTTGTCAACAGCGCCCCGCCTTCGCCGCAAGTGACGATCTTATTGCCGTAGAAGCTTAGGGTTGCGACATCCCCAATGCTACCCACTGGACGACCCTTGTAGCGCGCGCCGTGAGCTTCAGCAGCATCTTCGACAACGACCAGACCGTGTTCTTCAGCAATTGCAAGCACTTCGTCCATGGGTGCGGGGTGGCCATACAGATGAACAGGCATGATGGCTTTGGTTCGGGGAGTAATAGCTTCCCGAACACGCTCCGGGTCCAGTTGCCAGCTATCGTGATCGCAATCCACCAGAACGGGCTGGGCACCCGCGTACAACGCCGCGTTTGCCGAGGCGACAAACGTCGCGGTTGGCACAATAACCTCGTCACCGGCGCCAATGCCTGCCGCCAGAAGCGCCAAATGCAGCGCCACGGTCCCATTACAGCAAGCAACAGCGTACTTCACTTCGAAAAAGGCAGCCAGAGCCTCTTCAAAGCGCCGGACGTACTCGCCAGACGATGAAATCCAGCCGCTCTCGAGACAATCGAGTACATACCGCTTTTCATTGCCACGTAGCGCGGGCTCCGCCACCGGCAGAAACTTGGTCATCCTTGGACGGCGGCCCCGACGGTCGGAAGCGACGTAGATATCCTTCCCAGCCCCCGTCCACCGCTGGAAATCCTGGCCGAGATATCACTCGTACAGCGCCGGGCCAATCGTTTGCCGAAAGCCATAGTCGGCTGCTCGATTAGCCGATGGCCGATATACGCCAGCACGACGGCTATGCCAAACACAGCCACTATTGCGGCATAGCCGTTGATACCGATAGCTATGAGTAGACGCAGCACAGCATAACCCATTACGCCATGAACCGCGTAGAGAGGGTAACTTATCTCTGCAAGGAAACTGAGCCATCTAGATGGCCTTATGTATTTATCGATAGTAAGGCAAAGGACAAATAGACTTAACGCAAACAAATAATTCGGCACGCCGGACTCAGCAGGTCCCGGGTATCTGGTCATATGCCACTGCCAGGCAAAGCTCACAATCAATGCCGTGCATATTGCCGCAGCCACCTTAAGGGACAGCGCATGGCGATAACAAAGGTGGACGATCACCCCGACAAGCATGTACGACAACATCATGCAATCGAGCAGCAAGGCGTTAGTTACCGAAGTTGCGCCAGCACGGAAATGATAAATACCCAAGGAACAAAGCAAGAGCAAGATTCCAGTCAGGACGGCCAGCCGTGCGCTGCCGCGCACTATTGAAGACGATATGAGAGCACACAGCAGATAGAACTTGATTTCAACTTCCAGAGTCCAGACTATACCATCAATTCCCGGCTGTGAAAACAAGTCGTGAACAAAGAACAAATGGCTTAGTATTGCCGAAACACTATATGGAAAGGTGTGGCCCCAAATCCGGCCCGAAACGGAGATAGCCGTCAAGGTAATAGCTAGCCCCATGAGATAGGTAGGCCATAGGCGAAACATACGAGCCAGAAGGAAAGCCCACGGACCAAGGCGCATGAGGGAGAACGGAATAACAAAGCCGCTGATTAGGAAGAACAGTGCGACTCCCACATGAGCAACATCCAAATAGGGCAACCGATGAATCTGAACAACGAGATTCGGCACCGGCCCTTCAAAGACGTCAGAGTTAACTAAGGCTGCAGCGACTGAGGGTTGCAGCCAGAAGACGCCCAGGTAGTGCGATATAACGACCAACAGCGCGGCAATGCCACGCAGACTGTGAACGAAAGTGATTCTCTCCGACGGAGCCGCGACAGTCAAGAGCGAACGGCGAATCCGAGGTCCAGCGCCCCATCCGCACAAGGCGCCGCGCTCATGCGGCGATCGGCCGCCCGCGGTAGTGATGCATCCCTCCAATCATAGGACCAGTGCAGGTAGCATTTAGCTCGTACCACGACAATTTCACTATAATGCAAATGTCGGGTCTGTGGGCCACGGACCAACAGATTGGCGAATGCTTGATGCGAGTAACTGACTTTCCGCGGCAGGAAGATACACGTGCCGGTCGTCATGTCATCACACGCGTCAGAAAGCCGATTGATGTGTAACGGACCCGCCCAGAACGTTTCCATGCGCCAGATGCTCTTTGTACATGTCCAGAAAACGGCAGGGACTTCGTTGGCAGCCGTGCTCAAGCAGCATCTACCAAACGCCTACGACTTACCGCCATGGCGATTTCTTCCAGACCAATGGGTGCCCCTCAACGGATACGACCTATTGGTAGGTCACGTCCACTTCGAGTTGTACCGCCTGTTACCAGAACGGCCGCTGTTCGTGACCATGCTTCGAGATCCGGTAGAGCGAGCCCTTTCGGCCTATGCACAGTATTGGCGTTCAGCTGCGGACCCATCGGCTAGCCGCATGGACATTCGCCAGTTCGTGGCCCACCCAGCATGGCGAAATGCCATCTCAAATATTCAGGTCCGGATGATCGGCACCCCTCTCCCACTTCCGCTGGGACATCCCGACGATATTCGCCAGATGCCGGATTTTCCTTTTGAGCCGGACGCGCAGGCTGCGATTGGGCGTCTGCGCAACTACCAATTCTTCGGGTTGGTAGAGGATATGGAACGCTCAATGGCGCTGCTCAACCAGACCTTCGGCTGGCCAACCATCGAACTACCACGGCTGAACGAAAGTGAGAAGCGAATCCAGAGGCATGAGTTACCCCCGGACGTGCTGGCCGACATAATACAACTGAACCAACTCGACACCGCTCTCTATGAGTTTGCCGTAGTCGAGTTCGGCCGTCGTTGCAAGCAGCTGTTGCCTCCCAGCGATCTCAGCAATGCGACATCAGCGCGACCGACTGCTTGCCCGTGGGCTCAGCATCGCAAGCCCCAGCCCCTCTGTCACCCCAGTGCGGTGCGCTTTTGTTCATTGTCGCATCGCTGACAGGACCAGATTCGCAATGCCCGGAGCATTCAACATTGGGCCAAGACTCTAATCTCATCTAATAGAAGATTAGGTAGGGCCTCGCCCACATCCGGCCCCATCTCTGATATAAGGGCCACGGCGGTATCTACCAGCTCAAGGGCTGGCGCATCGTACCGAACCTCCGCCACAAATGACAGCAAAGTTGAACAGTATTCGCCCAGATCAAAAGCCGATCGCGCATAGTCGACAGCCATCGCAGAAAGCTTCTCACGCTTGGCTGGCGACTCCACCAACTCTTCCAATCTTGTTCGGAATTGCTCGAAACTATCCACCTTTACGACCACGTCGTCTGGCAACTCATCGTATGAACCGTGACGCCAGACTATAGTAGGTTTTCCCAAGGACACAGCCTCCACTAGCACCGCCGAGGACTCACCGAAGTGAGGGTCGCGCAAATTGACAACGACATCAGACGAAGCAAGCTGGTCATGAATATAGTCATCCGGCCTGTATTCAAGAATGAGATCGACTTGGCTCGTAAGCTGCAGGCGCTGTACCATCTGTTTGAGCATGTCTCCATAGACTGGGTCTACCGCTCCCACTACGGTAAAAAACACCTTGCCGCGAAGTTTCGGGCTTGCAGCGATAGTCTCCAATATGTCCGGCACCCTCTTGTTTCTATTGATCCGTCCATAGGTGAGCAGTCGCATCTTATCCTTAGGTCCCGAGATCTGGTTCGGTATCCGTTGACCGAAAAGACGGGTTACACCCAGCATTGGGAGACATGACTTCTTGACCCTGCAGCCAGCTATTCTTTGAAGGTATTCCGCTGCGAATCGAGAATGTACCATCACCCCATACGCTGCCCTCACCGCACTCAACGACATATTGCATTGCAACATGTGAGGCGAGTTGAACACGTCATCTCCGGCTCCATGTAACACCGCTAGTCCAAGCGCCAATCCTTCCTGGCCATGGGAATACATAAGCTCGCGAACATAGTTAGTCGAATCACTTCTTTTCTGTAGGTAGTATGAATGAAAGAAATGGTGCATTACCAGGTCGTGCAGAATGACAAGCCCGGGATGCCGCGTAGATACTTCATAGATGGCCTCATGGTACGGCAGATGGTCACCTAGGTTGTAGACAGCGATGTCGAAGGTACCAAGCTGTTCTAGCACCTCAGCCTCGGTTAGGTTAGTCAGCAACGAGACAGCCCAATCCGGGCGCCACACCTGATCCGGGCGATCTACATCAGACACGAATAACGACACGTCCGCACCCTGGCTTCGCAACTCCTCGACTACATGCATGCTGAAGCCACCGATGGCGCTCTGCCTTCCAAACGGAGTGAACCAGGCGATCCGAGGACCAATCGAAGTCGCCTTCAATTCGACGTCAACTCATCAATTATGTGGTCCCAGGTGATTCCCTTCTTCCCGATCGTCTCGAACCCAGCCTGCCCCATCGTCGTAACCGCCTCCTGCTTCGCCCACATCTCCTCCATAGCCCAAGCCAATTCCTCGGGACTCGGCCCAACCACACGACCGTTGACCCCGTCCTCAACGAGCTCCTCGGTGCCTCCGGAATCCTTCAGTGTGAGGACTGGCTTCCGAGACTGATAGGCCTCGAGAGTCACATATCCGTACGAGTCTTCATCAAATGGCAGGTAAAGCACTGCCAAGCAATTGGACATCAAGTCAGCCTTTTGCCGCTCACTAATCCAACCCAACATGGTCACCTTGTTCTGCAGGTCGTACTTCTCAATCAAGCTTTCCAGGTATCGCTCATACCTGTCATTGTCAGGCGACCCCGCCACGACCAAGCGGAATGGTGAGCGCACATGACGCATGGCCTCGATTGCCAACGCCTGCCGCTTCGACTCTACCAATCGGCTGGGATAGAAGAAGTAGTCACCACTAGGACCGCCACTGAAATCCTCCGGATGGTGTAGTGGCGGGTACAGGACTTTAGTAGTCTCTATTCGATTCCAAGTCTTCAGCCTCTGCGCCACGATCTTGGAGTTCGTGTAAATCGCCCTTGCTTCCCGCAAATACACGTTATCTGCCGCCATTATCATGCTTCTTATTTGGCGACCCTCCGGAGAATCAGAGAGCTCGTCGAATTCCGTGCCCCAAAGCTCATAAGCTTGTCTGAACTGGTGTAGCAACCAGACTTTTTTGTTTTCAAAAGGCATGCAGTACGCTGGGAACTTGAGAGCGATAACTAGGTCAGGATCCACTGGCTGAGGTCGATACTTGAACAACCGACAAGCGAGAATGTGGCGTGGAATGTTGCAAGCTGGGTACCACTTGAATGGAATCGACACAATCACCGCTTGATGACCGGCCGCGACCAGTCGCTCGACTAGGCTTTCAGCTAACACCTCCGCGCCGCCGCGCACAAATGGCGCCATCACTGTGCTAACGACGATTCTCACGCGACTAGTGATTCCACAACATGATTCCAATCAATGCCCAGGAGAGATATAGTCTCTAAGGCTTCTCGACCCATAGTCTTGGCCCGCGCTTTATGCTGCCACACCGTTTCCATGGCCTCTGCGAGGGCTTCGGGCGTAGGATCTGCTATACACCCATTCCGGCCGTCATCAATCACCTCAAGTGGACCGCCGGAGTCTGTGAGCGTGATTACTGGCTTCGAAGAATGGAATGCTTCTAGTGTCGAGTAGCCATATGAGTCTTCATCGAATGGAATGTATAGGGCAGCGCAAGCTGCCGCGGTGTACTCCGCCTTCTCCTCCTCGGACAGCCACCCAAGGAATTCCACCCGGTCCGCAACACCCACATTCTTCGCAAGACTAAGCAATTCATCGCCATAACCTGGGGCATCCGGCGACCCCACGAAAACGAGCTTGAACGGGCTCTTGACGTGCCGCATGGCTTCAATTGCAAGTGACTGCCGCTTTATAGGACACAAGCGAGCTGCATAGAGAAAGAAGTCGCCGAAGTCCCCACTCCTGAAAATCTCCGGATTGGGATGAGGCGGATAGAGGACCCCGTCAGGCTCAATTGCGTTAAACTTCACTAACCGCGAGGCAACAATACGCGAGTTAGTGTACACGCGACGAGCCTCTCTTAGATAGAGCTCGTCAGATGCAAACATCATCCTCCTGATGCGATTCGCATCTGGAGTGTCTTCCATATCCTGGTAGGGGCTGCCCCATAAATCGTAAGCCTGCCTGTGATGGTGGATGAACCAACAGCGCTTATTCGGATGTTTCAGTGCATAGGCCGGGTATCGAATCGTTATCAGCGTATCGATCTTGTCGCCACATGCTTCCCTGACATCCAACAGCCTTATGCCTACTGTTTGACTTGCCACTTCCGGCGAATAGGAGCGAAAGGGAAGCCAAGCTATTTCAGCTGAAATGCCACGCTTGAGCAAGTTGTCGCGCAGACTTGTCACAATCATGCGACCGCCGCCTTCTATGAAAGGAACGTAGGTACTTGCGATGAGAACGCGCATTACGCGATGCGAAACGCTACGCCGCACGAATACCGAGATATCGGCGGCGTGAGAAACACGAAATTGGGATGCCGTGCTTGCATCGTAGTCCATACATCTAGCAAGCTGGACACACTTGCAGGTAGTCCGGGGCGATCAAACACTGTCTGTGGCACTGCCCCGTCAGTCTCGTCACCCCGCCAGTGGAGATCGTCGAAAAGCAGAACTCCTCCCAATTTCACCCGAGGCAACAGATCCACAAGATCCCACCATGCCCCCAATCGCGAGTGGTCGCCATCAACAGAGATGAGATCGAATTCCACGGGCAAGTCAGCGGCCGCGAACTCAAGCTCGCCACTGAAAAAGCGAGGGAGCGTATCATGACTACTGCCGTTGACGAACTCGATCCGCGGCTGACGTCCTACGCCAACGACTGAACGCATTCGCTCCAGCACGGACTCCGGACTACCTTGGGCACCCGCATAGTCAGGGGTCCAAGTCTCAAATATGTACGCCCTCACGTCTGGCGCTTCAGTCAACACTTGCGCTAAGGACCACCCTCGTCTAGTTCCTACCTCTAGGAAGGTCGCGGGCGCCAGGACTTTGGCAGAGACTCGTGCGGCTAAGCGGATATCCCAGAACAGCTCGTTCGCTCTTATCGCCTGATCGTAGAGCGACAGGAGCGCGCCGAGGTTAGGGTCATTGTCACGACCAAAGTGTTCTTCCAACAAATCTCTAGCTTCAAGCAGGTTTTGCTTGCTTGTTAGCTGGTGATTGAGTTCAACAAGGCGCTCAAAGGTGAGAGCTCCCGTGCCGTGAGATTGCCCGTTTTGCGAATTGTTCTGTACCGCCCAGCGCAGGTGTTCGATAGCTCCAACCAACTGGGTCGCCTGTGCTCTTTCGCTTTCCAAGTCGTGGCGATATTGATCTCGAACAATCGAAATCTCCGATAACGCGCTGGCTAGTCGTTCACGATCAATTAACAGAGTGGAAAGCCGATCTTGTGTCGCTGCAAGCGCAGTGTCCTTGGCCGCGAGCGCAGCATCCCTCGCCTCGATAGTGGCATCCTTGGCCCGCAGTGTCGCTTCCATAGATTCGAGCCTTGATCTGTTAACAGCAAGCTCGCCAGTCAGCTTTTCGTGCTCGAACCGAATCTCCGCGATGTGAAGCTCAAGTTGCTTCCGTTGCTCAACGAACTGGACAATCTCAGCTTCCAACCGATCGTGATCGCTGCGCCGGCGAATGAGCTCATCCCTGAGCTCGTCCCGTTCCGAAGCAAGACGGTCAAAGGCCGCGCCCGATTTTTCTGCCTCACCCTCCAGGCGTGCCAAATTGGCAGACAAATCCGCTTGTCGGGCCCGAATTGCCGAACGCTCGCTGGCCAGGTTGTCGCGTTGCCAGACGACATCGGCCAACTCAGTCGCCAGCCTTACGACGAGGGCTCGCGAATGGAGGAGATTGTTGTAGGACGTCAGATGAATCAGCGGGAGGTACTTCTCCGTCAGTCGTCGAATGAACCGCTGAAAGGCCGTGATCGCAGGCCCCTCCGCTGCTGGGACGACCACAGGGTGCCGCGGAATATCCGGCACAGTCAGATCAATGTCTGAACTGGGACTTTCGAGATCTGAATTGGGGCTTTCGAACGAACTCACGTCACCTGCAAAGACTGCCGACCTGTGCAGACCGAGATCCATCCTGCGCTTGAGGATCTCAAACAGAGCGAGAGGAACTGTAGGGTGGTCATGTTCGACCGTCCCTGGGCCTGCCTGGTTGGCCAGCATTCCTGACTTAGAATTCCGATCTCATGGTTTCGCCAACATCCCGACGCCTACACTAGCTTTGAATTTTCGCGAACTGCTCTTCAGGGCCCGACGTAACGAAATGATAGTCGGGACACGATATTTCTGGGACCTGCTTGGAACGAGATGACCTTGTGGCGCTACCGTTTCCTAATTCGCAATCTAGTCCAACGCGAGCTTAAAGCTCGTTACCGAGGCTCGGCTTTCGGAATCGCCTGGTCGCTACTCAGCCCACTTCTCATGATCGGCGTGTTCACCATCGTCTTTACCGTGCTCCTCCCGAGCCAACCGATCGGCGTTCCGTATCCGGTATTTCTCTTGCCCGCGTTACTCGCGTGGAATTTCCATGCCGCGGGCACGCTCGGAGGCATGCAGAGCGTGGTCGGCAACGCCGGCTTGCTGGGAAAGGTGAGCTTTCCTCGCGAGGCATTGCCCATTTCGTCGGTGCTCGCCAATGGCGTGAACTTCCTGTTAGCACTGGTCATTCTCTTGCCTGTCATGTTCCTTCTCGGCGTTGGCCCCTCGTTTCTGTGGCTGGCATTCCCGGTCGTGTTCTTGGCACAGACGATGTTCACGTTAGGTATCGCCTTCTTTCTCTCTGCAGTAAACGTCTATTTTCGCGACACGAGCGTCATCGTTGACGTGGTGATGCTCGCATGGCTTTTCCTCACGCCCATCTTCTATGACTTGCGAGTTATACAAGCTCATGGGGGCATCGACCTCGCCCAACTCGTGCCCCTCCTTAACCCGATGGCTACTTATATAGCTGCGTATCGGGAGATCTTTGTTACCCATGCAACCCCTGGTCCATTCTTCCTAGGACGGGCACTCATAACCGGGTTGATCACGTGTGGACTAGGGTTCTGGATCTTCAGACGGTTATCTCGCGGATTCGGTGACGTTTTGTGAACGCTGTCGAACTCAATCATGTTTCCAAAAAGTTTACGCTGCAGGCTGAACGGCGCGGAACTTTTCGTGCCATGGTCATAGATCGGCTTCGCGGGGCATGGTCAACAGAAGCGTTCTGGGCGGTTCGCGACGTGAGCTTCACTGTTCGGGCCGGCGAGATAGCAGGAATCATTGGACCAAACGGCTCTGGTAAGTCCACCATTCTCAAGCTTATTGCCAACATTCTTTACCCAACCGCCGGCCAAATTTCAATCCGAGGATCGGTATCGGCAATGCTGGAATTAGGCGCGGGATTCGACCCCGAGTTCACCGGACGAGAAAATGTTTTCCTAGTAGGCTCATTTCTGGGGCTAAGCGTGCAAGATGTGCGGCAGCACTACGACGAAATCGTTGACTTCGCCGAACTCGGCGCGTTCATTGATCAGCCCGTGAAGCACTATTCATCCGGCATGTACGTCCGCCTAGGCTTTTCTACGGTGATGGCCCTTCATCCCGAGATCCTTTTGGTTGACGAAGCCCTGAGTGTTGGCGACGAACATTTCAAGCACAAATGCGAAAAGAAGCTGAGCGAATTGCGAGACAGCGGAGCAACAATAATTCTGGTAACCCACAGCATGCCCGTTGTGCGGAAGCTGTGCTCCAAAGCCATGTGGATCGACCATGGCCAGTGCCTGTTCGAAGGGTCCGCCGAAGATGTGGCAGACTGCTATTTGGCTCGAGTGGCTGAACTCGAAGGCTTGACGAGCGACGCCCTTCCCTAAGTAGGCGAATGACCTTCGGGCGCCTCGCGCCGACCTCTATGTATCTCATCAGTCAAACATCCTGTTAGGGGCAATTGACCGCTCATGGATGATCGACGAACTCATGCGGGCAAGACTGTTTCCACAACCTTCACAGGCTCCAATCGGTTACTGAGCCTGAGCATCCCCCGGAGCTATTTCTCCTGCGGCGAGCCCCCTTCCTGGGCGTACGAAAACGGTGGGATGTTCGGAGGTATCCGTTTGACCAATGCACGAAAGGACGTCGCGTCCGGCCAGAAAACGTAAAGCGATGCATCGGGCACGTGGTCAACATCCAACAGCAGCGGCGCTGCCTGCGCGAGCCCGTGCGCCCGGTCCCGCAGCCCAATCACCCCGTTGACGTAGCCACAGGCATACCCGCCCACGAGGGGCACCGCCAGCAGCGCGTACACCGCCCATGACCGGACCGAGACTCGCTCTCGAGACGGCAGACGAGCCCTCAACCAGCCCCAGGACGGCATCAGCAAAGCCACCCAGAATAAGGTCGAAATCATGGCGTACCGGTTGGAGAAGGCCTCGTCTACCCCGAGATCGAGCCGGCCAATCGCCGTCAGCACAGCCGCCCCGAGCGCGTACGCCGCCAGCGGCGCGGATGCGAGAAGCAGCGGATCCGGGCGGCGGCAGCGGAAGAGCGGCCAGTACACCACAACAGCCCACACGAGGGCGAACGTGCCGGTCAGCGCCGCGAAGTCGGTCCGCGCGGCCACGCCGTTGACGTGCAGACGGCCCAGCACGGACATCGGCGGCATGGCCCAATTGCCCACGTACGTGAGGACGTAGCTCAGCATCTGCCGTGGGTGCTGCGCCACGTAGGACAGCTGTCCCGGCGGCGACTGGTAGTCGTGAAAGAACAGCGTCAGGGCGGCGGCGGCGGCCGCGACCCACGCCACTGCCGCTCTCACCCTGGCATGGCCCGGCTTCCACAGCAGCCCGATGGCGATGGCCCCCGCCGGCCATACTGCCAGGCCGTGGGCCGACGAAAACGTGCCCACGGCTGCGCCGGCGATCGCGGCTGCGATCGCCGGCCCTGAGCCGGGCCAGCGGGTAAGCGCCAGCAGCGACGCGACCGACGCGAACACGCCCAGGTACCAGTGAATCTGAAAGCCCATGGTCCAGTTCTCGAACTCAATGGCGGAGAAGAGGAGCAGCGAGGCGGCGAGCACGAGGCTGGCGCGCACACCGCGGCCGGCTCGATCGACCCGTATCTGCAGGAGCAGACAGAGGAAGGTCAGATATGCCAGCGCCACGGAGATCCACATCAACGCCCGCAGGCTGCCGGTGAGATCGAGTGCCTCCAGCGCCACCAGCCGGGGCACGAGCATGCGATGCCCGTTGTACACGGGCCACACGTCGCCCCACGTCAGCGTGCCGGCGTGCAGCTTGGACAGCTCCCCAGCCATCTGCCAGTCATCCCAGAACGGGACGTCCAGACCGAAGCGGGCCACGCCGATGGCCATGCCCAGCGGCGGCAGCGCCGCGGCGGCCAGCAGCAGCCGATCGGTCCGTCGCAGCAGCCCGGCTAGGCTGCCGTTCAGGGGCCGGATCAACGAGCCGCGTGCACCCGGAGCCGCGACCGCACCATCCAAGGCCGCCTGCCTCAGATCCGCCGAGGGAGCGCGCGCTGGGCCACAAACCGGACGGCGCGCCGGGCCAGCACACCGAGGCCGCCCGACCGATACTGCGCAGATGCCTCCGCGGCGGTTCGGCGCAGGAACCGCAGGAGGCCGGCTGCCTGGGACCGGCCTTCGAGCCCAGGAATCCGAGCGCGGCCGCGGTCCGGCGCGAATGACGGATCGCAGCACCATTCGACCAGCGGCCGGGTGACCGCGGCGCAGTCGAACGCGGAGAGGACGTGGGCGCGAGCCGCCTCGGCGCGAGCGAGCCGCTCCTCCGGGTCGTTGACAGCTCGGCTGATGGCCCCCGCCAACGAGCCGGGATCTCGCGGCTCGATGCCGTACACCAGGCCGCGATCCTGCAGGTCGGCGGCCAGCTCGCACAGCGTCGTCGTGGCTATCGGCAGCCCGCCGGCAGCCCAGGCGACAATGCGGTTGCGCGTGCCGAGCTCGGCTTCGACGTTGGAGTCGTCGAGATTGAGGGCGAGGTCCGCCGCGGCGTAGTAATCGGGCAGCCGCGGCGAGGCCACCCAGCCGTGGAGCACGAAGCGATCTCGATATGGAGATCGCTCGACGAGCCGCACGAAAGCAGGATAGGTCAGCTCATCGTGGCCATCGACCTGCCCGCCGGTGGACAGGAAATAGATCCTGGAGTCGGCCTGCATGGCCTGCTCCAGGCCGTGGAACAGGGTATCGACGTCCGTCCAGGTGTTGTAAGAGCCGCTCCACAGCACTACAAAAGCCTCGGAAGGGAGAGCCGAGCCACGCAGCCTGGCAGCCGAGCCGGCCCCGTCGCCTAGAAAGCAGGCGACCGGAAGATGGTGGACGAGCTCGTAGCCGACGGTGTGGCGGTTGAGCCGGCCGCGGAGACCCAGCTCGCCCAGGGTCGCATAGCGCTGTGGCCCGGACGCGACCGAGAATGCGTCACCCGCGTCGAGAATGGCGGTCTCCATCCCCCAGAAGTAATCGAGGTGGACGTCGGTGCCATACGTGGCGGCCTTGGTCTGCGCCTCGGCGAGGAGATGTCCGTTCAGGTCGCACCACAATGGCGCGGCCGGCCTGGACCTGGCCGCCAGCCAGGAGCCGTGGGTGTGGGCTCCCACAACGCAATTCGGCCGGAAGCTGGCGGCGACACGCGCGACGAAGCTCCCGTCGACCAGCGCGGCTTCGGGGGCGTCGTAACGGCGGAGGCCGAGTGCGTCGTCCTGCCGCTCGAGGACGCGATCGAGCGGAACGTCGTCGACGAAAGGAATACGGCAGGCGACCAGCAGCACCTCGTGCCCGCCGGACCGCAGCGCCCGGCAGAACTGCCATGTGCGCAGGCCGGCGGCATAGGACTTGGGCGACTCCTCGCCGGCCAGCGGCGACATGCCGACTACCAGAACGCGGCTCAGCGGAGGCCTTTCAGCGCCTGGCCAGTGCGCCCCCTCAGGACGTCGCGCAGCGCCCCGCGGTAGGCCTCGAGCAGGGCTGGCGCATCCCACGGCGGCGCGCCGTGCAGCAGCCAGCGAACCTCGGACGGCAGGAATTCAGTGAAGAGCTGCCGGACGGTGCTGGTACCCACGACGAAACGGAGGCGGTTGCGGTGATAGGCCAGGCGATAGCCGCGCGAGGCGCTGCTGCCGCTGGAGGCGGCCTCCTTGTGTGTGAGCGCGGCCTGCGGCAGATAGATGACACGAAAGCCGGCGCGGCGCGCCTTGAGGCACAGCTCTGTCTCTTCGAAATAGGCCGGAAAGTAGCGTTCGTTGAAGACCCCGCAGCGGTCGAACACCTCCTGCCGCACGGCAAGCGCCGCTCCGGTGACGTACGTGGCGTCGGCCACCCGATCGTACTGGCCGCGATCGACCTCGCCGCGGCCGATGTGATTGCTCAGACCGTTCGGCGCGAGCGTACCGCCGGCGTGCTGCAGGGTCACGCCGTCGGGCTCGTAGATCTTGCAGCCGATGATACCGGCGTCGGGATAGGTTTCGAATGCCGAGACCACCGCGTTCACGCAGCCGTCATGAAGCACGGCATCCTGGTTGACGAAGAACAGTATCCTGCCGCGGGCGAGGGCGATTCCGCGGTTGCACCCCGCGGCGAAGCCCAGGTTCGCTTCGTTCCGAATGAGGCGAGCCCGGGGAAAATCGCGCTGCGCCAGGGCAGCCGAGCCATCGACCGAGGCGTTGTCGACGACGAGCAGCTCGAGCGCGGGGAACGTCTGCCGGGTAATTGACCCAAGACAGGGCGCGAGATCCGCGGCGCCGTTGAACGAGACCACAATGACAGACACGATAGGCTGGTCGGAACGCGTGGGATTGAGCTGAGGGGTCAAGAGAGTGGTCGCCCGAATTATCCACGCGAGAGGGGACATGGCCAACCCATATAGGACAAGGAGCGCCCCGTGACGGGATGCGCCGTGCTGATCCTCAACTGGAATGGTCGGCAGTGGCTGCGTCAGTGTGTGGACGCGGTGCTGCGCCAGGATCCCGCCCCGGCCGAGGTGTGGGTGGTGGACAACGGGTCGAGCGACGGCTCCGGGGAGATGGCCGGCGCCTGGCCGAACGTGCGCTGGCTGCAGCTCAATTCGAACGTGGGCTTCGGCGCTGCATACAACCGGGCGATAGGACAATGCCGGCGGGACGTCGTCGTGCTCCTGAACAACGACACCCTGGTGCAGCCTGGCTGGCTGGCGGAGCTTACGTGCGAGCTGGACCGGCATCCGGAGGCTGCCGCCGCCGGCAGCAAGCTGCTGTTCCTCGATCGTCCCGACGTGCTGAACCACGGCGGGGGACAGATCACCTCGCTGGGCGCCGCGTACGACGTGGACTGGGGGGCGCGGGACCCTGCCGGGGAGAGGCCATCGCGCGCCTGCAGCATGGCCAGCGGCGCGGCCCTGGCGCTGCGGCGCGAGGCGTTCCTCGACGTCGCGGGGTTCGATGAGTCGTACTTCGCGTACTTCGAAGACGCGGACCTGTGCTGGCGACTGTGGCTGAAGGGTTACACCGTGCGCTACGTCCCCGCCGCCCGCGTGCTGCACGCCTATGGCGGATCGACCGGAGAGGGCCGCCACTCCGCCTTCCGGATCCGGCACTGCCAGACAAACCGGCTGCAGAACATGGCCAAGAACCTGGAGCTGGGAACACTTTCGAGGCTGTGGCCAGCCTCGTTGGCCTACGACGCCGCCCGGCTGGGCACGCTCAGGCGCGGTGGCCAGGCGGCCGCCGTCAGGGCCTACGTCCAGGGAACCCTCTGCTTCTGGCAGCTCCTGCCGCACGTGCTGGAGCAGCGGCGCCGGGCCCAGGCCACACGCAGACGCAGCGACGCTGAGCTCTTTCGCCTCGGCGTGCTGGCCGGCCTGGGCCAAGCCGCCGCTGAGTGGCGCAGGCTGGGGTCGCTTCGCTCCCAGTGGGGTCGCTTCGCTCCCAGTGAAGAGTGAAGAGTGAAGAGTGAACGGGGCCTTCCGACTCAGCCTGGCGCTCCTCGCTCCGTGACGACTCAGATTTCTCCCCTCTTCACCGCGAGCGCAGCGACCTCACTCTTCACTCTTCACTCTTCACTCTTCACTGGGAGCGAAGCGACCTCACTGGGAGCGCAGCGACCACCCCTGCCAGGAGCGGAGCTGGAGGACGCGCTCGCGGAGGACGGGGAGCGAGGGGTACAGAGGCGCCAGGGGCGAGTCGGGCTCGATGGCCGGGCTGTCGAGGACGACCTGCGCGGCGCGCAGCTCGGCGGCGTGAGCCTGCAGCTGGCCGCGCGCTTCGAGCCACATCGCCCACGTATTCAGCAGGAGGAAGACGGCCACCAGCGCGATGCCCGCACGGGCGCCGGCGCGCCAGGTCCCGGACACCGACCTGAGATACGAGTGCAGATCGGCGGCGGGCACGATAAGCGCCACCCAGGCCAGGATTGAGACGAGCACGTAACGGCTCTGGAGGCCCAGGCTCACAGGCGTGCTGCGGCCGATCATGGCCAGCGTGGCGCTGATGAAGACATAGACCATGAGGACGATGCCGGGCCCCCAGTCCTGGGCGTGCTGCGGCCAGGTTCGGACGGCAGCGACCACGAGCACCGCGAAGCAGGCAATGGCCATTCGCCCAAAGAGGCCGGCCGCGACGACCCCCGTAGCGACCGACAGCCCGTAGCCGGCCCAGTTGTACAGGTTGGCCACACCTTCCCCCAACCAGCTGCCGACGTACACCGTCCAAAAGGTGACGTCGTTGCCGATGGACCGGCCATGGACGACGTCGGACATGAAATTGCCGACGTCTGCCTGGTGGTGATAGCCGGCGGCGTAGACGATCGCCGCCACGGCGGCCATGGCCAGCCAGGCCAGCGCCCATAGGATCCGCCGCCGGCCCCAGAGCATGAGGATGGCAACGGCACCCGCGGGCCAGAAGGCCAGTCCCTCCACGGTCGACAGGCTGGCGACGACGGTCAGCAGCGCAGCCAGCAGGAGCGACCTCCAGCGGCCCGGCCAGCGCGACAGCAGCAGCAGGCCCGCGACGACAGCCGCGACGCCCAGGTAGCGCTGGATCATCCAGGCCCAGGTCCAAGCTTCCCAGGCCGCGGGCGTGAAGACCATGAGCGACAGGGCGATCGCCGCCCAGGGCCGGGTCCTCGAATCCAGGCGATCCAGCCTGAGCACCAGCCACAGCAGCGCAAAGATGAGGAGCGCGAGCGCGAAGTTGACGTACATCTGCGCCCTGGTGTCCCAGTGCGTGGGCAGAGCCACCGCCAGCAGCACCAGCTGGGGAAAGAAGACACGATGGTCGTTGTACGACCCCCAGGCCAGAGGCAGCGGCGAGTGAGCAGTCTGCCAGGCTGCCAGGAGAGGCTGCAGCTCCCAGTCGTCCATGAAAGGCACGTTGACGCCGAAGCGCACGATGCAGGCGAGCACGAGGGCGGGCGGCACGAGCACGGCCAGGTACGGAACGGCCCCGAAGCCGGACGCCGTAAGGCCCCGCCGAGGTGAAGAGACCTGGCTCATTTCGTCGCGGCTACTGTACACCAGGCAAGCAAGCGCGCATGTGCGCGTACGCGGTTCGATAGCCAATTTGGTCATCTAGCCCGACGCCATGGGACGAGCGACATTCGCGCCAGGTCACGCCTGCCGGAGTGCGCATCCGTGCACGGGCAACCCGGCCTGGAGCGTCACGCCGTATCATCCTGCGCTTGCATCCGTCTTTCTACTTGGGTATTTTCATCTACTAAGGACGCTTGCCAGGGCAAACGTCATCTGTTACGATGTGTCTACTCACCGGCCAGGCGGCTGGTGTGCTGTCGGGAGGTGTGTGAACTAGGATGAACTTGAATCGACGCGTGAAGCGGGTGGGTGTTGCCGCCGGCCTTGCGCTGGGAACCTTGGGCCTGCTCACGGCCGGCCTGCCGTACGGCCCGCTCGATTTCCTGCAGATCGCCGCGGGCGCAACGTACACGACCACCAGCACCAGCAGTGGCGGCGGTGGTGGTGGAACCTCGACTACGAGCACGGATACGACGACCACGAACACGCCGAGCGGCGACCTGACCGCCAGCCAGCTGACCGGCACGGCTCCCACCAACGTGACCGCCACGGTCAACACCTCTACCGGCGGCACGATCATCGCCGGTAACACCGGCCTGAGCGTTCCGCCCGGATTTGTGGGCGTGGCCAGCGTCACCATCACCATCAGCACGACGCTTCCGACGACGGCGAACATCCCCGGCCTGGCCGGTAACGTCATCGCCTCGCCCAACGGCACCGTGTTCGACCTGGTGGTGACCGATGCGACCACGGGCGCTCAGATCACCTCGTTCAACGCGCCGATCACCTTCACCGCTGTCCCGAACGGAGCCGACATCGCGATTTCCGGCGGACATCCCGAGATCCTGACCGTGGTCTACTTCATCGTCGGAAACACCATCTCGGTATTCAACCCCTTGGGCCTGCCTCCGGGAACTCCGCTCTTCCAGCCGAACGTGCGTCATCACGCCGACGGCTCGCTGAGCTGGGACAACCAGAACGGCGCCGGCGTGGTCCAGGCCGTCGTGGCCAACCCGCTGTCCTACGTGCAGACCCTGAATCCGAACGCCACCGAGCAATCGGGCTATGACTCCAACAGCGCCCAGACCTTCGGCACCAAGCCGCAGTTCAGCTACCTGCAGGTGGTCGAGCCGCAGATTCCCGGAGTGAACCGCCTGGTCGTCCTCGACCCTGACACGGGCAACTACTCCTACGTGAACGCGACAGACGTTGGCCCATCCGGCCCACCGCCGTCTAAGACCTCGGCAGGCGTGACCCGCGGCCTGCTGGGAGGCGGCTCCTCGCAAGGGCAGGGCGGCGGAGTCATCCACAACCTCTTCCAGAGCCTGTCGGTAGGCGGCTCGGGCGTGGTTCACGGACTGCTTCAGTAACTTCAGACTAGAGCGCAAGAGGGCCGGCGAGATTCGCCGGCCCTCTTCTGTTTTCTCGACTCTGCGCACCGCCCGTTAGCCACGCATCTGCAACAGCCAAGCCGCTACCAAGCGGGGTGCGGGGATCGTTCCTGGACACTCGGCCGCCCTCTTTCGGTCTTGTGACTCTGCCCGCCACCCGTTGGCCGCACATGTGCAACAGCCAAGCCGCCACCAAGCGGGGTGGGCGATCTAGATCTGGACATTCGCCAGCCCTCTTCCGGTCTTGTGACTCTGCCCGCCATCCGTTCGCCGCACATCTGCAACAGCCAAGCCGCCACCAAACGAGGTGGGCGATCTGGTCCTCGTCTGACGCGAGCTTGCCGGGGCCCCGCCAGGACGCCACGAAGCGGGCGCACTTAATCGACGGTACTTCCGCCACGCCGCCCTCAGCTGGATCGCGCGTCCTCCCTAGTGACTGTTGCTCTACGTCGCCGGCATTTGTGCCAGGTGTGCCGATGCCGGAATGAGCAAACGAGCGCAGTGTGGGCGCATGGATGCTCTCGGCGCGGCCCTGGCACTCATCTGCACCTTTGCCCCACCGTGCGTCGACCCAGCGTCTATCAACGCCAGCATGGCACAGCCGGCCGGACTGCAGAGCCGCACCGAGGCGCTGGGCTTCGTCTGGCTCACCGGCGGCGACCCAACCAAGATCAACATCCTGTCCAGCATGAACTATCCGCCCGCCATCGCCGCGGTGATCGTCCATGAGCGCGTTCACGTGAGGCAGGGCATGCTTCGCGCCCGCCAGAGCTGCGCCGAGAACGAGCGGCCGGCCTACGAAGCCGAATCAGCCTTCTGGCAGCAGCTGCCCAACGCCATCCCCCTCGACGACTACCTCCAGTCCGTCGCCAGAGGAGACGTCGACCGCCTGGTCACCCAGCAATGCGGAGGTCGCTAGCGCTCCCAGTGAAGAGTGAAGAGTGAAGAGTGGGGTCTGAACGGGGAGACTTCCGACTCACCCTGGCCGCGCTCCATGGCTGCGCGCCCGCTCATAGTCTTCACTCTTCACTCTTCACTCTTCACTGGGAGCGAAGCGACCTAGCGACCCAGGCTTGCTAGGGGTGCGCCGGCCGAAGCGACCGGGCCGGTGAGGTAGTCGAGTGAGACGAAGCCGCTGAAGCCAGCGCCGAGGACTTGCACCCAACCTGGCGCGCCGGGGGCCGGACCGACCACGTTCAGCAGGTCGCCATCGTGCACGACGCCAAGCTTGGGCTGCGTGGTGCCGGGCAGGCCCCGCACGGCCAGGCCTCCCGGGCCGGAGCCGGCGACACGATAGATGCCGGAAGGACCCGCCGGCGGACGCGCCGACGCGGCCACCGACGCCGCCGCCGCTGAAGCGGACCCTTGCGCCGAAGCAGCGGCTACCGACGCGGGCGACGCCGAAGCGGACCCTTGCGCCGAGGCGCTGGCCGCCGAAGCGGGCCCTTGCGCTGAGGCGCCGGCTTGGACCAAGCTGACCCTGCTGGCCTGAACACGAGGCAGGTGCACCGTCTGGCCGGCCGCGTCCTTGGCCACCAGCTCGCCGTCCAGCGTGCCCTCGGCCTGGACCACATCGTTGAGCTTCACCGCTGGCGCGCTCGCTCGAGCAAACACGACCACGGTGTTCCCAGACTGGTGAGCCGGATCCGTCCAAATTTGGACAGCGTCGCGAGCGGCGTCCTGCTCCAGGTTGAATACCCGGCCGCTGATGGACACGCTCGCACCCCTGTTGGCCGACGGCGCGGCGAGGACGGCGCTCCAGTTGTCGTTGGTGAAGCGCGGAGCAGCCGGCCGCACCGGAGCGCCAGCCGCGGCGGCACTCTGCGCAGCGCTTGGCGGCGGCGTTGGACTGGTCACAGCCTCGGGCGACGGCACGATGGTGGCCGCCGGCTGAACCGTCGGCGCCAGCTCGATCGCCACCGTAGGGCTGGCCAGGCGCGCCCCGACCGTGGGAACGACCGCCGTCCCACCCGCGGCCGGCAGAACCGTATCGCGCAAGGCACTTTGCGGAACCCCACAGCCCACCAACCAAACGCACAGGAGGAGGGCCATGCAGCGGCCCGCTGCATGGCCCAGTGAAGAGCGGGGTCGCTTCGCTCCCAGTGAAGAGTGAAGAGTGAAGAGTGAAGAGTTGGGCAACCGCAGGCGAGACACTCGTTCAACAACGGCTCCCTTTCCACGCGCCCACTTAACCGCCTGATTCATTCCCCCATTCTGCACTCTTCACTCTTCACTCTTCACTGGGAGCGCCAGCGACCTCACTCTTCACTGGGCCGCCGCGGCGGCCCCACTGGGAGCGCCAGCGACCTCGCCCTTATCATTTCTGCACATGCGCCTGTCCGACGTACAAACGACGGACGGCAGGCTGCTGGCGCGCATCCCTATCCGGACCATTCAGCGACCCACCGCCCGCATGCTGGCCGTCCAGGCCCTACCATGGCTGCAGGCTCACGCGCTGATTCCGGCAGCGCTGTTTGCCGGCAGCCTGGCGCTGTATGTGAAGACGGCGGCGTCGGGCGTGTTCGGGACACGCTCCACCGAGCTGGTGCTGGCCGCTGCCACCGGAGGCATTCCCCGACCCGCCGGCCAGCCGCTCTTCCTGCTGCTGACCAAGCTGCTGCAGCAGCTCCTGCCATTCGGCGACGCCGCCCATCGCGCGGTCGTGGCCACTGCGCTGTGGGCAGCGCTGACGCCGGTGCTCATGTACGTGCTCCTGCGGGAGCTCACCGTGCCGCGGCTGCCGGCTATCTTGGCCACCTCGGCCCTGGCCGTAGCCGGCTTCCAGTGGAGCTCGGCGGTGCTGGTGGGCACTGCCAGCCTCGATATGCTGCTTCTGGCCACTGTCGTCTGGCTGCTGCTGCGCTGGCAGCGCTCCGGCGCGTTTCCCTGGCTGGCAGGCGCCGTGCTGACCTTCGGGCTGAGCTTATGCAACGACCCGGCCGCCGTGGTCTTTGCCCCGGCCCTCACCGCTTACGCCGCCAAACACTACCTGGAGCTGCGCGGGGCCAAGCTGCGGCGTCAGCCGGCCTGGCTGGCCTGGCGAGCGCCCAAAACGGTGTTCACACCCACACAGTGGGCGCTGCTCGCAGCCGTGGGCGTGGCGTCGCTGCTGCCTTACCTGTACCTGCCGGTCATCGCGCTGACACATCCACAGTTCGATCTGGCCGGCCGCTTCGACGCCGCGGGCGTGTTCCATCCGCTGAACCTGGCCAGCATCGGCGGGTTCGTGCGGATGGTGGGCAGCCAGGCAGGCGACGGGGTGCCCACCTCGGAGATCGACAGGTTGGGGCAGCTCGCCGGCGCGCTGTGGGGCACCTACCTGGGCGTGGGGCTGGCCGTAGGCCTCGCCGGGCTGCGGGCGGCGCGCGACCGCGACCGGCCGCTGTTCTGGCTGTTAGCGGCCATCGCCGTGCCGGCTGCGCTGCTTGCCGTCGCCTTCGGCGGAGTCTACGAAGGCATGGGCTTCTCCCCGCTGCTGCTGCTGTGGACGGTGCCGATGGCCTTCGGGATCGAGGTTCTGGCGCGCATGCTCGCCTTTCGCGCCGGGGACACGGCGGCAAAAAGCGTCCTGGCGGCGGCGATCGTCGCCCTCGCCGTGGCCAACTACCCGCTGGTGAACGTGAGCGGCGATCAGCGTCCGCGAGAATGGGCGACGAGCTTCCTGAACCGGCTGCCGCCGGATACCACCGCCATCAGCCGTCCCGGCCTGGCGGCGTTCCTGCGCTACGAGCAGCTGGTGGACGGCGTCCGCCCTGACGTGCGGGTGGTGGACACCTCGCTCATCTCGGCGCCAGACCTGGCCCAGCTGGTGCAATCATCCATCGACCAGCGGCCGCTGGTGGTGGACCACCTGAACGTCTTCACCAGCGCCGCCGGCCTCGAAGGCATCTGCGGCAATGTGCTAGGCCCAACCGACACCCAAGCTCCGGCCCTCCCCTTCCCCGGCCATCTTTTGGTCCACTGCGGCAGCGCCGCAGTGGACAGTGAAGAGTGAAGAGTTAAGAGTTAAGAGTGTGGGGACGGAGGCGCGAACCACCGAGACTCCATCTCCCCACTCTTCATTCTCACCAGAAGCGCAGCGACCCCACTCTTCACTCTTCACTCTTCACTCTTCACTCTTCACTGGGAGCACAGCGACCCCACTCTTCACTCTTCACTCTTCACTCTTCACTGGGAGCGAAGCGACCCCACTCTTCACTGGGAGCGCAGCGACCTTCTTCTGTTACGCTCCGAGAGATGACGGAGAAGCTGCGGCTGGCGCTGCCGAGCAAGGGGCGCATGGAGGAGACAACGCTGGAGTTCCTGCGCGGCAGCGGACTGCGCGTGGCCAGGCCCAATCCGCGGCAGTACACGGCCTCGATCCGCTCCGTGCCGCACGCGCAGGTCATCTTCCAGCGCTCGGGCGACATCTACCGCCAGGTCAATGCGGGCAACGTCGACGCCGGCATCACCGGGCTGGACGATTACTCCGAGCAGCGGCAGGATGACGATAACACCGTGCTCATCCTCGAGGACCTGGGCTTCGGGCGCTGCGAGCTGGTGCTGGCCGTGCCGGAAACGTGGGCCCAGGTCAACAGCATCGGCGATCTGGCGGGACTGGCCGGCGAGCGGCGGGCCGAGGGCCGCGAGCTGCGCGTGGCCACGCACTTCCCCAACCTCGTCGCCAGCTTCTTGCGCGGCCACGGCATTCACGACTTCCTGCTGGAGACCCAGTACGAGGGCACGCTGGAGATGGCGCCCAACATGGGCACGGCCGATCTCATCGCCGACCTGTCGGAGACCGGAACGACCATCAAGGAGAACCACCTCAAGCTCATCACCGGCGGCACCATCCTCAAGTCACAGGCGTGCCTCATCGGCAACCGCGCCACGCTGGTCGACGACGCCAAGCTCATCCCCATACGCCAGCTCCTGGAGCTGATGGAGGCGAGCCTGCGCGCGGAGGGCTTTTACTCGCTCATCGCCAATGTGGCCGGCTCGTCCGCCGAGTCCGTGGCCGCCCAGATCGTGGCCCGCCCCGAGCTGGCCGGCCTCACCGGGCCAACCGTCTCCATGGTCTTCCCCAAGTCCGGCCGCGGAAGCTGGTTCGCCGTGAACATCGTGGTCGACCACGAGCGCCTGGTGACCGCCATTGACCACCTGCGCGAGATCGGCGCCACGGGCATCGACGCCATCCCAACCAAGTACGTGTTCGAAGACCGATGCAGGGCCTTTGACCGCCTGTGCGGGTCGCTGGCGCTCCCAGTGAAGAGCGGGGTCGCTGCGCTCCCAGTGAAGAGTGAAGAGTGAAGAGTGAAGAATTAGCCGTCTCCCCCGACGGTCATGCTGAGCGTCGAGCGAAGCATGCCTTCTTCACCCCGGGCAATGGGACTCTTCGACTGCCCTCAGCGCAAGCTCGCCCCACACTGTCCCCAGCACTGAGCCCCCGTTCTTCACTGCGAGCGCAGCGACCCCACTCTTCACTGGGAGCGCCAGCGACCCCACTCTTCACTCTTCACTCTTCACTGGGAGCGCAGCGACCCCGCTCTTCACTGGGAGCGCCAGCGACCCCACTCTTTACTGGGAGCGCAGCGACCCCACTCTTCACTCTTCACTCTTCACTGGGAGCGCAGCGACCCCACTCTTCACTGGGAGCGAAGCGACCTTGAGGCTGCGCGTTTACTCCGACGTCGCGGAGGCGCGGCGGACGGTGCTGCGGCGGGTGCCGTTCGACGAGGTAGCCACGTCGCCGGAGCTGGAGCAGGGCATCCGCCGCATCTTTGGCGAGGCGCTTACGCCGGAGCAGGTCGTTGCGCGCATCCTGGGCGACGTGCGAACGCGCGGGGACGCCGCGCTGCGCGACTACGCCGAGCGCATCGACGGCAGCCGGCTGGAAAGCATCGAAGTGCCGCGGGCCGAGCTGGACTGGGCCTTCGCTCAGATCTCGCCGGAGCTGCGCTCGGCGCTGGAGACGGCGCAGCGGCAGGTGCGGGAATTCCACGAGCGTCAGCACAAGGCGTCGTGGAACCAGTGGACCGCCAACGGCGCAGTCGGCCAGATGGTCCGTCCGCTGCAGCGCGTTGGCCTGTACGCGCCCGGCGGCCGCGCCATCTATCCCTCGACGGTGATCATGGCGGCCGTGCCGGCGCGGGTGGCCGGTGTGGAAGAGATCGTGGTATGCAGCCCGGCCGGCAAGGACGGGCAGGTATCGCCGCTGATCCTCGCGGCCTGCCGGCTGTGCGACGTCGACCGGGTGTTCGCCCTCGGCGGAGCGCAGGCCATTGGGGCCATGGCCTACGGCACCGAAACCGTCCCGCGGGTCGACAAGATCCTGGGCCCCGGCAACCTGTTCGTGGTGCTGGCCAAGCGCCAGGTATTCGGCGGAGTCGACATCGACCAGCTGCCCGGCCCGACCGAGGCCCTGGTGGTGGCGGACGACAGCGCCGACCCGGCGGCGGCGGCCATCGACCTGCTGGCTCAGGCGGAGCACGACGCGCTGGCCTCGCCGGTGCTCATCACGCCGTCGCGCGAGCTGGCGGAGCGCGTGAACGAGGAGATCGAGCGGCTGCTGGAACGGTTGTCGCGGCGCGAGATCATCGAAGCCTCGATGGCCCGCAACGGCGGCATTGTGCTGACTGGCAGCATCGAGGAAGCGATCGACCTCGCCAATGAATACGCACCCGAGCACATGTGCCTGCTGGTGCGCGACGCCTGGTCCATGCTGGGCCGCGTGCGCAACGCCGGCGGCGTCTTCGTGGGCGAGGCCTGCGCCGAGGCGCTGGGCGACTACGTAGTCGGACCCAGCCACATCATGCCCACGGGTGGAACGGCCCGCTTCTCGTCGGCCCTGAATGTGTGGGACTTCGTGAAGATCATCAGCATCTTCGGCCTCAACGAGCAGGGCGTCGCCGAGCTTGCCCCGGCCGCCATCACCCTCGCCGAAGCGGAAGGCTTCACCGCGCACGCCGAAGCGATCCGCATGCGCCTAGGGAGCGCGAAGCGCTCCCAGTGAAGAGTGAAGAGTTAAGGTCATCGGGCAGGGTTCGGGTGCCGCGGGTCGCTCTGCTCCCCGTGAAGAGTGAAGGGTTATCGGGCAGGGGTGGGTCGCTTCGCTCCCAGTGAAGAGTGAAGAGTGAAGGGTTGTCGGGCAGGGTTCGGGTGCCGCGGGTCGCTCTGCTCCCGGTGAAGAGTGAAGAGTGAACGGGCAGGGTTCGGGTGCCCGCGGGTCGCTGCATTCCAGTGAAGAGTGAGGGACGGTGGTCGCGCGCAGCATCCTAGCTTGCGCCCGGGTCGCTGCGGTCCCAAGTGGCGAGTGAGGGGACCGGGGTCTGGCGTGCCGTGTGGTAGCTTCTCGTCATGGCGGACGACGGGCCTCCGGCAGAGCGGATTGTCGAACGGTCGATCGAGTATTCGTTAAGGATTGTGAAGCTCTATCGCGCGCTGGCCAAAGAGCCGGTGGGAAAGGTGTTGGGCGAACAGCTGCTGCGGTCGGCAACATCGGTTGGAGCGAACGTACACGAGGCCCAGGCTGGCCAGAGCAAGGCCGATTTCGTGGCCAAGATGTCGATTGCACATAAAGAAGCTCGCGAATCCGTCTACTGGCTCGAGCTGATTCGCCGCTCTGAGTTGCTTCCGGCCGCTCAGCTCACGTCCATCTGTGACGAGGCTCGCCAGCTCGTGCGTATCCTCGGATCGATCATCCTGACCGCCAAGCGATCGAAAAGTGCCACTAACTCTTCACCGCCAGCCCAGCAACCCACCCGGCAACCGACCCATGCCCGATAACCCTTCACTCTTCACTCTTCACTCTTCACTCTTCACTGGGAGCGAAGCGACCCACCCATGCCCGATAACCCTTCACTCTTCACTCTTCACTCTTCACTCTTCACTGGGAGCGAAGCGACCCACCCATGCCCGATAACCCTTCACTCTTCACTCTTCACTCTTCACTGGGAGCGAAGCGACCCGCCGTTCGTGCGGACATTGCGGCGCTCGAGGAGTACGCGCCAGTTGAGCCGATCGAGCGGCGGGCCGCGGCCCTTGGCCTGGCACCGGAGCAGATCGCCAAGCTGGATGGCAACGAAAACCCCTACGGGCCGTCGCCCAAGGTCGCCGAGGCGGTGGCCCGCGCCAGGTTCGAGCTCTATCCGGACCCCTTCCATACCGAGCTGCGAGAGGCGGTCGCGCCCTACGCCGGAGCGCCGGCAGATCGCATCATGTTCGGCAACGGCTCGGACGAGCTCCTGGAGCTGGTGATTCGGCTGCTGCTCGAGCCGGGCGACGAGGTGCTGAGCTGCGAGCCGACGTTCGGCATGTACAGCTTCCTGCCGCCGCTGTTTCTGGGACGCGTGCTGGACGTGCCTCGCACCTCCGATTTCGGGGTGGACGTGGACGCGGTCCTGCAGGCGCTCACGCCGCGGACCAAGCTCATCCTGCTGGCCTCGCCCAACAATCCCAGCGGCACCCTGCTGCCGGACGCCGACCTGCGCCGGCTGCTGAGCGCCGGCCGGATCGTGCTGGTCGACGAAGCGTACGTCGAGTTTTCAGCGCCTTCCCGCGGTAGAAGCGGCGAGGGGATCCGCGCGCAGTCGGCGGTCCGGCTGACTGCAGAGTACGACAACCTGGTGGTGCTGCGAACCTTCAGCAAGTGGGCCGGGCTGGCCGGGCTGCGGGTGGGCTACGGCGTGTTTCCGGTGGAGTTGATCCGTCACCTGTGGAAGATCAAGCAGCCATACAACGTGAACGTGGCGGCCTCGGCGGCGGTGCTGGCTTCGATGAACGACCTGGCTCACCTGCTGGCGAACGTAGGCCGGATCATCTCTGAGCGCGAGCGACTGCAAAGCGAGCTGGCCAAGATCCCCGGCTGGGCGGTCTTCCCGTCCGACGCCAACTTCCTGCTGTGCCGGCTGCCAGACGCCCGAGCCATGAAGGAGCGGATGTTCCAGGCGGGAATCATGGTGCGCAGCTACTTCGGCAAGGACCGGCTGGACGACTGCCTCCGGATCTCGGTCGGCTTGCCCGAGCACACCGATCGAGTGCTCGCTGTCGCTCGCAGTGAGGTGCCCGCGGCTCCCGGGGAAGAGTGACGAGGGGCGGAGTGTGGGGCCCCCGTGTCATACCGACCGCGCCATCTCCGCCGTGCTGAACGGCGAGGAGAAGCGTCCCTCCGGTTAGCCTTGAGCGATGCTTCTCCTCAGCCGATCGGAGGAGAGCCGAGACGAATGACGCCTGACGAGAGGTAGGTATGGGTTCTGAGCGCAGCGCTCGGGTCGAGCGAAAGACCAGGGAGACGCAAGTGACGGTCAGCCTGAGCCTGGACGGCTCCGGGCAGGGCCAGATCGACACCGGCATGCCGTTCATGGACCACATGCTGGGCCACATCCGCCAGCATGGATTGTTCGACCTGACGATCGCCGCCAGCGGGGACCTGGAGATCGACGAGCACCACACCGTCGAGGACATCGCCATCACGCTGGCGCAGGCGCTGAATCAGGCGCTGGGTGACAAGCGCGGCATCCGGCGCATGGGCTGGGCGCTGGTGCCCATGGATGAGGCCCTGGCGCAGGTTGCGGTGGACATCAGCGGGCGGGGCGTGTCGGCGCTGGACATGCGCTTCGCCAACAGCAAGCTGGGGACCATGGAGAGCCAGCTGCTGGAGCATTTCGTCGATAGCCTGGCGCGCCACGGCGGATTGAACATCAACGCCAAGATCCTCGAAGGCGACAATGACCATCACCGCGCCGAAGCGCTCTTCAAAGCCCTCGGCCGCGCCCTCGATCAAGCGACCGCCCTGGACCCCCGCCTCGGCGACGCCGTTCCAAGCACCAAAGGCGCACTGTGAGGGCGTGGGTCGCTTCGCTCCCAGTGAAGAGTGCAGAGTTAAGAGTGCAGAGTGATTGGATAGGGCGATAGCATCCCTCACTTTGGCAGGGGCGCACCGTCTGTCCGAGCCCGTCCAACTCTTCACTCTTCACTCTTCACTCTTCACTGGGAGCGAAGCGACCCACGCCCCCTGTTGCATAATGTGCTGCGCTAAGAGGTTGTAAACAGCTCGCCTGCCATACGGCTGCAAGTCGTTTCCAGCCTCGCCATGCTTCACTCTTCACTCTTCACTCTTCACTGGGAGCGAAGC
>Ga0070741_10004776_pt1 | contig 31263 bp, 53 predicted proteins | sample Coa_R1_4_FD_66440 | JGI IMG/M metagenome (GOLD analysis project Ga0070741, IMG submission 66440) | Surface soil microbial communities from Centralia Pennsylvania, which are recovering from an underground coalmine fire - Coalmine... | ecosystem: Environmental > Terrestrial > Soil > Unclassified ... | reverse complement strand
GTTGCTGAATGACCTGCCGGACCGGATAGATCCACAGGAACTGCTCTTCGCGGCGCTCGATCGGCGCATAGAGCGGGTTGAGACTGATCAGGCGAAACAGCCGCTTATCAGGATCGACGATTTGAAATTTTTTGAACACGACGCCCTCGTCTTTTAGCCTGGCGATCACGAATTTTTCGTTCACCGGCTTCGAGCTGCAGCTCAGGACGGCAATATCTCCCTCGTTAAACCGCGGGCTCATCGAATCGCCGCGGATGCAAACCGCGATCGCCTTCGGATCGTCGATCTCGGTCGTCACGAAATTCTCCCAATCCCGAACCTCTTCAAAATCGATCACGTGCCCGGCCTGCGCCCAACCGAGCAGCGGGATATGACGCACACGGTTCTCTCTCTTCTCATCGTAACGGATTGCATCGAACACTCTCGGTGCCGCAGGTTGTAATATGTCCGACGTGTTTGCCAGGCTGCGTTGCACGCGGTAAAGCACCCGCCGCTCAACCGGTTTTTTGCCGGCGAGAACATCCTGCATCTCAGCCCAGGGAATTTTTGCACGTGCCGCAGCTTCCTCCGGAGTGATCCCGGCCTCGCCGATCATTTTTTCCAGCGCCTCGCGCAGATCGCCGACTTTTCCAAACATGGAACTCTCGTTTGCCAAATTTTCCAGCCGCCGCCTCAGTTTTTCACTCAATGGAACTTCCCCGCTCTGCACCCGCTTGAGCGTCCGCACCTCGTAGCCAATCCTCTCACCGAGCTGATCGAGGGAAAATCCCTGTGCAAGGAGCACGCCGTCGATGAGCTCTTTTGCCGTCAAAATAGCTCCTCAAAAAAAGTTCCAAATTTGGCTTGCGTGGTTTTCCAAATTTGGTTTACTTCATCCAAGATTGGCAGTTGCCAAATTCCAAACATGGCGAAATCAAAAACCCAAACATGGCGCGAACGCAAGGCAAAAATCATTCTGCGATACGGCAGTATCGCTCAATGCACCCGTGAGCTCGGCGTCAGCGACGAGGCAATTCGACTTACGATCAAGGGTAAGTGCCCCGGCGTCGCAAAAAAGCTGGAGGCGGCAGGCGTATGATGAGCGAAGCGGAATGCCAGGCACTTTTCGTCGCCGAATTGATCGAGCGGGCCCGCGCGCTGCCTTTGCGTGAAGCGGTCGGCATGCTCCGTGGCGCACTACTGATCGGCGGCGAGCATGAGGCACTGGAGGCAGTTCGCGGCGCCTATATCCAAATTTCCACCGGTGACGCGCAGCTCGAGCTCATCGCCTCCGCGCAGCGCAAACTCTGGGAGGTAAAAGAATGATCACTGCGCGCACCGAGCAGGCCGACTTCGACTTTCTCGTCCCGACACGGAAGGAACTGATGCGACCGGAGGAAGTGAGCGCATCGCTTGATCGCTCGAAGGACTTCGTTTACGACCTCGTGATCGAGGGGAAACTCGAGAGCCACCGGCAGGGGAGCAAGGAACGGACGTTCCTGCGGGTCACACGTCGCTCGGTAGTGCTCTACCACCTTGAAACCGCCAGCTATGAGCCGGCCGATTTCGCGCGCCGCCTCGCCGATCTCGCGAAAACACTCTCACCCGCCATGCGCCGGCAACTCGCGCAGCAACTTCTGGAATCATGAAAAAACCCCGCGTCATCAAATTTCCCAAAAACGACAGCACTGTCGTATTTGACAACATTGTTCAACATATCCACTCGTCATTTAACGCCGCGCAAAGGCACAAGCGCTGGCGTGTTTACGAGTCCCTCCGTTGTGGTTTTTTCTGCCTGATCGCGCGCGACTCACTACCGCACGGCAAGTTTTTGGATTGGCTTCGCAGTGACGTTGTTCACTCAGGCATCGAGGCCGAGTCGCGAGACGGTGCGATTCGCTCAATTCAGCGCTACATGAGCGTTGCGACCGCTTTCCTGATCGCAACCAAAATAAAGGAACACGACATCGTTAAATCCGGCTTCCTCAAGGGAGGAGACCAGGATCCAAAAATCCCAACCGTCGCCGTCCTAAATTGCGTGATTGCGAAAGAAATCGCGCGATGGGTCGGCAACCGCGGCCTTTATCAAATCTACGTGGATTGCGGCATCGTTCGCGAAAAGCCAAACCACGAGCAATTTCACGACCGGCATCCGGTTGATCCCGAAAAAGAGGCGCAGCTCGAGTTCGAAGACATCGTGCGTGTCGTTACCGACATCAAGGCGCAGGTCCGCATTCATCTCATCCAGGCGAAGATCTGGACCAAGCTGCCGAAGCGCGATCGGCAGGACCTGCTCGACGAGCTCGTCACCGTCACCAACGAAATCCGCGAGTCGCTGAAAGGACGCTAACCGATGCAGGCACTTGCCATCCTCGAAAGCTCACCCGTCGCCCGAACCGATGCCGACCGCCTCAAGCGCGCGCGGCTGCCGGACGCGGTGAAGATCGAGGTCGACCTGCTCGAGCGCGCGATGATCTTCATCGCCTCTGCACGAAAGGTGAAACCGGCCTGCACGGAGATTGCAGCGTCGCTGCACGGCCGGCGCGGTTGCTCGGCGGACAGCCTTTACCGGAAGTATTACAAATGGCTGCGCGCCGGCCGGCACTGGTCCGCGCTGGTGGATCTCGCGAAGGCGCCGGAGGAACGCACCAGCCTCGACGATGAGTTCCTCGATTTCGTGATCGGCCTTTGCCAGGGCAACAAGCGCAAATGCAAGCCGGCCGTGCGCACGATGATCCGCGAGCACTGGCGCGCCGGCAAGCCGGTGCCCGGCTACGGCACATGGCAGGAATGGTTTCAGCGCACCTACCCGACACAACCGGTGCCGGCGATCTGCCCGCCCGATCTCCCGCGCGGCTGGACGTATGAAAACATCATGCGCTACGTGCGCAAACGCACCGCCGGCGTCGATCTCGACCTCGCGCGGCAGGGCATCGCCGCCGGCCTTGCGAAATTACCGGCGATTCCGGGCACGCGCCGCGACCTGCGCGCCGGCGAGTTTGTGACGATCGATGACGTGAAGCTCGATTTCCAGGTCCATTGCGACGGCGTGAATCGCCCCGTCGACGTCGTCGGCCTGGTCGCGCTCGAGATCGGCTGCGAGCTCGGCGTCGGCTTCGGGTTGCGCCCGTCGCTCCCGCGGCCTGATGGCTCGGTCGATCGCATCAAGCTGCGCGACATGAAGGCGCTGATCGTCCGCTACCTTCTCACCTACGGCTATCCGGAATATGGCATGACGTTTTTGCTCGAAAACGGAACGGCGACAGTGGGCGAGAACTTTGCGCAGGCGGTTTTCGAGCAAACCGATGGACACGTAAAAATCGCGCACACGAGCATGCTGCGCGGCACGGTTTACGAGGGCGGTTTCAAGGACCGCGCAATCGGCAACAGCCGCGGCAAATCATGGGTCGAAACATTTTTTAACAGCGTCCACAACGAGGCCGCGACGCTGCCTGGACAAACCGGCCGGCGTTACGACGTCGCGCCACAGGAAGCGCACGGACGCTCTATCGAGCTCCGCGCGCTCGTCGAGGCACAACGCCGGCTGCCGGCGAATCTCGCCCGCGAATTTCGGATGCCGTATTTCAACCTCGAGCAGGCATCCGCGGCCGTGGCGGAAATCTTCGCGCGTTTAAACAGCCGCACCGATCACCGGATCAAGGATTTTGAGGACGTGCTCGAGTGGCGCCTCACCCCGCACGAGCAATGGCGTCCCTACGCCGAGCTGCTCGCGGTGCCGCCGGCCGTGCGCGAACATGTTTTGACAAACAAGCGGAGGGAACAACCGATCGAGCGCTGGAACCGGTTGCGCGCCGGCGTCCGCTTTTACCAGCTCCACGCGACGGCCGTGCCGGTGCTGCTCGAGGAGCAGGCGCTTGCCCGTTTTGAAAATGGCGAAATCAAATTCAGGCACGAGGGGAAGGATTACCTTTTCTCGCCCTATACGCCGGCAAACCGCGAGACACTCGCGCAGCTCGAGCAGCGCGAGAAATACCTCGCCTATTTCGACGGCGCAGCGCTCGCCGCGGATCCGCGCGACGGCTACACCGACGCCGCGCAGCAGTGCATTTTTTTGACGGACGGCAAAGGCCGTTACATCGGGCAGCTCTGGCGCACACACGGCATCAGCCGCAAAGATCGCGCGGCCGGCAGCGCCGCGATCGAGCAGAAGCAGCGCATGTTAAACGATGCGCTCGCGCGCGTGAATCGCCGGCAGCCGCTCGAGCGCGAACTGCGCGAGGCGGACATCGAGCACAACCTCGAAGTGCTCGCCCGCGACAACGCGATCGAGGTCGCACCGGTCAACGCGATCGAGGCCGGCCCGACTGCCGCCGCGGTGAACACCGCGATCGCCGGCGCGAAGCGGCAGACCGTGAAGCGCCGCGAGATCAGCGGCTCGCAGGCCGCACGCGAACTGAGCGCAAAGCAGCTCAAAAAACTTTCCACCAAAAGCGGAAAAAGCCCATCCGGCGCTGAAGACGCCGGATGGGCTTAAACACAACTAACTGACAACCCACACCAAAAACACATGACTGAAAAAAACACAACTGAAACCGCGCCGCCGCCGGAGCTGATGCCGATGCCACAGGTGATCGCCGATCTGATCGCCGAGCAGGGCGACATGAGCGACGCGAAATTCTGCCGCGAATATAATTTCGCCTACAGCGACAACGTCTGGGGCCGCGTGCGGCGCTGGATCAATGCCGACCCGAAGAGCCCGAACTACGGCAAGCATTTTTACCCCGGCGACATGGCGGAAGTCCTTGTCGCGTGCGAGGCGATGCTGCGCCGGATCAAGGAGCGGAAGGTGCTCGCTTCAAAAATCCGCGCCGGCACGCGGTTCATCGAGTTCACGCATTTCGAGACGATCTTCAACCGGATCAAAATCCTCCTCGAGGGCGAGACACAGAACCGCGGGCTGATGTATCTAGCACCGAACGGCGGCGGCAAAACCGCGCTCTGTCGCGAGGCGATCGCGCGCGAAGGCGGCACGATCGTCGAATGCCGCGAGAGCTGGCGCGACAGCTACTTCGCCGCGATCCTCGATACCTGCCTGAAAGTCGGCGCGAAATACGACGGGCGCCCGCCGCGCAACAGCCGCGAGGCGGAGCAGGCGTTGATTACGGAGTTAAACAAGCGCAAAGGCATCCTGGCTTTTGACGAGGGCGAATACTTCGGCAAGTGCTCGCTTTCGCTGATCAAGCTGATCCTTAACCACACTCCTACGATCGTGCTCATCACCGCGATTCCGCAGCTCTGGAATCGCGTGCAAAACGCCGCGTGGATCGAGTCGCTCGCGGTCGTGCGGCGCATCGATCATGTCGAGGAGCTCACGCTCATTCATCCGGGCGACGTGCTGAAGTTCGTCGAGATGCGCAAGGTGAACCTCAACGGCACGTCCGAGGAGAGCTGCCGCATCATCGCGCGGCACGCGAATAATTTCGGGCGCTACGACCTCATCGGGCGCGTGCTCGATCGCCTTGTCGATGAATCGCCAAAGGAATATGGCGAGGTCGAGAGCGCGTGCATTGCCGTCGAGCAAATGATGCGCGCACCGAAGGGAGACGCACGATGAGCCGCAAATTCAAAGTCAACGTCGGAATCTATGTCTTCGCGTCCGTAGAGATCGAGGCGCAGAGCGCCGCGGAAGCAGAGAGCCGCGTGCTGCACGAGCGATATCGCCCGGACGACCTGCAGCTCTTCGGCGACACATTCAAGCCGGACATCGTTTTCAACGGCGAAGCCGTGGAGGTGACACGATGAACACGGAAACCAATCGCGAAAAATGCCTCGCGCTCATCACCGAGCGCACGCGCACAGTCCGCCTGATCGCGCTTTGTTTTGAGCGGCTCGAGGACATTGACCGCCGGATCGAGGGCATCGAGCTGAGCGAGCAGGACCGCGCCGACGTGAACCAGGCCGTCGAGGTGACGGAAGGCATGCTCGCCGAAAGCATCGGCCCACGCCTGCATTCGCTGGCGCACGACGAGGATCCATTCGCCGCCGGCGTCACGGCCGGCATTCACGAAATCATGGACCGCACGGAAAGCGAGGTCGCACGATGAGCGCAATCACCACGAAAAATCGGGGGGGGGGCAAACGCAAGGCGAGCGTGCTCACCATCAAGATTTTCAAGCGCCGCGGCTCGCGTTACTGGCAGGCGCTCATTCGCCACGGCAAACTAAAAAAGCGGATCACCACGCGCTCCATCATGGAGAGCTCGGCGCGGGAATTTGCGGAGCTGGCATATCGCCACTTCGCCCGCGAAGCACGGAAAGGAGCGCTTAAATGAAGCGCGTAAAAGTGACCACCAGCGCGATCAAGACCCGCGCCGAAGTCGAGCGGCTGGTGCGCGAGACCGTGAAGCTGCAACTCGACCTGGAAGCGAAAATCGTCCGGCGCGATCGCGTGGTTAAGCGCGTGCAGGAACGCGCCAACGCCGGCATCAACACTATCACGGTGGAGATCGAGAAAAACCTCGCCCTGCTCGAGCAGTGGAGCGAGGTCCACCGGGAGAAGGAATTTGGAAAGGCGCAATCACTCAAGTTTGACGGTCACACCATCGGCTGGCGGTTAGGCAATCACGCCGCGAAACCGATGAAAGGCCGCACTTGGGCCGACGTCGTCGCGCGGCTGCGCGATATGCGCAAGAGCGTTCGCCGTTTGTTCCTGCGCGTGAAAATCGAGGCCGACAAGGAAGCGATGATCAAGGCGCGCTTCCACCCGCGGCTGCTCGCCCGCTTTGGCGTGCAGATCGTGCAATCGGAAACCTTCTTTCTCGATCCCGATCGCGAAGGCCAGGCCGAGGCGCTGTTAACAGGTGACAAACACGAGGTGATGGCATGAGCGCCTTACTCCTCACCTACACGCCGCACCACGAACGTGACCTGCGCGAGCCGTTCATGAACATACCCTGCGGCGAGGAAATCAATTACGAGGATCCGCATGTTTTTTGGTGCCAGGGATTCTGTTTTGAATTTCTCCCGTCGCGATTCCACCCGCGCGGCCTGGTGCCGATCGCGCAGGTGACGACGGCGAGCGTGGAGCATTATCAAAACGGAACGCACGACGATTACTGCATGACGATCCTGTTTCACGATCGCGCCTCATATCGCGCTGCGCACCGGATCGCCCGCCTCATCCGCGGCGCCCGCGTCGTCCCGCGAAAGCTCGTCGACCAGATCGACTGGATCGACCTCTCCTATTTTCACATCGCGTTTTTTCCGGAGGTGGCGGCATGAGCGCACTCGCATTACTCGCACACCGCACCGCGTCTGAAAGCTCGTTTCTCGACGCGTTGCCGGAGTGGCTGAAATGGACGCTGATCTTCGCCGGCTGGATCATCGGCCTCGCGTTCATGGGCGTTTTTTTCGGAGGACGGCGATGAACATCCTCGCCGATCTCAAACCGGAAACATGGCCTGAGATGACGCTCGTGCTGGTGCTCGCGGGCGGGCTCTCGCTCTCCGGCTGGTTTGCCCGCGGCCGCTACGAGCGCGAGAAACGCCGGCGCAGAAACGCGCTGCCATACGGAATGCACCGGCCATGAAAAACCTCTGCCTGAAATCGCAAGCCGAGCTGCGTGCGGAAAAGGCGCGCCTGGCTGCGCTGCCTCCGAGCAAGACCCGCGACGAGCATTACCGTGCGGTTGTCGCCGAGTTAAACAATCGATTCAGCATCCTTCCCAGTTTTTACGAGAGACCATTATCCAGTGGCATGACGGAAAAGGTGCCCGCTTTTCACTGCACCGAAGCATGATCGAAACCATCCACAAAAAATTCTGCGAGCTGACGGGCGTGGAAAAACTCACGCTCTCCGCGTTGCGGATGCAGATTTGGAGCGACTTCATCTCGCGCGGGTTTACGGAGGCGGACCTCGAGCTCGTGGTGATGTGGATCAAGCGGCAGATCCCGCGCGGCTCCGGCTTTTCCAATCTCTCGCTGCAGTTCAGCACGTTTTTCAAAAATGGCGTCGATACCTTCGAGGAGCGGCTCGCGCTCGCGAAGCTGAAACGCCGCCCGATCTGCGAGCCGGTGAAACCGTCCGCGCCGGCGCCACAACCGTCGCCTGGTGACGACGCGCTGCGCGAACGCGGCCGCGTGTTGCTCGGCAAATTTAAAAAGGAGCTGCGTCCATGAACCGCGCCGAGCTCTCGGAGATCCGCATCGCGCACGGGCATCTTTGCACGGCGTTCCTCACGCTGCGTCTCGCGCAGGAAAAATTCAAGCAGAGCAATCCCGAGGCCGCGGCGCGTATCGGCAACATCGTCGCGCCGCTCGATGCGCTGATCCCGAGCTACACGGATTTTGACAACGCCACCAGCTACCGGAGGCGCGCATGAACGAGCTGCTCGTTTACACCTTGCGACCGGATAACACGGCGCTCTGGCTGCCGGAGTCGCTCGCAAATGCGATCCACGCGCATCGCGGCGATCGGCTCACGGAGGATCAATTTCAAAACCCGCAGGTGCAGGAGCTGATTGCGCTGCGCGCGAGGAAAACAAAATGAGCTTCTCAGAACGGCAGCAAGTCAATTTCCGGAAACTCGAGCATGTCGCCTGGACGAAGCATTGCGAGGCGAACGGAATCGAGATGGGGCCGAAGAAAGACCGCGCGGTTTACACGGAACTTTTTAACGCCTGGCACCGGGAGCAGTTGATGAAAGCAGTCGGGAAGGACTCGACGACGATGTGCGATCGCAAGCGCGATTTCATCCCGGTGATGGCGCATTTCGAGGAACTCGCCGACACCGGGTTTTACTGGCGCTTCAAGACTTTTGACGACAGCGAGCGTCGCGTGATCCACGCGATCAAGGAAGTCTGCCATGCCGCCGATTTCAGCGAGGATTACGCGCGGGGCATCGCGCGCCAGGCATTGCGCCGCGACGACACGCCGCTACTCGAGTCGCTCAATCCCGCGCAGCTCATCACCGTGCTCCGCGCGCTCAAGATTCACGCAAAAAGAAACGTTAAACAAACAGCGGAGGAACCGTTTTGAACGAAACCGAAAACATGAGCAACGAGCAACGCCACGCCATTTACAAAAATCTCGCCGGCACAACCTGTGTCTGTGGGTCCGCAAAGAAAGCCCGGCAATCACTCTGCCGCGCGCATTATTTCCGGCTGCCGCCGGGAACGCGCCAGGCGCTCTACGAAACCGAAGGCTATCCCGAGACGTTTGCGCGTGCGTGCGAAACGCTCGGGCTCGCCTTGCCGGAAACCGGAGTCGCGGGATGAGCAACGAAGTCGCCAGCTTCACCGTCCGTTTTGCCGACAGCATCGAGGGCATCGAGATCAGCGTCACGCTGCCGATCGGCGTGCCGGCGGCGCGCATGGAACAAATCGCGGAGGACATGACGAGCGTCATCTGGGGCGATCGCGCCGATCTCAAATTGCAGGCGCGGATAAAACTGATGCAAGCGCGCAACGAGGCGCAGCTCCCGTCGCTGCCGGGATTGGGAGGCGCATGAAACGCCGCCGCACAGCAATCCCGCCGCAGGCCACGTGGCGCGAGAAAAAGGAAGCGCGCGAAATAATTCATCGCATCGAGGCGCGGCAGGCGCGGCTTTTGAGACTCATCCGGCTCAACCCCAAAATGGAGCATTTGTTTTACACATGAAGCTTTCCATGCGAATCGCGTTTTGCGCCGTTGGCTGCGTGAGCTGGCTCACACTTTCCGGCTGCGAAACCACAAAACCAACGGGAGTAAGTTCAAAACGTAATGGCGATTGGCTCGACTTTTACGATGCACAAAACCGCTGGATCGGCGGCGCGAATGTGAAGGCTTTCGAGGGCGGGTATGACTGCGGTGAAGAATCAGCGCGCCGGCACGAACTGGAGCAGATCGAACAATATCATGAAACTCGTCGTTGAAGTTCTGAAATGCTGTGAGGTCCAATACCGACGCCGGCGGCCCATCGGCGAGCCATTCCCTGGAACGCACCAGGAAGATTGCTGCAGGTGCGGCAAGCCGCTGCCGTGGGATCCGAAATTCGAGGATCTGAGCAACGACGTCATGGAAGCGGCGCAGCCGATCATCTCGAGCAAACCCGATTTCCGCTGCCGCGTCGCGAGCACTGAGGCAAGGCCGGTGGACGACACCGGCGTGCGGCTCCGCAATTTTCACACGTGCGGCGCGGAGATCTTCACCGGTTATTCCAATTTCAACGGACATCACTTCGATGTGCATTTTTACGAGTCACGCGAAGAGGCCGATCCGATCTGCGAATGTCCGCATTGCGGCGATCCGTTACACACCGGAAATGTCCGGACTCCGCACGAGTTTATCGACATCAATCTCCGCGAGCCGGCGGAGGAAACGCACCCGAGCGGACTCAGCGGCGAGCACGACGTCGTGCTCGATGCGATCCACGAAGAGGCGCTGCATGGAGTGGAGTGATGAGCACGCAACCCGAGTTCGACTTCAACGCGCAGCCGGCATCGGAACAGGCGCCGGCGGACATCGCGGAGAAAATCAAAAAGCTTTTGCGGCTCGGCAAATCGTCGAACCGGCACGAAGCGGAGCTCGCGCTCGAGCGCGCATTCCGGCTCGCGCAAAAATATCGCATCGACGTCGAGAGCCTCGATCTCGATGAGGAAAGCGAGAAGCTCGCGCACGAATGGTTCCGCTTTGAAAAACGCGCGGGCTACCTACATTACCGCGCAATGAATGTGGTGGAGGGATTCTTCCGCGTGAAGGTCGGATGGTCCATTTCGCGCATTGTTTTCATTGGTCGCCCCACCGATGTCATGATTGCGCGTTACGCCTTCGACTTCATTGTGCGCACCGGCAAACGGGAGTTGCGCGGTTTTGAAATCAGCGAGCGCAACGCGCGTCGGAAAATGAGCACCGGCAAGCGCGAAAATTTCATCGAGGGATTCATCTACGGAATCATTCAGCAACTCAAAACCGTTTCGGAAGAGATCGTTCTCGATGACGCGAAGACGGCAATCGTCGTGGCGGAGGAAGCCGCGCGCGAACGCTACTTTCATGAACGTCTTGGAGGCAGCAAAGAGGAGCGATCTCTGCCGACGCCACGCCTGAACAGAACCGCGCTGATGCACGGCTACGATCGCGGCCGCGAGACGCGCATCAACCAGCCGTTAAACAATGGCGCGAGCGCCGCGCCGTTGATGTTGACATGAACTACGACGAGCTGCGCCCGAATACAAAGCGCCTGCTCGCGCGTTTTTTCGATGTGAGCGACGACGGGCTCGCCGCCACGCGCCGGGTCAAGCCGCAAAGCATCGAGAGCGCCGTCGCTTGGTGCCGCGCGGAGCGCAACCGGATCAAACAACGCGCCTATCTCGCGCGGAAGCGATCGCGCGCATGAGCGATCAACTCGATCTCGATTTCATCCGCACGGAGCCGGCGCAGCTCGAGCTCTTTCGCGGATTGCTCGCGAAGCATGGCTGGTTGACACGCAAGGAACTCTGCGCGCAGACAGGGTGGAGCGAGCGGATCGTGCGCAAGGTCGCGGAGCAGCTCGGCGCGGAAGTGGTGCGCGGGCAGCGCGGCTTCAAGCTCACCTCGCAGATCGAGCGCGAGGAAATCGGCGTGATGCAGCAGGCGTCCGACGCCGCGATCAGCCAGGGCAAGGCGATGATCCGCTACGGTGTGGCGTTGCGGCGCGTGTTGCACTCCCTCGTCGGCTAAGAAATCAAAAACCGTAGACGGTGACGGTTGGTGTGGTTGGTGGTCTGGATGCTTTTGCGGAGGCGCGGCAAGGTGCGGCTTTCAACCGATTCACCATGAACATCGTCGCTTATCTCCAGGGCAAAAAAACCTACATCGTGATGGCCATCGCGTTTGTTTACTTCGGCGGGGTCGGCATCGGCCTCTGGCCGCACAACATCGCGATCGACGGCATCCTTGCCTCGGCGGGAGGAGCGGCGCTGCGCGCGGGAGTCGCAAAAAACGCAATCAACACGCCGTAAAACAAAAATCATGAAAACAAAACACGCCGCACTCACCCTCATTCTGCTCGCCGTCTCCGCCGTCACCGGCTGCGCATGGATGCAGCAGCATCAATCGCAAATCCAGACCGCGGAGAAAACGATCGCGACCGCCGCGCAAGTCGCCGCGCCGTTTGTCAGCAACAAAAAGATTTCCGACGACCTTTACGCCGTCGCGGCCGTCGCGAATGCGTATGGCTCCGAGCCGGTGCCGACGAACATCCTGCAGGCGACAACGCAGCTCCCGCAAGTCGCCGGCGTGGTGCTCCCGCTCGTGACCGGACGCCAGAACTCCGCGCAAACCGTGAAGATTCTCGACGGCGCCGCTCAGATCCTCGCCTCACTCGGCGGCAGCGCACCACCGGCCGCGCAGTAGCGCAGCCGCCCACACACCGCCGACGCGATGCTCCGGCTTATTCCACTCTGCGCGCTGCTCTTCGCCGGCTGTGCCGGCTACGACGTGAAGATCGGCGCCGCGTGGAAGATGACCGATGGCAGCGAGCTCGGCGCGAGCGTGGATGTCACGCGGCTGCGCGACGCCAAGACCGTGGTGCTGCCGCATTTCGTAAAATGAAAATCTTCATCGTCATCATTGCCATTTTTACTTCCGCCGCGGTGATCATCGCGCCGTTTTTTCGCCCGACACCGCGCCGGCGTTTCGAGTTCAGCAACCACGGAACGGAATGAGACAGGACGCCGCCAAACGCCACGCCCAGGAACTCACCGGCAAACCGTGTAAAACACGCGTCGTGAAGCTCGATCCCGCCGCGCCCAAGCGCTGCTGCATCTACATCGACGGTGCGACGCAGACGCCCTACCACGGCGAGACGTGGCAGGAAGCGGCGGACAAATTGAGCGTGCGCTACAAGCACCGGAGGAAAAGGAAATGATCGGCATCGCGCAGATCGGCGACGTGGTGATCCGGCAGGAGCGCAGCACCGGCGCGACGATTTTCATCGCCGGCATGCGCATCGATGCCGATGGCTCGCCGCACGCGTATCATCCCGACAACGTCTCCGGCCTCGACGATCTCACAAACGCCGGCAAGCCGGGGCAATGGTGGGGCCTCGCATGCGACCACGAGGGCGAGCCGTATGTGCAGCGTGCGGGCGATCCGGCGCCGGGCTTTTACGTCTCGCAGACCGCGCTCGAGTATCGCCAGTTCAACGAGGAGGACCCGCGCCGCTACGTCGACAGCGAGCAGATTCCCTACATCGTGCTGCCGCGCGGTTATCCCTGCAAACCGCAGCTCGGTTGCGACGTGAGCGTCGTCAACCTGCGCAACAAAAAATTCTCGCACGCAATCTACGGCGACGTCGGGCCGGCGGATCAAATCGGCGAAGGCTCGATCGCGCTGGCAAAGGCGCTCGGCATCAATCCCGACGCGCGCACCGGAGGCATCGCCAACGGAATTTTATACATCGTCCACGCATGATTTTTCTCGGAACTGGATTTGAAAACACCGACGCAAGTTTGCTCAGGGATTTGGCGATCATTGCCGCGGCCGTGGTTGCGTTCGCCGCTTCCATCGTCGGGCTGATGGTCGGGATTAAAAAACTCCGCGAAACACCACTGCCGACAATGGATGAACTCAAAAAACTCGCCTCGAAAGCCAAGTCGGACGGACCGCCGCAACCGCTGGTTGTGCGCGCGGAAGTCGAATACGTGAAGCAGCCGGATTTCAAGGATTTTGAGGACTACGTGCACGACGCGCATCACAAATTGCGCAACGAGCTGCAGGCGATCCAGAGCTCGGCGGACCATCGCGACCAGGCACTCGCCGCGCTCGAGGAACGCTCGCAGGGCTTGAGCACGCAGATCACCACGTTGAGCAGCCGCATGGACACCGGCTTCCTCGAATCGGCGAAGAAAAATTCGCAGGCGGTCGGCACCCTGCACGGACAACTCAAAACTGCGGAGATCAAGCTCGCCGCGGTTGAGGCCGATGGAAAAACGAACGCGCATAAACTCGACCAGATCGATGCAAAACTCGACCGCCTCATTGAACGCGCAGGACGCAAATTGCCATGAACGCCGAAACGCTCGAACTCCTCCGCGAAAAAATCCTGATGCAATGCCGCGCCGCGTCATCTCGCGGGATTACGATCGAGACGATTTTGCGCGGGCTTCAAATCGCCGGCTACGTTGTCGACCAGGAACAACTCGAGCGCGAGCTGCGCCACCTGGTGAGCGCGGGCCTCATCCAGCCGATCGCCGGCGCGAGCCTGACGCCGGCATTGCGCCGCTACGGCACCACGGCCGCGGGCGATCACGAGCTCGAGCGACGCGGTCTTTTGTGACATGGCCGATCAAAACAAAATCGCCCTGGAACTCAGCAGCGAGCAGCTCACCGAGTTTCTCGACAAGTGCTGGAAAACGCCGCGTTTAACACTCGCGAAAGTGCAGGCGCTCGCGGCGCAATACGGCATCGCCGTTTCGCTGATGGGCGCGAAAAGTTTTCGCGACACCACCTTTTCACGGCACCTGCAGCGCATCAGCAAAGCCTCTGAACTGGCCGACCAGGTGCGCGAGCTGAAGAAGGCCGGGAGCGGCAAGGCGCTCGGCGATGCCGCGGAGGCGCTCGTCGGCGAACAGCTCATCGACACGCTCATCGAGTTTGAGGATGCGAAAAACACACACGCGGACGGCGGGCTCGAGGCGCTCAATGCGCTGAGCAAAATCACGAAGCGATTGACCGACAGCGAACGCGGCCGCGCCGCGCTCGAGCATCGCATCGACACCGACAAAGACGATGCCGCGCGCCGCGTGCTCAAGGATCCGGAGCTGCTCGCCGCGATCGCCGCGATCGCACGCGACAACTCCATCAACGAGGGCGAAAAAATCGCGCGGGTGCGCAAGCGGCTCTTTGGCGAGCGGCCACAGAACTTCGAACAGGCGCGATGATCACGCTCAAGCTCGCGCTAGCCTGGATGACGGTCCTCGGCCACGAATGGAGCCGCTGGTTTTTGATCTGCATGGTGAGTTCGCTCGCCGTGGTAGTGACGCCCGGCGTCAACAACGACCTGCCGCAGGAACCGCTCGTCAAATTCCGCCAATACCAGGAACGCGTTTTTTGGGACCACGAAACCAAGACGCAGATCCTGCATTGGTCGCGCCAGATCGGCAAAAGCTACACGCTCGCCGCGTGGGCCGTCGACCGGCTGCTCAAATATCCCGGCCGACTTGTCACGGTCCTTTCCAACTCGAAGGACAACGGCGCCGAGTTTGCGCTCAAGGCCCAGGAAGTCGCGCAGAAGCTCGGGCTCGCCGCGCAATACGAGGACCTGAGCGGCGACTTCAAGTTTGAAAACATGCGCCACGAGGTGCGCATCAACGTCGGCGGGAAGATCGGCCGCATCAAGGTCCTCGCCGCCAACCCGCGCACCGCCCGCGGTTTCTCCGGCGATCTCATCCTCGACGAGTTTGCGTATCACGAGGATTCGCGCGCGATCTGGGAGGCGGCGGAGCCGATCATCTCGAGCAATCCCGATTTCCTCTGCCGCATCGCGAGCACCGGCAACGGCCGGCTCAACATGTTTTACCAGCTCATCAGCGAGGCGCGGATCTCGTATTACCGCGTGCGCCGCTCGGACGCGTGGAAAATGGGCGCGATCAAGATCTACAGCGCGATCGACGGCCGCGAAGTCACGCCGGATGAAGCGCGCGCGGAGGCGAGCGACAAACGCGCGTATGATCAAAACTACGAGTGCACATTCGAGGATGAAAGCATGCCGCTGCTCACGCAGGAGCTCATCAGCGCGGCGGAGCGGATCACCGGGCTCACGATCGATCATGGCGAATGGAGCATGGCGACGATCCAGCGGCTTTTCCGCGCGGACGGAATTTTGGAAGCCGGCTACGACATTGCACGCTTTCGCGATTTGTCGGTGATCACGGTGCTGGAACGCGTCGGCCCCGTGCGCCGGATGATCGGCATGCTGGTGATGGAAAACATGCGCGGGCCGCAACAGATCGAGCAGGCGCGCGTCCTGTGCCGGATGCCGAAGTTTCGCCGGATGGAAATCGACATGACGGGATTGGGCCTTTTCCTTTTCGAGCAGCTCGAGGATGAGTTCGGCAGCGATAAAATCGGCGGCGTGAATTTCTCGACCACGGAACCGGTCACCGATCGCATCCGCACCGAGGGCCGCTCGGCATTGACCGCGAAAGTCACCGAGATCATGGCGACGGAGCTGCTCGGTTGTTTCGAGGACAAGACGATCGAGATTTTTGCCGATCCCGATTTACGCGACGATCTGCGCAAGCCGGAGAAAGTCACTTCTCCCGGCGGCCGTGTCAGCATCGCCTCGAGCCGCGACGCGAAAGGCCATGCCGATCGCTTCTGGTCGATCGCGCTCGCCGTCCGCGCCGGCTCACACGAGGGCGATCCCGGCACCTTCCATCGCTTCGTGCAAAGCATCTCGCAGCGTTTCAGCCGCACCGTCGCGCGTCGCGATCGCACCTGCATCGGATTATGAACCAGCTCGCCTCCAGTTCGCCGCTTTGGCGCCTGATCAACCTCAACCCGCTCATCGGCCTCAGCGCGCCGCGGCTCGTCTCGCATTTTCACTACGGCGAGCGCGGGCAGTATGCCGACCTGCAGTGGCTCTACCGCTTCATCGAGAAGCGCGACGCGGTCGTGCGCGCGGTGAAACGCCGGCTCAGCAACGCTCTCACCGGGCTCGACTGGTCGATCAAGCCGATGCCCGGCTACGACGAAAACGATCCCGACGTCAAAAAGCAGAGCAAGGAACTCAAGGAGGCTTACGACAAAGTGTCGAACCTGCGCAAGGCGCTCACCTTTCTCGCGCTCGCCGATCTGCGCGGCTTTGCGCACCTCGAGAAAATTTACGCGGGCGAAAACGCCGGCACCGGCGCCGATCCGTGGGATGTGACCGAGCTGCGCATCGTCCCGCAATGGCATTGGGTGCGCGACGGGCTTTATGGCGACTGGTGCTACAACGAAGAGGCGCTGCAGTGGCTGTCGCCGGATAATCCGGTCAACCCGGAGCATTTCGTCATCCGCGACGTCGACGATCCGGCCGACGAGATTTTCACGATCTGTTTTTTGCGCAAAAACACGAACGAGAAAGATTGGGATGGTTTCCTCGAGACTTACGGGATCCCACCGATCTTCATCGAGGGACCGCCGAACGTGCCGAAGGAAAAAGAGGGCGAATACCAAAGCATGGCTGAGAAGGTCGTCAGCGACACGCGCGGCTACATCCCGAACGGCGCGAAGGTCCACACGCTCACCGGCCGCGAGGGCGCGACCAATCCGTTTTCCGATCGCTTGAAATATCTCGATGAGATGATCGTGATTGCCGGCACCAGCGGCAAACTCACGGTCCTCAACGAAGCGACCGGCATCGGCGGCAGCCAGGGGAAGGTGCACCAGGACACGTTTAACGAAGTCGCCGCCGCGCAGGCCGCGCAGGTGAGCGAGATCATGCAGGAGCATTTCGATCGCGTGTTCCTGCAGCGGAAATTCCCGAACCAGCAGCCGATGGTTTATTTTGAATTTGCGCCGGTGGACGAGGAGGATACGCAGGCGCACGTGGACAACGCGCAGAAGCTCGGGCAGGCCGGTTACGACATCGATCTCGAGCAGCTCGGCGAAAAAAGCGGCTACAAGCTCTCGCGCCGCGCCGCACCCGCACCCGCACAAAATTCGTTACCGCAAAAAGAAGCAGCGCCGGCGCAGCAACCCGACACAGCGGCGAAAGTCACAGCGCCGCAACCGGCCGGGAAACCGGTTGCTGACGCACCGGCAACGAGCTCGAGCGGCGAGGCCGATCCACAGCTCGTGCAAAACGCGATCGCCGCGGATCTCGGCGTCCAGGCGCGCTGGCTCGCGCCGCTCAACCAGCTTTTCAGCGATCTCATCGCAAAGGCGAATGACGGCACGCTCGACGACGCCGCGCTCGCCGCCGCGGTGAAGCAGGCGCAGAGCTCGATGCCCGAGCTGCTCGGCGAACTCAATGTCGCGGAGCTGCAGGGGGCGATTGAAAAGGCGATCGGGCCTGCGGCCGTCAAGGGCGCGACCGACGCCATCCGCGCAAAGGTCCAGCCAGCCGCTTAAAATGCCCGCCAGCGATTTTTCGCGCGTCAACGGTGCGGATTTTCCGTCACGCGTGTTTGCAGAGCCGTGGTGCGTTTTGCAGAACGCTTTAAAAGGCGGTGACGAGCAGGAAAAGCAGCGCGGCTGAACCTTCCGACAATTTTAAATGGAAATGTCCAGTAAACGACGCATCCGTAGAAAATCCTGCACGGGCAAGGTCCAGTTTCCCGATCTCACCCGCGCCACCGCCGCGAGTATCGCGCTTTTCAAAAACAAAGGAGAGCGCGTCGGCGCGTATCGCTGCCGCTTTTGCAAGCAGTATCACATCGGCCACAAACCGGGATCATTCATCCAGCTCGTGAAAGGACAGACTGAATGAAAACTCTACTGGCTGGCTTTCATCAGTTGCTCGATGAATCGCTCAAGCTCGAGGACGAACAAAAGCGGCTTTCAAAAAAACTCCTGCGCATTCGCCGCGCGCAGCCGCAGAATCTGGCCATGATCAAAAGCCAGATCCGCCGCGAGATCGCCACGGAGAAGGAACTCGACTCGGTGAATCGTAATCTTTTTTCCATCAACATCCGGCTCCGGAACTTTGCCCGCGCTTTCCGGTAAAGCGGCTTTTTCTATGTTTGATTTCGAAAAACCGCAGCCGCTGGCCGACGCCGTCGCGCAGCTTTCACAAAAGACGCCGATCGGCTCGATGCTCCGCACCGCGGAATGGCAGCAAATGCCGGCGGCGTTGCGCGACCAGGCGTTTTTTTCCGCCGGCGTCGAGAGCGTGCGCGTGCTCCAGCGCGGGCAAAATGTGCTGCTCGATATTTTAAACCAGGCGCGCGACCCGGAAACCGGCGCCTACAAATTCGACCGCTCAAAATTCATCGCGGACCTGCAAAAGTTTTCGCTCGCGGAAGGACTCAAGCCGGCGGAACCGGAAAAGCAGGGCGGCCTTTTGGATCCGACCGCGGAGGCGCGGCTCGGGCTCATCTACGAAACACAGATCGGCCTCGCGCAAGGCAAAGCCTATTGGCTGCAGGGGCAGGATCCCGACATCCTTAACGCGTGGCCGGCGCAGGAGCTCGTGCGCGTGAAGGCCCGTAAAAAACCGCGCAACTGGAAGGAACGCTGGCGCGCAGCCGGCGGCGAATTTCACGGCGGCCGCATGATCGCGCTCAAGACCGATCCGATCTGGACGAAGATCTCCCGTTTCGGCACGCCTTACCCGCCGTTCGATTTCAATTCCGGCATGGGCCTCGAGGAGATCGATCGCGAAGAAGCGGAAAAACTCGGCGTGTTGTTGCCGGGCGAAAAAATCAAACCGCACGTCGACAAGATCAACGACGAGCTCGCCGCGAGCGTCGCGAGCCTCGACGACAAAATGCGCCGCGCGTTGCTCGGCTTTTTCCAGCACGATCAAATCGACATCGACGGCGACACCGTGCGCTGGCGTCCGCTCGCCGAACAGGCCGCGCTCGCGGTCGAGGATTACACCGGCAGCGGTTTCCAGCAGATTAACGAAGAGCTGCGCGACGGCGACGAATCGCCGCGGGTGCAGCGCCGGCGCGACCGGCTCAACGATTTTCTCGACAAGCTGCCGGATCACCAGGGCGAGGTTTACCGCGGCACCGACGACACCTACGACCTCAGCAAATATCGCGACAACGTCGGCGGCGAAATCACCGAGGACGCATTCACCTCGACGTCCACGGATCCGGAGAAGGCGTTTAACGGACCGGTGCGCTACGTGATTTTTTCGAAGCACGGAAAATTTGTCGATCCCTATTCATCCGCCGAGGGCGAGGATGAAGTGCTCTTCAAGGCGGGGACCAAATTCAGAGTGCTTGATTTCGACGAGATCGGCGACGAGACTCATATTGTTCTCGACGAAATTTGATGCAAACCGCCACCGACAAACAACGCGCCCGCGAAGCCTTCGCGCGAGCTGATCAAAAGCTCGCGGATGCACGCGCCGCGGAAGCAGCGATGTCGCCGGCGGAACGCGCGCAGCTCGAGCGGCAGCGCGAGCACCTGCAGCAGAAATTCAACTCGTCGCTGAAACCACTCGCGCGCTAAAGCGCAATGATCAAAGGCACGCTCCAGATCGATGCGCCCGCCGGCGCGCGCTTAAAGGAAATCGCCGCGCAGCTCGCGAATCCCGTCGCACTTTACAAGGACACCGGCAGACGTGTTACAGAGGATCTGCGGAAGCATTTCAAGGACCTTGACGCGAAGCAGCCAAACGTGCTCGGCGGCAAGCGCACTCATTTTTGGCTCGATGTCCGCAACGCCACGCAAAACCCGGTGGTCGATCCCGCCGGCGCGACGGTGACGATCGCGCACCTCGCCTTTGCGCAAAAACTTTTCGGCGGTCCGCTCGTGCCGAAGAACGCGAACTGGCTCACGATCCCGATCGACCCGCGCGCACACGGACGGCGCGTTTCCGTGTTCGAGCAGGAAACCGGCATCAAGCTTTTCCGTCCGCGCGGATTGAAAATTCTCGCTTACTCGGAGCACGGAAAACTCGTGCCCGTTTATGCGCTGAGCAAACACATCGACCAGGATCCCGAGCCGCTCGCGCTGCCGCCGGCCGCACAGTTGAGCGCCGGCGTGATGGACACCGCGGAGAAGCATCTCGCGCGGACGTTAAATAATCAATAACCCGCCGCAAAGGCACGCGCAGCGCGGGAAAAATCGAAATAAAATCGATTTAAAATCGGTCGCGATTCACGCGGTGTAAACATTCCGTGGATGGTGTGGGTGGTGTGGTTGGTGATCTATCCGGGGGCGTGGAACGCATCTAGTTTCGCCGCCAATGTTGCGAACACTTCGCCCTTTCGACTCCATGATCTTCCTCGCCGCTGCTGATGACGCGGCGGCCGCTACCGCCAATGCCGCGGAGGAAACGACGGAGCTCGATTACAAGGCGCAGCTTTGCGCGTTGCTCGGGCTCGACCCGGCGACGGCGACAGACGCGGAGATCACCGCGAAAATTCCGGAAGTCCAGGGCGTGCTCGGCGGAGTGAGCGAACTGCAGACGAAAGCTTCGACCGCGGATCAACTGCAGGCGCAGCTCGACGAGATCAACCGCAAATACCAGGAACTCGCCGACGAGCAGCAGCGCATCTACCGGCAAAAGCAGGAAGCCGATGCCGATGAAATTTTGAAAGTTTACGAGGGCGCGTTTAGTGACGACGCCTCGAAAGCCGCGATCCGCAACATCCTGCTCAATGACAAGGAGGCCGGCATCGCGATCCTCAACGGCTTGAAAAAGCCGGAGGCAGACGCCGCGGGGCAAGGCAAAGCGGAGAAGAAGACGCCACCCGAGGCGATGCACGATCCCTCGAAGAAAAAAGGCGCGGGCGAGCCAAAACTCACGGACGAGGAAATGGCGGTCAAGGTCTCGAAGCGCGCGAAGGAGCTGCAGGCGGAGGCGGAGAAAAAAGGCGGCAAACTCACTTTCCAGGAAGCCTGGTCGCAGGCCGAAAAAGAAATCAAAACCACCAAATAAAATCGCATGTTAAAAACCCAATCCAACACACAACGTGGCCCGCTCAATTTCGCGATGGCCGCGGACCTCACCGGGCTTGACGGCCGGCTGCTCAAGCTCACTCACAACGGCGATGGCCTGACACAAGTCGCGCTGCCCGCCGCCGTCAATGACATCACACTTTTCGTGCTCGACGATGCCGGCGTCGGCAAAGCGATCCCGCTCGATCCCGCGCAAAACACGCGCGTGCGAGCGAAGGGCGCAGGCAATGCCGGCGACGTTCTCGTCCTTTCCGATCCCGCCGCGGCCGCCGGCGCCCATGCCGGCAAAGCCGAGGCGATCGGTGCAACCGCCGGCGTCTATTTCTCGCCCGGCATCGCCGAGGAAAAATTTGTCGACGGGCAGCTCGTGTTGATCCGCCCGTTCCCGCGCCTGGTCACAGTCGAGGCGCAGGCTTAATCCGAAAAACGCTCACCCAAAAAAACAGACACATCCATAAAATGAAAAAAATCATTCTCGCACTTCTCGCCGTCGCGGCCTTTGCCGCGGCGCCACAGCCGGTCGCGCACGCGCAAGTCGCGGGCGACGTCCTCGAGCTCATCCGCACCGGAACCAACGCCGTCAAGCTTCCGCCTATCACCGGCGCGCAGTGGGTCGCAGTCCCGACCGCAAACAACGCGCTCGTGTTCACCAGCGGCAGCGGCACGATCACGATCGGCACCACCGCCCCGAGCGGCCTCACGCTTCCCGGCGAAACGCTGAGCGGCGCGACCACGATCAGCGGCACCGCCACTGTCACCGGTGTGATCAAGACCGGCACAGCCGGCACCGGCTACAGCCTCACGCGCAGCGGCACGGCGACACTCTCCGGAGGCACTGTCACGGTCACCGATGCGAACGTCGGCGCGGGCGCGATCTTCTCGCTCACACCGGTCGGCGTCACGAACGCCGGCAATCTCGGCGTGACCATCAGCGCCGGCACCAGCTTTACGATCGCCTCGACCAGCGGCTCCGACGCCCGCGTCGTGCAATGGCGTTACTCGCAGTAGTCAAGCCGTCCTCAAAAAACACTCTGTAAAACAGACACACACCAAAAATCCAGCAGCTCAAAAATATGAAATTCACCCTGATTCAAATCCTTTTAGCCGTCGCCGCTCTCTGCCGCTCGCTGTGGCAGGCGCTCGGCGCCCTCATCTTTCGCGGCATGGTCCGCAACGGTTTCGTGATATGCGCGACCAGCGAGGAACTCGCCGCCGTCGCCTCTTCGCCGATGCTGCGCGACTACGCGCAAGGCGCCGCGCAGGACGCGACGAAAATGCTCGAGGTCGCAAGCTTCCTCGCGCCGAATGTGCCGGTCGGCACCGGCGTTGGTCGTTACAAAAAATACGACCAGAAAAACCGTTTTCGCATTCCGCGCACCGTCCGCGCCTTTGGCGGCGAGGCGACGAAGATCGGCTTCAGCGCGAGTGACGCGCTTTACCAGGCGACGCCGCACGCGCTCGATTTCCCGATCGACAATTTGCTCGCGGTCGAATCCGAGGATCTCGAGAACATCGCGAAGGAAGCCGCGGACATGACCGCGGAAGTCGGCGCGCTCTCATGGGAAAAAGAAGTCGTCGACGCTGCGCTCGGCGCACTCGGTGCAGGCACCGCCGCGGCCTGGACTGACAACGTCGACCCGATCAAGTTTCTCGACGAGGCGATCCTCAATGTGCTCAAGGCGGCGAAGAGCGGCTCGATGATGAACATCCGGATTTTGTTCGGCGCGACCGCCTGGCTGATTTTCAAGAATCATCCGCTGGTGACGAAGAAGTTCATCAGCAACCCGAAGGGCGGCACAAACCCGCAGGTCTCGCTCGACATGGCGAGCTCGCTCCTGCTCACCGAGCCGGAGTGCAAGACCACCTACAGCGTTTATGACGACGCCGCGGAGGGCCTCGATGAGGACATCAATTTCGTGCTCGACTCGAACGTGATCGTTTTCGCCGGCAAGCCGAACCCGACGCGGCTGGACCCGAGCTTCATGAAGACGTTTGCGCCCCGCGGCCGCTTCATGGTGCCCGGCAGTTATCCGACCACCGACCAGCGCGGCAATGTCATCAAGTTCGACTGGTATGCCGTGCCGGAAGTGACGAACTCCGCCGCCGGAAAACTTTACAACGTCACCGACGCTTAGTCGCTGCCGCCGTTCTTTGACAGTCTTCGTCATGTGAGGGGAACAGCGCGCCGGGTGCCGCAAGTCGCCCGTCGCGCTCCCTCTTGTTAAACAGCCATGTGGATCACGCTTCTCACTTCCGACATCGGTATCAGTGCCGAGGAAGAGCAGCTCGTCCTCGCGAATGTCGCCAACGCGCAATCGCTCGAGGCGATTTGCGCGAGTGTCACCAATGAGGTGCGCGGCTATGTCGCCGCGCAAAATCCGCTCGGTCCCGAGGGCACCATCCCAAGCGAGCTCAAACCCGCCGCGGCCGCGATCGCGCGGCTGAACTTCCTCGAGCAAATCCCGAGCAAGCGGCTGATCACACCGCAGCGGGAGAAAGCCGCGGAGAACGCGCTCGCGCTGTTGCGCGATGTGGCAAAAGGCAATTTTCGAATCGTGCCCGATGCCGCGCCGGCCGCCGATCAGCCAGCGACACCGAGCCCGAGCATTAGCGGACGCCAGCGGCGCGACCAGCGCTGTGAGCAGGATGGATTATGAGCGACACGCTTTGCGAGATCGAGGTGTTGCGCGAGTCGATCGCCGAGCGGCTTTCTGGTCTTGCCGATTTTAACGGCATCGATGTGCTGACACGCAAAGTCGGCAATCTGCAAAACGCGATCGTGACCAATCTCGCGCAGTTGAAAGGCGTGTGCGTCGTCGTGTTCATCCCGTCCGCGATCCCGAAAGCCTACCAGACGACGCGGCCTTTTCTCGACCCGGTGAAAGTGGTGGTCCGCACGATCGAGGACACGTTGTTTAACAAGACTGGAAAGAGCGCATGCCTGCTCGCCACGCGCGCGCAAGCCGCCCTGCAGCTCTGGAAACCGCCACACAGTTTTTGCCATCAGCTCGTGCCCGATGAGGGCGGGATGATGGAACTGAATCTGGTCGGCAAAATCGACGAAGAATCCGCCGACAAGGAAGGCAACTACAGCGGATGGGACGTGCACTTTACCACCAAGCTGGCGATCCAGCCGGCGCAATAAACCGCAGTTTAAACAAACAAATATGGCCGAAACAAAACCACCCACCACCGAGGAAATCGTCGCGCGTGAAACGAAGATTCACGAGCTCGCCTCGAAACTGCACGACGCCGCCTTCAACGATCCGGAATTGAAGAAAAAGCCGAGCTGGAGGGAATCGCTCGAGGCAGCCGAGAAACAAATCGCCGCGGATGAGAAAAAATCCGCCGCGCCCGCGACGCCGAAACCGGCTGTCCCGACAACCGTTCAACACTAATTTATGGACCGAGCACTTTTACCAGGCGGACCCGCCACACTCACGCACGACGGCATCACCCTCCAAATGGAGGAGGACTGGACCGCACCCGATGAGCCGACGCAATTTCAGATCAAGACCAACCTGCAGGGCCCGGTGGACGAGCGCGCAGAGGATCTGATCGGCAGGATCAATTTCAAGCCGCTCGCGTTCGGCGCATCGATCGCGACGCTCTTTACGAAACTGTTTCCCTACACGCCGTCGATGATCGGCTCGCTCATTTTCCCGAGCACCGACAAGACGGCCGTGATCCAGACGATGACCGGTGGGACCAACGACGCCGGGCAATCGATCACCTACTCGGCGGCGCGCCTGACGAAGATGCCGTCAATTACCTTCGCGCCGAACAAAACCATGTTCGGTCCCGCGGAGATCACGTGCCTGGTCAAGAACGGCGCGAGCGGTGGCACTGCCGGCGACTTTTTTACGGTCGCAGACTCCGCCTACTCCGAGCCGGCACTCAGTCCGCTCGACATCCTCACGGACCGTTACACGCTCGCCTGGGGCTCGGCGCCGGCGGCTCCGTTCGATGTCATCGAGACGGACGATAGCGGCATCGTCTTCGAGCCGCAGGTTTCGCTCGAGCCGGTAAAAACCAGCCGCGGTGGCACGGTGAATTTCCGGATCACTGATGTCACGGCGACGATCAAGTTTCGCCCGCTCAACCTCACGATCGCGAACTATCGCACGATGTTCCCGATGGAAGGCGCGAGCGTGGTCCGCGGCAAATCGCTGAGCGGCCGCGGTGATCAACTCACCGTCACCGGCAGTGCCGCCGGCATGCCGAAACTCACGATTCCGCTCGCCGCGCCGACAAAGGGCGGCCTTGCATTCGGCAAGGATGGTCGCATTACCGAGGTCACTTTAATGGCGCTGCGCAAAAGCTCTTCAGGCACCCTGCAGAGCCTCTTCACGCTCGCGACTGTTTAACACCGCGTGCCGTGAATGAAGATCGTCCTCAACGGCGTCCAGCTCACCGGCGACAAGCCGGAGGAGCAGCCCGGCGACTTTCGCCTCAACGGGCGCTCGGAGGTCGAGATCTCGCGGGCGATTCGCAGCGCGGAGGCGGTGCCGACGCTCTCGCAGAACCAGGCGAACACGATCAGCTTTTCCATCTCGCGCGAGCATGCAAACACTGGCGCGGCGGAGCTGTTTATTTTTCAGCACTTGATTGCGATCGTAAATCAAATCGGCCGGCTCGAGCTCACATGCTCGGATCCGGACGGCGGCACCACCGGCGTCGTTTATTTCACGGCCGTCGCGCTTTCGAGTTGGAACATGACGTTCTCCGGAGCCAGCACGGTGATCAGTTATCAACTCACCGCCGGGCAGGCGAATTTGCAGGTCAACTGATATGAGCCAGCTCACCGCTTCCATCGTCCGGATCGCCTGTAACCAAAGCTCGCGCGACGCCGTCATCAACAAGCTGAGCGGCACTGCGCTGAGTTTGTGGAAAAGCGCTGCACTTTCCGTGCAGTGTGCGGTGTTCAAGGCGGACCCGTCGAAGTCGGCAAATTTCATCGACGACATTTCGAATGTCGTGAGCGCGGAAATCATCGGCCGCGAAGAAAGCGCGAGCGGCACGGTAAAACTCAACCAGGTCGTTGTGGCCGCGGCGATGAATGGCGCGCTTACCTTTGACCAATGGTCCGCGGACACCGCACAGCATTTCTCGTTTCATTTCAGTAACGACGACATGAATTTTGCGCTCGCGGCCAACAAGTCGCTTTACCTCGCGATCGCGCTGCAGCTCGGCGACGGCAGCGAGGTGCCGATCGCAACCGGCAACGCGGCATTCAAGGATCCCGGCATCGGCGACGCGGGCGATCCGGAGGCGCCCGATTACACGAGCTATTCCAAGCTCGAGTCCGATGCGCGCTTCATCCAGCGCGACTATGTGCCGCTGGTGTTTTTCGGCGACGCGGTCGCGAACCAGGTGTTCGATTTCTTTAAAGCAAAAGTCGGCATCGCGATTTACGGCGTCGAGCTCTCGGCGCAGATCGCGCCAGTCGGATCCAATCTCACGCTTTGCCTGGTCGACGGCGCGAATGCGGAGATCGCCGGCACGACTGCGACACTCACCGCCGGCAACAAGGACCAGGAAACCATTTTCGGCGCGCCGATCGCGCTCGCCGCCGCCGGCATCGTCCGCGCGAAAATCAAGACCATCGGCAGCGGCACGGCCGGCGGCTACCTCAACGCAAAATTGATCACCGCACCCGCATGAAATCCCGTTGTTTAACACTTCTTTTTTTACTGCTCGCACTCGGCGCGCATGCACAAGTCGCAATCAGCACGTCGAACCTGACCAGCGGCACGAATGGATTCGGCGCGTTTTTGACGACGGACTCGAGCGGCAAGTTTCAACCGGTTGACGCCGGCACGTTCATGACGCGGCTCGGGCTCGCGTCGATCTATCAGCCGCTCGACAGCGATTTAACCGCGATCGCCGCGCTCACGACCACAAGCTTCGGACGCAGTGCATTAACGCTCTCCGACGCGGCGGCAGGGCGAACCTTATTCGGCCTCACGCCGGCTTCATACCTCGACGACTCAGTTTATTCAAACAGCTACACGCTCGCGACCGGCACCACCGACAACAGCACAGCATTACAGGCGATGCTCTATGCCGCGGCGTTGACCAATTCCGGCGAGCTGATCATTCAGCCGAGCGCGACGACGATCACCGATGCGCGGCTGGTGAGCGGTTCGAGCACGCTGATTTCGGCACAGGCGAATTTTGTGGCGAGCGACGTGGGGATTTACGTGAGCGGAAGCAGCGTTTACGGCGGCGGGATCAGCGCCGGCAATAATGGTGTTTACATTACCGCCGTCACAAGCGGCAGCCAGGCGACGCTCTCGACGCCGGCGAATGCGACCATCACCAATGGACGCGTGACCATCTACCGGCGATTCAGCTTTGGCACGACGCTTCAGGTGCCGCCGGGCATCGCGATTCGCGGGCAATCGCTTGGCTCAACCGAAGCGCCAACGCCGTGGAAAGGCCATTTGATGGGCACCGCGCTGTGCTACACCGGCACGTCCGACGCGATGAACGTGGACATCACGCTCGGCAACCGCTTCGACAGTTTCGCGCTGCTCACTACGAACACTAACTCGCGCGACGGCATTCGCGCGATCAACACGACCGGCACTTCCAATTCCCCTCCGGGGACTCAAGGCATGGCCGAAGGCGGCAGCGACCTCGTGCTCGATCACATGTGGATCAACGGATTCTACAACGACCTGAACACGCGCTGTGTTCTCAACGCGCAGGTGAATCACAGCCAGCTCGATGGCGCGCGCAACGCGAGCTGCTATTCGGATTGGCCGATGAATCTGCGGCTCGAAAACACGAACCTCGGCGGCTATGGATTCCCGACCGGCAACCAGGCGGGCTATGGCCTTTACGTAACCAGCGGACAGGGGATGGTGGTCTGGAGCGGCGGACAACTCGATTCGTGCGGCGGGATTTTTAATGCCGGCCAGCCGTTGTTACTGGAGGGCGTCTTTATTGAAAATCCACAGGTGTCGCCGATCATCACCGGCAGCGGCGGCGGCGGCGCGTCTGGCATCACCTTGAACGGCTGTTATTTCAACGGCGGCATTACGACGGGCACGGTTCTCGTTCGCTCCTACGGCACGAACCCGATCGCGATGCACCAATGCCATTTTCCCGGCGGCAGTTACTATCTCGCGCAGCATACCGCTCGCGCAGATTACTACCCGGCGGATGACGCGCTCGCTTACATCCAGCTCGACCAGCAAAGCGAGGGGCCGGTGCAATCCATTAACGGCGACGGCACGGTGCGCGCGACCTATCCGATGGCGACGATCAACGACAATCGCATTTTCGCGGGAACAAATCACAGCACAGCCATCCCGCTCGAAAGCGGCAGCGCGACGGTTTCCGGCACGCATTTCATTATCTCGAATCAGATCAATGGCGGCATGACCCTTCGCGCCGAGGCCGGTGCCGCGGCTTCCGGCTATGCGGCCTTGACCTGGCCCATTTATCAGTTCTACGGCGGCGGCGTTGATGGTGGAAACATTGATAACAGTCTTTCAAGCTATATGTTCGAGTGGAATGTAGCCGTCAGCCCCGACAGTCCACGCAGATACACTTTTGCGATAGGGGGCGGGTTGGTTTCGGGAAGCACGGCGGGACTGGTTAGTTCCGAGTCCGGCCTCGCAGTCATCCTGTCGAGTTCGGATGTCACGCTGCAAACCGCGAACGGAACCACACTCACTGGAACCTCAGCCCCGATCACATGGGGCGGCGGCTCAACTTCATATCAAAATATAAAAATTCAGCTCGCGCTCGACCTCGGCGTTGGGATGGAGGTCCGTATTGGGCAGCAACGCGCCGGTGGCGATTTCTTCGGCGCGCCGCAGTCCTTTTTGACCATGCCACTCGGCGGCTCACTACCAACGAGCTTTCCCTCAACAATCACCGTGAAGACGAATGTCTTATCTAATCCCTTTGCGAATGCAGATTGCACAATCTACGGCATGACGCTGTTCAACAAGGGGTTTTGATTTATGAAAAAGCTGCTTTCCTTTTTCTTTATTTTTACCGGGCTTGCCAGCGCGCAGGTCCCGATGCGCGTCGATCTCAACGGCTACACGATCGGCGACGCCGGCCACAGCACCACGATCCCAAATCTCGTGCTTCCCACCACGGCGGCGGGATTGGGGTTGACCAACGGAAGCACCATCGATTCCTGGGGAACCAAGACCGTGCCGAGTGGAACGATTGCCGACCTAGGCACTCTCCAAACTTTCACGAACAAGACGATTAGCGGATCGAGCAACACGCTCTCGAACATCGGTAATTCGTCTTTGACGAACTCGACGATCACCATCAACGGAACCTCGATCGCGCTCGGCGGCAGCGTGATTACCGCGGCGCCCGGAACCGCAATGACCAGCTCCACCAGCGGCGGGACGATTACTCTCAATGTTTCACTCGGCACGACGTCGACCACCGCGGCGGCTGGCAATGATTCGCGGTTACTTTACGATCCGGTGATGTGCGGCGGTGTGTCGACGGTCACGAGCTCGACAACCGGCGTTCTCCTCACAGGCACCACGATAAATTCCAACACTCGCTACCGCGGCGAATGGTCGTGGACTGTCGCTTCGCGCGGAAGCGTGATGCTCGACCCATTGTTTTCGATTAATTCGAACCGAGACGGAAAGCTCGAGCTGATCACGCGCAGTAGCGAGCAGTATTGCGAGTTGTTCTTCTACCGCGCAGGTGGAGACTCCTCGAAATTTTGGGCGAATGGCGTGAATGGAAACGTCGGGACCAAGACGACGATTTATCAGTCCGCTCCGTATATTTCACTGAGCGGCACACTCACGCTCTCCGCCGGCGACACGCTCACCGATGGCTCGGGTGCCAGCGCGATCGTGAGCTCCAATCAAACTACGACCAATCCCGGTTTCCGGTGGATCACCGGCACAAAATGGTTTACGACCGGAAACACGATCGTGGTGAATGGCACCAGCAGCGCCGTCACCGTCTCCGGCCCCGGCGCGCTGAGCACCAGCGCCGATGCCGATCGCGTATTCGTTTATGAAGGTTCAAGCGACGGCGTGAGCTACGGCTGCGCCATTTGGAACGACACCAGCGCGACCCAAACGGGATTTGTCCGCATCGACCGATGAAACTCCGCCGCGCACGCGAACTCCAATTCGAGCTTTCGGACGGCCGCACGTTCATGCTGCCGCCGCCGTCGATCGCGCAGATCACGGCCGTCATCGAGCTGGATCCGGACGCGGACCAAAACGAAACGCCGGCGGAAACGCTTACGCGGATCGTCGCGCAACTGCGCATTATCGTCGCCGGCGCGTTCCCGGTGGATGAGCTCACGCTCGATGAAGGCCGCGAGATCCTGCAGGCGGTGTTCGCGCACGTCCACGGTTACGATCCAAACGACATGATCGCGCTGCAGCGGATGCTTAAAAAAAAAGCCGTCGCCGATCCCGCGCGGAACTAATCGCGCAGCTCGACGAAATGACTTTTGAACTGGCCGTGCAGAACCGCTGCACGCCCGAGGAAGCGGCGCGGATTCCGATCGTCGATGCCGCTTCGCTCATCGAGCTCATCTCCAGGCGCCGCGAGCAGGAACTGAAATTCGAGGCCGCGCTGCACGACAAAAAATTGCGCTGATTTTTTATGCCCGACAATTTCATCAAGATCCGGATCGGCAGCGAACTTGACAGCAAGGGATTCGACGCCGGCAACCAAAAGCTGAAGGAGCTCACGGCGTCGGCCAATGAGTTCATCAACACACTCAA